>WNGG01004728.1_pt1 | contig 15215 bp, 14 predicted proteins | sample 5400661 | NCBI WGS metagenome assembly WNGG01 (sample SAMN13153372, study PRJNA577476) | soil metagenome | isolation source: 100 cm soil or saprolite under Garry oak tree replicate 1 | place: USA:California | collected 2016-06-15
TGCTCTTCTTTCTATAATAACAAATAAGGCTAATGACCCGATTGATAACAACGCTAATGACACGACTATAATCTGTGTAGGATATGTGCTAGCGTTACTACTATTCCCAATATAGGTAAGAGTTAGTAAAAAGCAGGCTATGGTAATAGCCAAAGTTATGGCACCCTTTACATCAAGACTTCGCATTCCATTACTATTAAAACCAACTCCGCTTGGATTCGAGGTATGCACTTTACTGGCCTTGGTATTAACATCAGCTTGCGCCAAATTGCCTTCCTTTTCTACTGCTTCAGCACTTTTATTATCACCATGAATGAATCTATTGATTATTACCCAAAGGATGATAGCAATGGGCACTATCGAAAGAAATGTAGCATGCCAGCCAAAATTATTGATTATGCTTCCACCTACTGCCAAACCAACTACTGCTCCTGCAGCAAACATTGAGCTGAACACTCCAACACCTATCGCAAGCTTATCCTTAGGAAGTTGATCTCTTATAATTCCAAAAGCTATTGGAAAAATTGATATACCAATCCCTTGGATAACTCTTGCAATAAGAAGAAAAGATATGTTAGTTGATAGTCCCCCAGCTGAAATTCCTATGATATAAATTATCAGTATTATTACCACCATTTTCTTTCGTCCGTAGATATCAGATAACTTTCCAGCAATAGGAGTCGCAACAGCACCTGAGATAAGATATGCCGTGAGTATCCAAGACGATGTAGTATACGAAATATCAAAATCCTTGATAATGTCACGAATGGCTGGTAATAACATCGTCTCACCATACATCGTGATTAGAACCGTAGATCCTAAAATTGCAAGAGTTATCCATGCAGAAATTCTAATTTTTTCAGAAGTTTCTGGTAAGGTTGATTTTGAAGATGATAAAGGTTGTTCAGAGAGTTTTTTTTGGGCTTCGTTATCGAGGGTGCCCTCGTCTTTCTTTAAATCGTCGTCCATCACAAAAACTTGCCTTTGGGACTTTCAATACCTTCAATAATAGCAGAGTTGAACTCTTCCTCTAGCTTGGCTCTAAATCTTTTGTATTCTTCATCTACGTCCATAGCTGCTCTTAATATTTTGCTTTTTCTTTCATTTGATGATTGCAAAAACATTTTAGTATCTTTTGGCAGACAATGTCCTCCTATTCCTTCTCTTGGTTCTAAAATGTTGACATTCCATTTAGTATTTACAGCATCTCTTAATTCTGGAAAGTTTATGTTATTTGCTTGACAGTATAGATACAGCTCTTCAGAAAATGCTATTTGCAAATATCTGTGTGCGTTTTCAGCTATTTTGGTTATTTCAGCAGTCTCTATCTTTGTTACTGGGTGCATAGGAATTCCTAGACTTTTGAGTGAAGAGGATGAAGAATAATAACTTTGCCCATCGACACGAACGTTAGCAACGCCGCCACAGAACTGCATGCCTGCTTTCAGACAACAATCACAAACACCCTCAATAACACGTAGTTGATTTACTCGTGTATCATTTGTATGCATGGACCAACCTAATATCTTCCCTTCATGACAATATAATCTGTTAGACTTTGTCTTTGGAATCTCTTCAGGATGATAGTATGAAATTTTGTATCACCTTTTCTAAATATGAATCTGTCATCCCTTATTCATGAGGACATTTTAGAATTGAATTTATTTATATTCAGTAGTAGTTTCCGAGTAACTTGATAGCATCAACCTAACTAATTTAGTAATGAATGACTGCCAAATTTACAAGTGTCGAAAACAGCGACAAATACATCAATCCCAAAATAAGAGACAATTAACATAACGGGCTGTGACGTATAGGTTCTATGTATTAGAGATAACAACTCACCTAGATTATATGATATAAATTCAAAAGCCAAACGATTTTTGTCGAAAATAGAGGACTAGGACGTTGACAAAGATGCTTAATTTTGTCTTCTTCACTGGTTTTTATGTTGTCGTCGCTCCCCAATTTCTCATTATGTTCAAATTTCTTCCTTGAGATTACAACAACCAATGCTATCTTCGTCCAGATATTGTTCAATTCAACCGATGAATCAAAAAGCTTCTCGCTATGTTATGTATTTCTTTCGGCTAAGATAAATCCCCATGGTTGGCAATTAAAAGAGAAAGGCAAGTCTGTTGTATTAGATACTAGGTCATCTATATACAATAATAATTTTCAAATAGTATGGGGGTGTATTCTAATGTAATGGTACAAAAGCGAGTTGCTTTTGAAAAGACCAAGCAACAACAGGAAGCATCAGCTCTGAGCGATATCTCACCTAAGTGGGCTAAACGACTAGGAGAGCGACAACAACTACCTGTCCCTATGTCAATCACATGGCTACGATGGTATTTTGAACTCAAACGTGCATCAAGGTGTGTAGTAGGAGAAGCACATAGATATTCTTCATCTTACATGTTTGACTGCAGAGAATGTGATGAAATAGGCTGGAGATTCATGCTTTATTTTACCCTACATTCAAGTTCTAAACTAGAAGAGAACAAGCAGAGGTTTGTCACACACTGGAATATGGAACACGCACAAAGACTTTAGATTAAGATGCCTGAGTCTTCCCATCATGTTAAATTCGGTTCCCACAATGTCTGTTGTTTTTTTTATATACACTCTATAATCTAAAGGATACGCTTAACAGAACCCGCGCAGTATGCATTTCCGTTTTTAGAAGAGGAGGATTCGCCTTTTTCAGGAGGGCCGCTTAACGATTTCCTAACCAACCATTTAACGTATTCCATGCTTCAGAATATCCCAATATGTACTGAGTACAATCTATGTGGCAGGAGTCGTTATATGATTTATGGTGTAGGAAGTCGAATTTCGCTGTATTGTATCCGTCGTCGTATGGTCCGGTGGCGTATGCCTGTGGGATTACTACCATTAATGGCGCTGAGACTAACACTAGTACTGGTGCTAGTAAAAATAATGCTGTTTTCATTTGTAACAGAGCCACTCCCCCATAGGCGTCACCGACTGCATCGCCTTGAACATGACCCATGTTGCTACTGCTTTTGTGTTTCATATTTTGCAGAAGTTAAACCAATTATTTATGAGAAGCCAAACATAGTACTAAAGTTTAAATCAATGTCTATTATATGATACTATTTCGTTGTCTTATCGAGTCTAAGTATCTCTGTGTACAAGTGTCTAATGTACTAGAGAGCACCTACACTTTCTATTGTCCAAGTATGTGAGTACATCTGCTATGCTGTTAAGGCTAGTAGATCAAATTATCGATCCGATATCCATTGGGAATCTTTGCATCGATGCCATAGCATATTTGACTGACTAGTCTAACTGTAGCAGCACTTTTTGAGCTAGAAGTGTATGCAAATAATGGAATTCTTCCATTTAACGAACCCTCCTATAAGAATGCTATTGGCACATGAGAAGCGATTCTAAGGCATATGATCCCAATACAGCCGAATCTAAAGCGTCACCTCTGGATTTGCAAGGTAAATTGCGCTTTTTCGATTCAAGACATTCAGTAAATTTTTGGCTGATACTTCCGCCATTTTTGTTCGAGTCAAGAAGGTGGCACTGCCTATATGAGGCAATAACACAACGTTCTTCATCTTCAATAGTGGATTATTTGGTGAGGGTGGTTCTTTTTCAAAGACATCGAGTCCTGCTCCTGCAATCCATCTTCGCTTTAGAGCTTTAATCAGATGTACTTCGTTAATGAGTTGACCTCGTGCTGTATTAATTATATACGAATCCTTTTTCATTCGTCTAAGATTTGTTTCATTAATTAAATGATAGCTTTCGCTATTCAAAGAACAATGGAGTGAAAGAAAATCGCTTTCTTCTATAAGCTCGTCCATATCGACATGTTTAGCACCAAATTGCTCTTCCATCTGAATATTTCGATTATGGCGATTATGATAAATAATATCCATATCGAACCCTTTGGCTCTACGTGCCACAGCTGATCCGATTCTACCTAAGCCAACGATTCCAATTGTCATACTATGAACATCTGAACCTAATAGAAGATGTGGATCCCATCCATATTTCCATCGTTTCCGTGTAACAAGCTCATGTCCTTGCGTAATTTGTCTTGATATTGCTAGGATCAATGCGAATGCCAGATCAGCTGTTGCATCCGTAAGAATATCACCAGTAAAAGTAACATAAATTCCTCTCTTGGTTGCCTCCTTAATATCGATGTGATCTATGCCTGTGCTATAAGAGCTAATAACTTTGAGGTTTGGGCCTGCAGCATCCATGACTTTTGCGTCTATTATATCTGATAATGTGCAGAGGATTGCATCTTTCTGGCGCACGGCTTTCAAGAGCTCATTTCTAGTAGGTGGCCTTCCTCTGTGATTTGCAACAATGACGCTGCACTCTTTAGATATCATTGGTATTGCTGGGTCCAATATATGTCTGCTAATATACACACTCCATTTTTTTGGTTTCATTAACCATACTTCAAGTGTCTCGTTATATTGGGTTAATTGAGGTCTTTCAAATCACATCTCTCCGTTATGCGATATGGTTTGGTATAGAATATTTGTCCATATCTGTGACGGTTCATATTCTATATCCACATTATGAATGCGACTATATCTAATGATTAAGGTCCTAAATCCAGATACTGTATTGCGACTTACTCTCTTATGTATCTATGAAGCTCTTTTTTCAGAACTGCTGCTATTATGAATCTATTACACCATATACTTGTCGTGGTCAACAGTTTTTACTCATGCAGAAAGTCATACCTATTGATATTAAGTGTTTATTTATGGTATATGATACATTAAATATGGATTTATCGAATTCTTGTACAACTAGTTACCAATGTTCAAACCGGCGGTGAATCCGAATTTCAGAACGGATACTAATGACTACTCCAGAGTAGAGATTGCAAAAATTAATTCTAATGAACTTAGGGGGAACCTATTCAATGAATTTCGTAATCATTCGTCCGAAAATATCTCTTGGGAGTCTGAACAGATAGCAAAATCACATGGAATCTATTTGGAATTCAATAGAGCAAAGACTGGAAATGAGAAAGACTGGATGTATATGTTCCGCATAACCGTACCGGGCGGGGGACCTATTACAGCAAAGCAGTGGAATATTATAGACAGAATATCAGATAGCTACACCATAGGGCCACAAACCGCGTATCCTTTTGCAAGGCCAAGCTTAAAGATAACAACAAGACAAAACATACAGCTCCATTGGGTTAAGAAAATGAACGTAGTCGATGCAATAAGAGACATATCAGAATCAGGGTTTTTTACAATGAACGGTTGCGGAGATAACACACGAAATGTAATAGGGTGTCCATTATCATACCATTCAACAATTTTTAATGCAAATTTATGGGCCCAAAGAGTTGGAAAATATTTTGCTCTTCCAACAGCTGCTTATATAGAAATATTCGAAATAGATCCAAAATATCTTAGGGATAGAGACTTAGAAAACAGGATACCCGGAGTAAGTAGATTTGATTATGGCCAAAACCAGCTTAACAGGAAATTCAAGGTAGCTTTTTCGGCAATTCATTACGATGACGTAAATAAAAAATATGTTCCAGATAACTGCGTAGAGTTGAGAACAAACGATATTGGTATTGCGCCAGTCATCAAATATGATGGTACTGACATTAGTAGTACTAAGGTAGAAGAATTTCAGGTTTACGTAGGAGGGGGTCAAGGACAACAGTCTGGTAAGCCAACTATTTCTATTCTTGGAGAACCTTTCGGTTTGTTTACTGAAGAAAATCTCATGAAAGGACTAGACGCCATAGTAAGAGTTCAAAAGAAATGGGGAGATAGGCATAATAGACATTGGGCCAGACTAAAATATTTGGTTACAGTTAAAGGAATTGAATGGCTCAGAGAACAAGTACGGAATCTTGATGGAGTTGGAAGTATAGATTTTGAACTTCCAATTGAAGATTATGATCATGGCAACATAGACCTACATCTTGGATGGATAAAGCAGCCAGATAATAGCAATCGATGGTGCTTTGGCGCTTTTATAGAGAACGGTAGAATAATAGATGGAAGTCATAATGGGGATCTCAAAGCTATGGTAAAATATTTGATGAATAACTATCCACATATAGAATTATTCACTACCCCTAATCAGCATTTAATGTTTTGTAACATAGAAGAGAGACTAAAGGAGCTGTTTGAAAGAGATATGAGGATGTTCGGGTATGGATTTCGTAAAGTAAACAGCGATAATAACGAGAATGACTTTACTACTGATATGACTACACTATCTCACGCATACTCAAAGTTGAGAATGTCATCCGGAGCGTGTGTTGGAAGAGATACATGCAGATTAACTTATACAGACTCTGAAAAGTTTGAACCATATCTAATTGACGAACTAGAAAAGCAGTGGGGATATATGACTGAATCAATAGGCATTACAGGTTGTGAAAAGCAATGTTACAGGCCGGCGACAAAGACAATTGGGTGGATAGGAACAGGTTTTAATCTATATCAGGTGGTCCTTATGGGGACACAAGATGGAAGACATCAAGGTCGTATATTGGTCGATCCACTTTCAGAAGAGCAGTATCTTCACTTTGTACCTCGCAAAGATGTTGCTACAATAACTGACGCTCTGTTTGATTACTATGTAAGAAACAGATCTGAAGAAGAAGACAGGCCAGGCGGCATGGGATATTTCCTAAGAAGAGTCGGTCCAAAGGAGATAATCTCTTATTTAAAGTCAAATCCAAAAACTTCAGACTTGATGAAAAAAACATTCAAACCTAACTTATAGTGATAATGCGTTCATATCTATCTTTACCAACATTTCAGCAACATTTCATCTACAACTGTAATCTGTAACTCTGGAACTTCTGAATATTCAACGATGACTGCTGTGGTTGTATTTAAGAGTCTACTTCACCGTGAATTGAGTCTTCACCTTTGTTTTCTTGCTTCAGCAGCAAGGAAACAATTAGGAATACCAAATACCATTTTCATATAGTGGTATATAGATCACTTTACTCTATAATGAGGTAATGTGTTCATTGCCAATAGACTTTTGTTTACACAAGTCGTAACTTACAGTGAAGGATACCTGACAAAGAGGTAAAAAATACTATGATAAGTAAAAGATTATTAACGCGGATCAATGCTTCAAACAGTTTACAGTATCATCAACAAGATAAGAAGAGAGAGAAACAGAACAGCAACACCGAGACAGAACTGCAATTTGAAATTGAATGCCCGCGTTGCTCTGATACCATGACATTATGTTCTGGCTTCGACAGTCTCTACTATTTCTGTGAAGAGTGTTACTTTTATCTTTACACCAAAGCGAAGGATACGGGGCAATTCTTCTAAGATAAAAAGGGCTAACAGGCAACTAAACAATTGTAGTCAAGCCACCAAGACAAGCTGAGCAAGAACATTTTTGATTCACTATAGTTTAAAGAGTGCAGATTTCAGATCTTTCTGTACATCGATACAATCAAAGTTATTGCATTGACCACTATTTTAGATAGTATTTTAAAGCGACGATAAGATAGCCTTAATATAAGACAGGGCGACATCCTGCAATCCTTCACGTGAAAAGTTGCATTGAAGAATCCATGGCGGAAGTGGTAGAACGATAAGGAATGTGTTTATATCAGATTATCGTCAACGTAGAAAAGTGACTGAAATAAAGTGTATGATAACATCAGAACCAAAAGATGGGACTAGAGTAGTCCTTAAGCAAACATTAGGCAAAGGCACATATTTCATGGGGGACGGCGATGTCCATTTTCTTTGTGGTAACTGTAATTTTATACTTGCTAAAAATGTGAGTGAGGAGCAGATTCAGCATCAATTTCATACCCCTGACGAATTAGGATTGGTATTACAATGTCCGCGTTGTAAGGAATTTAATGAATTGTGTAGTTTATGATAACTTGAATTGTGTAGTTTATGATATAATCAAATGATCCTAGATTTTTCAAGGCATTCAGGAGTTCTCTTAGTTCTGTAATCATAACGCTAGAGTTGCGTTAAAGCTTCGCAATACAGGCACTATCTTATAGGTTACATACCTGCCGTATTGTACAGAAGGGGCCGAAATTGGAGGATAATAAATTAATACCTATCTTCATGTGTTGTCTTTGTATGCTCAATATTCTTTGCTCCTCTCTTCCTTTTATAAATCAAAATTACTCCACTTGTGCTTGCGACAATAACGATTGCTGCTATGAAAGGTACTGACGAAGAGGAAGAAAGTGAGAAATAACCAAACAAGGGAGTCACCACAGTAATAGGAAATGTGACAGTAAGATTTTGAGCTGTATAAACGTCATCAAGTATAGTAACGTCTAGAGCATAGATGCCCGGTTCTTTAAAAATAAATTCATCTGTGTAATGACCGTATGGCACAAATATCGGATGTGTTGTTTCTTGCCTAACTCCATCTTTAGATATATTTATGATGATTGGAAGATCTACTAGATCATCCCTATTAACGCTACTAATTTTCAAAAAAATCTTGGCATTTTGGCCCGAAATAGGAGTCGTTGGGTCTGTTTTCATTTCCACATTATAGTTGCCGATCCTTTGAGGCAAAGCACTTCTAAGTGAATCAGCATGAGCTGAGGTGAAAGTAAAAATAGTATTAACAATACAAATTATCGATAGCACAATGAGTAAAAAAAAGACATGCCTGCCTGTCACTATTATGCTCTTCCACCATTCACTGTCGACGACTCTTTTTTAAATGTTCCAGAATTTCTTCTTGTGAAAGATACAACGAAGATAAATTCTGATCCTATGCACTTACAGATAACCAGTTCTATGCAGCGAGTAAAAGAAGTTCTTCTAGGAAAAAATGATGACAGAAACTAACGCAAGGAGACAACAAATAACCCCATAATTTTTCTTGGATACTTTTTCATAATAACAATACTGGTGATGGACTACTCTCTACACACTTGGTTCAATCTTGGGTATAACATGTTCTTATGATTCAAACATTTCTTCTACACTTTGAAAGTGCAACGATAATCTTTTCTACACATGAAAAGCTTTTATCAAGTATTCATGTTCTATACTCAATGGAAAAGGGATGCGATGAGTGCTTCCAGCAATTAAAGGATAGCGCGGAGCTTGCAATCCATATGCGACAAAAGCACCAAAAGATGTATTGTGGCGCCTGTAAAATGCAATTTAGTAGCAAGGAGGATTCATTGAATCATGTAAAAAATATTCATGGTATAGCACCTAATGTGTTTGAATAGAATGGTCATTCTTATTTGGTGACGTTACATTATAAAGCTAGATATAGTTCTTGAAGACGCAAGGAAAACGCTGGAAGGAAATTGGACTGGAAATTTTACATTTCCTGCTGCTACACTTTATCCACACCAATGGAGTTGGGATGCAGCATTCATAGCGATAGGAAACTCTTACTTCAATAGTGACAGAGCAATAAGAGAATTGGAATTCTTATTTGATGCACAATGGCAAAATGGAATGGTTCCTCATATAGTATTTAATCAAAAAGAGAAAACCTACTTTCCTGCTGCGGACTTTTACGACATAACAAGATCACCCTATGCTCCAAAACATATTGGAACATCAGGTATGACGCAACCACCTGTACATGCTATCGCTTGTTACTACATATATAAAAATGCTGAAAATAAGACGAAGGCTAAAGAATTTCTAAGAAGGATATATCCTAATCTAAAGCGATTTCATAAGTACCTTTTGACCGAGAGGGATCCAGAAAAGTCGGGTTTGGTAACAATATTTCATCCGTGGGAATCAGGACTTGATGATTCACCTGTATGGGATGAAGCATTATCAAAAATAAAGATACAGCATCCTCTAAAGTTTGAGAGATTGGATGTTATCGCTGTAGAAGGAGCAAAAGAAACTATTCCAAGTGATGATATGTATAACAAGTTCATATACATTATTGAATTGATGAAGCAATACAATTATGATGAACAGAAGATGTACGAAAGTTTTCCCTTTAAAATAAAGTCCATAGTATCAAGCAGCATACTCTATGTCGCAAATAAGTGCATGATTAGAATTGCCGATATATTGGGAGAGGACATACAAGAGATAAGTGAATGGCTATCAATGACACAAACAAACTTCTACACGTATTTTCATCCAGATGCAAGTCAAAGTTTAGGCAAAACTGAGGAAATACTATTTTATAATTATGATCTTATAAGTAAGAATTGGATAAGGAAGAGAACAATATCATCGCTTATCCCTATCTACACTGGATTAATACCCAAAGGTCAAATTGATCTATTTGTGAAGTGGCTAAGGCATGCGCGCTGGTGTGGAGAAGGACGATGCCACACACCGGCTATACCTAGTACCGATTTGACAGATCCACATTTTAACCATTTAACCTATTGGCGGGGTCCTATCTGGGTCAATACAAACTGGATGATATGGTTAGGCCTCTTGAAATATGGCTACAGAGATATTGCGGAACAGATAAGGCAAGGGATTCTCGAACTGGCGGCAAATCACGGCTTTAGAGAATATTATGACCCATTCACAGGTGAAGGGCTGGGGGGAAAATCATTCTCATGGACTGCAGCTTTAGTTATAGACCTAATAAAGAACACACCTTCAGAAATTTCCACGCCCAATAATTTGCTATAGAAGTAATTAATTTTGCTATTATGGCTTCTAGGTTCTGATTAACTAAGCTATTTGAAAATTCGATGTTCTAATGGAAGTTCTTACTCTTTTCTTATGTTCTAATTCCACGATTGACTTGAGTATCAATTCTTGGGCATAGAGAAATGATAAGTCTTTTTGAATATATTGGGGAAGGTTGTACTCCTGATACAGAATTTAGTCTCATAGTGATCATGAGGGTGCCAGGAAGAGTTAGTCAAAAAGGACTCTGCATCCTTAACATCGGATTTGAGGGATTAAGCCGTCTTGAAATTCAATCATCACTTACTAAGCATCACACATCATTGATTTAGTAATGATAATTAATGATAAATTCCCTTTAATATGTACCCAGTATGATGTGGTCTGAAATCTACCGCCCACAAAAAGTGGAACAAATGATAGGAAATGAAGATGCCAGGTTAGCTGTGCTGAAATGGTTATCAAGATGGATTGATGGAAGTAGACCTTTGCTATTGGTTGGACCTAGTGGAGTTGGTAAGACAACCCTCGTGAATGTATTGGCACGCAAATTTGACTACGATTTAATTCAAATGAATGCCAGTGACACCAGAAATAGAGAAGATCTCGAAACACTGATCATGCCCATGTTTAACAATACAAGTGTATCTGGAAGAACAATGTTATTATTCTTGGATGAAGTTGATGGAATTTCTGGAAGAGAAGATTCTGGTGGAATAGAATCTATTGTTAAAATGATGAAAGAGCCGACTATCCCTGTCATTATGGCTGCCAATACTCAAGATAATACAAAAATAAAACAACTCGCAAAAGTTTGCAAGATCGTAAAATTTAACCCTGTTCCTCCTAGAGAGTTGGCTATGTTTTTAGATTATGTTCTAAAAAACCACAATAAGAAATTGGATATAGAAGAAAAAAATTTAATTGTAAATCGCAGCCGTGGAGATATCCGATCATTATTAAATAGTGCTCAAGGAAAAGTTGCCGGTTATAATGTAATGCGGGAAGATATCTTTGAAATAGATATTGCAAGTGCGATAAACGGTTATTTTTCTGCTAATTCTCTTCAAGAGGCAAAAGCGTTTCTTTCACACGCTGATGCATCTTATCCAGACCCACACTTTGGTATGTCACCGGACGAAAGGCGAAAGGATAAGATTAACGCTCTGTTTTCTAGTATAGTCTCCTCGCGTATTAGTTACGAAAGTATGGCTACGCTTCTTGATGTACTTTCCAAAGTAGACATAATAGTAGGACGAATCGGACAAAATAGGCAATGGAGCCTCCTCAAGTATCTAGACAATATAATCGTATATGGTTTATTCGAAAATTCTCGCAACAAGGGATTAAAATACAACCAATATAGTATGATCTGGCCTGTAATGGCGCCTATCTTTGCAAGAGGCCAATCAATGAAAAATTTACTATTAGATCTCGCAGAAAAAGCTCACACATCAAAGAGTATTTTTGGCTCTGTATACTTACCTTATCTGATCCAGATTCTGATTGACAACAAAGTAGATCCCGAGGAGTTTGCAAGAATTTTAAATCTAAATGAAAAGGCTGGCGAGGCTTTAGCAAAAGAAATGGTGCGAACAGGGAGGAAAAAGAGAGAGCTTTTTGATGTATCTAGATTAGATATGTCACAACATTAGCACAGTAAAATTCATAGTCGCCACTTCTATAAATATTCAAGATTTTATCTCATGTAACTGTTTGTCTAACTTGGGCATACGTTTCGTTGGACAATAATCACTATACATATCAAATATCGTTAATGTTCAAAAATGCCTGAACTAAATAAGAAGGATAGTTGATGTGTGTCCCTAGCGTTTAATGCACTTTCAACCTCAGTATTCTTAGGTTTCTCTCTTTATCTTCCACTCTATAAACAACATTCCAAGCAAATAAAGGAGAAGCATTGGTCCGGCAACAAACCACATAGTGATTCCACTACCATCTGGGGTTATAATCGCACTAAAGATAACAAGAATGATTATTATATATCTCAAGTTATTCCTCCAGAACTTAGGCTCAACTATATTGAATAATGTAATAGCCCACATTATTAGAGGGAACTGATATGAAAATCCAAAAGCGATTAGGAGCTGCATTACAAATGGAATAAATTCTGATACGTTAAAGAATGTACTAACGCCAATTGACTCTCCATATTTGTACAAGAAACCGAGTGTGTAAGGTATAACGACAAAATATGAGAATAAGCAGCCTATTGCAAAGAGTCCGACGGCAGGTGTCATAATTTTTTTTATAAGTGCCTTCTCATGTTGATAAAGTGCTGGCCCTACGAATGCTGCCAATTCCCTAATCGTAATTGGAACGGCCAGGATTATTCCTATCAATGCTGCGACGTAGATCTGAGTAAGGAATGCTCCTTGTGGCGTAACTTGTATAAGTTTAACGTTTTTGGGGAGCAGATTCTCCTGCATAGCGTGGATTATCTGAGTTGCTAGGTTATTCAAGGGTCCTGGATATGGTAGTAGAATTTTGTAACCGTTGAAATCGAAGATACCGATACTGAAAGTCATACAAAGAATTGTAACTAATCCTACGAAGATAGCTATTCTGAGCACCCTTACTCTAAAGTCCTGCAGGTACTCCATGAGCTGGCCTTCCTTGTACATTTATCATTCATATTGTAATTCGGTGTATATTACGTACTTGCCTAGTATGATGTCTTGCTGCCATGCTACTTCGATTACAACGACTCATTTGGTTACGATAATAGAACAGGGTAACACAAGTCTCGATAGTATCCTCTTCAATTGATACGTGAGATTGAAAAGGTTGTTTCAATGCTTTGACGGCTAATCCTGTCAAAAGAAATCCAAAATGTAATCCATCATTTAAACAAATTATTGCGTCAAAGTCCTAAGGTCCCCAGTAGATTGGTAAATCTTAGTCATGTATACTGATATGCAGAATTGATAACATTTAAGTCAAAGATGGATAGAGGTAAATCTGTGTCAAAAAGATCGAATTCTGAAGCAGCGGACGCTGAGGCAGCCTCATTGTCTAGCAAGGGAGAGATTATCAAAGGATTGAACGAAGATTTGGCAAGGGAGTACAAAGCAATTATCCAATATGTGGTCTTCAGTTCTACATTGAAGGGCGCCGAGTATGGAGATATCGCAGAACAGTTGAAAAAGCATGCATCGCAGGAACTCGCACATGCCCTGGAGGTAGCTAGGCAGATCGACTATCTAGGTGGAGACCCAACGGTGAAAGGCAAAGAGGCCGAATATTCCGATGATTCAAGGAGGATGCTTGAGATTGACCTGAGAGCTGAACAAGAAACTATCAAGAGCTACAGGGAGAGGATCCGTCAGGCTGAACGCGCTGGTGAATTTGCTCTCTCTGAAGCATTAAGGGATATTATCGCTGAGGAGCAGGATCACGAAATAGATCTGAGAGACGCCCTCGGGATACGATGATAACGAACGAGTTCTAGGCAGAAAATGAAAAAATCAGTACACGTACACTAACCATCCAATAAGGCTTAATCTGGGAATGTGAGGTTAAGAATATTCTCAAAGTAGCTCAAGTATGGCTTAAACAAATAGTAGAAAATCTATTTGTGATACCTTTTAGAGAAAAGAGGGGTCATTATAAAATAGATCCAAGAGAGACTATTCAAATTGCTGTTGATTTTTATGGTCAATCGTGTTGGCGCCAGAAGTGAGTTACTCAATAGAGATGCAAGTAGTCTAATTTTATACTGCATAGTTTAATGGTTACTCGGTATAGATATCGCCCTTTGAATTTTAGACTGCCAAGGTTTCGTTTGGATAGTCCGGTGGGGGCGATTCTATATATTGATCATATGGTATCCTGTTGCGCCGTCCGGAAAGGGTGGTCTTATCTCAGCTGTTTGAACTTTTCCACTTTTGTCAGTTGCTCTTACAATGACTGTGTAGTTGCCTTGAGCTCCAGCTGGGGTGAATCCCGCAGTCCATAGAACCCACGTATATTTTGAGAGCGGATCCTTTATGCTGGCTGATTTCCAAGTGGCACCACCATCTGTGCTTACTTCAACCTTTGAAATCCCACGATCTCCTGCAAAGGCTATTCCTGCAACCGGCACCCTCTGACCAGGTACGATGTTTATATTCTCTAACTCTAAATTTCTAAATCTATCCCTTGCTGGTGCATGTCCAGGGATAACTATGAACGAGTGAGTATCTTCTGTAGCTATATTAGTCCAACCATTCCTAGCCCAATAGCCCTCATAAACATTATTAACAAGCTCTATCTCGGTTATCCACTTTGGATTCATCATTCCGTACAAACCAGGAACAATTGCTCTAACAGGATACCCGTGTTCGGAAGTCAGGGGAGCTAAATTCATGTCATAAGCCAATATGGTACCGTCTAAAAGTCCTCTCTCCAAAGGTATTCCAACATCATAACCATCATAACACCTGAATGCTATGTATTTCGCATCTGGCTTGACTTGTGCCTTCTGGAGCACATCCTTAAGACGTACTCCCTTCCATAAGGCCGTACTTGTCAAATCTCCTCCTATCTTGTTGCTTACGCACTGTAGTGTAGCGTACT
>WNGG01004731.1_pt1 | contig 15213 bp, 6 predicted proteins | sample 5400661 | NCBI WGS metagenome assembly WNGG01 (sample SAMN13153372, study PRJNA577476) | soil metagenome | isolation source: 100 cm soil or saprolite under Garry oak tree replicate 1 | place: USA:California | collected 2016-06-15
TTCCGGCATTGAAGATTCCGGCACGGGCATTTCGGCGGGCGAAGCTATCTCCTCGTCGGTGGGCGCGCCGCTCAGCGGCTCGACATCAGATTGTTCGATGTCCGGTGCAGACGGGAGCGGTGGCGAGAGCGATTCCGCTTCGAGCGCATCGAGCGGCGCTTCGGCAGCCTTGCTGCGAATCGCTTCGGCGCGACGCGCCGCGGCGCTTTCCCGACGCCGGCGCGGGACGCGATCGACTTCATCCGCGGCGGCGCGCTGGGCGCGCTCTTCCTCGGCGATCAGAGCCTGCCGGTCGGCGACCGGGATCTGATAGTAGTCCGGATGAATTTCGCTAAAGGCGAGAAAACCGTGGCGGTTGCCGCCGTAATCGACAAAAGCGGCCTGCAGCGACGGCTCGACGCGCGTCACTTTCGCCAGGTAAATGTTGCCTCTTAACTGTTTGCGGTGCGCAGATTCAAAGTCGAATTCCTCGACGCGATTGCCGCGCAAAACCACCACCCGGGTCTCCTCCGGATGGGTCGCGTCGATAAGCATTTTGTTGTTGGCCATTGGCAAATCTCATGGGGACCGGCCTGCCTGTGCGCGCCGCGCCGCTTCGGCGGGACGCGCGGACACCGGTCCAATTTTCGGTGGCTGGGACGGCCTGAAGGCTGCGAGCGCCGCAAGCGAATTAGCTCCGGCTGACGGCGAGCGATCGATCGATGAACACTGCCGAGCCTGGCGAATTGAATCTTGACTTGCGCCTCGAACATGAACTCCAAACCGCGATGATACGGCAGCGCAGAGCGCGGCCGCGATTTCGCTAGACGCTTACGATGCGGCGCGACGCCATTTCAGCGGCTTGGCCGCTGGCAATCGCGGCGCGCACAGTTCTGGCCGTCCTCATCCCCACGGGCCTGGCACAGCTTCGCGTCGCTAAAAGTGCCGTGTTCGCCGAAGACCTGATCGTTTTGAATGTCTTCCCCACGAACTTCGTGGCACTGCAGCGGATCGAAAGCAGCGTTTGCCTGGCTCCCATCATCTCGTTCTGGGGAGCCACACTTGGCGCACGCGCCGGGCCGTCACGCGGACACAACCGGAACTTTTCACCGTTAGCACGCCCTTCTTTAAGGCCGCGGGCGGCGAATTGGCAAGTCGCCTGTGGGATTTACCTGCAAGGCTACCGCAAGTCGGCCGCATTTTGCCTTATTGGCGAGGCTTTTGGCCGGCTGGTTAGGTTGCAGTTAACTATGCCTGTCTAATGGGATAGGAGGGGCGGGATGGGGTCCCAGCGGATGGTCCTCCAAGCCGCGCGCTTGGCCTTTCTCGGCGCACTGGTCGCCGCAGCCGGATGGGCGGCGGGAGCGCCAGCGGCGCTCGCGGCACCCGACTCATTTCCAATTGCGACCGATGTCAGGCTTGGCGGCGATGAGACGCAAACGCGTTTCGTCATGGATCTCAGCCGCAAGATCGACCTGCACGTCTTTACACTTGCCGATCCTTACCGCGTGGTCGTGGACATCCCGCAAATTACCTTTCGACTGCCGTCCAAGGCCGGCGAAATCGGCCGCGGCTTGATCAAGGCGTTTCGTTTCGGCTTGGTCATGCCCGGCGGCTCACGGATTGTGATCGATCTTGGTAAGCCGGCTCGCGTCGAGAAGGCCTTCATGGTCGATCCGGTGGAAGGCGCGCCGGCGCGGCTCGTGCTCGAATTGGCGGCGACGGATCGGGAAGGTTTTCTGCGCAAGGTCGCTTTCGATCAAAGGTTCGCCCGCGCGCAAGCGCCGCTCCCACGCGAGCAGCAATCGTCTTCCGGCGACGTCCGGCCGTTGATCGTGTTGGATCCGGGGCATGGCGGAATCGACACTGGCACCAAAGGGCCGAATGGGCAGATGGAGAAAGACATCGTGCTCGATTTTGCCAAACGTCTGCGGGAAAAAGTGGAGAGCTTAGGCAAATATCGCGTGCTGCTGACGCGCTCCGACGATACCTTTGTGCCGCTGGCCGAGCGCGTGCGGTTCGCGCGCGAGGCCGGCGCCGCCCTGCTCATATCGATCCATGCCGATTCGCTGCCGCGAAGGGAGGGCGACGCTCAGGGCGCCACGGTCTATACGCTCTCTGAAACCGCGACCGACCCGGCAGCGGCCCGATTGGCCGAACAAGAAAATCGCGCCGATGTGATTGCCGGCGTCGACCTCAAGGACCAGCCTGAGGATGTCGCTGGCATCCTGATCGATCTGGCGCAACGCGAGACCAAGACCTTTTCCGTCCAATTCGCTCACAAACTCGTCGCCACGATCAAGCGGACCACGCGGTTGCACAAGGAGGCGCTCAAGTCGGCGGGCTTTCGGGTGTTGCGCGCTCCGGACGTGCCCTCGGTCCTAGTCGAACTCGGCTACGTCTCGAACAAGGACGATTTGCAATCACTGCTGTCTGACAACTGGCGCGATCGGACAGCGGACTCGATGTCGTCGGCCATCGACGGCTATTTTTCTACCCACATCGCCGGCGCCCGCACCGGGTCGAATTAACGCGCCAACATCGCTGGCGGTATGCCGCAATGGCCTCAGTTTGAACAAAAAACGGAAGCACGAGGTTTATGATACGGAACGAGCTAGCCGGTGGGGGCCGATACTGTCACACTGGGGCTGTCATACTCGGCTTTTCATACCGGGCCGCAATGTACGGCGGCGAACCGGCTAAGCGTGCGTTAAGTGCGCGTTCTTGGCGGCGTTCTTGGCGGCCATTCTTGGCGGCGAGGGGCCGGTCGGGTCCCGGTACATAGAATGAATTCCCAATGAATTCGCACAATGAATTCCGCTCAACTAAAGCTTGCTCAATGACGCTGGTGCCACGGTGAAATTGCTCCTGCGCTTTCTCGGGTTCCTGTTTGCGGTCGGGACCATCTTTTTCATCGTCGGCGTGGCCGCGATGGCCGGCCTGTTGTGGCATTACTCCAAGGACTTGCCCGACTATTCGCAGCTTCAGGATTACGAACCGCCGGTCATGACGCGGGTGCATGCGGCGGATGGCTCGCTGCTGGCGGAATATGCCAAGGAGCGGCGGCTCTACTTGCCGATCCAGGCGATTCCGAAACTCGTCATCAATGCTTTCGTCGCCGCGGAGGACAAGAATTTCTACCAGCATCCTGGCGTCGACATTTACGGTATCGCCCGCGCCGGCATGCTCTATGTCGAGAATTACGGGACCGGGCGGCGGCCGCAGGGCGCCTCGACCATTACCCAGCAGGTCGCCAAGAATTTTCTTCTGACCAATGAAGTGTCATTCCAGCGCAAGATCAAGGAAGCGCTGTTGGCGCTTCGTATCGAGCGCACCTATTCCAAGCAGAAAATCCTCGAACTCTATCTCAACGAGATTTATCTCGGCTTCGGCGCTTACGGGGTGGCGGCCGCATCGTTGTTGTATTTCGACAAATCAGTGCACGAACTGTCGATCGCGGAGTCTGCGTATCTGGCCGCACTGCCGAAAGGCCCGAACAATTACAATCCGTTCCGGCGGCATGACGACGCGGTGGGCCGGCGCAATTACGTCATCGACCGCATGGTTGAGGACGGCTACATCACCGCCGCCCAAGCCGAGAAGGCCAAGAAAGATCCGCTGGAGGTCACGGTGCGGCCGACCGGCGCACATATTTTCACGGCTGAATATTTCGCTGAGGAGGTGCGCCGTTATCTCTACGAAAAATACGGCGAGAAAAAACTCTACGAGGGCGGGCTGTCGGTGCGGACCACGCTCGATCCCAAGCTGCAGGTCGTCGCGCGCAAGACCATGATCAATGGGCTCGTCAATTTCGACGAGGGTCAAGGCTATCGCGGCGCCATCACCACGATCGATACCGGCGGCGATTGGGGCGTCAAGCTTGCCGAGGTCAAGCCGCTCTACGACGTCGACCCATGGCGAATGGCCGTCGTGCTGCAGGTCGACGACCAATCCGCTCGGATCGGACTACAGCCGCCGCGCGATCCCGCCGGCGCGGTGGTCAAAGATCGTGAGGTCGGCCTGATCACGCTCGATGGCGTCAAATGGGCGAAACCGGCCGGCGGTCCCGCAAAACCGATCCAGAAGGTCGCCCAGGTGCTCTCGCCCGGCGACGTGATCTACGTTTCGCCAATGGAGCAGCAGGGACAATACCGGCTGCGCCAAATACCGGAAATTTCCGGCGCCATGGTGGTCATGGATCCGCATACCGGCCGCGTGGTGGCGATGGTCGGCGGATTTTCGTTCGATCAAAGTCAGTTCAACCGCGCCACCCAGGCGTTGCGGCAGCCTGGCTCGTCGTTCAAGCCGATCGTCTATGCGGCGGCGCTGGACAACGGCTACACGCCCTCGACCATTGTGATGGACGCGCCGATTGAAATCGACATGGGCGCCGGCGGCGGTATCTGGAAGCCGGAGAACTATGGCGGCAAGTTTTTCGGACCGTCAACCTTACGGTTCGGTCTCGAACAATCGCGTAACGTGATGACGGTGCGGCTGGCGCAGGACCTCGGCATGCCGCTGATCGCCGAATACGCCAAGCGCTTCGGCGTCTACGACGAGTTGCCGCCGTATCTGTCCTACGCACTGGGCGCCGGTGAAACGACGGTGCTGCGGATGGTGACCGCCTATTCAATGTTCGACAACGGCGGCCGGCGCGTCATTCCCACCTTGATCGACCGCATTCAGGACCGCTACGGCCATACCATCTACAAGCACGATCAGCGCGAATGCATCGGCTGCGATGCGGCCAAGTGGGACAACCAAGTCGAGCCGACGCTGCTCGACCGCCGCGAACAGGTCATCGATGCCATGACCGCCTATCAGATCACCTCGCTGATGGAGGGCGTCGTGCAGCGCGGCACGGCGACAGTGGTGCGCGAAGTCGGCAAGCCGATTGCCGGCAAGACGGGCACCACCAACGATGAGAAAGACGTCTGGTTCATCGGCTTTTCGCCGGACATCGTCTGCGGCGTCTATATGGGCTTCGACAAGCCGCGGCACATCGCGCGGCTCGCTACCGGCGGCCATCTCGCCGCGCCGATCGTCAAAGACTTTCTCAAAGTCGCGCTTGTCGACAAGCCGCCGATTCCATTTAACGTTCCCCCGGGCATCAAATTGATCCGCGTCGACGCCAAGACCGGCATGCGCGCCGGCCCCGGCGATACCAAGGTGATTCTAGAAGCGTTTAAGCCAGGCACCGCCCCGCCTGACACTTATTCGGTGATCGGCGCGGAAACCGCCAACGGTGTGCCAACCTCCGGCTCGCCCGACGTCGGCAATGTGGTGCGCAGCGGGACCGGGGGATTGTACTGAGATCAGGGATCAGCAATCAGGTATCCGGCATCAACGCTGACAGTTTGATAGCTGATACCTGCCACCTGACACGTTGACACCTGATTCCTGATAACTGATACCTGACCGATATGCGCTCCGAAATCGAAACCATCGTCGCCGAAATCAAGCAGTCGCTCGGACTGCTGAGGAGGCATCTTTGACGTCGACAAGGCGCGCGCGCGGCTTGCCGAGCTGAACCGTCAGGCCGAAGACCCAAATCTCTGGAGCGATCAGCAGCGGGCGAGCCGCCTGATGCAGGAGCGCACCGCGCTCGACGAGCAACTCACCGCATTGGCTCGGATCGAGCAGGAGCTCGACGATCAAATCACATTGATCGAGCTCGGCGAGAGCGAGAAAGATCCGAGAACCGTCGCCGAGGCGGAAGCGGCGCTGCGCACGCTCAAGACCGAGGTGGCGCGCCGCGAACTCGAAGCGCTGCTGTCGGGTGAAGCGGACAGCAACGACTGCTATCTTGAAGTGCATGCCGGGGCCGGCGGCACCGAGAGCCAGGATTGGGCCAACATGCTGCTGCGCATGTATGTGCGCTGGGCCGAACAGCACCGCTTCAAAGTCGCATATATCGAAGAGACGCAAGGCGAAGAGGCCGGCATCAAATCGGCCACGGTTGAGATCAAGGGCCGCAACGCCTATGGCTGGCTCAAGACCGAGAATGGCGTGCACCGCCTGGTGCGCATCTCGCCGTTCGATGCCAATGCGCGCCGGCACACGTCTTTTGCCAGCGTCACCGTCTACCCGGTGGTCGACGATCGCATCAATATCGACATCAAGGAATCCGATGTGCGGGTCGATACCATGCGCGCGGGCGGCGCTGGCGGTCAGCACGTCAACAAGACCGAATCCGCGATACGGCTAACCCACATTCCAACCAACATCGCGGTGGTGTGCCAGAACGACCGCTCGCAGCACCGCAATCGCGCGCAGGCTTGGCAGATGCTGCGCGCGAAATTGTATGAGCGTGAACTGGAGAAGCGCGAGGAAAAAGCCGCGGCCGAGCAGGCCGCCAAAACCGATATCGGCTGGGGCCACCAGATTCGCTCGTACGTGCTGCAGCCCTACCAGATGGTCAAAGACCTGCGCACCGGCGTTTCAACATCAAACACTGGGGCGGTGCTCGACGGCGATATCGACCAGTTCACGCAAGCCGCGCTGGCGCAAAAAGCCTTCGGCACGGCTCCGAAGCATGTCGAGGATGTGGAGTAGGGCGGTCGGCGCTAATCAGCGCGCAATTAAGCCGCCGCCACAATTGCTTTTTTGATAGCAAGCGGCAGGGCAACCGGACGAAAAAAAAGCCTTTGGATAGAGGTAATCGTCGCCGGATTCATCGACAATGCGGATAAGGCCGTGTTTTTCGGCAGCCAGATCGCGAAGGGCGACGTACAGCTTTCGCTTTTCAAGCGATGCTGCATAGCCTTCATTCTTGACGCAGACCACAAAATGCTTCGATGGTGATTTTGGCATGGTGCTGATTTCTGGCGGTGATTTCAGAGCAGATGTTTGATTTTGAACTCTTTACGACCGATTCCGGCAGCTTCATACCAATGTAGCTCAGCAAGATGCCATTCCCTTGCGTTTCCTCCATCTAGCGCGCCCATAGACACGGCGAAGCCGAGCAATTTCGCGAATACCGGAGCTCTTCGCGAAAGTCTCAATATCGAAAATCTCGCTGAGAATTTCAAATCGCATCGGTGACTGCTTCGAGCTCACCGCGCAAGCTGATCCGACTAACCACCGAAAATCCGCTCGCCGGCATCGAGAAATTTCTGCGGATCGACGGCTTCGCCTTTGACGCGAACTTCGTAATGCAAGTGCGGTCCAGTCGAGCGGCCGGTCGAGCCGAGTTTGCCGACGGTCTGGCCGCTGCGCACCGTGTCGCCGACATCGACATCAATTTCCGACAAATGCCCATAGCGGGTGGCGACGCCGTTGCCGTGATCGATCTCGACCATTTTGCCATAGCCGCCGCTCCAGCCGGCGATCGTGACGATGCCGCTGGCGGTGGCGTGGATCGGATCGCCGGTGTCGCCGCGGAAATCGATGCCGGTGTGCATCGCCGCTTCACGGACAAAGGGATCGGTGCGAATGCCGAATGGCGAACTCTCGTCGATGTCGCCGGTCATCGGCTTGCGCAGCGGCACCTTCAACAGTGTGTTGTTTAAGGCGCTGGCGTCGGTGCGGGCGATATTGACACGAAGGAGCGCACGGCCAAATGCCTGATCGTTCGCCGCTACTTTCACCGGCACGAACGGGCCGCCGCTCGCGGGGGCGGCTGCATCTGGCTTGAGCCCGAGCTGGGCAAGCGCGCCGCGGATCTGGCGCGCTTTATTTTCGTAACGATCCTGCATCTGGCTCAGCGCTAGCGCCTGCCGGTGCTCCACGCGATCGAGCGATGCTTCCAGGCGCCCAAGAATGGCGCCAATGCTCGACTGCTTGCCGCGGTCGCTGCGCGCCGAACCCGCGGCCGGCTCGGCGACCGGTTTCGCCGGCTTGATCGACCCGGTGGTCACCGGCTCGATGCCGCCGCCTAAAGCGGTGGCGCGCGATTCCAGCAAGCTTTGGCGGCGCATCAGCTCGTCGAGCTTTTGTTCGAATTGTTCCTGGTCAAGTAGCTGCCGGCTCGTCGTGCGATCGATCTTGGCGCGCATTTCGGCAATGCGATCCTCATAGGCAAATTGCTGCTCGGCCTGGCGCGCGATCAGGCTGCGGAGCACATCGTCGCGAAACGCGAGATAGGTCGCGGAGGTGAGCGACCAGGCCGCCATGATCACGACCGTGCCGACCGCGATCCAGAATGCTACCGGTCCGAATCTGACTTGCTTGCCGGCGTGCCCGATCGTGTAGGCGCTGCGACCGGCGCGGCCGGGCGCTTCGGCATAGTCGTGCGGATCGGCGCCGTGTGTTGAGCGCTTGGTCGCCTGCTTTGCCGCTTCCTTGGATGGCTCCTTGGCCGAGCGCAAGGTGCGGACCGTTCCGGCATATTGAGGCGAATGTTGAAATGCCGCGGTCTGATGCGACCGAGCCGTCCGCTGCGACATCGCTTGCCGTCCCCGCGCAAATAGGGAGCGGAGTTGAAGCAATTAAGGTTAACAATTTGGAAATCGCGACGGCGATTTTGCTCGGATTTGGCAGCTTAGGTTAACGTTTTCGCACACCCATGGCTCAAAGACATGGCTCAAAGACATGGCTCAAAGAGCTTGGCGAGCTTTGGCGGCCTCAAGGACCTCCTGCGCGTGTGGCCGCAGATACGCTGGTCCGACCCGATCAGGAATGTGGCGCGGACAGTCCCGACCTGTGTCGGCGCGCGGATAAAAATAAAGAACGAGTTTGCGTCCGGCGAAATTGGCGAGCGAAACGGGTCGACCGCCGTGGCGCGTCGGTTTGAAGTCCGCGCCTTAGTACCGGGACTAGGGGCCCTAACCCTTCGTGGCGTCTGCTTTACTAGCCCTGGCGCGGCCGCTTGGAACCGACCGCGGCGCTTGACGTTGGCGCATGTGCCTTCCTTTCGACGCTTTCGCGTCAGAATTCTTGGTCTTCAGTCCCGCCGGCAGGGGTGGCCGACCGCGGGGCGTTAATCCTAGCGCTGTAATATCGTGTGACGACGCCACGGACGAGGGGACGCCCGAGCGGGCATGGCGAAACAAGATAGGCAGATCGGACCGTCCCCGCGATGGGGCGATACCGCCGTTCGTCCGCGACGGCGGGGCAGCCTTGCTGCGGCCCATCGCGGCGGGCGGTGGGGCGACGGCCGTTATCTCGCTGCTTATCGCCGCCTGTTGGCGCGCCACCGGCTGCTCATCAAGCGCGTGGCGATTGGCTGCGGCGCCCTGGTCGGACTGCTGGTGCTCGGCTGCGCCGGACTATGGTGGCGGCTTGCCACCGGACCCATTCAGCTCGATGCTTTTACCCCTTGGCTCGTCGCCGCGATCGAGGAGAATTTCGGCAGCCGCCAGCGCGTCGAAGTCGGCGGCACCCAGATCGAGCGGACCGCAAACGGCGGTGCGGCCGTGCGAGTGCGCGACATTGTAGTGCGCGATCCGGACGGCACGGTGGTCGCGAGCGCTCCTAAAGCGGAAATCCGCGTCGCCGGCTTGAGCCTGTTCAGCGGACACATGCGCGCCGAAAGCCTCAGCCTGGTCGGCGCCGAACTTGCGGTGCGCATCGAGCAGGACGGCAATGTGACCGTGTTCGCCGCCGGTGCTGACAAACATCCGATTGCCACAGCGACCGCACCTTTGCCGCTTGCAATGCCGGGGAATCAGCAGCAGCAGCAGGCGGCACAAGACACGCGTTCGTCCGACAAGGCGTCCGCTGTTGCGACACCGCCGCCCAATGCCTCGTTGGCGCGAACGGCGCCGCCGCATCCGGCTGCCGACAGTATCGCGGCCATTCTGGCGTGGCTCGACGGCATCGGCCAATCCGGCCTCGACGGGCATGACTTGCGCGAGCTCGGATTAAAGGACGGCACTCTGACAGTCGACGATGAGCGCACCGGCAAAAGGTGGAGCTTTCAGAACATCACGCTGAGCGTCGAACGGCCGCACGGTGGCGGCATGCTCGTCACCATAGGGTCGGAAAACCCGCAACATCCTTGGGGACTGACCGCCTCGATCAAGCCGACGACGAATGGCTATCGCAGCATTGCGCTGGAAGCCCGCCAAGTGGCGGCCAGCGATCTTTTGCTTGCTTCGAGGTTCGGCGACGGCACGCTGCAAGCGGATATGCCGCTTTCGGCAAGCTTACGCGGCGAGATCGGTCCCAATGGCGTGCCGCAGACATTGGTCGGCCGCATTGTCGCCGATGCCGGCTCGATCAATGATGGCGATAGCAGCGACGGACGCCTCGATATTGATCGCGCCGAGTTCAAGATCAATTGGGACGCCACGAGCCGGTCCCTCGAAGTACCGTTCCACATTCTTTCGGGCAATAATCGCTTGACGCTGCTCGCGCAGGTCGAAGCGCCGGCGCAGCCGCAAGGTTCTTGGGCGTTCAAGATCGGCGGCGGCAGCGCCGTGCTGAATTCGCCGAATGCCCAAGCCAACATCCAAGGCAGCACTGGCAGCACTGGCAGCACCCAGGGCGAGCCGCTCGTTCTCAACCGTATCGCGGTGATTGGCCGCTTCGATCCGATCAGCAAACGGCTGACAATCAATCACGGCGATCTCGGCAACCCGGATCTGGGTATCGCCATGTCCGGCACTGCCGATTATGCCGGCGGTAATCTTCGGCTTGCGACCGGCATCGCGGCGACGCGGATGACGTCCGACACGCTGAAAAAGCTCTGGCCGGCTTTCGTTGCTCCCAAGGTGCGCGATTGGTTCAACGAACACCTCGCGGCCGGCAATGTCGAGCGGCTCACAATTGCGGTGAATGCTCCCTACGAGACGCTCAAGGCCAGCGGACCGCCGCTGCCGGACGACGGATTGACCATCGATGCGCTGGCGACCAATTGCGTGCTCCGTCCGGTCGCCGGATTGCCTGCGCTCCATGACGCCGATCTCACCGTTCACATCGTCGGCCGCAATGCGCAGATCGCCGTCGGCAAAGCCGTCGCGGACATGCCCTCCGGGCGTAAGCTTGTGCTGTCATCCGGACTGTTCGAAGTCCCAGATACCGCGCCCCGTCAACCGCCGGCGCGGGTGCATTTCAAACTCGACGGCCCGGTGCCGGCCGCCGCCGAATTGCTGATGATGGATCGGCTGCGTGAGGCGTCGGGCACGCCGTTCGATCCGGCGACGACCCGGGGCACGATCAGCGCGCTGGTCGCGCTCGCGATGCCGCTCAAGCCGGATCTGCCGCCGGGATCGACCAGTTATGCGATCACCGTCGATGCACTGAACTTTTCCGCCGACCGGATGATCATGGGGCAGAAGGTCGAATCCGCCGACCTGAAAATCAGCGCCAACAATCAGGGCTTCGCGCTCAAAGGCGACGTCAAGATTGGCGGCGCGCCGGCGAGCCTGGAATATCGCAAGCTACGCGGCGACGATGCCGCCGATGTCCATATTCAAGCCATGCTCGACGAAACGGCGCGAAACAATCTGGCGCTTGATCCCTCTGGCGCAATCAGCGGCGCAATTCCGATCGAAGTCACCGGCCGCATCGGCACCGCCTCAGACCGCGATGGCCGGTTCGCTGTCCAAGCCGATCTGACGCCGGCACAAATCGATGGCTTCTTGCCGGGCTGGGTCAAACAGGCCGGCAAGCCGGCGCGCGCCACGTTCACGTTGGTGACGAAGCCGGAATCGACCCGGGTCGAGGAGCTCTGGATCGAGGGCTCCGGCGGTGGCGTGAAGGGCGTCATCGACCTCGACAATTCAGGCGATGTGCGAGCCGCGAATTTCCCATCCTACGGTTTTTCCGACGGCGATCGCGCCAGCCTCAAGATCGACCGCCTGTCGGACGGCACGCTGCGTGCGATCATGCGCGGCGACGCCTACGATGGTCGCGGTCTGCTCAAGACCTTGGCCGCGCCCGTCAAAACGCCGCCCAAACGACCGCCGGCCGATGTCGATCTCGACATGAAGCTCGGCGCGGTGCTCGGCCATAATGGCGAGGCGTTGCGCGGCCTCGAACTGAAAATGTCGCGGCGCAATGGCGAGATCCGCAGTCTCGGTCTGATGGCCAAGATCGGGCGCAGTGGCACGCTTACCGGGGAGCTGCGCGGGCGGCCCGGCGGACGACAAGTGGTCCAGCTTGAATCGACCGACGCCGGCGCGCTGTTTCGCTTCGCCGATGTCTATTCGCGCATGAACGGCGGGCAGGTGACGACCGTGATGGACGCGCCCTCAACCGGCAATCCGGTCCAGCTCGGCACCGTGACCGTGCGCAATTTCGCCGTGCACGACGAATCGCAGCTTGAGCGCGCGGTCGCCAACGGCAATCAGGCGCAACGCAACAGGGAGATGGCGTTCTCCGGCATGAAGATCGACTTCACGCGGGCGCCTGGCCGCATTGCCTTGCGTGACGGCGTCGTGCGCGGGCCGGTGCTCGGCGGCACGATCGACGGCGTGATCAATTACGCCGACGACGAAGTACATTTACGCGGCACGCTCATTCCGCTTTACGGCGCCAATAATTTGCTCGGCCAATTGCCGATCGTGGGACTATTCCTCGGCGGCGAGAAAGAAGGACTGGTCGGCGTCACTTACGAGGTGGTCGGCAAACCCGCGGGTCCGGTGCTGCACGTCAACCCGCTTTCGGCTTTGGCGCCGGGGCTATTGCGCAAGGTGTTCGAGTTTCCGGCCAACAATCCCTACGTACCGCCGTCAAATGACGAGAGCGCGACCTTCGAGGACAACACCGCCACAACGAACGTGCGTTAGGAAAGTTCGGATCGCGTAATTTTTTCGCCCTATTACACCGGTTTCAGCAAAACGTGGCGCTTGCGGCCGAGCGAAAGCTTCACGGCGCCCTCCGCGGTGAGCTCAGCCTCGCCGATGCTTGCCTTCTCGCTGGTGACGCGCTGGTCGTTGACCATGATCGCGTTGTTGGCGATGGCGCGGCGGACTTCGCCATTCGAACTCGCCAAGCCGGCGCGAACGAACGCGGTGAGCACGCTGATGCCGTTTTTCAATTCGGCGCGCGGGACTTCGATCGTCGGCAGCGTGGCGCCGAGGCCGCCCTCTTCGAAAGTCGTGCGTGCGGTCGCCGCAGCTTCTTCAGCCGCCGTGCGGCCGTGAACCAGCGCGGTCGCTTCGGTCGCCAGAACCTTTTTCGCTTCGTTGATCTCGGCGCCCTTGAGCGCGGCGAGCCGGTCGATCTCGTCCAGCGGCAGCACCGTGAACAATTTCAAGAAACGCGCGACGTCGCCGTCTTCGGTGTTGCGCCAATACTGCCAGTATTCGTACGGACTGACTTGATCGGCGTTGAGCCAGACCGCGCCGGAAGCGGTCTTGCCCATCTTGGCGCCCGAAGATGTGGTGATAAGCGGCGCGGTCAGCGCGAAGAATTGCGCGTTATGGAGCCGCCGGCCAAGATCGATGCCGCTGACGATATTGCCCCACTGATCCGATCCGCCCATCTGCAGGACGCAGCCGTAGCGCCGATAAAGCTCGACGAAATCGTAGGCCTGCAGGATCATGTAGTTGAATTCGAGGAACGACAATTCCTGCTGACGCTCGAGCCGCAGCTTCACCGAATCGAACGACAGCATACGGTTGATCGAAAAATGCCGGCCGACGTCGCGCAGGAAATCGATGTAATTGAGCTTGTTGAGCCAATCGGCATTGTTCGCCATCACCGCGTCATTTGCCGATTTTTTTTCCGCGGGCGTGTCGCCAAAGCGCAAGAAGTGCGAAAAGATCGCGCGGATGCCTTTGAGATTTTCATCGATGGCTTGGTCGGAAAGGAGCCGCCGGCTTTCGTCCTTGCCGGATGGATCGCCGACGCGGGTGGTGCCGCCGCCCATCAAGGCGATCGGCCGGTGGCCGGTCTGCTGCAGCCAATAGAGCAGCATGATCGGCAGCAGCGAGCCGACATGCAGCGACGGTGCCGTGCAATCGAAGCCGATATAGCCGGCGACGGTCGATGAACTTGCCAGCGCGTCGAGGGCCTGCGGCTCGGAGACCTGCTGGATGAATCCTCGCGTGGCGAGCACGTTGAGGAAATCGGACTTGTAGGTGTTCATCGCGACCTTATTTGCGCATGATCTTACCCGAAAACCGGTACCCACTTTTCGGGATCGTGCACCTTGCTATGCTGGCGCCCAACGACGTGATGATGGGCGGCGCGGCAGCGCCGGTTGTGTAACAGGTCCGGCGATTTATGCAAAAGCCTCCATGATGCAAGCCTCGATGATGCAAGCCTCAATGATGCAGGAGCCTTGATTTGAACGGCTTCGCGGAAGGCGCGTGATGTCCGAGCAAATGGCGTTCGATCTGCCATCACCCGGCGCGTCGGCCGGCGCTTCGGTCTTGGCGGTCGGGCTGATGAGCGGGACCTCGCAGGACGGCGTCGATGTGGCGCTGATCGACAGCGACGGCGAACGCATCGCGCAGCTCGGCGCGACGGCCTGCCGGCCCTATAGCAAAGCGGAACGCACTCTGTTGCGCCGCGCGACCGCGGCCGCCGCCAATCTGACCGAACGTACCGCGCGGCCCGGCGTGGTCGCTAAGGCCGAACGGCTCATCAACGATGCGCATGCCGAAGCGGTGGAATCGTTTCTGGTCGCCAACGGCTTGCAGCGCGGCGAGGTGGCGGTGATCGGCTTTCACGGCCAGACGCTGCTGCACCGCCCCGAACAGCGATTGACGCTGCAGATCGGCGATGGCCGCACACTGGCGGCGCGGCTTGGAATTCCGGCGGTCTATGATTTTCGCGCCGCCGATGTGGCTGCCGGCGGGCAGGGCGCGCCGCTGGCGCCGGTCTTCCATCGGGCGCTGGTGCGGCGATTGCAGCACGCGTCGCCGATCGCGGTGCTCAATCTGGGCGGCGTCGCCAACGTGACCTATATCGACGGCGAGGAATTGATCGCTTGCGACACCGGGCCGGGTAACGCCTTGCTCGACGATTTTTTGCGGCTGCGCACCGGCGAGCCGCTCGACACGGACGGTCGCGCCGCCGCAAGCGGCAGTATCGATGAAAAGAGGATCGAGCGCCTGCTGGCGCATCCGTTCTTCGCATTGGCGCCGCCGAAATCGCTCGATCGCAACGCGTTCCGCGGCTTCGTCGGTGACACGCTCGACGGCATCGACGTTGAAAATGGCGCGGCGACGCTGACTGCACTGACCGCGGCGGCGGTTGCGCGCATCGTTCCGCATCTGCCGCGCCCGCCGGCGAGCTGGATTGTCGCCGGCGGCGGCGCGCGCAATCCGACCTTGATGCGAATGCTGGCCGAGCGGCTTGCGCCGGCGCACGTGGAAAGCGCGCACGCTGTCGGCTGGT
>WNGG01006900.1_pt1 | contig 15212 bp, 15 predicted proteins | sample 5400661 | NCBI WGS metagenome assembly WNGG01 (sample SAMN13153372, study PRJNA577476) | soil metagenome | isolation source: 100 cm soil or saprolite under Garry oak tree replicate 1 | place: USA:California | collected 2016-06-15
TGAATCGGGCCAGGCGAAAACGCGGCCATTCTTCTGAAAGATCAACTCTGACCACGAGGAAGCGCTTGTCGTCCCGAAAGGAAACATTGTAGCGTGGCCGATATTCCTTGATCAATTTGCCCTCGAGCAAAACTGATTCTGCTTCGCTGCGAACAGTGTGCGTTTCAAAATCCCACGTCGCATCCAGCATGGCGCGCGTTTTAAGGTCGGCCTGCGCCAGTTTTGACGGTAGGAAATACGAACTCACCCGTTTGCGCAGGTCCCGCGCTTTACCCACGTATATCACGCGATTAAACCGGTCCCGCATCAGGTACACACCAGGCTTGTGCGGCACTTCGTGCACTTTCTTTTGCAAATCCGGCTTCTCCCTTTTCGATGCAGCCATCCGGCTGCGAATTTACGCGAGAAGCCGGCAAGGTGAAACTGGCCGCTTCGGCTAGAGTAGCGCGTGCCGCTGTCGCCACGGGCGCTGTGCGCCGTGTCAATCACGAGAAAAGCACTCGAGATGAACCGGCCACAGGCCGGTGGCTACAGGACTTATGAAATCGCGCAGTAAAAAAAGCGCCCGCAAAATTTCTCGCGGGCGCTTTTAATTTTAACGGGAAGAATTACGGCTTCGTCGTCGTGGTAGTCGTTTCCTCGTGCTTGTAAATCGTGGCAGGCTGTGCGAGCACGATTTTACGCACCACTACTCTGTCGCCCATAGTCGTGTAATACACGGTGGCTGGCACGTCTGGGCGAACGGCCGACCAGGTGACAACGTGGCCTTCCGGATCGAGGATCGCCGTGTCCTTGGTATAGTAATACCGCACTGGGGCCGCGTCCGGTGCCGTTCGGAACATGAGATAGTCCGAGTCGGGCGTGTAGGTCACGATCGTGCCCGCCGCGCTGGTCGTTGCCTGCTGCGTTGTGGTCGTACCGGTCACAGGATCTGTCGTAGTTGTGGTCGTTGTAGTCTGTGCCAGTGCCATACTCACCGCTACCGCGCAAAGCGCGCCTGTTGCCAATATTTTCGTTAATCTGGTTTGTTTCATATTTGTCCCTCTGCTTTGATTAAACGGATGTTCTCCATCGTATATGGCTCCGGCCCCTTAACGCCGGAGTTTCTTCAGCTTCGCCTTGATATCGTAAATTCCGTCTCGCGTGGCCGTCTCCTGATGCGTAGTTCACTGTCTTTTGGGCCGCCACGACTCGTCTCGTCAATGGCTCAAATGGTCGCCTGTCATTTTGAGCGAAGCGCAACATCTCTGATTATTACTGTGGCGGAGCAGCCAAAGATGATCTGAGATTCTTCGCTTCGCTCAGAATGACATCTATGCGATGACTTTTAATGACGCTTATGCAACCGCTTCCCGGCTTCCGCGATTTCCTGCCCGAGGATTGTGCGAAGCGCAATTATATCTTTGCGCGCTGGCGCCGAGTGGCCCGCCGCTACGGATTTGTAGAGTGGGAAGGCTCTCCGCTCGAACCCACCGAGCTGTATAAAAAAAAGAGTGGTGACGAAATTGTGGAGCAGCTTTTCAATTTCACCGACAAAGGTGAGCGCGAAGTCGCCTTGCGCCCGGAGCTGACGCCAACGCTCGCGCGCGTGGTCGCGGCGCACGAGCGCGAATTCAAAAAACCACTCAAATGGTTCTCCATCGGCCAATTTTTCCGCTACGAAAAACAACAGCGCGGGCGGCTGCGCGAACATTTTCAGCTCAATTGCGACATCATCGGTGAAAATGATCTCGCCGCCGATATCGAACTGGTCGCGCTCTGCATCGACGTCTTGCGTACGTTCGGATTGACCGAGAAAGATTTCGTCGTCCGAATCAGCGACCGCGAATTTTGGACAGGTTTTCTGCGCGAAAGAAATGTGCCGGCAGAGCGCTGGGACGAACTGCTTCAGATCATTGATAGGTCAGGACGCGAACCGCGCGACAAAACGGCCGAGAAGCTCGGCAAGCTCGCGGAACCTGTCTTTGCGACTTTACACAGCAGCGGGAAGAGCGAAAAACTCGATCGACTGATCGGGGGTCTGCGGGGTCGCGGGCTTGCCGATTTTGTCCAGATCGATATCGGAATCGTGCGCGGCCTGGCTTACTACACGGGCATTGTGTTTGAGCTGTTCGACCGCGCAGGGAAATTTCGCGCTATCGCAGGTGGAGGTCGCTACGATAACCTAATCGCGCAACTTAGCGATGGCGCGGTCTCGCTGCCTGCGCTCGGTTTTGCCATGGGCGATGTCGTGCTCAGCGAATTAATCAACGAAATTCCGCGCGCCCGTGAAGCGATGCAGAAGGCAGTCGCGAGCGACAGAAAGATCGACATCTACATCGTGATCGCGAAGGAAGAACGCCGCGCCGATGCGCTCGCACAAATCCAGCAACTGCGCGATCGCGGCTACCGCGTCGATTACCCAATGACGCCAACCAAGGTCGCCCGCCAATTTCAGGCCGCCGAAGAGGCAGGCGCGGCTCTTGCGCTCCTTTACGGCGACGAGTGGCCACAGGTGAAAGTGAAGAATCTCCCTACGCGGGAAGAGTCGCTCATTGATCATGGTGCGTTGCTGGACAGCGTCGCAAAATTCTTCAACGTCGTCAGTTCTGCCTGATCATGTTTCGCACACACGACTGCAATTCGCTTCGTAAAAGCGACATCGGCGGGCAGGTCACGCTTGCCGGCTGGGTAAATGTCACGCGCGATCATGGCGGGGTGATCTTCATTGATCTGCGCGATCGCGAAGGGCTGACTCAGGTTGTTTTTCGTCCAGAGGAAAACGCCGAACTCGCCCGGGAAGCGCATACTCTGCGCAGTGAGGACGTGATCCAAGTATCGGGCCGAGTCGCCGCGCGTGTGCCGGGAACGGAAAATCCAAACCTTGCGACTGGCGACGTCGAACTCATTCCCAGCAAGCTGCGCATTCTCAATCGCGCCGACACATTGCCGTTCCCGATCGATGCCGAGCCGCAGAATGAAGATTTGCGAATGACGCACCGGTATTTCGATCTGCGGCGGCCGCGTCTCGCGCGTAATTTACGGGTGCGCCACCGCGCGGCGAAGGCGACGCGCGATTACCTCGACAGCCAGGGCTTTGTCGAAGTCGAAACGCCCATTCTTTCCAAGAGCACGCCGGAAGGCGCGCGCGATTTCCTAGTTCCTAGCCGAATTATGCAGGGAAAGTTTTATGCGCTGCCGCAGGCGCCCCAGCAATACAAGCAACTGCTCATGGTCGCGGGCGTGGAGAAATATTTTCAGATCGCGAAATGTTTCCGCGACGAAGATTTGCGCGCTGACCGGCAACCCGAGTTCACACAAATCGACATCGAAGCGTCGTTCGTCACGCCGGACGACATTTTCGCGGTTACCGAAGGAATGCTGGCGGCGATTTTCAAAGCCGCGCTTAACATCGACATCAAAACGCCCTTCGACCGGCTGACTTATCGCGACGCCGTCAATCGCTTCGGCAGCGATAAACCGGATCGCCGGTTTGGAATCGAGCTTGTCGATCTTGGAGAAATTTTTCGAGAAAGCAGCTTCAAAGTTTTCCGAAGCGCGCTCGATGCAGGCGGCGTGGTGAAAGCGATTAACGCGAAAGGTTTTGCCGGAATCACGATCGGACAAGCCGATGAACTGACGGAAATTGCAAAGTTGCACGGTGCGAAGGGACTCGCGTTTATCAAGATCGAGAATGGCGAATGGAAATCGCCCATCGTGAAATTTTTCTCTGATGCCGAGAAGGCTGCGTTGCAATCGAAGCTCAATACCGAAGAAAGCGACTGCGTTTTCTTCGGCGCCGACAAGTGGGAAATCGCCTGTGAAGTGCTCGGGCGAATCAGGCTACGTGTGGCCGAAATGCAAAATTTGATTGCTAATCGCCCGTCCGGCTCGGACTGGGATTTTCTTTGGGTCACAGATTTTCCGCTCTTCGAATGGAGCCCCGAGGAAAATAAATGGAACGCCATGCATCACCCGTTTACGCGACCGAAAGCCGAAGACATGCCGCTGTTTGAAGCGAAGAAATTCCCGGATGTTCGCGCCGAGGCCTACGATGTCGTTCTGAACGGCGTCGAGATCGGCGGCGGCAGCATGCGTATCTATGAGCCCGAGTTGCAGGAGAAAATGTTCGAGACGCTCGGCATCAGCCCGGAAGTCCGACAATCGCAGTTTGGACATCTGTTACGCGCGCTTCGGCTCGGTGCGCCGCCGCACGGCGGCATCGCCCTCGGTCTCGATCGGCTCGTCATGCTCGTTTGCGGCGAGGGATCGATCCGCGAAGTGATGGCTTTCCCGAAAAATAATCGCGGCATGGACCTGATGAGCAACTCGCCCGCGGAAGTCGATCCGCGACAACTTCGCGACTTGTCGCTCAAACTGGCGAAAGACAAAAAATCGTAGCCTCAGGCTGCCAGTGTCTCAATAACCCAGGGCCTTTTTCCGATCCAGCGCGCCGGGCAGAGCATCCTTTTTCACGGTAATCGCCTCCGCGCCCGAGTCCTTTATCTGATGGGCCTGAGTCGCGTTGAACTCGATGTCTTTCGTGAATTCCGGAGGGAGGTCGGCCTCGGCATAGATCGCGTGCACGGGGCATACCTCTACGCATGCCATGCAATCGATGCAGTCTTCCGGGTGAATGACCACCTGGTTGTCCATTTCGTAGAAGCACGCCACTGGGCAGACTTCTACGCAGTCGGTGAACTTGCATCCGTTACATTTGTCGGTCACGATGTGTGGCATAGGGTTTCGGTAGTTGAGGGTTGAGTGAAAAGAGTGCTGTTGACGCTCAAGTAATTGAGTGATGCGCGCCCGGTCAACCAGCTGTTGTCGCGAGTGGACGCACGGTCAGCAATTCATTGGCGGTTAGCGGCGCGACTTGCGATTCGCGCACAGTTACAACGTCAACCGTTTCCCCCACGGCATTGAAGAGTTCGAGGCTGTAGCCGGGTTCTTGACCTGGACGCCCCGGATGGTGTTCAACGACTGTAGCCACGTCACCGCGACATAAGCGATGCTCCGGCAGATCTTCGGCCAGCGCGACTCGCGAATACAGGTCATATTTCATAGCTTGTCTGCGAACAACGTAACAAACTTTGTCACACCTGTCGCGTCTTCTTTCATCCAAATGGAGAGGACGCGCAAAACGCGTCTGTTCGGACCGGCAAGTGTCCCGCGTATTTGATACTTAGTGCCATACTCGGTTTGGTCGAAGAATTCAGCGTCGAGCGGCAGAAGCTGCGTGCGAAGGTCGTTCATGAGTTGATCGGCATTTTCGAGCGCATATCCCGCTAACGAAAGAAAACCCGACTTGTCGTCTTCGTCTCGGTGCCGCAGAAGATATTCATCCAGTTTTCTTCTCGCTATGACTGTGTCGGCAGGCAATTTCATCCTAGACTTAATGGCAACCGCTCATCTGCCGCAACATGCTCGCGGCCAGTCCTGAACAGAACCGCCACCGAAAAGGTGACGATGGTACCGAAGCAGATCCACCAGGGAAATTCCATGACGGGAAGCCACTGTGGTTGTTTGTAGGCCGTCGTTCCAAACAGCGCGGCAAGGTTGTTCGGCAACCCGCTGAGAATTGCCACGACAATGAAGCCGATGATCATCGCGAGAACGTTGCCCCGATCATTGCCGCGCGATTTGGTGAGCATGCCGGCGAGAAAAATTCCGAGCACCGATCCGTAGGTGTAACCGTAAATTCCCAGCACGATCGGGATGATCCGCACATTCGGATAAACGATAACCAAATAGGCCGTGATCGATGCGACAACGATCATCAGGACCGAAAACGCAACGGTCGCCCAGCGCACGGCGCTCAAGCTCTGTTCCGGTGTCGACGTTCGATTGATATAAGCCTCGTACCAGTCTCGGGTGAAACTGGTCGCGAGCGCGTTCAACGCGGTGCTGAGCGATCCCATCGCGGTGGCAAAAATTCCGGCGAGCAATAGCCCGCGGATGCCGACCGGCATCTCGTAAAGAATGTAATGACAAAAAATTTCGTTTGGGGTTTTCGGCAAATTCGGGTCGTGATGTGTCTGGTAAAACACCCAAAGCAACACACCGATACTCAAAAACGTGAACGCGATGGGAATGTCGGCGAGACCCGACATGATGACCGAGCGGCGGCTGCGCCGAACGTCAGGCGCCGTTAACATTCGTTGGACCATGTCCTGATCCGTTCCATGAGTGGACATAGTCATGAACGTCGATCCGATCAGGCCCGCAAAAATCGTGTACTCGATCGCGAACATTCCTTTGATCTTGTCCCATCCGGTCTTGGCCGGGCTCAGTCCCGTCGTGATGAAATCCGAGACATGAAACCCACCGTGGCGTTGCACGATCTCGTGCCAGCCCCCTGGGATGGAAAAATACAGCAGACCTAGTGCGATCAGCGCGCTGCCGATCATAAGGGAAGCCTGGATGACGTCTGTCCAAATGACGGCTTTGATTCCACCCAGCGTTGTGTAGATCGCTGTCAAAAGAACAATCGCGACGATTGCTCCGATGTAGATAAAAAGTGTTTCAGTTTGATTTGGCCGCATGCCTCGCACCATTTCGTAGCCGAGCGCGAGCGCGATCGCTGCCACGTACAGTCGCGCGCCAGACGCGAGCACGCGGGTGAAAAGGAAAACGGCTGATGCGGCATTTTTCGAGCCCACGCCGAAGCGCACGGTTAGATATTCGTAAATCGAATAGACTTTGTAGTCATAATAAGGCTTGATGAAAATGTAACTGACCAGGATGCGCGCCAGGATGGTGCCCAGAGCAAGTTGGAGATATGTGTAATTGCGAAAGGTGAAGCCCTCACCGGGCGTGCCGAAAAATGTGCCGGCACTTGTTTCCGCGGCGATAAGTGATGCAAGGATCGCCCACCAAGCAATCTGGCGTCGGCCGAGCGCGAAATCCGCGAGGTTTTCCTCCTTTCGGCCCATGTAAAGGCCGATGGAAATGATGAGCACAAAATAGAGAAGGAGAACTGCGCTATCGATAACAAGCCGTCCGTCCATGTCGGCGCATAGTTAGCCACAGATGAACACAGATTTACACAGATAAAGATTTCCTTCGGCTCATTCGTCATCCGTGTTTCATCCGTGTTAATCTGTGGCAAGTGAAAATGATCGAGATTTCAGCACCAGACTTCGATCTCGCGATGACGCTAAATTCCGGTCAGGTGTTTCACTGGCAAAAGGCCGGCAACGGCTTCATAGGCGCGATCGGAAACAATCCGCTGTACGTCGAGCAGCGCGGACAAGTTTTGAACGCACGCGGCACCGGGGAGGAACTCGACGGCTTTAAGCCGTCAAGTTTACCTCAACTGGTTTCGAATTATTTCGCGCTCGATCATCCGCTGGCACAAATCTGCGCCTCGTTCCCGGCCGATCCCATCATGACAGCTGCGCGCGATTTTTGTCGCGGGTTGCGGATCATCCGGCAGCCGAAATGGGAATGTCTGGCCACGTTCATCTGTTCCTCGATGAAACAGGTGGCCCATATTCGCCAAATTTCAGCAGCGCTCCGGAACCGCTTCGGCGATCAACGAGAAATCGGTGGGTGCGTGCTGCACACGTTTCCTTCGGCACAGCAGATCGCGCGAGCTTCCGAGAAGCAATTACGCGAATGCGCGCTCGGTTATCGCGCCAGAAACCTGCGCGCCACTGCGCAGGTGGTCAGCTCCGGCCAATGTAATCTGGAAGCATGGTCGGCGCTTCCCGATGCCGAGCTTCGAGAACACTTATGCGCATTGCCCGGCGTGGGAGCCAAGATCGCAAATTGCGTGATGCTCTTTGCCTACGACCGGCTCCGCGCATTCCCAATCGACGTCTGGATCGAGCGGGTTTTGAGACAGCATTATTTTGCGCGTCGAAAGAAAATGACGGCGCGGCAGCTCCGTGAATTCTGCGAAACCTATTTCGGCGAACACGCCGGTTATGCGCAGCAGTACTTGTTTCATCACGCGCGCGTGACGATGCGGAAATCAGGAGTATCGAGAGATTCCTCGACTACGCTTCGCTCCGCTCGGAATGACAAGCAGAAGGATGCGCGACGAAGAAAAGCCCAAATATGAATGAGCAAGCCAGAGGCATGCCCTACCTCGACGCAAGTTGTCAGTGGGGCAGGGCTGGGATAATGTTGCAGCCTTAAGCTGAAAAGCGCTGAGCCCGAATCTTTCTTACGACTAAGAGACTGCTCTCATGACAACGGCTGACATCATGCTCGCCCAGCCGGGCAATCCCGAAAGCTTTCGGGACCACGAATACGATGCGCGAACTGTTTTGTGGGCGCTGCTTGCGGCGATTGCCATTCACCTGGCGGTAGCGTTTTTGCTTGCTGCCTTCGGCGGCGTTTTCTCGCCAACTGTTCCGTTTGAGGAAAAGCCGGCTGAGCTCACGTTGATGGATCTGTCACCAGCGTCACTGGTGCCGAAGAATTCCGCTTTCATAGAAACGGACGAATCGAAGAAAGCACCCGAGCCGAAGGACAAAACATTCGAGTCAAACGCCAATTCAATTGGAGCAAGCGAGCTGGCTGCCGCTGGGGAGTTGCCATTGCCGTCGCAGACGGGGAAAGATCGGCCGTTTATGGATTTTGAGACAAATCCGTATTCGCTGGAAACAAAAGGTGCGCAACCGCAGCAATCGGCCGCCGCCTCGCAACAGAAACAAATGCCTGCGGCCCAACCGGTGCCGATGACCGCTGCAGAGCAGTTCGCCTTGTTGACTCAAAAACCGGCTTCAGAAACCCAACGATCGGCTGAACCATCGCAGGCGCAATCTGCGTATCGCCGCTTAAAAGAGCGAACTCAAATCGCCGGAAACATCACAAATCGCGGGATTTCCGCTGTGAATGCTTTAGGCACGCCGCTCGGTCGCTATCAAAAGATCGTCGCAGATTCAATCGGATCGCGCTGGTACGCGTACGTCGATCAGAAGCGTGATTTAATTACCATCGGGACGCTGCGGCTTCGATTTAATGTTGATCGAAGTGGACGAGTGAAGGATCTCAAAATTACTGAGAACAGTTCGAACGAGGCGTTCGCAAATGTTTGCGTGCAATCGGTGCTGGAAGCGCACCTTCCTCCCATCCCGGAGGATGTCGCAGACAAGTTGCCTCCCGAAGGCCTGGAAATTGACGGCCTCGGTTTCATTATTTTTCCAAACGGATGATCGCCGCCTGGATCATTGCCGAAACGCCGGGAATCGTGAATATCGTGCTCGGATTTTTCGCGAGGGGCGGCCTTTTCATGTGGCCGCTGCTGGCGTGCTCGATTGTGTCGGTGACGACAATGATTTTGCGTGGCCTGGCCTTGCGACAGAAAAAGGTCATGCCGCCAGCAATCGAAGAGGAGATAGAACGTCTGGCACCGGGCGAAAGCCCTGAGCGGCTCTCGCGGCTGGTGCATCACGATAATTCCTCACTTGCGAGGATCGTTCGCGTGGCGCTGCAACATTTGCGCGGACCGCGCTCGGAAAACGTGGAATGCGTCCAAACGCGCGCGCGTCACGAGATGGTGCGCCTGGAAAGAGGTCTCATCGTTCTCGAAGTCATTGTAGGCATTGCGCCGTTGCTCGGTTTGATCGGCGCGGTTTCGGGATTGGTCCACGTCTTTTCTCACCTGGGACTGAGTTCCGGCGCATCGGACACGCGCCAGATCGCGCTCGGCATCGCCGAAGCATTGAATGCAACCGTGTTCGGGCTTTCGATCGCCGTGCCGACACTGATCGGGTTCACCTATTTTTCTAGAAAAGTAGAAGTGATGTCGGTGGAGATGGAAACGCTGGTCGTGGAGCTAATCAACAAATGCTATTACGGCCGCTCTTCGCGCGAATTCCCGCCCGCAAAAGCGGCGGCGCCGGCGAGGTGAAGCGCGCGGCGGATTTCAGTCCATGAACTTCGCAGTACGAAAACGGCGGGCGCCTCTCATTATTATCGTCTCGCTCGTCGATATTCTTATCATCCTGCTGATCTTTTTTGTCGTTTCGACGACGTTTAAGAAGGACCAGCCAGAGGTCCAGATTAACTTGCCGGAATCCAAAACGGCAAAAAAGCTGCCGGCGGAACTCGAGCACATGATCGTGAGCATCGATCAAAACGATGAGATCAAACTGGACGGACGAGCGATAAGCGTGGACGAACTGGAGGGCGCGGTGCGCGATTTGCCCGAAGCGCGCAAATCAACGCTCGCGCTGCAAGCGGACAGGAAAGCTTCCTTCGGCACGATCATAAAGATCATGGATGCGTTGAAGGTAGGGGGCGTGAGAAATTTGCCGGCCTTTACCCGAGAAGAAAAATGATCCTGCCAATCTTGCAGTACGGCGACCCAATCCTGCGGGCAAAGGGCAAACGGATCGAGCAAATCGACGATCGCATTCGGGAGCTCGCAGTGAACATGATCGAGACGATGCACGCAGCCCATGGCGTCGGCCTAGCAGCGCAGCAAATCGGTGAAGCGTTGCAGCTCACTGTTCTCGACATTTCGCCAATCGAAGACCGGCCAAGCACGCTAAAGCTGGACGGCAAAGATGCCGATCCAAAGACCGCGATGCCGCTGGTGTTGATTAATCCAGAGGTCGAGTTGCACGGCGAAACCGAACTCGGAGTAGAAGGTTGCTTAAGTTTTCCCGAAATTACCGGGGACATCGAACGGGCGACGTCGGTGATCGTACGCGCGCAGACTTTGGAAGGCGGCACAATCCAAGTCGAAGCCGGCGGATTTCTTGCGCGCGCGATTCAGCACGAGCACGACCATCTTAACGGAATTTTGTTTATCGATCGGATGAATTCCGCGGCAAAGGCTGCATTGTCGAGTCATCTGAGACGGATGCAAAAAGAAGCCCGGCGCGGCAGGCGGATTCGTCCCCAAGAAGAACGACCGCTCGTTAGCGAGACGACGCTGTAGCAGGTTCTGGGAGCACAGAGAGATGCGCTACCTCGGCGATTTCGAAAGACTGCCTATGTTCCAGCCAGAAATCCCGTCAACGGACTTGTCGCTGATGCCGCGTTTAATTTTTCGGCTAAGCCGATCTCGCGAGCTTCGCATCCCGCTTCAATTGCTTTTTTAAATGCCTTCGCCATTCGAACGGGATCGGAAGCGATTGCGATCGCGGTGTTCACCAGGACGGCGTCGGCGCCCATTTCCATCGCTTCGGCGGCGTGACTGGGCGCGCCCAGCCCGGCATCGACCACGACCGGAACTGTGGCTTGTTCGATAATGATCTCAATCTGCAGACGCGCCTCGATCCCGCGATTGCTGCCGATCGGCGAACCAAGCGGCATCACCGTTGCCGTTCCGACATCCTGCAATCGTTTCGCGAGCACGGGATCGGCGTTGATGTAGGGAAGCACCGTGAAACCTTCCTTCACCAGAATTTCCGCAGCTGCCAGGGTCTCGACCGGATCGGGAAGCAAATAGCGTGGGTCCGGGTGAATCTCGAGTTTGATCCAAGTGGGCAAGCCTGCGCTCGCCGCCAGCTGTGCGAGTCGCACCGCCTCTTCCGCGTTGCGTGCGCCGCTGGTGTTCGGCAGGAGTAGAAAACGTTTTGGATCGATAAAGTCGAGAATATTCGCAAACGGATCGTGTTTGCCCGAAATATCGGCGCGCCGCAGCGCCACAGTCACGAGCTCGGTCCCACTGGCAATCAGCGCATCGCGCATCAGCTCGTTCGACGCGAATTTCCCTGTGCCAACGATGAGACGCGAGGTGAACTCGCGGTCCGCAATCTTCAATTTCGAGGGCTTGTCCGCCATTGCGACCAGGATAAACGAATTCGCCTAAACGCGCGAATCTGGTGTAGCGCAGGCATCCTGCCCGCGGGGGCCGGCGGGCATCTTGCCTGCCGGTTTGGGGCAAAACTCGTTCCGCGATGCGCATTCCGCACACTTTCAGCAGGCGAGACGCCCGCTTGCCCCACAGACAAGGCTGTCTGTGCTACTTTTCCCTCCAATGACCCAGTTCGACCTTCACCAGCAGAATTGCATCGAAGGAATGTCGCGGCTCGGGGATGAAAGTGTCGATCTCGTGGTGACGTCTCCGCCCTACAATCTCGGAATTAGCTACGGCAAATATTTCGACCGGCAGGACCGACAATCATATCTGCGATGGTGCCGCGAATGGACTGCGCAGATTCTAAGAGTCCTAAAACCGAGTGGCTCATTTTTTCTTAACATCGGCTCCGCGCCGTCGAACCCAATGTTGCCGCATGAAATCACAATCGAGCTGACGTCTGCCCCAGGCGGATTCGTTTTGCAGAACACAATTCACTGGATCAAAGCGGCCACGATCGACGATCGTTGTAGCCGTCGCCCTATGGGTGACGCGACGCGGAGCGAGCAAACACATCGGAGCAGCGCTTTCCACAGGAAAGCGGCTACAGCAATTCGTTCCTTCGGTCATTTCAAGCCAATCACTTCCAAACGGTTTCTAAACGATTGCCACGAATACATTTTTCATTTCACGAAGTCGGGTCGCGTCGAAATTGATCGGCTGGCCCTCGGCGTTCCGTATCAAGACAAAACCAACATCGCGCGCTGGTCGCACACGCGCGGAAGCGATCTTCGCTGTCGCGGCAATACTTGGTTTATCCCGTATGAAACAATTCAGAGCCGAGCAAAGGAGCGACCGCACCCGGCAACGTTTCGGCACAACGCTGCGGAGTGAAAAAATTTACCGGCTTCGAAATTGACGAGGCCTATCTCGCGGAAGCGCGCCGCAGGATTGGGATTTTCACTTAAACACAGAGCATGGTCATCCCGAGGCGCGAAGACGGCGAGGGATCTCACTGTCGAAGCTTTGATCACGCAGTTTTTCAAGCCGTGAACCTGAACAGCCTGTGTAAGGTCCCTCGCTCCGCTCGGGATGACCGCATGTAATCGGCCACGCACTTAGAGCAATCTGCCATCTTCCTTCGCCGCGGTCGATTGCTGAAATTTCTCGAGCGATTTCACTAAATTTCCCGGAAGCGGGCGCACACGATCAAAAATGCGCGCTGCCAGCGGCGGCGCTGTTGCGTACCCGCCGGCAAACATTTCCAATTTTGAATCGAGATTGTCGATGTAATGCAACGTCATCGCTTCTGGCGTCTTCGGCTCAACAGGTGAACCCAGTTCTTTCTGGCCATGGTGGGCACCAATCAAATGCAGTAAATGCAGGCGCACATCTTCCGATGATGGGGAATACCCTTTCCATACCTCTGTGTTTTCGGCGCTGAGTTTTCGCCAGAGCGAATTGACGACTTCGAGTCCGATAGAAATGTGGCCGACCAGTTCGCCGAGTTCATCGTAATCCATAACAAAGCCGGTCTCGGAGAATTGGTTTTCCCAAAGTTTGCCGGAGTCGTGAAAGAGAATTCCAGCGATCAACAGATCAAGATTCAGTTGCGGATAAAGCGGCGCGACCTCCTTCGCCACTCGCATCATTTGCGCCGTGTGTTCAACCAACCCGCCGCGACGCGAGTGATGATATTTGCGCGCCGCTGCGGCACGGCGAAAACGATCGCCCCATTCTTTTACGAATGCTTCGCATAACCCGCGCAGGCGAGGATCGGTAATGGTGTGGATGGTTTTCTCAATGAGCTCCCAGTCCGCGTTCTGTTTCGCGCGCAAATCTGCAGGGCCTAGCAATAAGTCATTCTTCTCCTGTTCGGTGAGCGGGCGCACTGTCCACTTGTCTGCCTCGAGCCCATATTGCGGGTGCACCCGAAACTCGCCAGCGAGTTCGATAAAGCTTTCCGGCGTTAGACCACTGCACGTTTTATAGGCAGGATGATCGCTCCAGACCCGCAGTTTCATCTGATCGCACGGATCTGCCAGAACGAGTTCGCAGTACGGTTTCCCTTCGCGCTGCGTCTTGGCCGTGGCCGATTGCACCTGCACATGCACGCGCGCCGGCACCGCGCTTCCGCCTGTGCGGGCTGCTGCCCGGCGAATTTCTGTCAGTGTCAGTAGGTTCACAGACGTTAATCTATCACGAATCGTAAGCTGTAGCCGCCTTGCTGTGCAAGGCGCTGCGCTTCCCACAGGGAAGCGGCTACAAGGGCAATCGATTATGCCGACAATTCGCCGTTACGCCACATGTACGCTCCATTTGTGCGAATGTTTCTGAAGCATCTGGAATGCAGCGCGTGCGGCCGTTGTCACGAGTGGTCGCGCTTGCAGAATCTCTGCGTCTCCTGGGCGTTCAGCACCACTGGTCGCGCTTGCAGAATCTCTGTGTTTCCTGCCAGAAACCGCTCCTTGCGATTGTTGATCTCGCCGCGGCGAGTCGAACGCTGACGCGCGAAACACTGGCCACGCGAGAGAAATCGTTGTGGCGTTATCGCGAAGTGTTGCCGTTGCCCGGCGAACTTGAGCCGGTTTCGTTAGGCGAAGGCGGAACACCGCTGTTGCGCGCATCCGGCAGCTGCCGGACTGGCGACATCGATCTCTGGATCAAGGAGGAGTCGCTGAACCCAACGCAAAGTTTCAAGGCGCGGGGAATGACTGTGGCCGTTTCGATGGCAAAATATCTTGGCGCTGAGAAACTGGCGGTTCCCAGCGCAGGAAACGCCGGCGGCGCACTCGCCGCCTACGCGGCTCGGGCGGGTCTCGAAGCGCACGTCTTCATGCCGCACGACACACCGCGCGCGAACATCATCGAGTGCCGTGAGCTGGGCGCTGACGTCACGCTGATCGACGGATTGATCACTGATTGCGCCGCCGAAATCGCGCGCTGGAAAGAAAAGGAAGGCTGGTTCGACATGTCCACGCTCAAGGAACCGTATCGCGTGGAGGGAAAAAAGACGCTCGGCTACGAATTAGCCGAGCAGTGTAATTGGCAACTGCCCGATGTGATTGTTTATCCCACTGGCGGTGGCACCGGGCTGATCGGAATGTGGAAAGCGTTCGATGAGATGGAAACGCTGGGATGGATCGGCAAAAAGCGCCCACGCATGTTCGCAGTGCAAGCCGCGGGCTGTGCACCGATCGTCCGCGCGTTTGAAGCCGGAGAAAAAACCGCCGCAGAATTTCCGGAGGCGCGCACGATTGCATCCGGCCTGCGCGTGCCAAAAGCGATCGGCGATTTCCTGATCCTAAACATTCTTCGTCAGTCCAAGGGCGGCGCGGTCGCTGTCGATGACGAAGAAATGATCCGCATCGCGCGCGACGTGGGATCAAAGGAAGGTCTCTTCGTCTCTCCAGAAGGAGCAGCCTGTTTCGCTGCTTTGAAGTCGCTTCACCGTGCCGGGAAAGTTGCT
>WNGG01004733.1_pt1 | contig 15208 bp, 13 predicted proteins | sample 5400661 | NCBI WGS metagenome assembly WNGG01 (sample SAMN13153372, study PRJNA577476) | soil metagenome | isolation source: 100 cm soil or saprolite under Garry oak tree replicate 1 | place: USA:California | collected 2016-06-15
ATGGCAGTATCTTCACTCAGGATGTGAGAGGTGTTCCAGAGGGGCGTTGTGCCGAAATGAAGCCAGCCCAGGCCCTGCATATTCTGGACAGCGTCACCAAGCAGTCCAGCAGCGAAGACGAGCAAGAGCAGGCCCATCACGCGGAAGAAGATACGGTAGTCAAGCCGGTAGCCCAGGCGATAGATCAGGAAGCACAATCCCAGGGCTGCCAGCAGGCCAAGTAATGCGCCAAGCAAGAGCAACAATCCATTCGTTTGAAAAGCAAAGGCCAGTGTGAAGAACGCGGTCTCTACTCCTTCTCTTCCAACGGTGGTAAAAGCAAGCAGACCAAGCGCAAATCCAGAACCAGCAGCGCTCGCTTTGACGGTGATCTCTTTCTTCATCGAGCGACTATGCTTCTGCATCCAGAAGGTCATCGTGGTGAGCAGTACAACCGCCACTAAATAGGCTACGGTCTCAAATACCTGCTGGAGTAGCGTATTGGCATATGCATGGACTGTCAAGTAAACAACGACCCCGGAAATAAGAGAGCCTATTATTGCCAGGCCTACGCCGGTCCAGACAGCTCGCGCCTGATGGGTCAGGCGCAGTTGGTGCAGTACGGCAAAGAGGATGCTTACTATCAGGCTGGCTTCCAGCCCTTCACGCAGGAAAAGAATGAATGTTGCTAGCATGAGCATACCTTACTAACTGTCCAGGCTTCTCCGCGAGAAGGCCCGATTCTTAAAATGAGTATCATCAACCAGGGAAAAAACTACTTGTGTGCAGTGTAAAGTATCGGCATCACAACCTGATCACGAGAGTACAGCATAACCATCACAGCGCAATGCAGTTAATTCCTAGTTCTCTACTCAGATATTAGCATCACCTAATGTCTGATGTCAAGAGGGAAGAGACTAGCGCGTCACCCATATTTTGGCTGCCGCTGTCTTGCTGATGCACACCTCATGACCTGCGACTTGCAGTTTGACGCTTTCTTCTTGCCCCTCTTCGTTAGAGTCGTTTTGCGCGAGCATTGTTAACTGTGTTCCTGGGGTCAGGCCTTTTTCATGCATATAGAGGATTAGTGCCTCCTCATCCTCTACAACCTCTGAGATACAGAGAATAGTGGCCGTTTCATTGACCGCCAATGTCGAGAGGCGAACAGCGCCCTGATCCTTGAGGTAGCTGCGCGCATTGGTGACGGAGCCGGGGATGGGATTACCGTGGGGACACGTGGTGGGATTGTTCAAGCTCGCAATGACGCGCGCTTCTACTGCACCAGAGATGAAATGCTCCAGGCGGCAGGCTTCCTCATGTACCTGGTGCCATTGCATACCCAGCATATCTACCAGGAAGCGCTCGGTCAGTCGATGCCTGCGTAAAACCGCCTCGGCTGCCTGGTTTCCAGCTTCTGTCAGTGTGACCTGGCGTTTGTTGTCCATCTCCACATAGCCATCCCGCACCAGGCGTTTGAGCATTTCCGTTACGGTGGGTGGGGAGACACGAAATCTTTCGGCAAGCCGCGCACCAATGACTATCTCATCCTCCATCGCCATATTATAGATTGTCTCCAGGTACTCTTCGACGGTCGCGCTGAGCGTTTCTTCTGTTTTCATAATTCTTGCCCTCTGCTATGTGCTATGCCGGGACTGCATCCCCTCGATTCTAGCACATCTGATCGGCTGGTCAAGCCTCCAATCCTTGTGGGGAGAGAATAGATTACCTGCAAACTTGCTGCTGGCTATCGCGTGGCAGGAGAGTGGCTGGTACTAGCATATAATCGCCTGGGATGGCGGTATCGGTGTAATGCAGTTGATGCCATACACCGCTATGGGCATCAATGCCGGGACGGGCATACGACGAGATCCCTATCGCCTGTGGGATAACATTAACCTTGGTGCGACCTATTTATCGTGGCTATGGCGCGATTTCCATGGTTATCTAGTCAAAGTCATCAGTGCCTACAACGAGGGGGGCTGGGCGGTTATACATCGTGGTATCTTTAACTGGCGCTACGTCAGGAACGTCCTATACCTGATGCGGAGATTTGGGTAGAGGCTTCACGGACTGACTGCGGGCAATGTCATGAGTCACCATTAACGTCAGCATTTGACATCCATCCTCGCAAAGCGGTAGAGTAGATGCATACCGCTTATTTTTTTGTTGAGAGGAGCAGTCTCGATGGCATTGACGAACTTTGCTGGCGCAGTCGCTGTCATTACCGGTGGAGCGAGTGGCATCGGGCTGGCAACAGCGCGTGCCCTGCGGGCTAAAGGTACACATCTCATTCTGGCAGATATCAACAGTCAAGGGCTGCAGCAGGCAGAGCAGGATATACGCCAGCAAAGCCCAGGGGCAAATGCTCGTGTGCTTGGTGTCCCTACTGACGTCACCAATGAAGCACAGGTACAGGCTTTAATGCACAAGGCCGTTGAAACGTGCGGCCGTATCGACCTGGTGATGACAAGCGCTGGTATTGGACGCGGTGGGCCGATCGACACGTTTTCATCCAGCGACATGCGGGCTTTGATGGATATCAATTTCATGGGTACCTTCTATTGCGTGCAGGCGGCGCTTCCCACAATGCGGCAACAACAGTCGGGTCATTTCGTCTTTCTTAGCTCTGTAGCAGGAAAACTGTGCACTCCTATGCTCTCCGGTTACTGCGCAAGCAAATGGGCGGTGCGAGGCTTCTCATCGGCCCTGCGCGCAGAATTACATGGTTCAGGCATTGGCATTACCACTGTCTACCCCGCCTGGGTAGAGACGCCTATGACCAGTCAAGAAGCAGAAACTATGCGCTGGATGAATATGCAGATCATGCTTACAGCAGACCAGGTAGCAAACGAGATTCTCCAGGCTGTAACCGGGGATCGACGAGACCTGACATTGGCACCCAATCCAGAAATTGCGCTGGCCTTACAGATCATGAAAGAGGATCCTGATAAAGCGGAGATGCTCGTCGGCGAATCATTTCGCCGGCAACTGGCGGGACAACAGCAGCAGTAGAGAACAACATCTATGCAAGATTATGGCTACTATGGACCGGAAAGCGTTACCTGGAAGATCAGCCGCGAAGCCGCTATTCTGCTGGGTGGCGCACGCGCGGTACTGATGCAGCTGGCGCACCCGTTGGTAGCTATGGGAGTCAGTGAGCACAGCAACTACATGTCAGACCCTTTTGGGCGCTCATGGCATACATTCCTGCTGGGGCAGATGCTCACGTTTGGCTCTTCGACAACCGCTCGCAGCGCGGCTCGTACGATCAACCGCCTGCATAAACATGTACATGGTACACTTCCAGCGGGAGCAGGAGCATATAGCAGCGGCACACACTATTTTGCTGGCGACCCGGAACTGTTGCTCTGGGTTCACGCCACCCTGGTTGATACTATCTTATTGATGTATCCACTGTTCGTCGGACCGCTCAGCGCCGCAGAGCAGGAGCAATACTATCAAGAGTCGAAAGCCATGGGACGCCTGCTCGGTCTCACTAACGCGGATATGCCTGGCACCGCACGAGACCTACAACAATACGTCAAAGACATGGTGCATAGCAATCAACTGGCAGCCACACCGCAGGCTCGTGAGCTTGCCAGGCAGGTGCTCTTCCCGCCCACGCCCAGGTTCATCCGTCCGATCCTACACCTCAACCTGCAAATGACGTGCGCAATTTTACCACAACCAATTCGTGAGATTTATGGGTTGGAATGGAGCGATTGGCGACAGCACGTCTTCAATCTATCGGCATTCAGTATCCGATCGGTGCTTCCCCATCTACCCACACACATGCGCGAACTGCCGATTACAAGGCACCTGATACAGTACGGTGAATCCAAAGCGACGCTACGTATAGCAGAGAAAAGCGCATAGGAAGAAGGATATGAGTTCAGGAGCAGCAGCGAGTTTCCGCAGCGTACTGGAAGCGTTAGAGAAGTATGGGCTGCTGCTCGAGTCGGATGCGCAGTTACCCAGCCTGGTCAGTATAGTCGCAGGCGGGCCTGTGCGGGGATCATGGTGGGGACACGCCAGCGGAAATATCATCTACGAAGTAGGCAACCGGCTTGCCAATCATCCCGATGTCCTGGTTATCAAGCTTGTATCAGGCAAAGTGACCTTCGTACAGCGCAGGCTGTGGCCTGCTGTCATTAGCGTGGCAACTGCACGCGAGCCCTGGCAACTGCAAGACTTATCAGACATGGCACGTACACTGCTCGACAGTGTCACAAAAGAGCACACACTGCGCGTTGACCTGTTCCAGAAATCTGCTCATTTGAACGCGAAAGCCTTGAGAGACGCGGCGCGAGAACTGGAAAGAAAGCTACTCGTTTATGGTGAGTCGGTACATACCAGCAGTGGAGCGCATGCAAAACTCCTCGAAACGTGGGAACACTGGACCAGGCGCACTGGCTTTGCTGAGTCACAGGAACCTTCAGAGGAAGGAAAGATGGCGTTGGAGGACGCACTGCTGGTGCTGAACCGGCAATTCGATGCGAAGGGCCGTTTGCCCTGGCTAGCAAAAGCTCCTTGAGCCGGATATTTTAACGACTACTCGACCAGCCAATGATCTGCGAACATGGCGCTAGCTCGTGCAACTTCAACACCCAGCATTTGCAAACGTTTATTGATGACGGGGTCGCGCGCTCGGCCTTCTTCATCAAACGCTTCGCGGCTGCCCGGCACCGAGACCATACTCGGCGCCACCCAAGCACGCATAGCACGAGATGCGAGCAACATGGTCGTCAGTGTATTGTTCCCTGTGCCAGAGGTGCCACCCTGCACAGACACCAGCCCGACAACTTTGCCCTCCAGCCGTGGAGGATGGTCATCTTTCAATAGTTCCATGAAATCAAGCGCGTTCTTCAACGAGCCACTGATTGTGTTATGGTAGGTTGGCGAAGCCAGGATAAATCCACGTGCCTGGCGGGTAGCATCCAGTAGTGTTACAATGGCCTCGCGCTCCTCAGATGTGTATCCATCAAGGCTATAGGTGCCATCAAAGAGCGGCAAAGGAAATGTTGCCAGGTCGATCAATCTGGTATGAGCACCCGCCTCCTGCGTTCCTGCCAGCGCAATCTGCAGTGCCAGCATGGCAGTCGAGTCGGCACGAATACTGCCGCCAATGCCTAGAATTGTTGTAGCCATCTTTGCTCCATGTTTTTGCAATGGTCTTTGATAAGGATAGATCTTCAGGTCATTCCCGACACGAAGACGCGCATTACTCTGAAGATGGATTAGTTGTCATCACATATTATAGTAGGAAATAGACAAGGCAAGCACGAAAGGATCTTCATCATGACCGACCCAAAACAGCGAACTTCCGGAACAAAGGCCGCGGGCCATACATTGAAGCTGACCCTGGTAGTCAACGGCCAATTCTTTGAAGCAGAGGTGCAGCCACAGGAGATTTTCCACGAGGCGCTTGAACATGCGCTGCCAGCCGGGTTGCTGAGCGGGCACCGCATCCGTATCAGCACGCCAAATGGCGACGAAGTTTTTCCCGATATGTTCACCGGTGAGAGCGCGGCGCACTTCAATACCCATACCTTTCATGTCGAGGCAAAACCACTAAAGGAAGTCACAGCAGGAGTGGGCGCAGGCACCTGGACAAATTTTGGTTTTGATCACCTGGCCATTACTGTGGCAGACCGCAGCGATGCCAGGGATTTTTTCAGCGAAGTACTGGGGATGAGGATCGTTCGCGATGACGGCCACCAGACTGTGTTGACTACAGGAAACACCGCCTTATTCTTCTTCGATGCCGAAAAGGCGCCGCTCTCGGATGGTCTTCCCAGCCGCTGGCATCATATTGGCTTCGTGGTCGATAATCTCGATGCCGCCTATCGTCACCTTGCCCATCACGCACAGCTCCGGCGCGAACGTGTTGGTGATGGCTCAGGCTCTATCGCATCGGATTTCATATTATTGGAACGTAACGAACGCTGGTCGTTGTACTGTCACTATCGTAACGGTGACACGCGCTTGATGATCCAGCTTTCAGAAATCAAGGCAGAAGATCGCGGCTTTGTAGACCCACACAGCTTCACGGATCACATGTATGACTACCTGAGTGGTCGATACGGAGTCCGCTTTGAGGGAAAAGAAGATTAGTGCGAGACCACTCCTGAGGCGAAAAAGGCGAGTACAATCAGCCAGCTAACGACAAAAGCGATCAGGAGCCGGAGAGCCAGGCCTGAAATGGCTATGTGGAAGCGGCGTTGAGGGACTGGTGTTGTGCGAACAGGAGTATTCGTTTCTCTAGTAATCATACGCAGTTTTCTCCATTCGCGTTAGTGGACTACCAAGATTCAAAATAATATTCAATTACATATAACGAGAGATGTACTGACTCTTAACATCTATTTCTTCCTGTGCCGGGCCGCTTCGCATTCGTCACACTCACAACTGGCGCGCAGTTTTTCATAGGTATAGATGCCTGTCTTATGCCCATCTTCCCAGACGGGCGTCAGGCCGTAGCGGCCAACCGGCTCGATGTTCACCAACGTTGTCTCCTCAACGCTCAGCCGATCCCTGTTCTTTAACATTCCTGGCAAGCCGCCCTCGCCTGCGCACCACGCGCATGGGCAAGCCCAGCGCAGGGCCTCCCAGCTATGAAGGCTTTCATGATCGTCGCTCCAGGTCAAGATGAGCTTGCGATTCTCCTCGTCAAGTAAAAACGATATTGGTGCCGGGTGATTATATTGCATATTCCTGTGATTCCTACAAATTCAAAAGGCAAACAGATGTCGATTTCAGCGTCCAGCGAGTGCCTGCGATGCGTTCCCGCAGGATATACCAGGTGTCAAGGAACGGTGAAGAAGACGCTGAATCAGGTACAATCAGTATACCACCAGAGTCGCACAGCAGTCCATTTGAGGTTCAGGCACTTTCTGTGCCGGTCCTTTTCACCCACGCGTACCAGGCCGCTTCCTAGACCGCCTGCCGGGCGCTGAGGTCGGTGAAGAACTGCGGCTGTAGCACCGGCCACAGCCCCAGGGACATGCCATAAAACAGCGCATTTGCGATGGTTATAATGAATACCCACCCACCGAGCAGTTGCAAGATGGTGGAAGCACCCACAATGGGTAACACGAGGAAGACCATGACCAGCATGACCAGCACACCATAGATCAATCCGCTGATGATGGCCCTGCCGCCGGTCAGATGCAGCCTATGTGCAAAAAGACCAAAGATCAGGCCCCACAATGCCGACCACAGCAAGTGGCCCACCAGCCCCAGTAGTGCAGGGCCAGGGGCCAGGTAGAAGATGCCATCCGCAATGGAGGCCAGCAGCGGCTGCTGTCCGATGAGCGGTACTGCGATGGCGTATAGGGGTGTGAAGAAGCCCATGTGCAGGTAGGTGGCGCTGGCGATCATGACAAATATCGCCATCAGGACCCCACCGATCACCCCGGCGATGACTCCACGAGGGAGAATGCGGATCAATTGATCACGATTCCTTGTTGCTGGCATGGCGTGCCTCTGCTTTTCTACTTTTTCATGAATGCTGCTGGCAAGACCAGGATGCGATCCATCGTGACGATCATCACCAGACTGGGATAAGTACGTGCTAAGTGTGGCACGCTTTCTGATTCATCTGTCCTGCCTGCTGCATATTGTCCGCTCTGCTGTAAGTATAGCGAGGAAGCGTCATGAAAACGTCCTGAGCAGCGTCATGAATAAGTGTCGTTGTGAAAGGAAAAAGCATTGACAAATTAGTTGCATAAATGCTAATATTTTGTTAACACAAATGTTGTCGAGAGGCAAATTTTTTGAAGAATGCAACAATTACTAGCGATGATTATGAAATGCTCGCCCGAAACATCAGCCAGTTTCGACGCACGATGGTGCGTGAATTCGTTCTCGGTATCATTACCACCTTTGGTGATTTTGACTTCTCATTGCCTCAGATGGCCACGCTGCTCCTACTCGACGAGGAGGGTGAGCTAACTATCAAACAGATAGCTGAACTTGTGGGGCGCTCGATCTCGGCTACCAGTCGCCTGCTTGACCAGTTAGTCGAGCGTGGTATGGTGAGTCGACGCGAGGATGAGCGCGACCGCCGCGCCAAGCGGGTGGCCATTACCGAGAGCGGCCAGGCGCTCATCACCGCACTCGAACAACGCCGTGCTGAGGCACAGATAACCGTTATGGAATATCTTTCGGACGAGGAGCGAGCAGAGGTCACACGGGCAATGGCGCTGCTTGCCGAGGCCGGTAAGAGGAGACGTTATGAGTATCCAGCGCCAGGAAGAACGAAGCCGAGCAATTCAGAGCGATGATGTCAATGTTATCCTGCCCTTTGAAGCTATCGATCGCACCTTGCTCCCCGTTGCCGGTGGTAAAGCTGCCAATCTAGGCGAGCTGACAGGTGCGGGATTGCCTGTGCCGCCCGGGTTCTGCATTACGACTGCGGCCTATGCTCTGGTTGCGTCGGAGGCTGGCCTTGATGTGATACTGGATAAAAAGGCCGAGTCGCCTGCTGATGACGCATCGCTGGCGGAAGCTGCTCGTACCTGTCTCCTAGCAGCCGCCATGCCTGCTAGTGTTGCTGAGGCCATCGCCGGGGCATATCGCGTTTTGGGCTCTGGAGAACCTATCCCTGTGGCTGTGCGATCTTCGGCCACGGCCGAGGATCTGCCCTTTGCGAGCTTTGCAGGGCAGCAGGATACGTATCTCAATGTCGTGGGGATCGAGGCGGTGCTGGAGGCGGTGCAGAACTGCTGGGCCTCACTGTGGACCGATCGCGCCGTGAGCTATCGCGCAAGTCTCGGTATCGATCAGCGTAGTGTGCAGCTTGCGGTCGTGGTGCAGCGCCAGATTGAAGCGGAGGTGGCGGGCGTGCTGTTCACGGCTAACCCACTCACGGGCAAGCGTCGTCAAGCTGTCATCGATGCCAATCCAGGGCTAGGAGAAGCGGTTGTCTCTGGCGCGACCAATCCAGATCATTTCGTTGTGAATACTGCCAGCGGCGAGATCGTCGAACGGCGGCCTGGTGACAAGCGGATCGTTATTCGTGGGACCGAGGGCGGTGGCACTGTGCGAACTGAAAGCGGTGATGGCAGCGGTGAAGCCTGTCTCTCCGACGAGCAAATACGCGCCCTGGCTGAACTGGGGGCGCGGGTTGAGGCGCATTATGGATTCCCCCAGGATGCCGAGTGGGCCATCGACGCCTCCGGTCATACCTGGCTGTTGCAGGCACGGCCAATTACAACGCTTTTCCCGCTGCCCGCCACCGCACCGGCAAGTGATGATGTCCTACGCGTCTACTTTTCGGTCAACGTCTTACAGGGGGTATATCGACCATTTACCCCGATGGCGCTCTCCGCCTCCCATCTCCTAGCATCCGCTGCGGCAACAGTTTTTGGCATGCCTCCTCGCGATCCCTTGAGCGGCCCAGGCGTGCTTGTCGAGGCTGGCTCCCGTCTCTTCATCGATGTGACCACTCCTCTGCGCAGATCATTTGGGCGAAAATTCCTGATAGGAGCGGCCCGGCTCGGAGAGGCGCTTTCTGCCGAACCTTTTGAGCAGCTTACCACTGATCCGCGCCTCTCGCTCGTCCCTACACGTCGCTGGCGGGTTATGCGCGCTTTCGGCTCGTTCACAGCGTTTACTCGTGTCCCGCTTTACCTGCTCCAGGCGCTGTTCTGGCCTGCGACGGCAACAGCACGGGTGGAACGCATGAGAGCAAGGTTGCAGGGGTTCAACGCGGCAGTGGAAAAAGCTGGCGCCGCAGGCTCTATCGAGCGCCTGACTGCGCTTGAGCAGGGCCTTCTTGACTGGATGCCGCGTATCCTCGGGAGAGTGGCCCCGGCTCTCGGCGGACTGATGGCCTACGGCCTGGCCGGCAGACTCCTGGATGGTCTTGCCACTCCTGACGAGCTGCAGAGCGTGCTGCGCGGACTCCCGCATAACCCGACCACAGAGATGGATCTCGCCCTCTGGGAGCTTGCCCGGCGCGTGCAGGCCGATTCGGCCACCGCTCGCTATATCCGTGAAACACCACCCGAACAGCAGGGACAGGACTATCGCGCTGGCAGCCTGCCCCTGCTCCTCCAGCAGGAGTTAAGCGAGTTCTTGCGCGCCTATGGACATCGCGGGGTGGCCGAAATTGACCTGGGACTGCCGCGCTGGTCGGAGGACCCGACCCACATCCTGGGCGTGCTCGCCAATTACCTCCAACTCCAAGATCCCACTATGGCGCCAGACGTCCAGTTCAGGCGGGGAGCGCAAGAGGCCGAGGCTATGGTGGCCGACCTCACCCGGCGAGCAGCCCGCAAAGGACGACTGCGCGGCCTGCTGGTTGGTTTTTTGCTGAAGCGCGCGCGTGCGCTGGCCGGGATGCGCGAGACGCCCAAGTTCTTCATCGTCTTCCTCCTGGCACGCATCCGCGAACAACTCTGGTCAGTCGGCAAAGAATTGCAACGCGCCGGACGATTAGAGGCAACCGAAGACATCTTCTACATCACGTTCCCTGAGGCACACGTAGCCCTGGCGGGAAAGGATATGCGCCCCACCGTGCGCGAGCGCCGTGTCGGCTACGAGCACGAATTGCACCGCCGCCATGTACCGCGAGTCTTGCTCTCCGACGGTACTGAGCTGGGCAGCGCATCCCAGCCACTCGCCTCACAACCAGGGACGCTCCAGGGCACCCCAGCCTCACCCGGACGCGTCACAGCCCCGGCACGAGTCATCCTCGATCCCACAGGCGCTCGCCTGGAGCCGGGCGAAATCCTGGTTGCACCTTCGACCGATCCTGGCTGGACGCCGCTCTTCCTGACTGCTGGTGGCCTCGTCATGGAAATGGGCGGCATGATGTCCCACGGAGCCGTCGTCGCCCGCGAGTACGGTATCCCGGCAGTTGTGGGTGCAGCCGGTGCTACAGAGCACATCATAACTGGCCAACGCATCACTGTAGATGGTTCTGCCGGAACCATCACCCTCGAGGAAAATGTCGCATCTGAGCCAGAGGATAGTGAATGAGAAGATCGTACCGAGGCGAACACGCCCGTTAAATTCTGCAGCAGCATACGGGTATGACATATGACTATTGTTCAGCTGACCTTGCATATCCTCTTGCCCTCCGCTATACTGCACACAAACGCAACTTGACCTTAGGGACGGTAGGAAGAAGTATTTTATTATGGCTGATCAACAGATACCACATCACCAGGTGCGCCCTTTTGACGACCTGCTCACCCGCGAGAGGATATCGCGGCGCAGCGCCTTACGGCGCCTGGCAGGCTTCGCCCTGGCAGGCGGAAGCCTGGCGCCACTGGTGACCGCGTGTACCCCGGCAGCGCAGACCCCTACTCCTACGGTTACATCCACGCCTTCAGCCCTGCCACACGCCCTGGGGTCGCGGCTCTACACCTATCGCGGCCAGACGGACTATGTGTTTACGGTAGCCTGGTCCCCTGATGGCAAGCGCATCGTTTCGGGCGGCAATGATGGCACGGCCCAGGTGTGGAACGCAGCCAATGGTGGCGATGCCTACACCTATAATGGCCACAAGGCTGCGGTGTCAAAAGTACGCTGGTCGCCTGACGGCACACGCATCGCCTCGGCGAGCCAGGATGAGACCGTACAGGTGTGGGATGAGGCCGGTGGCGGCAATGTCTTGACGTACCGCGGACACAACAATCCTGTGCTTGGCGTTGCCTGGTCGCCAGACGGCAAGCGCATCGCCTCAGCGAGCAAAGACCAGACCGTGCAGGTCTGGGACGCCGTGACGGGAAGCCTGGTCTACATGCATGGCAAGCTTGCCACGACCGAAGCCGAGCAGAATGCTGGCGATCTCAATATGGTCTTTGCGGTTGCATGGTCGCCCGATGGCAGGCGCATCGCCTCTGGGACCGCAGCCGGCATCGTGCAGGTGTGGGACGCCACTAATGGCGGCCATCTCTTTACCTATCGCGGGCATGGCGATACGGTGACGACAGTGGCATGGTCGCCCGATGGCACACGCATTGCCTCGGCCGGTTATGATAAGACGGTGCAGGTCTGGCATGCAGCGAATGGAGAGCACATCTCCACCTATCGCGGGCATGCGGAGTATGTGACGGAGGTAACCTGGTCGCCTGATAGCACGCGCATTGCCTCGAGCAGCACCGATAAGACGGTACAGGTGTGGCATGCAGCGGATGGGAGTGAGATCTATACCTATCACGGGCATACCGATGCAGTGAATGGTGTGATGTGGTCGCCCGATGGCACGCGCATCGCCTCGGCCAGCTTTGATACGACGGTGCAGGTCTGGCTGGCGGTCGCAGGGTGATGCGAAGCTTGCCTGCTTTATGAATACTATCGATGGCTTTCTCCCTGGCTCTTAATACGATAGTCATGGTGTGCTTGCGCGACCCAGGGATATTTGGTATGTTTGCCGTATGCATATATTTGCAAATCTTGATGTTAATAGAGATCATAATGCTTGTAAGGGGATTTTCCCGGCCAATGAGTTAGGAAGACACTTCCCCATTAAGGATCTAGACCTTAGAAAGAGGCAATCATTATGTTGATATTTTATGCACTTATTGCTCTCCTAGCGGCTGTTGCGGGAGCGTTTATTGCCCTGTGGATACAGAGCCTTATCCAGAAGAAGCAAGAGGAGCAAAGACAGGCATGGGAGCATGCTCAAGAAAATCACCTGCAGAGCTGGGAATCACAGCAAGAGAAACGTGTCGCCGACCTGGAGGCAAGGCTGACAACACGGTTCCAGCAGTTACAACAGGCCTGGAAACAATGGGTGACCCAGGATACAATACAGGCGACAGCCCTGTCACAGGAATACCAGGCTGCTATAACACAACTGAAAGTTGACCACGAACTCTTACGCGTCATGCGCGTTGAAGAGACCCCCTTGACTACAAACTCCAATGGTCAGCAGCAGCCGGCATTTTCCAACTGGCGACCAGTGACGTTGCAAGGAGCCGACCTGCGCAGACGTGACCTGTCACACCGCTATCTTGGATATGCCAACCTGTGCGAAGCTCAACTAAGCGGGGCAACCTTCTTTATGGCGAACCTCTCCGGCGCTAACCTCGCGAAGGCCAATTTAGTCGGCGCCGATCTGTCCGGTGTCGATTTCTCGGGCGCCGACCTGCGTGACGCCATTCTGAGCAATACGAACCTGCTCGTGGCCGACCTGCACAAGGCCAATCTGACCGGGGCTAATCTGCTAGGGGCCAAGGGTCTTACACCAGAGCAGATACACTCTGCTATCTACGATAGTACGACGCTTTTTGATACTGATTTCGATTCCACTCCAACCCGACATCGCATAACTAACACCGGTAAGAGCGCTGTTGCCGATTCGACCCAGGCGCCTATAGAGGCAGTTCCTCCAGTCCAGTCATCACCAACTACCGCTCCCGCGCCTGGAGAGGCGCCAGCCTCAAAGCTAGAAACGCCTGCTCCCGAGGTAGAAGAAGCAACGGCAGATACTCCTACGCCCGCTCCAAAACTAGAAACGCCTGCTCCCACAGTTGAAGCGGCGCCTGTTACTTTAGCCGAACCTGAGGAATTACCCAGGGGGTCTGATCTTTCTGCAGAGCAGGCGCCCTCCGAACCGGAGCTTGAGACACCTGCTGCCCCCAGCGAACCTGTGGCAGTCGCAGCAACAACAGCTACACCTGAGATTTCCAATGCTCTTCCAGAGGTAGAGGTTACTCCATCCGAGCCCCTGGAATCACCTGACCTGTCTGCCCCACAAGCAGCTACTGATACCTCACCTGAAGCGTCACAGGAGCCTGGCGCAGCCGCTTCCGAGACAATCATACCAGAAGCAGCTGCTCCCGTTGCCTCACCAGAAACGACGGAAACAAATGATACACTCTTCGCACAAGAAGATATGGATATGCTCCCCCTGTCGTTTTTGCCCGACATGACATCCTTTATTCAGCATCTGGATGAGCCAGCTCCTGTGTCGCCACTAACATCAGAAGATAGCTTGCTGGACCCGGCGGTAGCAGATCTTCTAGCACATAAACAAGATAATACACATACTGGAGAATTTGATACAGCCACTCCCAACCCCAAAAATAGCGTCAAACGAGCAGCAAAGGAAGATAAACTAACAAGTAGCTAGGTTGGATATATTTCCTGAGGACTGTTGGATACGTCTTAAGGAATATGTTCTCTATTTTAATGTGCTATACTACCTGCGACGGGCAAGGACGGGGCGGCGAGGAACTCTTAAAGGAGAGCACGTTATGACAGATGAACAGCATTTGCCATTAGCAGGTAAGGTCGCATTAGTAACGGGCAGCGGCCAGGGTATTGGTCGTGCCACTGCGCAGCGGCTTGCACGCGCCGGAGCCGACATAGTTATTAACTATCGCAGCAATGCCAGAGCCGCCGCCGAAACTCGGGCTGCTATTGAGGAACTGGGCCGACGCTGTATAGAGGTTCAGGCCGATGTGAGCCAGGAAGAAGAAGTTACCCGGCTTTTCGCAGAGGCAAACCAGGCGCTAGGCCCAGTAGCTATACTGGTCAATAACGCGGGTACAACACGAGATAAGCTCATCTTACAGATGTCGCTTGCCGATTTCGAGTATGTTATGGATTGCAACCTGCGTTCGGCTTTTCTGTGTACCAGAGCCGCGCTGCGTACTATGATGCGGGCGCGGTGGGGACGCATCGTCAATGTCGCCTCCGTAGCAGGTATTCTAGGACCTGCGGGCCAGGCAAATTATGGCGCGTCGAAGGCTGCAATTATTGCTCTGACGTTGAGCACCGCGCGTGAGATGGCAAGCCGCAACATCACCGCCAATGCTGTTGCGCCAGGCTTCATACCCACAGAACTTACCTCCACTCTTACAGAGCAGCAACGCAAGTTCTTACTCGATAACACGCCGATGGGTCGTTTCGGCAGCACTGAGGAAGTTGCAGCGGCAATTGGCTTCCTGTGCTCACCAGAGGCAGGCTATATCACAGGCCAGGTCCTCCGTGTCGATGGCGGAACGGCTATGCACGTCTAGTTTATCACGAACCCCCCGGTAAACCGGGGGCTTGCAGCCAGAACGCCGGGCGTTCTGGCTGCAAGCCCTATAAGGAACGCCTGCTTCCTCCCCGGTCTGAAGACGCGGAGTCTCCGCAGGCGGAGTTCGATGAAACAATTTGGGTATGTGTTTCCTCTAAACCGTTAATAATACTTAGGCATGGTTCAGAGAAAGCTTAAACGAATGTGACAGTTTGAACAATCAAAATAAAATGTCGTGTGGCTCTA
>WNGG01004734.1_pt1 | contig 15207 bp, 15 predicted proteins | sample 5400661 | NCBI WGS metagenome assembly WNGG01 (sample SAMN13153372, study PRJNA577476) | soil metagenome | isolation source: 100 cm soil or saprolite under Garry oak tree replicate 1 | place: USA:California | collected 2016-06-15
TGGCGGTCACGGTCATCCTCGGCACGGCGATGACTGTCCTGGACCTGACTATCGTCAACGTCGCCATTCCGACGCTGGGCCGCGAACTCGGCACCTCGATCGCGACCATCCAATGGGTGCTCACCGGGTACATGCTCGCCTTCGCGAGCGTGATCCCCCTGTCGGGTTGGGCGACCGCGCGGTTCGGCGCGCGGCAGGTCTGGATCGCCTCACTCGCCATGTTCATGCTCGGCTCGGTCCTCGCCGGCCTGGCCTGGTCGGCCAGCGCGCTGATCGTCTTCCGGGTCATCCAGGGCCTGGGTGCTGGCATGCTCATGCCGGTCGGGCAGGCCGCCCTGGCACAGGCCGCGGGCCCGGCCCGGATGGGGCGCGTGATGAGCCTGTTCGGCCTGCCAATGCTGCTGATCCCGACCCTCGGCCCGGTCATCGGCGGCGCGATCATCGAGCATGCGAGCTGGCGGTGGATCTTCTTCATCAACGTGCCGGTGAGCCTGGCTGCCGTCCTCGCTGCGGTACGGTTCCTCCCTGCGGCCAGGCCGCCCGCCGCCCCCAGGCTGGACCTGCGCGGGCTCGTCCTGCTGTCCCCCGGCATCGCCGCCTTCCTGTTCGGCATGTCTGAGCTCGGCAACCAGGGGACGGCTGGCAGCCCGGAGGGCATCTCCGCAGTTGCTGCCGGTGCCGCGCTGGTCGCGATGTTCATCTGGCACGCCAGCCGCCGCGGATCAGCCGCGCTCGTCGATGTCTCACTGTTGCGCCGCCGCGGGTTCGCAACCGCGTCGGTGACCACGTTCATGCTCGGTGTCGCGCTGTTCGGCTCGCTCATCTTGCTCCCGCTGTACTACCAGGTCGTCCGCGGCCAAAGCCCGCTGCAGGTGGCCCTGCTGCTGGTGCCGCAAGGGGTGGGCGCTGCCCTGGCGATGCCGCTGGCCGGCTGGCTCACCGACAAGCGCGGCGCGCGCGTCGTCGTGCCGGCCGGCGTGATTGTCGGTGCGCTGGGCACGCTGGCCTACACCCAGGTGGGAGCCCGAACCCCCTATTGGCTTCTCGCGGCCGCTCTGCTCGTCATTGGCCTGGGCATCGGAAGCACGATCATGCCCTGCATGGCTGCGGCGTTCCAGGGACTCTCCCGGGAGCAAACGCCGGCAGCCACCAGTGCGCTGAACGTAATCCAGCGCGTGTCAGGTGCCATCGGCACGGCGCTGCTCGCCGTTTTCCTGCAACGCGCCATCGCCGCCCAGGTGCCCCGCCTGCACGGCGGCCTCCAGCAGATGGCAACACTGCCGCAGGGGCAACACCTTCACCTTGCACCTGCCCTCGCTCACGCGTTCGGCACCACGTTCTGGATCGCCGCCAGCCTGATCGCGGCTGGTCTCATCCCGGCGTTGCTGCTTCCGAGCCGGCCACCAGACGCAGCCGCGGTCTCTTATCGCGACGCTGACATGAGGCGAACTGCACAAGGTGAACGCGTGACAACAAACATGGAGCGATGATGACAATCAACACACTCCCACGACGCGGATACGTTCTCGATGCCAATCAGGGACTGGCCCTGGGCCAGCCCGACCTGAAGGCCAGCGCAGACTCCACCGGCGGTCAACTCACAGTCTTCACGCTCTCGCTCGACGGCGGCCCGCCGCGGCACACGCACACCTGCGAGGACGAGAGCATCTACCTGTTCTCCGGGCGACTAGAGGTCGAATGTGACGGCGAGGAGTTCGAGGCGACGCCAGGTTCGTTCGTGTTCCTCCCACGTGAGAGGCCGCACACGTTCAGAAGTATCGGCGGCACCGCCCGCGGCCTGCTCCTCGTCACCCCCGGAGGGTTGGAGAACTACTTCGATGCCTTGCAGGCCGCCACCAAGACCGGCCGGGACTCGCCCCAGGTCATGACAGTAATGGCCGAGTACGGCATCCGTCCGTCGTGAAGGCGAAGACTAGCGAGCCGAGCCCGGAGGCCGCCGGCACGGGCGTGCTCCCGCTCCCCAGGCCGCTGCGGCCACGTATGTGATCTTGACCTCCTACCGGAAGGCAACGTGATCGATGTACCACGTCAACACCAATGACCTGCCGGGCAGTGACAGTGCCCGCACCTTCGAAGGCAGCAAACGTGGCCCGTCAACAGTGTCGTTCTTTCTCGTGCACAACCGGCCGGGCGACGGGCCCAAGCTGCATCATCACCCCTACGACGAGACCTTCATCATCCTGGAGGGCCGCGTCCTGGTCCAGGTGGGCGAAGAGACCATCGAAGGCGGCCCCGGCGACATTGTCATCGGCCCACCGCAGACCCCGCACGGCTTCACCAACCTCGGACCCGGGCAGGCCAGGCTCGTCTGCATCCATGCGGCTCCTGCGATGAACACCGTGTGGCTGGGCTGAACCGCCATTGTGGAGTCCTCCAGGCCGCGGGTCGGCATCCGGCCGGGCCGCCTACCGGGACTGGCTGGAGACACCCTAGCGGATGCTTCCCGGCCTGCACATCGAGCTAGATGGGCCAGTCCTGGCCACCGAAGACGGCACCGCTGGCGCGGCATCCTGGCGGCTGCAAGCCACCATGGCCGGCCCCTCGACCCGCCCGGCTTCGCGCCAACCCATCAGCGCGTCGTCCTCACGGCCTCGACCTGTGGCGGTTCCGTGACGGCCGTGGCTGCAGCTGCACGTCTGCACCGGCCCCAACACCATTGCGCGCCAGATCGGCACGCCGCACTCCCGGGCAGCATCGGCGAGCGCCTCGGCGTACTCCTGCAATGCGTCACGGCCCGCCAGATGGGAGCCGCGCGCAGGCTGGCCCGTTCTGCGCGTGCCATGCCGGGTGGCGCGACCCTTATCGTGGCAGGTGAGCGTGGGCCGGCGCTCAGGTTGCTATCCGGCAGCTTTGCAGGTCCCCCGGGCGTCAGCGTTACGGCTCGGGCCGGCCTGCGGATCGCCGTCTGCCAGGGCAATTCCTGCTTCAGCAGCAGCTGGCCTGACCCGGCCCGACGGGCAGGGGCGGCGCCGGGAGGCGGCGGCTGCCGGTCCAGCTCGTCAGCCTGGCGGCGGGTTCATGGCAGGGGCTCCCGCGGACCGGGTCGGCGCAGGCGCGGCGTTGCTCGTGCGGGCAGGGTCACTGCCACAGCCGCCTGCGCCAGCCGCGGCGCCACCAGCCGAACCGCAGCACCATGATCGGGAGCAGCCACCACAGCGGCCAGGAGCACCCGCCCGCCTGCGGCGGCTCCGGCGATCAGGAACGCTGCGGCCAGCAGCGGCACCACGATGAGCGGACGCGGGGAACGGTGCGCCTGGCTGTGGGATGCTGGATTCTTCCCGCGCCGGCGGCAGATCTGCCAGCAGCCCGCCAAGGTCACGGCCGGTACGTGCGGACAGGGCCTTGATCAGCCGCTCATCGAACTCATGACGTTGTTGTCTGGGCCCGTGTAGTAGCCATCCAGCGACATGGCGTTGCTGACAATGAGTTTTCGCATCTCCTACCTCCCTCGTTCGTGACATTCAGCCGGCTTCGGTGGCCTGCAACCGTGGCGATCAGCGCCCGCCTCCACGGTTCGGAGTGCAGGTAAACCACTCCGACCGAAGATCATCAGCAGCAGCCGGTCGGCCGACGGTCCCCGGTCGGCGTCATTGGCGTCGGGGCTGGTGTCGGGCCGCATGATCTGGGAGTAATGGGGTAGTCGCCAGTGAGTTCGGCGATGACCATGGCGGTGGTGGTGAGCGTGATCCCCTCGCGTTCCAGTCGCCGTAGCGAGATGGCGTGGCCAAGTTCGGTCAGGGAGCCGTACGCATCGGCCACGAATGCCACCTGATAGTCATCGCGCTGGGCGTGCAACGCCGGGGGGGGATGCCGCACACCTCGGTGCTAATTCCCGCCGTTATGAGCTGACGCTGGCCGGTCGCGGACAGCGCCTCCGCGACGGCCGGGTCGGCGAGGGAAATCGATGATCTCGTGCCGGTCGATGCGGCTGGCGTAGGCGCGGCGGGCAAGATCTGCTGGAGGGAGGGCAGCAGCGTACCTTTCTGCCCTTCCTCCTCGCTGGCCGTGAAGATTCTGCCCTTCCTCCTCGCTGGCCGTGAAGATCAAGGGCATGTCAAGGATCGCTGCCGGCCGGGCGAGCCGGAGCACGTTGGCCTCGACCGCCTTGCGTGGCGGTACCTTCACGACCCGATCCAGCACTCCGGTCTGGTTGGTCGGCGAGCAGAAATGCCACAGTTGAGGGGGACAGCGGTTCAGGCGTCATGTCTACCTCCGTTGGCGTGGGCGTGCGCCGCGGGCGAGTTGGGCGCCGGCGATGCCGGTGACGACGAGGCCGGGGAACCGTCCCGCGGGGATGAACCAGGCCAGGGGCTCGGCGACGAAGTACAGCGGCGCCAGCAGGCACGCCGATGCCGACACCAGCGCGGTGACAGCTACCGGCCGCGGCAGTTCGCCGGTGCGCAGGCCGGCCAGTCCGAGGGCGCCGAGCAGGACCCCGAAGGCTGGGGTGTGGATCACCCCGCCCGCGAGGAACTCGCGGCGGACCAGGACGGCGGCGCTGGTCTCCCGCCGCCCCCAGGGGCCGGAGAGTGCGGCGGCGCACGCTGCCGAGGCGGCCAGGGATGCGGCGGCGAGGGCGCCGCCGGCGATTGCCGCTGTCTGCAACGTCCGCGACCCCCGGCCGGCGCGTCCGGCCAGCCGTGCCACGGCTGCGGTGAACCGCGCCAGTGAGACCGCGGAGATGGCCTGGCCGGCCGCGTTGAGCCGGGTCGGGCCGGCGTTCTGGGTGAAGTACTGCCGAAGCTGGCTTGGCGATGCTCCGGGTCGGGGGTAGGGGGCGAGGGCATTTGCTCCGCCGATGCCGCCGATGAAGCTGAGCCCGGCCACAAGGCCGCTGAGCGCTCCAGGGTCGGGAGGTGGTGTCGATGTGGCGGTCATGCGTGCTCCCTTCGGGCTGTTCGGTGAGGTCTGCAGCTGGGTCGTGGTCGCCCGGCCGTGCTGGACGCAACGCGCGGAGTCCCGGCATCGACGGCTACTCCCCATCGGCCTCGTCCAGGGTGACCAAACCGGCTGGCAGGGTGGCGTAGATCTCCTTGGCCTTGGGATGGGCGTTGTCGGGCCATCGCCTCCAGGACGACGACCCTGGTGTTCACCTGGGCGACGCCCGCCTGGGTCAGGCGACTGACGGTGGCGACCGACGGCCAGGGCCCGGAGCGGCCGCAGGCATCGACCACGACGTAGGGCCGGTCCGCCAGCAGCAGCACCGCGTTGTGCGGGCGCACCGGTTCCTGCTCGTTGGCGGCGTTCACGGCTGGACCTCGCGCAGCTCGGGGATCGCCGCGGCGAGCACGGCGAGCCGTTCCGGCTTCCAGGGCCCGGGGGTGATGAGCACCACGTGCTGGATCCCGAGCGCCGCGGACGCCCGGCAGCGGCGCACGAACTGGTCGCCGGGCTCGCCGGCTTCCAGCCGGGTGCCCAGCGTCTTCTCGATCGCCTCGTACGGCCGGCCGGCGTCGGCGCAGTGCCCGGCCAGGACCGCCAGCTTGTGCCGGACGGTGCGGCCGCCGTCGGGGATGTCGGGCAGGCTGCACGCGTCGGCGTACCGCGCGACCAGGCGCAGGGTCCGGCGCTCCCCGGCGCCGCCGACCAGGATCGGCGGATGGGGGCGCTGCGCCGGTCCGGGACTGCCGGCCGGATGCCGCAGCCGGTAGTGCTTGCCCTCGAACGGCGTCTCGTCCCCCGCCCACATCCGGAGGGCGACCTGCAGCGTCTCCTCCAGCCGCTCGAACCGTTCGGCGGTGGGGGGCAGCGGCAGGTCCAGGGCCTGCGCCTCCTCGGCGTGGTAGCCCGCGCCGATCCCCAGCCAGGCCCGCCCGCCGCTGAGCACGTCCAAGGTGGTGACGGTCTTGACCAGCAGCGCCGGCGGCCGCAGCGCGACCGGGGTCACCATGGTCCCCAGCCGGACCCGCTCGGTCTGCCCGGCGAGGAACCCGAGCGTGGTGTACGCCTCGAGCATCTCGGTCTCGTCTGGCCCGGCGGTCGGGTCCGCCTGCAGCAGGTGGTCCGCGACCCACACGGTGTCCACGCCCGCCTGGTCGGCGGCGCGGACCAGCCGCATCAGCTCAGCGCCGAGCCCGCCGGGCCCGCTCGGCCACGAGAAGTTCGTCACGCTGATGCTGACACGCATCCTCCGCGCCTTCCTCTCCTGCTGCCGGTCATCACGGGTCCGGTCGGGTCAGCCGCCCCGCATGATCCGCGAGTGCCTGGGGTAGTCGCCGGCCAGCTCGGCGCTCACCGAGGCGGTGGTGGTCAGCGTGATGCCCGCCTGCTCCATGCGCCGCAGCGAGATGTCGTGGCCGATCGCGGTCGCCGAGCCGCAGGCATCGGCCACGAAGACGACCTGGTAGCCGTCGCGGTGGGCGTGCAGGGCGGGGGCCACGCCGCACACCTCCGTGCCGATCCCCGCCGTGATCAGCTGGCGCCGGCCGGCTGCGGCGACCGCCTCCGCGACGGCCGGGTCGGCCAGCGAGCCGATGATCCCGTGCCGGTCGATGCGGCTGGCGCAGGCGGCGGGCAGGACCTCCTCGAGCGCCGGCAGCAGCGCGCCGTCTGGGCCATCCTCCTCGCTGGTCGTGAAGATCACGGGCAGGTCGAGGATTGCCGCGGCGCGCGCGAGCCTGACCACGTTGGTCTCCACCTGGCCGCGTGGCGGCGCCTTGACGACGCGCTCGAACACCCCGGTCTGGTGGTCGACCAGGAGGAACACCGCGCGGTCCCGGGACAGTGGTTCAGCGGTCACCTGCCGGCTCCTTCCGACCGCTTGGACCAGTACCCGTCGCGGGCTACACGTAAACTAAGTGTAAATTTTCACTAAGTGTAAGATAGTCGCCATGGATGACCAGCCAGGGCTCCGCGAGCGCAAGAAGCAACAGACCTGGGGCCTGATCGCGCAGACGGCGCGCCGCCTGTTCCAGGAGCACGGCTTTGACGCCGTCACCGTCGCCGACGTCGCGCGCGAAGCCGACGTCTCGCGCAAGACGGTGTTCAACTACTTCCCGACCAAGGAAGACCTCTTCTACAGCGGCCTGGAGTTCTTCGAGGCGCAGCTCCTCGAAGCCATCCGCGAGCGCAAGCCCGGCGAGTCGATCCTGGCGGCCTTCGAGCGCTTCGTCACCGAGCCGCGCGGCCTGCTGGCCGCCGACGCCCCCGACGCCGGCGAACGCCCGCTCGCGATCATCCGCCTGATCACCGGCAGCTCCGCGCTGCTCGCGCGCGAGCAGCAGATCTACGCGGGCTACGCCGCCGCTCTGGCGGCGCTCATCGCCGAGGAGACCCGCGCCCGCCCAGACGACATCGCGCCCTGGGTCGCGGCGAACGCCATGATCGGGCTGCACAAGGCGCTGGTCGACCACGTCCGCCGGCGGGTGCTGGCGGGTGAGCACGACCGGGCGCGCATCGCCCGCGGCCTGCGCGCGCAGGCCAGGCAGGCGGTCACGCTCCTCGAGCATGGGCTCGGTCACCTCGGCGCCGCCGACGTGATGCCACGTCCCGCATCGCATAGGTAGTCTTCTCGGCGGGCAGGTCAGCGGGGTCGGCGACCCGGCGGCCGGGTTCCTGCCGGGGATGGACCTTCACCAGCTGCCCCCGGTGAAGCAGCTGACCAGCGCCGAGTCCGCGCGGGCGTCCAGGTGCTGCCGGAGGTATTCCTTCGGCGCCGAGTACAAGGCCCTGCCGATCTCGACCTGTTGACTGAACTGCCTGGCGTGTCTTCCCAGTTCAGGAGGCCTGCTGGGCGCATGCGGGCTTAGAGTCCGTGGTCGTAATCGGGGACGGGGAGGAACTGAGGGATCTGGCGATGCTGGCGGTTCCGGCTGCGGGATCCTTGCGGGAGACGGGGGGCCAGCCGGAGCCGTATCGGCTGGTCGACCCGGCGGGTGCGCCGGTGGCAGCGGTCGCGGCCTATTTCCGCGACCTGCAGGCAGCGGGCCGCTCGGCCGCGACCGTCCGGTCCCATGTGAAGTAATGCCGACGTCGGCATTAGTGCGCCTATGCCGACCGCCCAGTTATGCCGCTGTTGCACTGGAAATTGCTGGCTGGGTGGTCTGTCAGTCCTCGCGTTATCGGCATAATATTCGGTCTCTTACGTATAGTGACTGATCCAATCCGTTTAGTCAGTGTTGCCTTATCGATCGCTGCCGGGAGGCAACCATGGAGAGCAGGCAACGAGCCGGTCATCCGTCCCGGGCGGAGGTGACCGGGCCGTTAGCACCGTATGCCGACGGCTTTCGCGAGGACCTGGCCGGCAAGGGCTACCACCCCCAGGTGATCGGCCGTCAGGTACGGCTGCTGGCGGATCTGAGCAGCTGGCTGGACGGCCAGGGCCGCTCCAGTGATGAGCTGGTCACCGAGGTTGCCGGGGAGTACCTGCGGGCGCGGCGCGCCGCCGGGTACCGGGACCTGGTCTCGGCCCTGGCGGTGGCTCCGCTGCTGGGCTACCTTCGCGGCCTGGGCGGCGTGCCTGCGGCCGCCGCGCCAGTTCCCCGGACGCCGGTGGACAGGCTGCTGGCGGAGTTCGCCGGCTACCTGGTGCGTGAGCGTGGCCTGTCGCCCGCGTCGGTGAACAGCTACCTGCGCCACGCCCGGCCGTTCCTCGCCGGCCTTGCAACGCCGGTCAGCACCGCTTTGGCCGGGCCGTCCGCCGCTCAGGTCACGGCCTTCATGGTCGGTCACCGCAGCCTGTGGGGCACCGGCACAGCCAAGGCAACGGTGACCGCGCTCCCACGCGACACCGACAGCATCCAGGAACCGCCACCACCGCAGCAGGTCGACCGAGTACGACCTCAGCGTCGATTCCGACTTCCCCGACGCCAGCAGATCCCGCAGGAAAGCCGATACCGGCTCTGCGATTACGCCGTCGGGCCCGGTAACCCGATACGGCTCATGGACATCGCCGGTGGCGACGAGACGTCCTGTCCGCGACACCACGAGCCGGGACAGATCGCGTCCCTTTTCCTCATCCGAATCGATCACGCCGACAAGTTAGCGGCCAATCTCCCGGAATACGCCGCGACCTGCTCAAACAACGCATTAGGTTCAGTTAACGCGGCCTGACATGTCCGATGTTCATCACCACGGCTGAATTCCTCCCGCAGCACCGGGCCCAGCACCAGCAGACCCTGCAGATCATCACCACGGCCGAAGCCCGCGGGCAGACGCGGCTTGCCGAGATGAACCGGCAGGTCGCCGGCAACCTGCACAACATCATCACCTCATTGGAAGCCGACCCCGGCGATAACGCCGACCGGCCCGAAGGGACCGCCAATGCCGGCTGAACCTGCCGCTGGACCAAACACGGCCGGCCTCACCGCCGCGGCGCGCACCCGCCACGAGCTGACCCGCGCCAAGGCCGCCAAAGCGCTGCACGACCTGCAGCGCCAAGGCGTCCCCGTCACCTTCGGCGTCGTCGCCGCCACGGCCGGAGTGTCCAGGTCCTGGCTCTACCGGCAAGCCGACCTGCGCCAGCAGATCGACCAGCTCCGCCAGACCGAACCCGCATCAACAAGCCATGCCGCCGAAGGAGCCACGCAGAGCAGCGGCGCGTCAGTGCGGGCACGCCTGAACCAGGCGCTGGAACGCAATCGGCAGCTCGCCGACGACAACGCCCGGCTGCGCAGCCAACTCGCCCAAGCACTCGGCGAGCAACGCCAACCACCCCCGCAGGTTGCGCGGCAGCGCTCCTCCCGTCACGCTTCCACAACGATCGGACCCTGTTGACGGTCGCCTACGCCGCCACGGCGGTCACGTCAACGACACCGTCCTCGACGTGACCGCCCAGGTCAACGACATGTCGATCTTGAAAGCTGGAGATAACGGTGGATGTCGGCGAGGCCCTGGCCGGGTATGTGCAATACGGCAGGCCCCGCTGCGCCGGACGCCCGCTGCTGGTCATCTTGCGCGCACCCGACACCGGCCTGCCCCGTGCCACGTCCTGGCCGTGGTGCACCGCGCCTGCCAGCGGGCCGGCATACCAGTGTTCGGGGCACACCAGCTGCGCCATGCGGTGGCCTGTGACCTTTTGCGCCGGGGCGCGTCGCTGGCCGAAGTCGGTCAGTTGCTCCGGCACTGGGATGAACGAACAACCGCAATCTACGCCAACCCTCGGGAATTGCATCAGCCAGGAGAGAAACCGCAGGTCGCGTGGTCAGCGCAGGACGGATCGAGACGTCGGCACGCCATAACCGCAGCCTCGTGACCAGGAACTATGCCACGCTGATCCCTTCTGGCGCACGAAACAAATCATCAAGAGGGAAGATCAACGACGGGCCGGCACGCCGGTAGCTGCGAGGTCTGCACGCGGCAATCACCTTAAAGCATCAGCAAAGGGGACAGCGGCCGCCAGGGCGACGATGATCAACTGCAGGCATTCGGACAGTTCCAATATCCGACTGTGCCGTTAAAGATCAGCGCCCAGACGCTCACCCGGGCTTACACCGACGCCGGGTACTTCTCCCGGAACGTCCGGGCTATCGAAGTCCTCATCGACCGTGACGCCATCGCTTCCGGAGCCGCTGCTTCCGGCGAGCCATGGCAGCACTACGACCTTGTGCACGGGTATTGCGCCTACACGTTCTTCGAGCAATGCCCGCACCGAATGGCCTGCGCCCGCTGCGACTTGTACGCCCCGAAGGACTCCACCACGGCCCAGCTGCTAGAAGCCAAGAGCAACCTCCAGAAGATGACCGCCGCGATCCCGCTCACCGACGACGAGCGGGCCGCCGTCGACGACGGGCAGGCCGCGATCGACCGCCTCCTGGGCAAGCTCGCCGACACGCCCACCCCGGCCGGGCCGACACCACGCCAGCTCGCCACGCCCGGCACGGGCAGGCTGCTCCCAGTCATCACCGTCCGCCACGGCGAAACCTGACCAAAACCAGACAAATTTATTCCACAGAATGATCCGGTTCACGTTGCCTTCCACGGCGGCGGAGCTGTAGGGCAGGGTGAGCCCGGCGGTGACGGCGTGCTGGCCGCGGCGGATGCCGTTGGCGAAGGAGTGCAGTTCGGGCTGGTCGTCGGTCTCGGTGGCGGTGAGCCAGCCTTCGAGTTTTTGCTGGCCGCGGCGTGCGGTCATGATCTCGGCGAAGCTGCGCACGTGGGCGGCCAGGGCGTTCAGGTGCGGGCAGGCGTCCTGGATGTTGGCGAGCTGCGCTCGTTCGTCCTCGGTGAGGTTGTCCGGGCCGGTGAGCAGCCAGCGGGTGATCTGGCGGGTTTCGGGACCACCGGGCCGGGCGGCGGCGCGGCGGTCATGGCGCGGAATGGTCGCACGTAGCGCTCGACGGCCTGCACGCTGCCGCGCCAGCCCCGGGTCTGCAGCTCGGCGTGCAGGACCGTTGCGGTGGTGATTCCCTCGTTCCACCGCTGGCGCAGGTACGGCTTGTACCGGTCGAGCCTGGATGCCCGGCTGGTGGCCTTGACCAGCAGCTCCTCGGCGCTGGCGGCGGCCGCGAACCGGTTCACGGTGTTGCGGCTCAGGCCCAGGATTCCGGCGGCCGCCCGCTGGGAGTGCCCGGCGGCGAGCAGGCCGTGGACGGCGGCGTGGCGGTCGCGGGTGCGGGCCACCAGGCGCCGGTCGCGGCCGCAGACATCCCGCAGCCCTTCGGGCCCGGCCGCCGACGGGGCCGGCCCGGGGCTGGCCGGCGCGCTGCTGCCCCCGGCGGCCGCACCGGCGGGACGGGTCAGGCAGCCGCGGTGCGCGGCGACTGCTTTCTCGACGTACTCGCCCAGGTTGTGCCACAGATGCCAGCGGTCGGCCACCTGGATCGCCTTCCCGGTGGCCAGGTCCACCAGCACGGTGCCGTAGACCCGCCCTTTCCGCAGGGCGAAATCATCCACGCCGGTCACCTCCGGCGCGGCGCTGACCTGAGGTTCGGGCAAGGCACCGACCACGCCCAGCAGCGTGGTCCGGTGCATCGCGATACCCAGCGCCGCGGCCAGCCGGGACCCGGCCCGGCCCGCCAGCGCCAGCCCGACCTGCGCCAGTAACCCCAGCAGCGGCAGGCTCCGCCGCAGGTACCGGCCGGTCAGCCCGTCCACCTGCTCGGCGAAGGTCACCACCGCGCAGGCCGGGTTGCGGCAGAACAACCGCCGGACCGCCAGGCGGATCACCACCGGCCGGCCGCCGGCCGGGCCGTCCTGCACCGTGCGGACATAGCCGCTGTGCACCCGCGACGACCACGCGCCGCAGACCGGCCACGCCGCCCCGCCGCCGCCGCCGCCGAACGAGCCTCGATCACCACCCCGGCCCCGGTCGGCTCAATCCGCTCCACGAGCAGCCCGCACAGATGAGCATGGCAGACTGGGACCCCAACGAGGCTCCTCGGACGCGGGTGATCTTGGCGGGTTCCCACGTCCTACCGGAGCCTCGTTGCATGCACGCGGCGAGCACTCAAATCGTGATCTTAAGCACCTCACCCGCCAGACCCCCGCCGGCCGGCCTGCCTGCCGCGAGCCCTGGCGCCCCTCAATGACCGCCGGCATCAGTCAGCCCGTTCACGGAATTCGCGCCAGAGCCCGAAATGTGGGCCAGAACCGTAGACCTCTGAAGGTCACACCTTCGGAGAACCGGGCGCAGCCGGCGAGGCTGCTGCCGGGTGTCGATGTCCCGTTGGGGGTTGGCTCGCGGGCGGACTCTCGCGCGTCATCGATAGGGCCTTCGAGGCGAAACTCGCCGTAGGTTCGCGTTTGCATCGGCGAGGGGTCTGTCAGTGCGCTCGCGCGTGGCTTTCTTCCAGTGACAGGCCGCGCAGTCGCCCCTCGATGATCGACCAGAATCGGGAGCATTTCATGGGCTCGCTGGCTGGGCATTGCCGACCGTGCTCGAGTGCGGTGCGGGCCACCTCGATACGGTGCTGCTGCTCGGCCAGCCCGGCCAGCTTGTGATCGATCATCTCCCGTCGGCATTGCCGCTCGCCTGCAATGAAACGCCCGATCTCAGCCAGCGAGAATCCGATCTCGCGGAAGAAGAGGATCACACCGACGTCCCTGACTGCCGACGCGGCATAACGCCGTCGTCCCGCCGCCCGAGCCGTCGGCCGCACCAATCCAAGTTCATCGTAGTACCGCAGCGTGGTCGCCGGCACGCCGGTACGTTCGGACAACTCGCCAATTGACAACAACGCTGGCGTGACCGGCGAAGCCAGGGTGCGCTCAGTAGCAGGCATTTGACTTCAAGCCTACTCGAAGTGCTTTGCTCACCTGATGGGTATCAAGCAGAGGGTGCTGGGCCGCATCATCCAATGGTGGGCTCCTCACGGGGGGCTGGCACAGTTCCACCAGCCGACCGGAGCCGTAGGGCACGTCGCCGGCTGGATCATGGGCCGGCGCTCGTCGAACGTGGCGCGCAACCGCTGGGCGGTGCAGCTCCTCGACGTCCAGCCGACCGACCGCGTCATCGAACTCGGCTGCGGTCCAGGCGTGGCCATCGCCGCCCTCGCCACCCGAGCGATCCGGGGATTGGTGGTCGGCGTCGACCATTCGCAGGTAATGATCCGCCAGGCCCGCCGCCGCAATAGGGCCGTCATACGGGCCGGACGGGTACGCCTGATTCACACGCCGGTCGAGAGCCTGTCCATCAGCGACGGGCCATTCAACGCAGCGCTTGCAGTCAATACGGTCGGCATGTGGCCCGACCCAAACGCCCGGCTACGCGAACTCGCCCGGCTGTTGCGGCCCGGCGGGCGCATCGCTCTGGTATCCCAGCCCCGCTGTCCCGGTGCCACCACGGCCACTTCGGCGGCGGCCGCCAACGAGCTGGCAGGCCTGCTTACCGAAGCTGGGTTCGAGCGCCTCCGAACCGAAATGCTCGACCTCGACCCGCCAGCGGCGTGCATCCTCGGGCACGTGGCACCTGCCGATGATGCCGAGCTCGTCGCCCGTTCAACAGCGCGGTCATGACCCGCGGGTGCGCAGGTCGTCGATCCGCCAGCCACCCACACAGCCGCACAGATGAGACAACCGAAAGATCCATCGAGAAAGCGATCAAGGCAGGCAGCCTGCCCGCCACGGCAGGGGAAAGATCCATTGAGGCCGATGAGACAGCTTGCCGCCAAGCTGAGATTTCACAGACTCCAATGAGACCGGACACTCCAGAAGCCCGAATCTCAGCGGCGACGTGGCACATGTGCCACCCAGATGCCACGGCGGCTGAGAATATGCCGCGGAAACTAAGAACCTACAGAGTTCAAAGCGCGATGGCCGCAAGCGCGCCGACGAGGATGAACGGCCCGAGCGGCGGAAGAGTGCTGTGGGTTGCCCTGTGCCTGACCAGCAGCGCCCCGCCGTAGACGGCGGCCTGTGGGGTGCCAGAAGTGTGCCTGCCTGTGAGCTGCATCGATATGCCGTCAGTCAGCCGTAGGACATGATGATCGGCCGTGTCCCTTCGCCTGCTCTACCTGATCTTCATCCGGCTTTGCGGCTGGCTGATCCTGCTCGGCCGCTCGCCGGCCTCCAAGGACATCGAGCCGCTGGTGCTGCGGCACGAGGCTGCCGTGCTGCGCCGTACCACGCCCAGGCCCCGGCTGGACCGGGCCGATCGCGCGGTCCTCGCCGCGCTGATCCGGCTCCTGCCGGGGAGCCTGCGGATGCACCGGCTGGTCACACCCGGCACCGTGATGCGGTGGCACCGCCGCCTCGTCACCCGGAAGCGGACCTATCCGCACCGGGCGGGCCGGCCGCCGGTCGGTGCCGAGATCGCCGCGCTGACCGGCGGCTCGCCACCGAGAACCCCGCCTGGGGGTATCAGCGCCTCCAGGGCGAGCTTCTCAAGCTCGGTCATCGGGCCGGCGCGTCCACCATCCGGCGGGTTCTCAAGGCCCTGAAGATCCCCCCGGCACCCCAGCGGCGCACCGACACGACCCGGCGCCATTTCCTGCACGCGCAAGCGCCACGATGCTCGCCGCCGGCTTCTTCCACGTGGACTGCGTGACCCTCCAGCGCCCGTACTGCTTCTTCGTCATCGAAGTCGGCAGCCGCTACGTCCATGTCCTCGCGGTCACGGCTCATCCGGACGGGCCGCGGGCCACCCAGCAGATCCGCAATCTCCTGATGGACCTCGGCGACCACGCCGCGGACTTCCGGTTCCTGGTCCGCGACCGTGCCGGGCAGTTCGCCGCATCCTTTGACGAGGTGCTGGCCAGCACCGGCATCGCAGCCGTGAAGATTCCGCCCCGGAGTCCTCGCGCGAACGCC
>WNGG01004736.1_pt1 | contig 15205 bp, 14 predicted proteins | sample 5400661 | NCBI WGS metagenome assembly WNGG01 (sample SAMN13153372, study PRJNA577476) | soil metagenome | isolation source: 100 cm soil or saprolite under Garry oak tree replicate 1 | place: USA:California | collected 2016-06-15
GACGGCGCGCATCTCCGGCGACAGCCGGGCCAGCGCCTGGCCGACGTCGCCGTACTCCACCGACAGCAGCACCTGGTCTTCCGCGGCCGGCGCGGCTCCGGCGTGCCCGGACACGGCGGCGACGCTGCTGCGGGTCCGCAGCCGGCTCACCAGCCGCCGGATCGCGATCCCCCACAGCCACGCCGCGATGTCGCCGTCGCCGCGAAAACCCCGCGGTTTCTGCCAGACGGCGACGAAGGTGTCACCGATCGCGTCCGCCACCAGGTCGCGGTCGTTGCACCGCCGGGCCAGCCGGATCGCGAGCCAGCCGGCGTGGCGTTCATACAGCGTGCGGAAGGCGCCCATGTCGTGCTCGGCGACGGCCAGAAGCAGCGTCTCATCGCCCGGGCGGCTGTCCATGCCCTAACTGTCGCCTCCCCGGGCCGGAAAAGTTTCACCCCGCGGCGGGAATTTCCCCGGGCCTTCCGCAGCCGCGTGACCGTACCCAACCCGGCCAAGGCCGCGGACGGCGGACGGCAAACGGACCGCGCGTCCTGATCTACCGTTACCTGACCTGGCGCGAGGGTCGAGAGAGGCTCGCGCGGAGGCGTTGCCTCACTGGCCGGCTGCATCACCATTGCCGCGCCGGGAGCCGCGCGCGCCGACGTGGTCCCGCAGCCGCCGTGGTCAGAGATCTTCCCCACCCCCACCGACCAACTTGCCTGCCTCGACGACCCCAGTGGCTCCGCCACGCCCAACACGCACGTTCAGCTCTTCCACTGTCACGGGTACGCCACCAACGGGGGACCCCAGCGGTGGCTGTTCGGGCTCTGGGGGACCATATCCCCCGGAAACACCGCGTACTTCATCCGTTCACATAACCTCTGTCTGGGTCCGGACCAGGGCGGCCCTCTCGTCCCGGGCGACAGGGTCACGCTGATCACGTGCGGCACCTTCGGTCCTATCTGGACTCTGCACAGCAGGAATGCGTACAGCGGGGATCCGTATTTCACGCTCGAACTCGGGCTCAGCAGCGGATACTGCATGGCCTTGCCCGACTTCTCGGGTGGCAACGCCGAGCCAGTCATACTGGAGCCGTGTAATTCGGCCGACGAACTTCAGTACTGGGCTCTCGGCTAGCGCCTCTAATCGACATCAGGCCGGGTGCTGCCAGGGCTCCTGATCTGAGGTCTACGCGAAACTCCCCCGTGTGGCTGCCGCGACGCCCACTCGTGCCAGCGGTCGAACGCCACCTGGAGGCTGTTGCCGAGCGCCCCTGCGATGGCCTCCATCCTCGCGCCCGCCAGGATCGCACCGTGAATCGCGATCGGCTGCCAGCGGGTGAGCGAACCTGCTGACGCCGGCCATCGCCTGGCGGCGGTGACAGGACGCGGGAGAGCGGTCACCCGCGGCCGTACCCGTTCAGGAGGTAGCCGCCATCACGTAGCCAGGGCACTCGTCTGCCACAGGTAGGTGCAGCCGTTACCGTCGGCGGCGGCCAGCACGTCACCGTCCGGACCGAACGCGACACCATTCACGCCCTGGCTACCGGGATCGGCGAACGTCGCCGCGAGCCCGCCGCTGACCACGTCCCACAGATGAACCTGCCCGTCAGCGTAGGCCGCGACCAGCACGTCACCCTCCGGGCCGAACGTCACCCCATAGGCGGCCTCGTTACCGGGGGCGGTGAAGGTGCGGGCCAGGTCGCCGCTCTCCACCTCCCACAGACTCACCCGCCCGTTACGGGCTCGCCGGCGCGGGCAGCCAGCCCGCCATGACGCCGGTATCGCCCAGCTCGGCCAGGAGATCCCGGGCCGTTGGCCGATGGCCCGGCTCCTTGGCCAGGCAGCGTCCGACGAGCGCACGGATATCGAGGGAGACGTCATCGAGGGCTGGATGGCCGTGCACGACGCGATAGACCAGCGCGGCCGTGGTCCCGCTGCCGAACGGCCCGTGACCGGTAGCGGCGAAGGTAAGCACCGCACGGATCACCTTGACCGCCACCGGGCGTCCGCCAGCTGACCGGCAGAGGAACACCCGTCCCATCCCGCCGCTGCCCAGCCGTCCGGTCACCCGGTACGGCCCGATCCGCTCGGGATCGCCAGGCTGCAGTTCTTCCCCCACACCCACCTCTGAAGGGCAGTAAGAAAAATCCGCTCCGCGGGAGCGGGACCATCGTCGCACTTCCAGCGTGAAACCGGGAGGGCCGGTTATTTCGGGCTCTGCGGGACGGCGCCGAAGAAGGACTCGGTGAACTCCCGGCTGGCGGACAGGCGGGCCGGGGTGTCGGCCATCAGCACCTGGCCGCCGCCGAGCACGTAGGTGTAGTCGGAGATGGCCAGCACGGCCCGGGCCCGCTGCTCCACGATGAGCACCCCGGCGCCCGCTTGGGCCAGCGCCCGGACGTGGCCGGTGAGCAGCTCGGCCGCCACCTGCGGGGCCAGGTTGGCAGTCGGCTCGTCGAGCAGGAACACCGCGGGCTTGATCATCAGCACCCGGCCCATCGCCAGCATCTTCCGCTCGCCGCCGCTCAGCCGCCCGGCCCGCCGGGTCAGCATCTGGCCGAGCCGGGGGAACACGCCGGTCACGTGCTCGACCCGGGCGCCGACCTCCCGGCTGGGCAGCAGGTAGCCGCCCATCTCCAGGTTCTCCCTGACGGTGAGCGGCGCGAAGACGTCGTCGGTCTGCGGCACGTACCCGACCCCGGCCCGGGCGACCTCCTCCGGCGGCAGGCCGGTGATGTCGCGGTCGCCGGCGAGCACCCGCCCGGACGACGGCCTGACCACGCCGACCAGGGCCTTGAGCAGGGTGGATTTACCCGATCCGTTCGGCCCGACGACGGAGGCGACCGCCCCGGCGGCGACCGAAACCGAGATGCCGTGGATGATGTCGCCGGCGCCGTAGCCGGCCCGGACCTCCTCGGCGCGCAGCGCAGCCTCAGCCGACAAGGTACGCCTCCACTACCTCGGTGCGGGCCCGCAGCGCGGCCATCGTCCCGGTCGCCAGGACGGTTCCCTCGGCCATCACGATCACCGGGTCGCAGAACTCGTCCATGATGGCCAGTTCGTGCTCCACCATGAGGATCGTCATGCCCTCGGCACACAGGCCGAGCAGCTGGGCCCCGATCTGGCGGGCCAGCCGCGGGTGCACCCCGGCCATCGGCTCGTCGAGCAGCAGCAGGGACGGTTCGGCCATCAGCGCGCGCATGATCTCGGTCAGCCTGCGCTGGCCGCCGCTCAGGTCGCCCGCGTAGGTGTCGGCGTAGCCGGACAGGCCGAACCGGTCGAGCAGCCCGCGGGCCCGGGCGATCGCCGCCTCCTCGTCGCGCCGCCAGTAGCGGCGCCCGCGCAGCGCCCCGGCCAGGGAGTCGCCCCGGTTGGCCGGCACGGCGCTGAGCAGGTTCTCCATCACGGTGAGCCGCTTGAACTCGCTGGCCAGCTGGAACGTCCGGACCAGGCCCAGCCGGGCGCGGCGGAAGGCCGGCACGCCGGTGACGTCGGTCCCGGCGTAGATCACCTGCCCGGCGGTGACCGGAATGGTGCCGGCCAGCATGGCCAGCAGGGTCGACTTGCCGGCCCCGTTCGGGCCTATGAGGCCGGTCAGGGTGCCGCGCCGCACCTCGATGGACACCCCGGCGACCGCGTGCACGCCGCCGAAGTCGCGGGTCACGTCCACCGTACGGAGCAGCGGGTCCCCGTCCGGCGGGGCCGTAGAAGGCGCCGAACGAGTGCCGAGGGGCCCGCCGGCACGGACTGCGGATCCGCCGGGGCGGGACGCATCCGCCAGCCCGGGCGCCCGGGCGGCGCTGGCCAGAGTCACCACATCCCCGTTCGGCATGTCCAGGGACGGCCCGCCGGACTCGGTCCGGCGGCGGCGCTCCGGCAGCACCCCCTGCGGCCGGAACCACAGGAAGATCACGATCAGCAGCCCGATCGCCACCCACTGCAGGTCCTGCACCAGGCCGGGCGGCCCGAACTGGGGAATGTACCGGGTGGCCTCCTCGAAGCCGACCGGCACCAGTATCGCGCCGAGCACGGCGCCGCGGTGGCTGCCCGCGCCGCCGATGATCACCGCCGCGAACAGCACGATGGTCTCCGCGTAGCCCCACGCGGACGGCGCCCACAAGTTGATGAACCCGACCAGGATCGCGCCGCTCAGGCCGGCCAGCATGCCGCCGAGCACGAGCACCGCGGCGCGCATCGACAGCAGGTTCTTGCCCAGCGAGTCGGCCACCACGTCGTTGTCCCGCATCGCCCGCAGCGACCGGCCGTACGGCGATTCGGTCACCCGCCGCACCAGCAGGTACACCGCGACGGCCAGCACCAGCGTGACGGCCGCGTACAGCCACTGGTAACCCTGGGACTGCGGGTTGTACCTGCCCTGCAGCGGCGACGGCACCAGGGAGAGCCCCGCGGACCCGTTCAGCGCCGGCCGGTAGTTGTTGACAAGCAGGTTCGCCATAACCGCGGTAACCAGCAGGCCGACCGCGGCGAAGTCGCCGCGCAACCGCCGCCCGACCAGGAACGTGAACGGCAGGGCGACCAGGCCGCCCGCGATCATCGCGCCGATCCAGGGGACTGGCCACGGCAGGTTCCACCCGCCGATGTAGGCCTGGAACCCGCCGTTGGCGGACTGGCCGGGCAGCGACAAGAGCGCGGCGGTGTACGCGCCGGCCGCCTGGAAGATGATGAAGCCGAAGTTGGTGACCCCGGCCACGCCGAACTGCTGGCTCAGGCCCAGGCAGGCGATGATGTCCACGCCGGCGTAGATGAGCAGGTTGATGAGGTAGAACAGCTGCGCGCTGGTCATCAGGCCGTCGCCCCCAGCACGCCGCCCGGCCGTACCGCCATCACGACGAGCAGCACCAGGAAGGCGATCACGTCCTTGTAGGACGGGGTGAGGTAGGCCGCGCTGATCTCGGTGGCGAGGCCGATGATGACGGCGCCGGCCATGGCCCCGTAGGCCTGGCCGGGGCCGCCGAGGAAGACGGCAGCGAGGATCACCACGAGGAACAGGTCGGCGCTGGTCGCCCCGAAGCTGCCGTCGTTCATGGCCAGGACGGTGCCGGCGATGCCGCAGAGCACCCCGGTCAGCGCCCAGGTGGCGGTGACCACCCGGTCCGTCCTGATGCCGCAGTTACGGGCCAGCGAGCGGTTCGCCGCCGTGGCACGCATCGCCTTGCCCAGTTTGGTGTACCTGAGCAGGCCGTGCACGGCCAGCATCACCACCACGGACAGCCCGATGATCACCAGCTGGACCGCGGTGAGGGTCAGGCCGGCGGCCTTGACCGTCGGCCCCTGGCTCATTGTGAACGACACGTTGGTGCCGCCCACGATGGCCTGCAGGCCGAACTCGATGATGAGCGTCATCCCCAGCGAGACGATCACCATGGTGATCGGCGCGCTGCCACGTCGCTGGAACGGCGTGTAGATCCCCCGGTTGAGCAGGACCGACCCGGCCGCCCCGGCCGCGGCCGCGGCCAGCATGGCGATCCACACGTTGACTCCGGCCTGGTTGAGCGCGTAGGCGACGAACGCCGAGGCGATCATGACCGCGCCGTAGGCGAGGTTCAGCACGTCGGTCACGGCGAACTGCATCGTGAAGCCGACGGCCGCGATCGCCAGCACCGCCGCGGTCACCATGCCGAAGCCCAGCGAGGCGAGGAACAAGCTCATCGGCGCGTCCTGCCTTCTCCGCTACGACACCGCGCGCAGCTGCGCGGCAGTGAGATTGCCGGTCACCTGGACCGCACCGGTGGCGCTGTAGGTGTCGATCTGGAAGATGCCGGTCGAGTCGTGGAAGGCGTCGAAGCTGGTCGGCCCGCCAGGACCCTCGTAGCGAATCGCTTTGCCCTGGTTGAGCGCGGCGAGGCCCTGAGCGAACGAGTACACGGTCACCGCGCCCGCCGAGCCGTCACCGATCTTGGCGATGAACGGCGCGTACACGCTCGGCGAGGTCGATTTCGCCTCGGCCATGGCCAGCGCGGACAGGTTGATCGCGTCGTACAGGTGCACGGCGCCCGGCGCGGTCAGGTACGTGGCGAAGTTGCCGGTGCTGCCGACCTTGCCCTGCTGCGACATGATCGCCTGCTGGAACGGGGCGTACGCGGGCCCGCTGGTCTCGGTGACCAGGTTGTCGGCGTGGAAGCTGCTGGCCAGCGTCGGCTTGCCGACCGCCGCGGCCACGGACTTGTACCAGTCCGGGGAGATCGTCGCCGACGTCCCGATGACCGGGATCATCTTGCCGGCGTTGAGCTGCTTCACCTCGGACAGGAACGTTGCGTCGGCCGGGCCGAGCGCCTCGGTGAGGATCACGTCCGGGTGCGCCGCGACGATCTTGTCCGCCTCGGTCCGGAACGTGCTCGCCTGCAGGTCGAGCGTCTCGTTGGCCACCAGCGACATGCCCGCCTTGCTGATCGCGGTAACGGCCGGCTTGATGAACGTCTGGGAGCCGATGTCGTTGCCGAACGCCAGCGCGATCCGCTTGTACCCGAGCTGCTGCGCGATGACGATCATCGCGTAGGGCTCCTCCAGGTCCGGCGGGACCAGCCGGTAGAAGTACTGGAAGTGGGTGGAGTCGAACTCCGACTGGCCGGTCATCCCGAACACCACCATCTTGTTGGCGTTGATGACCGGGACCACGCTGGCCGCCTCGTCGGAGGTGACGCCGATGACCAGCGCGAGGTTCGGCGTGGTGGCGAACATCTGCCTGGCGGCGGGCACCGCGTCGGCGGGATCGCCCCTGGTGTCCACGCCCTTGCAGGCGAGCTTGTGGCCGAGCACGCCGCCGGCGCTGTTGATGGCCTGGGTGGCGCCGTCGCAGGACACCAGGTAGGTGGGGCCGAGGGCGGCGTCCGGGCCGCTGAACGGCGCCAGGTCGGCGACGACGAGGGAGGAGTGCGAGCCGCTGGCGCCGGCGTTGCCGCCCGTGCTGCCGCTGCTCGCGGTGGAACTGCAGGCGGCCAGGCTCGCCGCCGCGAGCCCGGCCGCGGCCAGCCCGGCCGCGGCGCGCGCGGTCCGCCGCCTCGGGCCGGACGCGCGCTGTGATCTTCGTGTGCTGCGGATGGTCATGATGCTCATTCCCTCTGCGGTGAGAGTGGTGGCCGCCGCGGCCGGGCCAGGGAACCTGGCTACAGGCCGCCGGACGAGGGGCCGGGCCGCCACCGCCAGCCCGAGAGGTCGCCCGGCTCGGCGACCACGCGGTTGCGGATGGTGCCCACGCCCTCGATCGTGATCTCGATGACGTCCCCCGGCTGGAGCCAGACGGGGGGCTTGCGGGCGAAGCCGACGCCTCCCGGTGTCCCGGTGGCGATGACGTCGCCGGGCCGCAGCGTCGTGAACGAGGAGAAGAACTCCACCGCGCTCGGCACGTCCACGAGCATCTGCGAGGTCCGCGCCGACTGCATGACCTGGCCGTTGAGCACGGTGCTGAGCGCTACGTCGGCGATGTCGACTTCGTCCGGCGTGACGACCTCCGGGCCGATGGGCATGCTGCCGTCGAAGTTCTTCCCCGGCGTCCACTGGCTGCCGGCCCGCTGCCAGTCCCGTGCCGAGGCGTCGTTCAGCACGGTGAACCCGGCGATCGCGTCGATCGCCTTGCTGGCCGGGATATAGCGGCCGCCCGCCCCGATGACGATGCCGAGCTCGCCTTCGTAGTCGAACGAGGAGGTCAGGGCCGGCTTGACCAGGTCCGCGTAGGGGCCAAGCAGCGTCTGCTGGGCCCGGACGAACGTGTCCGGCCAGGTCGGCACGGCCCGCCCGCCCTCGAGCGCGTGCTCGCTGTAGTTCAGGCCGAGGCACAAGATGCGCTCCGGCGCGGGCACCGCGGGGCCGAAATCCGCGAGCGGGTACTCGCGGCCGCCGCGGTCCTGCAGGCCGCGGGCGGCTTCCATGGCGGCCGGCCCGGCCGCGGCGAAGGATCCGAACGCCGCGAACCGCGCGTCGCCGGTCGCCTCGCCGATGTCGACGTAGCCGCCGCCATTCGCCCGGACGTGCAGGCGCGGGCCGTTCGGCGTGATGAGGGTGGCGAGTCTCACGGGACAGAGCTCCTTGACGCGTCGCCTGGCCCGGCTCTACCTGGAGCGGCTGCGCCGGGCCCGCTGCCTGTACCATTTTGGTTGCTGAGACTGATTGGTCTGCAATCGATTGATTGGCTGCATCATAAAGCACGCCGATACGGGGAGGTCAATGCGTGACATTCACGATAATTGGTGCGAGAATTCTTCCGCGCGCAATGATTGGTTAGATTGGTTTGAGCATGCCAGGCGACAACTCGGCCCTGCGGCGCAGGGAGCTCGCAGCGCTCATCCTGGCGGAGTCCGAGCGGAACGGCGCGGGCCACGGCACGCGGCTGCCGACCGAGCGGCAGCTCGCCCTGGATCTCGGGGTCTCCCGCGCGGCCGTCCGGCACGCGATGGCCGTGCTCCAGGCCGAGGGACGCGTATCCCGCGAGGTGGGCCGCGGTACGTTCCTGCGCCGCGGCCCCGGCGCAGCCGGACCGGAGCCGGAACCGGCCGGCGAGCGGGCCGCGGACGAACGTGCGCTCGGGGAGGGGGTGCTGGCCGCGGACGAACCGCCGGACGCGGCGGGTGAGCCGGCGGACGCGGCGGGTGAGCCGCCCGGGCCGGGCGGGCTGTCAGGTGCCGCCGACTACGCGCCGGCCGATGTCATGGCGGTCCGGCGCCTGTTCGAGCCCACCGCTATGTCCCTGGTCGTGGCGTGGGCCACCGCGCGTGACTTCGCCGAGATGGATCGCTGCCTGCGCGGCGGAGAGCGGGCGGCCGACCATGACGAGTTCGAGGTCTGGGACGCCGCGCTGCACCGGTCGATCATCGCGGCGACGCGCAGCCCGCTCCTCATCCGGTTGTACTCCGAAGTGGAGCGGGCGCGGCACGGGCGGATGTGGGGCGACCTCAAGCGGCGCAACGCCTCCGCGGCCCGGCGCGATGAGTACCGGCGGGACCACCAGGAGATCGTGGCCGCCCTCCGGCTGCGGGACGCGGCCGGGGCCACGACCGCGATGCGCAATCACCTGGCCCGGGTGTCCCGGCACCTGCTCGGCACCGGGTAGCCCCCGGGTCACCAGGCCAGCCCCCTCACTAGGCCAGCCCCGTCACCAGGCCAGGTCGCGGAAGAACTCGCGCACGTCGGCGGTGAGGAGGTCCGGCGCCTCCAGCGCGGCGAAGTGGCCGCCGCGGCTGAACTCCGACCAGCGGGTGAGGTTGAGGGCCCTGGCGGCGAACGGGCGGACGGTCACGTCGGTGGTGAAGACGGCCACCGCGGCCGGCACCGCGGAGCGCTCCCGGGGCATCCACATGGCCGGGTCGTTGAATCGCTCGTAGTAGGTGTGGGCGGCCGACCCGGCGGTGGCGGTGTACCAGTAGATGCTGACGTCGGTGAGGATCCGGTCGCGGTCCACCGCGTCCTCCGGCAGCGCGGCGGCCGGGTCCGTCCAGTCCTGGAACTTCTCCACGATCCAGGCGAGCAGCCCGGCCGGGGAGTCGGTCAGGGCGTGCGCGATGGTCTGCGGCCGGGTGCCCTGCAGCTGCATGTACGCCCCGGAACCCTGCTGCCATTCCTCCATGGCGGCCAGCCGGCGCTGGGCGCTGGCGTGGCTGATGATGCGCTGGGCGACGACGCTGGCCGACTACACCGTGTCGGTGATCGCCTGCCCTGTCGACTACAGCGACAACACCGAGCTCATCCGCAGCCTCGGCGACCTCGACGAGTCCCTGTCCTAACTAATCAAGTGAGCCGACGGTTTCACAGTGTTCACCTCCCTGTCCAGGGACATAGCCGCTGACCTGGCAATATTCCCCTAATGATCAGCTAAATATCCGGTCCTGTCCGCCATATGTCCGTGCGCTCGAGTGGCCGGGCGGCTGCCGCCACGGACAAGCACGGACGGCGTCCATACCAGCCGTCCAGCCTGAAGACCTGGGCTGGCCGACCGGCTTCTGACATGTGTATGGCAGGTCGCCCGCGCCTTGGCCGTTCCGTGGGCGTCACGGGGTGAGCAGTTAGCCTGGCAGGGTGAGGGAGCAGTGTTACGTGCGCCGCTGCGCGGAGGACTTGCGCCGCGATGGCTCGGTGGTTCCGCAGTTGCCGGCTCCTGCGGATGTTCATGAGTGGTGGCGTGATCCGGCGGGCATGCCGGGCAGCCGGTCTGCGAGTGCGACCCCCTCGCCGACAGCCGTGGCGTCCAGTAGTTAGTGCTCCCAGCGCGGGGTGCGGGCATAGCCGGGACGCCACACCGCCCGGTACAGGAGCCGGGCGGGTGCGGGCAGCATGCCGAGCAGCCGCTTGCAGGTGTCGGCCGGCGCGCCGTCGAGCATCCAGGGGAAGAGCTCGGCGGCGCCTCTCAGGCCCTCGCTCCTCCCGGCCGCCTTGCCGAACGCGGCCCAGCCCTGCGGCCCCAGTTGCGCCTCGACCAGGGGCAGTGCCTGGTCCTCCTCATGCTGCATGTGGGAGCCGAGAGCCGCGGTCAGCGCGCTGGCGTTCTCGGCCAGGCCCGCGAGGCCGGTAGCGGCGAGGGAGGCGTCGACCCGGGAGACCAGCGGGTCGATGCGGGCGTGCTCGGCTTCCATCGCGTCGAGCACGGATACCTCACCCGGCCTGGTGACCTTCTCCCGCAGCGCCGGCCACAGCCACACGTCTTCGGCGGTGTGGTGGATGTGCAGCTGGTTCTTGAAGGTCGCCCAGCCGGCGCGCACGGCCGGATCGGCGGTGCGGCCCGCCTCGGCCGCGGCGGCCAGGCGCCGCAGGTCCCGGTGGAAGGCGTCGTGCGCGGCGTACATGAACGTGAAGTCGACCTTGCCCTGGAGAGGACGCCGGCGGCGGGTGTCGTTGTTAGTCATTGGGACTCCTTGTCATCTGTTGACGGGATGGTCATGGCTGGCGGAGCGGGATCGCCGCATTGGCATGCGTTCCGGCCGGCCGCCCGCCGGTCTCGCGGTCATCGCCGGGCCGGCCCGACAAGCTCGGGCAGCGGCTCGGCGGCGGGCTGGTGCGCTTCGCCGCGGGTGTTGCTGGTGCGCAGCGCGATGACCGCGGTGGCGACCACGAAGATGCTGCCGGCCAGCAGCGCCCGGTGGAAGCCTGAGGTGAGCGCCTCGGGCAGGGGGGTGCGGGCGGCCAGCAGGTGGCTGGTGCGGGCGGTCGCGATCGCGGAGAAGATCGCGAGCCCGAGCGCGCCGCCGACCTGCTGGGAGGCGTTGAGCAGCGCGGCGGCCAGGCCGGCCCGGCCGGGGTCCACGCCGGCGTTCGCGGCCGTGGTGACGGCCACGAATACCGCGCCGAGGCCGACCGATACGACCATCAGGCCCGGGAACAGGTCGGTGAGGTAGGAGCCGCCGACGGGCACCCGGGACAGGTAGTACAGGCCGCCGGCCGCGATCAGCGCCCCGGCCACGATCACTGGCCGGGTTCCGATCCGGGCGAGCAGCTGGGAGGAGATGCCGGCCGAGACGGCGACGCCGGCGGTCAGCGGCAGGTAGGCGGCGCCGGCCTTGATCGGCGAGTAGCCCAGGACGTTCTGCATGTACAAGGTGAGGAAGAAGAACATCGACAGGAAGCCGGCCAGGGCGATCAGCTGGGTGACGTCCGCGGCGGCGAGCCCCTTGACGCGGAAGATCGACAGCGGGACGAGCGGGTTCTTGCTGCGCTGCTCGTTGATCACGAACGCGGCCAGCAGCGCGAAGGCTCCGGCGAACTCGCCGATCGTGCGGGCGGTGCCCCAGCCCTGATCGGGTGCTTTCACCAGCGCGTAGACCAGCAGCAGCATCCCGCCGGTGGACAGGACCGCGCCGCGGATGTCGAAACTGCCGGGCCGGGCGTGGCGCCGTTCACCGCTGATCAGCCAGAAGATCGCGCCGAGCAGGAGCAAGGCGATCGGGGGGTTGACGAACAGCACCCAGCGCCAGCCGGGTCCCTCGGTCAGCACGCCGCCCAGGAACACCCCGGCGGCGGAGGCGAGACCACCCACCGCCCCCCAGACGCCGAGCGCCGTGGTGCGGTCCGAGCCCTCCTTGAACAGCGTGGTCAGCAGCGACAGCGCCGCCGGGAGCATCATCGCGGCCCCGAGGCCCTGGGCGAGGCGGGCGCCGACCAGGACGCCCGCGCTGCCGGCGAACCCGCCGGCCAGCGAGGAGGCCCCGAACAGCGCTGTCCCGGCGACCAGGATGCGGCGGCGGCCCAGCAGGTCGCCGGCGCGGCCGCCGAGCAGCATGAAGCCGCCGTAGGTGAGCAGGTAGCCGCTGAGCACCCACTGCAGGCCCTGCACCGAGAAGTGCAGGTCGTGCCGGATAGAGGGAAGCGCCAGGTTGACGATCGACGCGTCGATGAAGTCGAGGAACGCGACCGCGCACAGCAGGGCCAGCGTGAGCTTGCCCCGGCGAGTCGCGAGGAATGACGGTTGAACGGTTACCGCCGCCATGCGGAAGACCTCCGGTCGGATGAGTGAGATGCCCGGCCGTAAGGGCGGCTGGACGTGTCTGTCACCCGGCACGCTACGAACGCTCCCCGGGGCTGGGCGTCACCCGAAGGTGCCGATGCGGGTGGAATCTTCCGCAGCGGCGCCAGGCACGAAGGTGCCGCAAAGGGGCCGGCGACAGGAGTGAGACAGCCCCTCGCGGCCGGTTAGGGGTGACAGCCGCATGCGCGGCCGCCCGGGCCGCGGCGGCTGGCCAGCCGAGCCAGTCTTACAATGGCCTCACCCGGCGGCGAGGCTGGCTCTCGCTGGGCACGCTGAGGGGTGGGTCGCCGATGGCTGAGCGGTCCGCGGTGGGCCCGCCGGGGGTGGCCACGTCCGGACATGATGTCCTGCTGGCCACCAAACTGCACGTGCCCCGCCCGCAGCCGGGATTCGTGCCCCGCCCGCGCCTGGCCGGCCGGCTGGACGAAGGACTCGCGCGGCAGCTCATCCTGGTGTGCGCCCCAGCCGGGTCCGGTAAGACGGCCCTGCTGGCCGACTGGGCCCGGCGCGGCCGGCGCCCGGTTGCCTGGCTGTCGCTGGATGCGGGCGACAACGACCCGGCACGGTTGTGGCGCCACGCGGTTGCGGCGCTGGACCGGGTACGGCCGGGGATCTCCGAGCAGGTCGGCCCGCTGCTGGGCCCCCCGGCGCCGCCGTCGTTCGAGGGGCTGGTGACGGCCCTGGTCAACGAGCTGGACGCCGAGCCCGGTGCGGGCGGCGTGCTGCTGGTCCTCGACGACTACCACCTGATCGACTCCCAGCCGGTGCACGCGTCGCTGAGGTTCCTGCTCGGGCACCTGCCTCCGGGACTGCGCCTGGTGCTGACCAGCCGCTCGGACCCGCCGCTGCCACTGGCGCGGCTGCGGGCCAGCGGGCAGCTCGCCGAACTGCGCGCCGACGACCTGCGCTTCACCACGGGCGAGGCGGCGGCGCTGCTGCGCGAAGCGCTAGGTGCTGACCTGCCGGACGCGGCCGTGGCGGCTCTGGCCGCCCGGACGGAAGGGTGGGCGGCCGGCCTGCAACTGGCCGCCCTGTCGCTGCGCGGGCAGGAGGATGCGGCCGGGTTCGTGGCGGCGTTCAGCGGCAGCCATCGCTACGTGCTGGACTACCTGGCCGGGGAGGTGCTGGACCGCCAGGCGGAGGAGCTGCGCGGGTTCCTGCTGGAAACCTCGGTACTCGAGCGCCTCAGCGGCGCCCTTTGCGATGCGGTCACCGGCCGGGCTGATAGCCAGGCGATGCTGGAGGCGATCGAGCATGCCGGCCTGTTCCTGGTGCCGCTGGATGAGGTGCGCGGCTGGTGGCGCTACCACCAGCTGTTCGCCGACCTGCTCCGTGCCCGGCTGCGGCAGGAACGGCCGGAGCGCATCCCGGTGCTGCACAAAAACGCCGCCGCCTGGCACTCCGAACATGGACCCGCCGACGCCGCCGTGCGCCACGCGATAGCTGCGGGGGACATGAACTGGGCCGCCCGGTTGATGGAACAGTACTTCGACGAGCTCTTTTACCTGCACGGCGAGGGGGCGACTCTGGAGCGATGGTTTTCGGCGCTGCCCGCGGGGATGATCAGGTCCCGGCCGCGGCTGCTGGTGGCGCAGGCCGCCCAGGCAGACACCGGCGGCCGCGCAGAGGACGTCGGTGGGCTGCTCGATGCCGCCGAGCACGCCTACGCGGGCGCTGCCGGTGAGCCGTTCGAGCCGTCGGCCGGCCGGGCCGCCAGCCTGCTGGTGAACGTCCCGGCCACGATCGCGGTCTTTCGTGCATACCTGGCCGAGCTCCATGGCGACGCCGAAGGTGCGGCTTCCTTCGCTGCGCAGGCCCTGGCCGCGATCGGCGAAGGCGAGCGGATGCTCGATTTCATCACTCAGGGGCACCTGGCTATAGCCGAGTGGCTCCGCGGCCGGCTGGCAGCGTCTGAGCAGGCCTTCACGTCGAGCATCGCCGGATGGCGGATGGCGGGCCTGCCCACCCTGATCGCCTGGGGCGCCCATCACCTCGGCCAGGTCCAGCGCGCCCAGGGCCGCCTGGACGCGGCCCGCGGCACCTACCAGGAGGCGCTGGAGGTCAACGCGCCGCATGGCCGGCCGGCCACGCCCGCCGCCGGCATCGCCTACGTGGGCCTGGGTGAGGTCTCCTACCAGCGGGGCGACCTGGACGCGGCCCTGCGGTACCTGACGCAGGGCATCGCGCTGTGCCGGCAGTTCACCTACGCGCCGCCGCTAGCGGCCGGCCTGGCCACTCTCGCGTGGACCAGGCAGGCCGGCGGTGATCCGAGCGGCGCGCTCGATGCAATGGGCGAGGCCGAACGTGCTATGCCGGGCCCGGCGGTGGGCCTGCTTAATCCGGTGCCGGCGCAGCGGGCGCGGCTGCTGCTGGCCCGGGGCGAGGTTGCCGCGGTCGCCCGCTGGATCCAGGAACACGGCCTTGGCCCGGATGACGAGCCGACCTACCCGCAGGAGGCGGAGTACCTGGTGCTGGCCCGGGTGCTGCTCGCCCAGGACCGACCCGGTCCGGCACTCGCGCTGCTGGACAGAATGCTTGCGGCGGCGGACGCCTAAAACCGGGCGGGCAGCATCATCGAGATCCAGGCGCTGCGGGCACTGGCGCTGGCGGCCGCCGACCAGGAGGCCCGCGCGGTAGATGTCCTGGCCGCGGCGCTCACCCTGGCCTGCCCGCAGGGCTATGTCCGGGTGTTCGCCGACGAGGGGCCGCCGATGGCCGCGCTGCTGGGCCGGCTGGTCGCGGCCCAGAAGGCAGA
>WNGG01005528.1_pt1 | contig 15201 bp, 13 predicted proteins | sample 5400661 | NCBI WGS metagenome assembly WNGG01 (sample SAMN13153372, study PRJNA577476) | soil metagenome | isolation source: 100 cm soil or saprolite under Garry oak tree replicate 1 | place: USA:California | collected 2016-06-15
GAGCCACCCGACGAGGTCGAGCTCTTCGTCTCCCGAGCTATCACCCCGAACTTCAGCTTCTTCGTGGAGTTCGAGTACGAGCCGAACGCGACCGAGTTCGACCGCGACCGTGGGTACTTCAACCGGGGCCATAAGTTCGGCCTGGGCAAGGAAGCGTTCTTCATGGCGAACCTGGGTGGAGTTCTCGGCGCGCTCGGGGCTCCGACCATGGAAATGGGCAGCCAGACGATGGTTGGCCGGCATGGCGGCTTCACGATGCACGGCCCGATGCTCATGGCGGGGAAGATCGATCCGAACACGAACTTCTCGTATGCCACGAACCGCCAGCTCATCCTGGATACCGAGCTCGAGTTCGAGAAAGAGGAAGGTGAGGACAAGTCCAAAGTTCACCGTCTGCCCATCGTCCCGTACGCCTTTGCCTCGAAGTTCTTCGGAGTGTTCAAGGATCGGCGAGAGCACGAACCGCAGCTCGTCACCGACCAGGTCATGTACAACACGACGGGAGCGCCGGGCGCGGACTTCCACGCGATGTTCAACGACGTCGTCCTCGGCGAGGTTGGATTCCTTCGCGAGAACGAAGGATTCAATACATACGGGATGGTGCGATACGACATCCTCGACCGCAAGGAGCTGACGTTCAACGTCTCGGCGCTCTTCAACTGGGGCTTCGGCGTCGTGCGCGCGCCGGATTCGGCCGACCACGAACGGGCCGGCGGGCAGCGTCTCGATCGGTTGCGCTACGGGGTCGCGGCCAACGCACGCTGGAAAGGTCTCGACGTCTACGGCGCGCTCATCTGGGACCGAATGTATGGCTTGCCGAGCGAGCTGCGCGGCGAATTCGGCCGCGCGGCGATGGGACTGACGGTGCAAGCCGATTACCTCGTCCACGAGAACGTGCTGGTCTCCAGCCGCTTCGACCAGCTGTGGGCCGGCGGCTTGAAGGACGAGAAGCTCGACGGCACGGTGCTCACGGCGCAGATCCGGTATTACCCGTGGCAGAACATCGCCTTCTTCGTCCGCGACAGCGTCAATCTGCGCAAGTTCCACGAGGACAACCCGCTCAGGAGCTGGCGCAACCAGCTGTTCGTCGGAATCGACTGGGATTTCTGAGGGGGTGTCGCCGATGAGAAGAATGATGTTGCGGTGGGGCGCGGCCGTCGTGATGGCGGCGCTGGCGCTCGGCGTCTGGGTCGTCGATCCGACGGTGACGCGCGCGGATTCGAACGGTGAGAACGTCTGTCACGGCGATGCCGGCGATGGGAAGGGCCCGGCGGGCCTCGCGTTGCCGCTCAAGCCCTCGAGCTTTCGGGACAGGGCCGGCGTGGCGGAGATGCGCGACAACTACTGGTTCTGGCGGATCAGCGAAGGCGGGCAGGTCGAACCATTCAAGAGCAAAGGATCGGCGATGCCGCCCTGGAAGGGCACGCTGTCGGTCGAGGACCGATGGTCCGTGATGGCGTACCAGCACACGTTCACGGGTCACCAGGGCCCACACGTGCCGTGGGAGCATCCCGAGAGCGTCGCGATGGGGCACGACATCTACAGGATGTCCTGCGTCGGTTGCCATGGCGCGCAGGGCAAGGGCGACGGCTCCGTGGGCGCGACACTCTCGCCCCGGCGTGCGCCGCAGCCGAGGGACCTGACGTCGAGCCTCTTCAAGTTTCGCTCCACGCCGTCCGGACAGCTGCCGACCACGAGCGATCTCGTCCGGACGATCAGCGAAGGAATCCGCAGCAGCGGCGGCCCGCTCACCATCGGCCTGAGCGGCTATCGCATCATGCCGAGCTTCCGCCACATGCCCGAAGAGCAGCGGCTCGAACTGGTGGAGTACGTCAAGAGTCTCAACAAGGCCTTCTGGGAGCGCGCCGAGATCAGGACGGTCGAGATCCCGCCGCGGCCGCGCGTGACGCCCGAGCGGGTCGCGCGGGGCAAGCAGTTGTATGCGGACGCCGAGTGCCGGGCCTGCCACGGCGACCGCGGTCGTGGCGACGGCAAGTCGGCGCCCGAGCTGAAGGACGACCTGCAGCTCCCGATTCAGGCCACCGACTTGACCCGGCCCCGACGCTTCAAGAACGGCCGCCGGCCGGAGGACGTCTATCGCACGCTCATGACCGGTTTCGCCGGCACGCCGATGCCGTCTTACGCCGACGCGCTGGAACCCGAGCAGGCGTGGGACCTGGTCTTCTACGTGCTGTCACTGAGCCAAGGAGGAACGCCGTGATTCGCATGATCAGCGTGCTGCTCACCGCCTTGCTGGGATGGAGCGTCGCTCTCGCCGATGAAGCGCCGATCTCGGGCGCGGTGAAGAGCGTCGATACCGTCGCGCAAACGGTGACGATCGAGTCGACCGCGAAGGGCAAGACCCGGCAAGTGATCGTCTACCTGAAGCCGGGGGCCAGGGTGGTAAAGTTCGCGCGCTCGACCGACCCGGCGAAGCCCGGATTCGTCGAGCAGACCGTCGCCCTGGCGGACGTCAAACCGGGGTGGCTCGTGAGCGTCGCGACGAAGCACGAGGGCGACAGGGAGGTCACCGACGTCGTGAAGGTCGTCCTCGAGCGATGATGACGCGATGACCAGCGTGCTCGGCCCGATCGGACACGCGCTCGGCTTCGCCTTCGCGATGCTCTGGGAGATCCTCTGGGCGCTGATCCTCGGCTTCGCGCTCTCCGGCGTCGTCCAGGCGGTGGTCTCCAAGCGCCAGATGAGCCGGCTGCTGCCCGACGACTCACCGCGCACGCTGGCGATCGCGTGCGCGCTCGGCGCCGCGTCGTCGTCGTGCTCGTACGCCGCGGTCGCGCTCGCGCGGTCGATCTTCCGCAAGGGCGCGAACTTCACGGCGGCCATGGCCTTCGAGTTCGCGTCCACGAACCTCGTCGTCGAGCTCAGTATCATCATGATCCTGGTGCTCGGCTGGCCGTTCGCGGCCGCGGAGTTCTTCGGCGGACTATCGATGGTCGCGATCCTGGCCCTGTTGTTCCGCGCGTTCCTGCGTCGCGAGCTGGTCGAAGAGGCGCGCCGTCAGGCTGATCGGGGTCTCGTCGGCTCGATGGAAGGCCACGCCGAGATGGACATGTCGGTCACCGAAGGCACGCTGTGGCAGCGCATCACGTCCGCTCGTGGTTTCACAGCCATCAGCCACTACTTCGTGATGGACTGGGTCGCGGTATGGCGGGACGTCGCCGGCGGGCTGCTCCTCGCCGGCGCGCTGGCGGCATGGGTGCCCGAACGTTTCTGGCAATCGTTCTTTCTGGTCGGCCATCCTCTCGTCGCGATGATCTGGGGGCCGCTGGTCGGACCGTTCGTCGCAATGCTTTCGTTCGTCTGCTCGATCGGCAACGTGCCGCTGGCCGCGGTGCTCTGGAACGGCGGCATCAGCTTCGGCGGCGTGATCTCGTTCATCTTCGCCGACCTCATCGTGCTACCGATCCTGAACATCTACCGGAAGTACTACGGCATGCGCATGACGTGGTTTCTGCTGTGGACCTCGTACGTCTCGATGGCGCTCGCGGGCCTGGCGGTCGAGTGGCTGTTTCTCGCGCTGGGTTTCGTTCCGTCCCAGCGGCAGGCCATCGTGATGGAGCCGCACGTGACGTTCAACTACACGACGGTCCTGAATCTCGTCTTCTTCGCGCTGGCGGCCGTGCTCGTCGTTCAGTTCATGCGGACGGGCGGGCCGCGGATGCTGCGGATGATGAATCAGCCCGCCCCTCCAGGCCACGCTGGGCCGTCGCATCACCACGATCGGTCCTAACTGCGCGTGGTATAGTACCGGCGTCATGCGAGCGTGCCGTGCAGCCGTCGCCGTGGTCGCCGTCGTCGTGTGGGCGCTTTCCGCCCCGCTGGCCATGGCATCGGGCGATTGCATGGCTATGGGCGCGATGTGCGAGGGCCCGTGCGGCGCCTCGTCCTGTCTCACGACGAGCGCGCCGGTCAGTCACGTGATCCTCGCGACCATCGCGATCGTGTCGCCGCGCGCCCCCGAAGATCTCGCGAGCGTTCCTCTCGCGCTCACTGACCCGCCTCCCAGACCCGTTCTCCACTCCGCGTAGCTCGTAGTCTGTCCGCGTACGGAGCGTTTGGCCGCGGTACGCGTCCGTCTCGCGACGGCGCGCTGCCGATTGAGCGATGCGCGGACGATCCGGCGAACGACAAGCGTTTCGCAAGGTGGAGACATGGTCAACTGGCTGATCGAGGCGTCGCTTCGGAATCGTTTCCTGGTGCTCGGTCTGTTCGTGCTCGTGGGCGCCTGGGGGTACTGGGCGCTGCTGACGACGCCGATCGACGCGATCCCTGATCTCAGCGACAACCAGGTCATCGTCTTCACCGACTGGACGGGCCGCTCGCCGCAGGAGGTCGAGGACCAGATCACCTATCCGCTCACGGTGAGCCTCCAGGGCCTGCCCGGCGTGCGCGTCGTCCGATCGGCCTCCGCCTTCGGATTCTCGATGATCAACGTCATCTTCGAGGACTCGGTCGATCTCTACTTCGCGCGCTCGCGCGTGCTGGAGCGGCTGAACTTGCTGACCAAGGCGCTGCCGGCCGGGGTCGTCCCGACGCTCGGACCCGACGCGACGGGTGTCGGCCACGTGTACTGGTACACCGTCGAGGGGAAGGGATACTCGCTGCGCGATTTAAGATCGCTCCAGGACTGGTTCATCCGCTACCAGCTCAACTCGGTGCCCGGCGTCGCCGAAGTCGCGAGCATCGGCGGCACGGTGCGGCAGTACCAGATCGACGTCGATCCCAACCGGCTGCGCGCCTACAAGATCCCGCTCTCGACCGTCGTCGACGCGGTCATGCGGAGCAACCGCAACGTCGGCGGCAACGTCGTCGAAGCGAGCGGCACCTGGTCGGTCGTTCGAGGCCTCGGCCTCATCGAGAGCGTGCGCGACGTCGAGGACATCGTCATCGGCGCCGAGGGCGGTGTGCCGATCTTCATCAAGCAGGTGGCCCAGGTGAGGGTCGGCGACGCGTTTCGGGCCGCGGCGCTCGTCAAGGGGACCGACGAGGCGGTGGGCGGCGTGGTCGTGGCCCGCTACGGGGTCAGCACCGTGGACGTCATCAACCGCGTCAAGGAGAAGATCACCGCGCTCCAGACGGGCCTCCCGGCCGGCGTGAAGATCGTGTCCTTCTACGACCGCTCGGCGCTCATCCAGCGGGCGGTCCAGACCCTCAAGCGCGCCCTCATCGAAGAGACGATCGTCGTCACGCTCGTCAACGTCGTCTTCCTGCTGCATCTCCGCTCGGTGTTGATCGTGACGATCCCGCTCCCGCTGGCCGTCCTCACCGCCTTCCTCTTCATGCGCTACCTCGGGATCAGCTCCAACATCATGTCGCTGGCCGGCATCGCGATCGCCATCGGCGTGCTGGTGGACGCCGGCATCGTGGTGACGGAAAACGCGTTCCGGTTCATGGAGAAGCGCGGCGTGAACACCCGCAATCGCCGCCGCGTGGCCGAGACCGTGCTCGAGGCGACGCGCCTGGTCGGCCGGCCGATCTTCTTCTCGCTCGCGATCATCATCCTGGCCTTCCTGCCGGTCTTCGCGCTCACCGGTCAGGAGGGCAAGCTCTTCCACCCGCTGGCGTACACGAAGACGTTCTCGATGATCGGCGCCACGATCCTGTCGGTGACGCTGGTCCCCGTTCTCTGCAGCCTGTTCATCGGCGGCACGGTGCGCGGTGAGGAGCACAACCCCGTGATGCGGCCGCTGGTCTGGCTCTACCGGCCCGTGCTCGACTTCGCGCTGCGACACCGGCTCGCGACCCTCGGTGTCGCGCTGCTGGTCGTCGCGGGGGCCGTCGCGCTCGTCCCCCGGATCGGCAGAGAGTTCATGCCGCCGCTGAACGAGGGCGACCTCATGTTCATGCCCGTCACCGATCCGTCGATCGGTCTCGGTCAGGCTGTGGAGATCGCGCGCAAGCAGAACGCGGCGATCCGGACGTTCCCCGAGGTCGCCTCCGTCGTGGCGAAGGTCGCGCGCGCCGACACCTCGACGGACCCGGCGCCGGTGAACATGACGGAAACGGTGGTGAGCCTGAAGCCCGAGCGCGAATGGCGCGCGGGGATGACGCGCGAGAAGCTCATCGGCGAGCTGGACGAGGCCACCACGCTGCCCGGCGTGTCGAACATCTGGACGCAGCCGATCATCAATCGGATCAACATGCTCACGACTGGCATCCGCTCGGAGGTCGGCGTGAAGGTCTTCGGGAACGATCTCAATGTGCTGCAGGAGCGCGCGCGAGCCGTCGCGGATGTGCTCCGGACGATCCGCGGTGCCGCCGACGTGTACCCGGAGCAGGTGACCGGCGCACCCTACCTCGACGTCCGCGTGAACCGGGAGGCCGCCGCCCGCTACGGCATCACTGTGGGCGCCGTCCAGGACGTCATCGAAACGGCGGTGGGAGAGACGAATCTCACGCTCACGATCGAAGGACGCCAGCGCTTCCCGGTGAGGGTCCGGTACGCGCCGGAGTACCGCGCCGATCCGGCCGCGCTCGGCGGCGTGCTGGTGACGGCGCCCAACGGAACCCAGGTGCCGCTCGGCCAGGTCGCCGAGATCCGCAGCGTCTCGGGCCCGTCGATGATCTCGAGCGAGAACGGCCTGCTCGTGGTCGCCGTGCTGCTGAACGTGCGCGGCCGGGATGTCGGCAGCTTCGTCGAGGAGGCACGGCTGGCCATCGCCGAGCGCGTCGCGCTGCCTCAGGGGTCCTACGTCGAGTGGAGCGGGCAGTACGAGAACGAGCGGCGCGCGCGGGAGCGCCTGCAGATCGTGATCCCGCTCGTCCTGATCGTGATCTTCGTCCTGCTCTACCTCACGTATCGCTCGTTCCTCGACGCCGCCCAGGTGCTGCTCGCGGTCCCCTTCGGCCTCGCCGGCGGGATCTACCTCCTCTACGCGCTCGGCTACAACTTCTCCGTCGCCGTCTGGGTCGGGTTCATCGCGCTCTTCGGCACGGCCGTGCAGACGGCGGTGGTCATGGTCATCTATCTGGAAGAGGCCGTCAGTCAGAAGCGCGAAGATCTCGGCGGGCGACTGACGCGCGAGGCGCTGATGGAGGCGGTCAAGGAAGGCGCGCTGCTCCGGCTCCGGCCGAAGGTCATGACGGTCTCCACCGTCGTGGCGAGCCTGCTGCCGATCATGTGGAGTCATTCGACCGGCGCCGAGGTCATGAAGCCGCTCGCGACGCCGGTGCTCGGCGGCATGGTGAGCTCGCTCGGCCTCGTCCTCATCGTGACGCCGGTGATCTTCTACTGGCTGCGAGAGCGAGAGCTGCGGCGCAGTGAAGCCGAGGAGCGAGCCGGCCAACGGGTCGGCGAGCGGCCCGTACTGGACTCGAACGAGTAAAGCCACGACATCACAGAAGGGAGACGACCGATGAAGCGTCTGACCGCAATGTTGACAGCGTTGGTCTTCGTGTTCGGATTCGGAAGTGTTGTGTGGGCCGAAGAGAAGACCGTCGCCACCCAGAAGAGCAAGGACGTCGTCATCGCGCTGAAGAGCGAGGCCGGCCAGTGGAAGCGGGGCAAGAACGACTTCGTCCTGGAGTTCACCTCGGCCAAGGACAAGCAGCCGATGGATGCCGGCAAGGTGACGCTGAGCACCAGCATGACGATGTCGGGCATGACGCCGATGATCGCCGGCGCCACCCTGAAGCCCGACAAGACGCCGGGGCGCTACCTGGGCACGATCGAGTTTCCCGACACGGGGACGCGCCAGGTGACGGTCGCCTGGGATGGGCCGGCGGGCAAGGGCTCGACGAAGTTCTCGGTTCCCGTCCGCTAGCGCCATGGCTTGGCCAAGCGGAACGCTCGTGTTGCTCCTGGTGGCGGCTCTCGCCGCCACCGGCGTCGCTCAGGCCCAACCCGGCAGCGAGCTCACGGTGGACGAGGTCGTCGCCCGCGCGCTCGCCGACAGCCCTGATCTCCGCGCCACGCGCGCGGAGATCGACGCGGCCGTCGGGCGTCTCCAGCAAGCGGGCTTGCGTCCCAACCCGATGCTGGAGCTGGGGGGCCAGAAAGCGCTGAGCCCGGACAACAACGTCACGATCGGACTCACCGTCCCGCTCGATCTCAACGGCCGCAAGGAAGGCCGTGTCGCCGTCGCGGAGCGGGAGCTTCAGATGAAGCGCGCCCAGGTCCGTGACCGAGAGCGGCGTCTGACCGCCGACGTCCGGATGAAGGCGGGCGAGCTGCTCGCGGCGCGACGGAGCCTGGCCGTCACCGACGATCTGCTGGGCGTGAATCGCGACGCGCTTCGGCTCGTCCGGAATCGCGTGCGCGAGGGCGCGACGCCGGGGCTCGAGGAGAACTTGATGCTCGTCGAGGTCAATCGTCTCGACGCCCTGAGGCAGCTCCTCGCGAGTCGCCTCGACATCACGTCGCTTCAGCTGAAGGCGCTGGCCGGCATGGCGCCCGATGCCCCGCTGGCGCTGCGCGGCGACCTCGCCCCGAGCGGAGCGCCGCCCATCGCGGACGAGGCGGTACGTCAGGCGCTGACGGCGCGCCCCGATCTCGACGCTGCCCGTGCCGACGTCGCGATGGGCGCGGCGAAGATCCGCAAGGAGCGGGCGGAGGGCCGGTGGGACGCCAGCGTCAACGTCGGCTACCAGCGCCAGGACTTCGGCTTCGATCTGAACGGCGTCACCAGCAGCGGCGCCACGCGTCCGATCCAGGACGTCTTCCATTACTTCGGCGCCGGCGTGAGCATCGTGCTCCCGGTGCGTAATCGTAACCAGGGCAACATCGCGGCGGCGTCGGCAGAGGCGCAGGCGGCCGAGCGGCGGCTCCAGTTCGCCGAGCTGACGGTCCGCCAGGAGGTGGCGGCGGCCCTCGCGCAGTACGCGGCGGCGCGGCGCTCGCTGGAGATCTACGAGCGGGGCGTCCGCGACGTCGCGACCCGCAACCTCGCCGTCGTGCGGCAGACGTACGCGTTGGGACGTGGCTCGCTGCTCGACGTGATCGCCGAGCAGCGGCGCTACATCGAGATCGAGAACGGCTATACGGACACGCTCAAGCAGGTGTACGACGCGATGGTCGAGATCGACCGGGTGACCGCCACGATCTCGAGCACTGCGGGGAGATGACCGATGGATGACGAAATGATCGACGACCGGCCGGCACGCCGCATCCGCAGCCGCCTGCGCCGATACGTCGGCCTGGCCGCCGGCGCTGTCGCGCTGCTGGTGCTCGGCGCTGCGGGCGGAATCATATGGAGCGAGCGACATGGCAGCGGTGCGCGCGCCAAGCCGGTGGCGCCGGCGCGGGATGCTCAAACCCCCGCCGCTTCGCCCGGCGGCGGGTCGATGCCGGGGATGCCGGCCCCGGCGGGACCAGCGAAGACCGAGGAGACCATCGAGCTCTCGTTGACGCCGGAGGCCATCGAACGCGCCGGGATCAGGATCGCCGAGGTCAAGAGCCAGACGTCCGTCTCGGTCATGACGGTCCCCGGGACCGTCATGTCGAACGCGTACCGCGACACGAAGGTGAACGCGCTCGTGGGCGGCATCGTGCGCCAGGTGACGGTGGAGCTCGGCGCCTCGGTGCGCCGGGGCGCGCCGCTGGCGGTGATCTTCAGCGGCGAGCTCGCCGACGCGCAGATGAAGTACGTGTCGATGCAGGCGATGCTCGAGGCCGACCATCAGAAGCTCGAGCGGACTCAGAAGCTGGTCGCGCTCGGCTCAGCCAGCCGCCAGGAGCTGGAGGAAGTGACCGCCGTCCACACTGGCCACGAAACCGAGGTGGCTGCCGCGCGCCAGCGGCTCCTGCTGTTGGGCCTGTCGGCGGACCGCGTCGGAAAGCTCGAAAGCGCGTCGCAGGTTGTATCCGAAGTCACGGTATCCTCGCCGGCCGATGGCCTGGTGATCTCCCGCGCTGTGAACCCGGGGCAGGTCATCAACGCCGGCCAGGAGCTGTTCGTCGTCACGGATCTGAGCACCGTCTGGGTCATCGGCGATCTCTACGAGCGCGACTTCTCTCGCGTCCGCGTGGGCTCTCCGGCCACGGTCACGATTGCCTCGATGCCCGGCCGCACGCTGAAGGGCAGCGTGGCCTACATCGACCCGCGAGTCGATGCGCCGACACGGACCGCGAAAGTGCGCGTCGAGGTGCCGAACCGCGGCGGCGACCTCCGCCTCGGCATGTTCGTCACCGTGAGCTTCGAGACCGGCGCGGCCGAGCGGATCACCGTCGTGCCGCGCGCCGCCGTCCAGACGCTGGGCGACCGCGCGGTCGTGTACATTCCTGTGAACGGGGAGGAAGGCAAGTTCATCGAGCGCACGGTGAAGCTCGGGGCGCCGATCGGTGAATTCGTGCCGGTGCTGGACGGACTCAAGGCCGGCGACAAGGTGGTGACCGACGGAAGCTTCTTTCTCCGGGCCGAAGCCACGCGAACGCGGTCCGGCGGATGAGCCGCTGCGTCAGGCCGCCAGATCGCGACGCCGAGACTCGTACTCTTCCCGCGAGATCTCGCCGCGCGCGTAGCGCTCGCGGAGGATGTCGAGCGCTCCGTTCCGCGGAGCGGGCGCCCACCTCCTGCGCGACTGCCCTGTTATCCTCAGTCCCCGCAGCATGTCTCTCCACGCAGCGCCTCGACGCCCTCCCTGGCGATCAATGGAACCATGGCGAGGCCGGCGAGCGGATCGGTCCACCACCATCCGAGCCACGCATTGAGCGCCAGCCCAACGAGCAGGATCGCCGAAAGGTATGCACAGACCGCCGTCTGACGCGTTTCGGCCTCGAGCGCGCCGCTGTTGAGCTGTGCGGCGACACGGCGCTTGAGACGGACCAGGATCGGCATGACGACGAGCGACAGCGCGGCGACGACCATCCCGACGCTGCTGGCCGCGGGCGCCTCACGGCTCACGAGCGCCTTGGTGGCGTCGACTCCAACATAGAGCGCCAGCGCCACGAAGCACACACCGATGATACGGAGCGCCCGCCGCTCCGCGCGCTCGCGTTTGGCTTCATCCTGGTCACGCGCCAGCCGCCAGACGGCCGCGAGGCTACTCGCGACTTCGATGACGGAGTCCAACCCGAACCCGACCAGAGCGATGCTGCCGGCGATGAGTCCCGCGCCGATGGAGATCAGGCATTCCGCCGAGTTCCACGCGATCGTCAGATACTGAAGTCGGCGCCCGTGATGTGCGATCGCGAGGCGGCGTTCAGCGACATCCGTTTGCATCGACATGTCGTTCACGAGTGTGCATCACCTTGCTTCACCCCACAAGGTCGAGGCCGTCGGCATGACCCATAACGAACGTCTTGACCTTGACCCTGGGGGCCGGGTTTACGCTCCGGGTGTGGGACGAAACGGCCTGTTCATCGGTGAGCTCGCGGCTCGGGGCGGGACGACTCGTAAGGCGCTGAGGCTCTACGAGACGGCGGGCATCCTGCCCGCGCCCAGCCGCACGGCGTCCGGCTACCGTGTGTACGACGCCGAGGCGCTGAGGCTGCTCGGATTCGTGCGTCAGGCGCAGCGGCTCGGCTTCACGCTGGGTGAGATCAGGGAGATCGTCGGCATCAAGCGCGCGGGCCGCGCGCCGTGTCCGCACGTCCGTGATCTCGTCCGGCGGAAAGCGGACGAGCTCGACCAGCGGCTCGAGGACCTGCAACAGGTTCGCAATGGCCTTCGCCACTTGTTGAAACGCTGGCGGTCGGCGCCGAAGGGCGCCGCCGCCGTCTGCCCGCACATCGAAGACACGAGGAGGACCAGGAGATGAAGGACGTGAAGATGTCGCTCTGCCCGGCGTGCACCGCGTGCCCGGAAGTCGAGGTCGTCGGCGACGAAGTCCGGATCGGCGAGGCAGGCAACCTCGTCGTCTTGAAAAAGGACGAATGGAATGTTCTCGTGGACCTGATCGCGTCGGGGCGAGTGTCGAAGCTCTGATCGAATGAGCAGGGAGGCTGAGCAATGAAGAGACTGTACTGGGTGCTGGTCGCGGCGTTGGTGCTCGTCGTCACCGCCACCGCCGGGGCGCAGATGCAGCCGCCGCCGTCGGGTCAGCCGGGGCCCGGCGACGGTCCGGGCATGGGCGCCGGCATGTGTCCCATGATGATGGGTGGCGGAGGCATGATGGGTGGGGGAATGATGGGCGGCTCGCCCGGCGAGTCCGCCCGCATGATGCAGATGCGTGGCGAGATGATGAAGGCGATGGGCGACATCATGATCAAGTACGGGAAGGCGATGGAGAGCGCGAAGTAGCGGCGGGCGGCTCGGCCTGTCACAGTCTCCTGCGGCTCGGGTCTAAGAATCAGGAGACGGTCTATGGCCAGTGACTTGCCGCTCGCCGATCTCGCGCCGATGGACGACGCCGACCGCGCCCTGGTGGAACGTGCGGCGGCGGGCGAGCGGCAGGCCCTCGAGGACCTGGTCCGGCGTCACCAGGCGTGGATCTACAACATCGCCATCCGCATGCTCGCGCACCCCCAGGACGCCGAGGACGCGACACAGGAAGTCCTCATCAAGGCCCTCACGCGGCTGTCGTCGTTCGAGGGCCGCAGCACCTTCCGGACCTGGCTCTATCGGATCGTGGTGAACCACGTCCTGAACATGAAGCGCGGGCGCCTGGAGCCTGAGACGCTGACGTTCGGCTGTTACGCCCATGGGCTGGACAACACGCCCGACCTCGATCCCCCGGACGAGGCGAGCGTGCCCGTCGACGTCCGGCTGGTCGTCGACGAAGCGCGGATCAGCTGCACCGCGGGCATGCTGCTCTGCCTCGACCGCGCGCAGCGGTTGGTTTACATCCTCGGCGAGATCCTGGAGGTCAGCGATGCCGTCGGGGCCGAGCTGCTGGAGATCAGCCGCGACAACTTCCGCCAGCGCCTCGCGCGGGCGCGCCGCGATCTCCACAGTTTCATGAACGACAAGTGCGGGCTCGTCGACCCGGCCAATCCGTGCCGCTGCGAAAAGAAGACCCGTGGCTTCATCCAGGCCGGGTACGTCGATCCGAACAAGCTGCTGTTCGCCCGTGCGCGCATCACGCACGTGCGCGCCGTCGTTCCCCAGACGGACAGAGCGCTCACCGCCCTCGACGCGCAGTGCGCACGCGTCTATCGCGAGCATCCCTTTTACGAGGCGCCGGACATCGTGCCGGCGCTGCGACGGCTCATCGAGAGCGAGGAGTTCCGGCGGGCGACCGACCTGCCGTGACGGCGACGATGTCGCTCGTCGCCGTCGTGTGCGCGCTGACGTTCGTCCACTTCGCCGCCGCGCAGATGCGTGGTCCGCTCGTTCCGCTCTACGCCGTCGCCCACGGCGCGACGGCGACCGGCGTCGGGTTCATCGTGGCCGCGCACATGGCGGTGGCGGCGCTGGCGTCGATCCCGCTCGGCCGGGCCTCCGACGTTTGGGGCCGTCGGACCCTGCTCTTGGCGGGAATGGCCACGAGCGCGGTGACTTCGCTCCTCCTCACACTGGTCGAGGGCGAGGTCGCCCTCGCGGTGATCTACGGTCTGGCGGGACTGGGCGTGGCGGCCTTTACGCCCAGCGCCATGTCGTTGGTGGGCGACGCGGCCGCGCCGGGGGCGGCCGGCCGCGCGTACGCGTGGTATGCAACGGCGCACTACGGCGCGATCGGTGTCGGACCGTTCCTGGGCGGACTGGCCGCCGAATGGTGGGGCTATCGCGCGGCCTTCGGGGCCAGCGCCGCCGGCGCCGCGATCGTGTTCGCGCTCGGCTTGGCGATTAACGTACATCCCGCGCACACGACGTCGGCGGCGCGCGCGACGTTCCGCGACGTTCGAGCCAATCCGAGTGTCTGGGCAGGGTGGATCGTCGCGGCGAGCGGCCTTCTCACCCAGGGCGTGGTCTTCACGTTCTTTCCATTGCTCGGCGAGGCGAGGGGCCTCTCCCCGGCGGCCATCGGACTCGTCTTCCTGGTTCTGGGCATCGCGAACACCGCCGCGCGTGTCCCGGCCGGATGGCTGATGGATCGCACCCAGCGGTCGGCTCCGTACGCTGTCGGCGGCGTCCTCGCGGGATCGGTCGCGACCGCGTTGTTGCCGCACGTCAGCGAGAGCGTGCCGCTCCTGGCGCTGGTCGCGGTGTTCGGCGTGGTGAGCGGGACGGCCGGCGTCGCCATCGGCGTCGCGCTCGCCGCCGCCACGCCACCGGCCGCGCGGGGGCTCGTCATGGGCGGCTACAGCACCGCGCTCTATCTCGGGCTGGCGCTCGGGTCCTTTGCGCTCGGGCCCGTCATTACGCGTTACGGATATGCAACGGGATTTGGCGTGGGGGCGGGTGTCGGCGCAGTGGGGGCCGCTATAGCTACGGCTCTCTGGGCCAAGGAGCAGCACGACTGCGACAAACCGTTATTGTCTTGATGGGCGACCGCGACCGGCGGAGCGGCGGACGTCTATTCTTCACGTCCGCCCTTTTCCAGGAAGCTGACGAACGCGCGGGCGCTGGCGCTCAGCGGCCGGCGCTCATCGTGGATGACGTGGAAGTGTCGCCTGATCTTCATCTTCTCGACCGCGACCACGCGGAGCCGGCCCGATCGCACCTCGTCCACGATGGCGTAACGTGAGACGAACGCGATTCCCAGCCCGGCCAGCACGGCGCGCTTGATCGTCTCCGTATGGTCGAGTTCCATGCCGGGGCGAATTGTGACGCCCGCCTCGCGCAGGGCGCGTTCCATGACCTGACGCGTTGCCGAGCCTTCTTCGCGGATCAGCAGCGGCTCGCGTGACAGCTTCGCGCGCGAGATTTTCGCGCCGAGCGGGTGCTTCGCGCGGACGATGAGTTGCAGCTCGTCCACGATGCCGGCCGCGACGCACCGCTCGCCCGGCCCCAGCATGTGCCCACCGATGACCGCGACGTCGACCTCGCCGTCCCGGACACGCTCTTCCACCAGCCGCGAGTTCGCGATCCGGAGCGCGACGGTGATGCCCGGGTAGGCGTCTCGAAAGCGCGCGATGAGCGCCGGCAACAGGTAGGTTCCGGGAGTCGTGCTGGCGCCGACGACGAGCGATCCTCGCTTAAGGCCGTCGAGCTCGGCGAGCGCCTGCTTGCCGGCCGCGAGGGTCGCCACGACTCGTGTCGCATAGTCGGAGAAGATCCGCCCCGCCTCGCTCAACGAGACGGACCGGGCATGGCGAACGAACAGCGGCACCCCGAGCTCGTCCTCGAGCTCGCGCATGTGCTCGGATAGGGTTGGCTGGGACAGATGGATACGCTCGGCGGCGCGGCTGAAGCTCTGCGC
>WNGG01007257.1_pt1 | contig 15200 bp, 21 predicted proteins | sample 5400661 | NCBI WGS metagenome assembly WNGG01 (sample SAMN13153372, study PRJNA577476) | soil metagenome | isolation source: 100 cm soil or saprolite under Garry oak tree replicate 1 | place: USA:California | collected 2016-06-15
AATGGGTCAAAAGGGTCCAGGGGCTCGCAGTCGATTCCACCGACTCTCGGTGCCGTGAAAGGGGGTCGATATCGCAAGTTTCTGTGTTGAAAGAGGGAGGGTAGAATCAAGTAAAACTTGGAACGTTAGATAAACTGCTTGACCCGTTTTGTGGTGGAGGCTCTATCCCTTTAGAAGCACAACGACTCGGTCTGGAAGCTCATGGAAGCGATCTCAATCCCGTCGCAGTACTGATTACGAAGGCTTTGATTGAAATACCACCAAAATTTGCAGGTCGTCCTCCTGTTCATCCAGAAGCAAAACAGTCATTGATGGGACACGATTGGCACGGAGCGCAGGGGCTCGCTGAAGATATCCGCTATTATGGTAAGTGGATGCGCGACGAAGCCGAAAAGCGCATCGGACATCTTTACCCCAAAGCGACACTACCAAAGGAATACGGAGGTGGTGAAGCAACTGTGATTGCCTGGCTATGGGTACGCACAGTAACATGTCCTAATCCTGCCTGTGGAACACAAATGCCCCTCACAAGCAAATGGTGGCTCTCTAAAAAGAAGGGTAAAGAGACATGGGTTGAGCCACATGTAGACCATTCAGTTGTACCACCTGCTATCCATTTTCAAGTGAAGACGGGCAATGGCAAGCCGCAAGACGGTACAGTGAATCGGCAAGGAGCAAGGTGTATCGCTTGTGGCACACCAGTGTCATTTGATTACATCCGCAACGAAGGCAAGGCTGGGCGGATCGATGCTCAACTTATGGCAATTGTCGCGGAGGGGCAACGTGGGCGGATGTATCTCTCACCGAATGAGGAGCAAGAGACAGTTGCATCACAGGCCCAACCCGAAGGGGTACCCGAAACCGACCTACCTAAACAAGCTCTTAGCTTTCGCGTACAACTTTACGGCATGATAAAACATCGTGACCTTTTTACTCCTCGTCAACTTGTAGCACTCACCACTTTCAGTGACCTTGTACAAGAAGCCAGAGACAAGGTATTGTCTGATACGAACGCTATGAGTCTACCTGTAGATGGTGTATCGCTCAATAATGATGACAATAGAACAAGTGCATATGCTGATGCGGTAGCTACGTATTTAGCAATTGCTTTGGATAAGGGAGCAGATTATTGGTCCTCGATTTGCTCTTGGCATAACGGGAGAGATACTATAGGTCATACTTTTACTAGGCAAGCCCTTCCAATGGTATGGGACTTTGCCGAAGCAAATCCATTTAGTACATCTAGTGGTAATTATCAAGGTGCAGTTAATTGGGTAGCCGAAGTCATAAATGAGTCTTCCTGTAATGCTACTGGCGAAGCAAGGCAGCGAGACGCAACCACAACAGTTGACGGTTTAGCTTATCCACTTATTTCTACTGATCCACCATATTACGACAATATTGGGTATGCCGACCTCTCAGACTTTTTCTTTATTTGGCTACGCCGTTCGCTTCACAGTATCTATCCTGATTTATTCAAGACAATGCTGGTTCCTAAGGCCCAAGAGTTAGTAGCAACGCCCTATCGTTTTGAAGGCAGCAGGAATAAGGCCCAGGAGTTTTTTGAAGCGGGACTCGAAAAAGCCTTTGAACAGATGCGAGCGACTCAGCATCCTGAGTATCCGCTTACTGTCTACTATGCCTTTAAGCAGGCAGAATCTGAAGCAGAAGGTGAGAGAAATGAGGAAGCCAACAGCAATGGCAGTAAAGCCAAAACTATCGCCTCGACAGGTTGGGAGACGATGCTGGAAGGTCTAATCCGCTCTGGCTTCACCATTACCGGCACATGGCCCATACGTACAGAAATGGTGAATCGCAGTGTTGGCATTGGCACCAATGCCCTGGCCTCTTCCATCGTCCTCGTCTGCCGCACGCGCCCCGTTGATGCCCCAATAGCCTCACGTCGCCATTTTCTTAACGCGCTACGCACAGAACTACCGGATGCACTCAAGAAGCTACAACACGGCAGCATCGCCCCTGTAGACCTTGCTCAGGCCAGTATCGGCCCAGGCATGAGCATCTATTCACGCTACAGCAAGGTCGTTGAGTCGGATGGCACGCCGCTGAGTGTCCGCACGGCCCTGCAATTGATTAACCGCTCCCTTGACGAGGTGCTGGCCGAGCAGGAGGGCGAATACGATGCGGAGACACGCTGGGCCATCGCCTGGTTTGAGGAGTACGCCCTGAGCGAGGGCGAATATGGCCGTGCCGAAACCCTCTCCAAGGCCAAGAATACGGCGGTGCAGACGCTGGAACATGCCGGTCTGCTGGCCTCCAAAGCTGGCAAAGTGCGCCTGCTCAAACGCGAGGAGTTGTCAGAGGACTGGAAACCGAAGACGAGTACACGCCTGACGGTGTGGGAAGTCATGCAGAGAATGATTTATGCCCTGGATAAGAAGGGTGAGGTTGGTGCTGGCACTATCTTGGGTCAGGCCGGTTCGCAGGGTGAGATTGCACGTGAGCTGGCCTACCGCTTGTATACGCTCTGTGAGCGTAAGGGCTGGGCCTCGGAGGCGTTGGCTTATAATAGTTTGGTGACGTCGTGGTCGGAGATTAGCCGCTTGGCGTATAGGGAGGCGAGTGAGAGAGGGTTGTGGGAGGGGGCGCATTTGGGGTAGACAATACGGAAGGGAGATCACTTTTATATGGCTATCTGCACAAGGTGCAATGCTTCATTAAACTTCTTTGAGAATATGAACCACTTTGTCGGTAACTCAAATTACTACTGCTGTGCGTATCTGGAAACGGCACCTTGTCGAACTCAAGGCCAATCCAAACACACAAGGTATCCCTGAACATGTAAAAGCAGCAGTTTTTCAGCGTGATGGAGGCCGGTGCAGGCAATGTGGCTATACAGGCCCATATATCGAGTACGATCACGTTTTGCCTCGTAGTAAAGGGGGAAAGAATACAGTGGAAAACATTCAGCTTCTCTGCGGGCAATGCAACCGTAAGAAAGGCAATCGTATGGTTCTTGCGCACCCTCGCTGATAGTAGTTAGGAATAAGGGAGCTTTTGTTCTGAAATCGGTTGAAAGAAGGAAGAAGGGCCAAATCAAGCATCGTATGGTATACTCTTCCATAAGGAGAAATAGCCAAAGGAGAGTAACTTGAATGGGCAGAAAACATACATTTCATGACGGCATTTTTCATCGAGATGACTATGATCCAGATGATGAAGGTGATTTTGAACCTAACCTGGTTTTTCTGATCATGCCTTTCAAGGGAGAGGGAATGGATAATGTTTATTCGGCAATTAAAGATGAGTGCCGAAAATTAGGCTTACATACGCGAAGAGCAGACGAGTTTTCTGGGTCTGGGATGATTATTGATGAAATCACAGACTTAATTGAAAAAGCCGAATTTATTATATGTGACCTTACATTCGAACGTCCAAATGTTTATTATGAGCTTGGATATGCACATGGTGTCGGGAATGAAGCATTGGACATACTTTTGATTGCACAAGAAGGGCTCTCCGTCAATTTAGGTGATGCTGGTATTGTAGAGCTACAAAGATCTATTAAGAACGTACTTCTGGAGGGGACGAAGTTGTTCAAGGCTTTCTGCCGATGAGTTTAAATCACCTAAATTGATGGAGAGCCCATTAAGTGTGCCCGCTTGCTTACTCACAAAAGATTGGGCTAGGAGGAACACCGGAGGGTGCATTCCCGCTCCGGTGTTCCTCCTAGGCCTTCATCGGCGAGAGAGCAACAGTGCTGTCATCTTCCACGCCTGAAGCTGCCCAACGAGCGTCTGCTTGGAAGCTAGGTGCGACTGGGGAGTTGCTGCAAGGACCAGCGATTGCCATCAGGATCACGAAAATAGGCAAAAGACCCCCAATCCTGCACATCGATCTCACTGATGTCAACGCCTCGTTTGACCAGTTCCTCGCGGACGGCTTTCACGTCCGGGACCACCATAAGAAGCCCTTCGAGCGATCCGGGCTGCATGGTGGTGATGCCCACCCCAATCACGATGGAGCAGGCCGAACCGGGAGGGGTCAACTGGACAAAGCGCAGGTCCTCGCGGACCTGTTGGTCAAAATCAGCGTGAAAGCCGATCTTCTCCGTATAAAAAGCCTTTGCGCGGTCAACGTCTGTGACAGGTACCGGTATCAGTTCGAGTTTCATCTGCATGGTCGTCATGGTTGCTTTCCTCTTTCTTTGTGCTTGACTATTCTTCTCCTTCAAGTATATCCTGAAAGGAGGACAGAATCGACCCTCCTTTCAGCGAATATGCTCGAAGAGGAGAGAGCCCGGAAGGATTAGCGTCTCTCTACACGCGAGAGAGAACGCGAAGCCGCAATACATCAAAGTTCGCCCTCCCGAAGACAATCCGGGGCTTTCGTTTCAAGCAGTTGACCTGCGCTTCGCGCCTTTCCATTGCTCCACTCTGAAGAAAACGCCGCTTTGACCGCAGCATAATCGAGGCGAATTCCCTTCGCCATTTTTTTGAATTCGGGCAGGCCGCTGTGTTCAGCTTGGGTCAGCCAAGCATCCAAGTCTGCTTCTCGGCGCTCTGCCAGCATCATCACAAACTCCTGGCTCAGTTGATACGCCCGCTCCAAGGGAGGCGCGTCTTGCTCGAATCTGTTCGACGGGCTGTGTTTGCTTCGCATCAAGCTTTCCTGCTTGGCTGACAAAGAGCCAGGAGGCGCGTGTGGCAGACATGTGGCAGGCGATACGGGGCTTGGGAGGGAGAGAGGCAGGAATTGCGATGGCCTGCGTGCAAGCATCGAGCGTGAGAACGAAGGCTGATCCTGCCTGCTGGTGCTTTTTCCTCAGCTCTGCGAGAAACGTTCTGAGTAGAGGAGCCGATCCTTTGTAGCCGCGAGCGGTGCTCTCATCGTAGAGCTGCACGCTGTTTCGGCATCCGTCTTGCCAGCGCTGCAAAAGGTAGCGCTTGTAGGGGTCAAGCAGACTCCTTCTTGCTCCTCGGTTGGGATGGTGCATCTCGGGATATTGCTGTGCCTGGACAAATTTGCTCACCGTGGCCCGAGAAAGTTTCAGTTTGCACGCAATCGCCCGCTGACTGAGCCCCTGTTCAAACAGTGTGCGCACATTTGATAGCGAGCAGCACGCGTGTCCCGCCGTACTTGCTTCTGAAATTCGTTATGACGGACGAGCGCGGCGTTGCAGCCAGTGCGAAAAGTGGGAAGCCGTGGCGGCTCCAGCTTCCCACAGGCTGGCGATCAAATCATCACAGCCCAGCTTTATCTGCTTGCATTCAACCTTGTTGGTGATCGCCTGAGCCAATCTTCTGTAGAGCAAAGCGCCTATAGAGAGCGAACGGAAAGAATCCCGTACGTACAAGCGTGTGCTCCAGCGGAGTTCCAACAAAGGGTGTCTTGGCTAGAGCCTTCTCCACGGTCTCTACTTTGACCAATCTGAAGTCATAAATCCACAATCGTCCACCCGGTCGCAGCACACGATATAAATCTCGTAGGGGCTGCTCGATCTCATACCAGTGGTGCATGCTGATGGTCGAGACCACCAGGTCAAAGGATTGATCGGGATAGGGCATTTGCGCAATATTGCCGATAGCGAAATGCACTCGCTCCTCTAACTGCTCATGCTTGGCATGCTCGCGTGCCAGCCCTATCATATCCTCTGACAGGTCTATACCGTAGACCTGAAGCCGTGGGTGACGACGAGCTATGTCCCTGGCTAACGTGCCCGGACCCGTTCCCGCGTCCAGCACCTTCCCCTCACTGAGTACTGGGGCAATATCTTCGATGACACGTTGATACAATCTTCTGGTGTGTCGTACCATCACAACATCATAGATGTGACTTCCCCATCCATAAAAAAGAAAATCACCATGTTTGATCTGGCGTAACGATGAGTTTTCCCTGAGTTCATGTCCATGCATGTCATTCCTCCTGAAAGCATGTGTCGAAGACTACTGGGCAGCTTCTTTCAGCTGCATAGTTGTGCAACACAACTATCTGGTTGTATTATACAACTATATAGTTGCGTCGTGCAACTTTTGGATGATAGAATAGAGATATGGATACAAAGCAATTAGCGGACTTATTTGGCGAGTTTATCCAAGCTGTTGGGCTTCATCGGCCTGATCAAGTACCTGTTGGTTTCTCCATCTCTCTCTCTGAAATGTTCGCGCTTCTGCTACTGGCAGACGGGGCGCCGATGTCGCAACAGGCGTTGGCAGAACGCTTGGATCTCGAGAAAAGTACGGTGAGTCGCCTGATCAAAGATCTTGAGCAGCAGGGATGGGTGAAGAGGGAGCGCGATCTTCATGATAGTCGTATGTTCCAACTCTCCCTGAGCGATGAAGGACAAAGGGCAGCAGCAGACCTGGTAAAAAGCCTGACGGAGCGACATGAGCGCTTGCTTACTGCTCTCAAGCCGGACGAGCAAGAGGCTCTTGCTTATGGGCTGACTGCTCTCATTCGTGCCCTTCGCACCGTCTGATGGCGTAATGCGGCCATGAGCATGAGCAGTTCTTAAATAAAGTAGGGTCTACCATTCCCCTAGATGCCTGGCATCCTATCAAGGTCACCACGGCAAATTATGAAGTTTACATTTTTCCGCAAGGCGAGGTTAATCCCTGACTTCTGATCGATCCTGCAGATGCCATACCGAATTGTGTGTAATGGCACAAAGCATAAAAGCCCAGAAGCAAGGTCTGGTCTGGCTTTAACGTCTTCCCGCTTCACACTATTACACACAATTCGGTATGGCATCCGTGTCGACGTGCGTAGACATGTGGTTTTGAACGTGATAGAAGGCTTGACAGATGGGCGGATAGTCGCTCTATTTGGGATCTATCAGGCAAGTGACTAGTCACTTTCAGAAGAAACCAGCTCCAGCTCTCGATATTCAAAGTCTGTCAGCTTGTCTTCTCCGGGTAGTTCTACATAGTAGATGTAGTATGGTTCTGTACGTCGTCTCTCCTTATCCACCGATCTGACAATGCCTATGGCTCTACTGCTATCCGCTGGCCCACTACGAAACAGGTTCCCTACTACTCGTACTCTATCGCCAACTTCAAATGCCCGTGTACTCATACCAATGCTCCTTTGCTAACTATCAGAGAAGTAATGTTGCTTGTCACACAGATTATGGGCGAACCTTAAGTAATGATACCACGTCAGAAGTTGTCAGATGGTTTTCCATCCGGCAGGATTCAATCACTCTTCTCTTTACACAATATTCGAGATGGCATCCGCCTCATACCCTGCTTCAAGCGACTCAACCACAGCCCTGTGAAAAAATCTATCATAACGTAGTACCTTGCCGCGCCACTTCTTTCCGGGGTTGCGTGGCAGTTGATTGCTTCTGAGCGTGTAAATCACGATGACTCCAGGCGTGATATCCTCATCTCGTAGCTGATGTCTTTCCATACTCATACCTTCTCTTCATTAGTCTATGTCATGAAGGGTTACACTACAGGTATGCCCCTTAATAGCGTGCTACTAGAAATGTACTTCCGTCAAGGGGTATGCTTCTGATACACTAGCTCCACTACACTAGGAGAGAACACATGATACGGCTGCGAGTGAAAGAGGTTGCTCAGGCAAAGGGGATTGGCATGTTAAAATTGTCCAGGCTAGCCGATGTGAGTTATCGCACCGTGCAAGGGGTCTGGCGTGACCCCTATCGAGAAATCAGCATCAAAACACTAGAGAAGTTCGCCAAAGCTCTTGACGTGTCGTCTCATGAACTGATTGAAGATGTGCCAGAGGAAGGTTCCTGATAATAGTACTCAAGAAGCAAGCAGACAGAATTGTTACACCATCTGCTTGCTTATGTCTTTGGGTTTGTCAAGTGTATAATCGCCATTTATAAATATTTTGGTAACAGGTGAGAATCGATACTTTCGTCTCTTTCTCTCTCGCAGGAGCTTGGCTGCTGCGGTTAGATCCAAAGGCAACGCTGTGACATCAAGGCAAGGCAAGTTGTGTATGCCTGGGATAGAAGGAACCTTTCGGTGAGAAGCGAGGTTCCTTCCTCTTTGTACTGTCCTACCGTCAGTCAATCTCTGAAAGATGCCCAGGGTAGACAGTGACCTGGGCCTGTCGCTGCCTGGAGAGTGCAACAAGCGTGTAGTGACCTGGGGGAACAACCCGAAAGTGACAGAGGAACCGGCGCTGTTCCGCGATTCGGTGTTCAACGACATTGGATGCTGCCTCGATGGGTCCAGTAGTTTCCTCTACATGTATTTTGATAATAGTGGTATTTCTTCTTCTCAGGAGAATAAAACAGGGGTATGGGATAGTAATTATAACGGAGTGTGGCATTTTCCAAACGGCACAACGCTTTCAGCAAACGACTCAACGGCGGATGCGAATAACGGTACAATTAATGGTGCAACTGCTACTACAGGGAAAATAGGTGGAGCTGCCAGTTTCAACGGAACAAGTAGTGAAATTAGTCTTGGTAGTACGGGTCTACCATTCCCCTACAGCACTCTTCAGAAAAATCGAGCCACATGATACGATGGGAAAATCGCTCATGCCAACGCTCCTTGTCCTCGGCTCCACAGGATACTCATGGCTGGTTTGACCACCGTGGCTATCAGCCTGGTCTCTCCGGCTGTGAAGAGCAAGATTCGAGAAGTTTTTTGCTGGCCAGGGTGGTATACTGTTTCTACGTACAAGAGGGAAACAGAAGTTGGTCTACACGAGAGGAAACACCATGAGAACAGTCATTTCCAAAGACGGTACGCCCATCGCGTTCGATCAATCGGGTCAGGGACCCGCGCTCATCCTGGTGACTGGCGCACTGACCACACGTGCCGACTGGGCTCCCCTGGCAGCATGCCTTGCGCCGCACTTCAGCGTGTTCGCCTACGACCGGCGTGGCCGAGGGGAAAGTGGGGACACCGCGCCCTATGCAGTCGAGCGCGAGGTCGAAGATCTCGATGCCCTGCTCACCGAGGCTGGGGGGTCAGCCTTCGTCTTTGGGCATTCCTCGGGAGCCGCGCTTGCTCTGGAAGCGGCCGTACAGCTCGGCGAGAAAGTCACGAAGCTTGCCATGTATGAGGCCCCGTACAATGATGAGAGTGAGGCGAAGCTTGCATGGAGAGCCTACATCCAACAACTGACTGAAGCTTTAGCAGCCGATCACCGAGGCGATGCCGTGGCGCTGTTTATGCAGTATGTTGGGATGCCAGCCGAGCAGATTAAAGCCATGCGTCAGACCCCGACATGGCCACAGCTTGAGGCGATCGCGCCGACGCTTGCCTATGACCACACTGCTATCCTGGGCAAAGACAGGTCGGTGCCCATCGAACGAGCGGCGCACGTCCTCGTGCCGACCCTGGTCATGAACGGTGGCGCGAGCTATCCTTTTATGTATGAGACGGCGCGAGCGCTGAGCCAGGCGATACCTCATGCGCAGCTGCGTACCCTGGAAGGTCAAGACCACGGCCCGGCTGACGACGTGCTCGCTCCTGCCTTGCAAGAGTTCTTCCTTGGCTGAGACAGCCCCCTCTCTCGCACATTCCCTGGAGCGAGAGAGAAGCCAGAAGAGTGATATTGGCTCGTCTATTGCGTGGAACAGAACCGTACACCCGCTTCCCTTTGGGAGATTGGCCATACAAGCGAGTTAAGGCGATATTGGACCCGCACTCATCGAGAAAGGCCAGTTTGCCTGCATCCAGTGTTTGGGCCTGTTCTCGCCAGCCTGCGCGATCAGCTTCCTTCTGTTCACTCGCACGTAACGTCTTTTTCTTTCGGGTCCAGCCCAGGCGATGGATCGCACGGCTCATCGAGGCTGTGCTCACTTGCATGCTATGCTCCGATTCCCAAAGCTCGCAGTGTTCTGCAAGTGTCGCATCGGGGTATGCTTCAAGTTGAGATCGTAGTCCAGCTTGCAGGGCCGCTCCTTTCTTAGCTGGGCGTCCGGGAATGGCTTTGGCTCTCACCTCGCCCGTCTCGCGGCGCAGCTTAAGATAACGCTTGATCGTGGCTTGTGAAACCTCAAATGTCTTGATAATCTCTGCTCGTGGTTTTCCTTGGTTAACAGCATGCAGAATCCGTCGCCGTAAATCTTGAGAATATGCTCGCATGCCTTCATTCTGTCATAGGGATCAATCTTTCTGTATACCGCTGTAGCATCCTATCAAGGTCACCACGGCAAATTATGAAGTTTACATTTTTCCGTAAGGCGAGGTTAATCCCTGACTTCTGATCGATCCTGTGTGCCGGTCTCATATGAGATGGCACCCGTCGCAATACTCTCCGTGGCTTTCATTTCCGGTTTTGTGGCCTCATTGGAGAATACTATAGTGTCTGCACTTGCAAATTGCAAGTATTCAAATGAAGAAATGAAGAAGGAGAATCGAGATGAGAAACACCGTGAGCGTTCAACTGACGAGCGGAAGCGCAAGCTCATTGACCCATCGCAAACGGATCCTGACCTCTGCATTGTGGATCATTCAGGGGCTGCTCGCCCTGCTCTTTCTGTTCGCTGGGAGTATAAAGCTGATCATGCCGATCGAAATGCTGACGGCGCAGATGCCACTGCCGCTGCCGGGCCTCTTCCTGCGGTTCATCGGCACCGCCGAGGTCGCAGGGGCGATTGGCCTGATCCTGCCGGGCCTCTTGCGCATTCGACCGATCCTGACCCCGCTGGCCGCTTGTGGGCTCGTGATCATCATGATCGGGGCGACGGTGGTGACACTGGCAGGCGGTGAAGGCGTCTCAGCGCTGGTCCCGCTGATGGTGGGGCTGCTCTGTACGTTTGTCGCCTACGGTCGCCGGTCCTGGGGTTCGGCGTAGCACCGTCGCCCCGACAGCCCTTGCTCCCGTGATGGAGGGGTTCTTCGCCACCTCATACGGCACGTGAGGAGGAAATTCATGTCAGGTGCTGTCATAGGACTTCCTCCTTGCTGGCTCGTCTTGCTCGACGAAGCCATTCTTGAAGCCGTGTCATATCTTCTTCTGTCAAGTATACCTTCCAGGGCATCCCTTTGGCGAGCTGGTATCCACTGAGTTTGCCCACCTTCAGCCACTTGTGAACGGTCCCTGGGAAGGCTCCCAGCCGGGCTGCCGCGCCTTCGACCGAACAGGTACTATCTTCCCATTGGGTAGGATTGTACTCTTTTCCGTTGTTGATCTTGACTGTCGCAATGTTCCATTTCTCACGGAGCAACCACACCATTCCACCAACAAATGGACGGTGAAGAAGGGTCGCCCCCTTCTGGCCTATCAGTGTATTTCTGGAGCCGAAGTGGGAGAGCGATCCCCTCGCTTACGGTGAGCAAATTGGCACTTACAGGCCTGAAGGAAGTGTTATCTGAGCGGATGAACCATTACACAAGAACAGAGCTATGCTTGCTCCTTTTGTATCGATTATTCACCTCACAAACGAAATATCAACCACATCACAACGCAATCTCAACCGTTTCTTATCCCGAAAACACAGATAATTGCACCTGTGCGCTAAGAGCAATATAGTAGAAAGAGGATTTTCAATGCAACAATCTAAACGACTCATTCTTTTCTTTGGAGGATTGATTCTCATTGCATCTCTCCTGGCTTGCGGCTCGACCTCATCGAATACCGGTACAGTCGTCAACACTAACCCTACCTCCTCGACATCTGGGAAAACCCCTGCGCCATCCCAGCAACATTTTGCCGTAGGGCAAGTAATCAAAGTTGGGGATACCTGGCAGGTAACAATCAATTCGGCAAAAACGAGCAGTGGTAGCGAATTTAACAAACCACAGAAGACAGGCGACGTGTTCTTGGTATTTTCGATCACCGTGAAAAATATCAGTAGTCAGGAGCAACCTATCAGCAGTGCCTTGAATTTTTCGTTGCTCGACTCCACAGGGCAAAAGTATACGGAAACCATAGATACCGACGCTGGATCAACGTTGGATGGGAAAGTAGAGGCGGGTAGTCCTTTGAAAGGGGCGGTTGTTTACGAGGTACCAGCCTCAATACATCAGTACCAATTGGCCTTTGAAAGCGATATTATCTCATCAGGTCAAACCATCTGGGATATTCACGCATAAGGCCTGTCGGTGTTTTTCTGACGGTGTAAATTTTGGAATGAAGCTGGTCGTTTTTGTCCAATTCTCCTGGTGCTTTTCACTGCGTTTCTCTCTCTCACTTTCCTCTCTGAGCGCATGAGAAGCCAGTGAAAGCTTCTGTTGTACCGGAAAGAAAGGCCTGGTTTTGCCGATTACCCGAAAGTCTGGCCGCAACTTACCGAAAGTTTGGCCACATAGGCAATTGGCCTGTAGAGCCGTACGAGTAACAAAACGACGGAATTTCGCAGGCATCAGCCTGCCTCTACCAAGCTATGTGAATTGGCTATCTTTCGGGTAATCCGCAGGTTTCACCAGGAGAATTGGACAGATCTCACCAGTTTAATTTGGAAATTTACACATCTGTGTGTTCACTGAAGTCGGTCTTCTCTTCTTTCAGGACGATGAGGGAGCTACTGTGTCAGTGAAAAATTCGACAGCGACTCGATCACCATCAAGAGGGCAGAATGATCCAGGCCTCCCTTGCCGTTGGCGACGAGGGAGGTAAACAATTGCTCTACCAATGTCCCCATCGGCAAAACAACCTCGTATTCTTGCGCGATCTGTTTCACGATTTTGAGGTCTTTGAGGTGAAAAGCCGCTTTGCCTCCCGGCTCGAACGAATGCTGGATCATGGACGAACCTCGCAGGTCCATGAAACGGTTCTGAGCTAAGCCACCACTGAGCACTTTCAGAATGATGTCGGGTGCGACGCCTGCCTTTGCACCCAGCACGAGTGCTTCCGAGATGGCCTCGATGATGAGGGCAACGAGCACCTGATTACAGGCTTTCACAATCTGACCGGAGCCGCTGGGGCCGCAATACGTGATCGTTTTCCCAAGGACGGAAAAGAGCGGTTGTGCTCGCTGGAAATCCTCCTCGCTTCCTCCGACCATAATGGAGAGCGTGGCGAACTTTGCCCCCTCTTCGCCTCCACTCACCGGAGCGTCGAGTGTGCGCACCCCATAGGGTTCAAGGATGCTGGCAATATGCTTTGTCGTGAGAGGTGAGATGGTACTCATATCGATGAAAAGCATGCCTTCACGTACGCCCTCTTGTAAGCCATCAGCCCCTACGACGATGGATTCGACATCTGGGCCATCTGGCAACATCGTAATCACAATATCGCTCTGTTCAGCTACCTCTCGTGGTGAGTGTGCGGCTAACGCTCCTGCGCTGGCAAGTTCGTCCATGGCGGGACGACTGCGATTGAACACCGTGAGGGGGTAGCCAGCGGTGAGCAGATGTCGTGCCATTGGCCTCCCCATAAGTCCGAGGCCGATAAAACCAATGCGTTCAGTCATGATGTCCTCCCGTAATCCTTGTCTACAAGCACGTCCCAAAGTAATTAGCGGGCGAGCCAGCCGCCGTCTACGACCAGCAGGTGCCCGTGCAGGTAATCGGACGCGGGAGAAGCCAGGAAGACGACGGCCCCTGCCATATCTTGAGGCGTCCCCCAGCGACCGGCGGGAATACGCTCGCTGATTTGCCGCTCACGCTCAGGGTTGGCTCGGAGCGCGGAGTTGAGATCGGTGTCCATGTAGCCTGGGGCGATGGCGTTGACGTTGACGCCGTGGCTGGCCCACTCGTTGCACAACGATTTGGTCAGTCCGGCGATAGCATGTTTGCTCGCGGTATAGGCTGGGATGGTAATGCCGCCCTGGACAGACTGTACCGAGGCGATGTTGATAATCTTCCCACGGCCCTGTCGTAACATCTGGCGTCCAAAAACCTGGCAGAAAAGAAACACTGCCCGCAGATTCACGTTGATGACGGTATCCCAATCTTCCATGGGGAAATCAACAGCCGGGGCACGACGTTGCACGCCTGCGTTGTTGACCAGGATATCAACATGTCCAAAGGACGAGAGCGCTGCGTCTAGGGCTTCCTTCGCCGCTGTTTCCATGCTGATATCGAGCGTCAGGGGAAGGAAACGTCGGCCTATACTGGTGACCCGCTCCGCTAATGCCTCAGTATGAGAGGTGTGCTGGATCGAGATGATATCTGCTCCCGCCTCAGCGAGGGCAGCCGCCATGCCAAATCCCAGACCGCGGCTGGCACCTGTGACAAGAGCCACTTTTCCGTCGAGTCGAAACTGATCGAGAATCAAGAGCTTCCTCCTTCATGTCTAATAGGTGAGAATGCCACCATCGGCGTTCAGTGCCTGCCCGGTCATATAGCGCGAGTCCGGGCCGACCAGGAATGAGACGATGGCCGCGGCATCAGCGCCATGGCCGATGTAGCCGAGGGGAATGCGGGCGTTGCGTTCCGTGCGTATCTCGGCTGGTGTTTGCCCGGTGAGGCGGGCGACTTCATGGTCCACCACATCCTGCATCGGTGTCTCAATCATACCTGGACAGACCGCGTTGACGCGCACACCGTACTTGGCACTATACATAGCCAGCGTTTTCGTGATCGCCAGCACCGCCGCCTTGCTGACATTGTAAATGGGATGATACGTCGTACTCGCCATTTTCCCCGCGATGGAGGCCATATTGACGATGCGCCCACTGCGCTGGTCGAGCATATGTTTGAGAGCCAGCTGGCAACAAAAATAGGTGGCCTTCGCATTCACATCCATGACGAGATCCCAATGTTCCTCGCTCACCTCAAGTGGCAGAGCGATGCGCTGCACGCCCGCATTGTTGACCAGCGCATCAAGACGGTGAAAGGTTGAAAGCGCGGTCTCGATCATGCGCTGGCGGTCATCAGCATGTAGGATATTCAGTGCAAGCGCAATGGCTTCGCCTCCGTTTGCTCGGATCTCATCAGCCACGTGTGCCACCGCATCACCTTGCAGGTCTGCCAGGACAAGCTTCATCCCATCCTGGCTCAGGCGCAGCGCTATGGCGCGCCCAATGCCCTGTCCGGCTCCAGTAACAATAGCGACCTGTCCCTTTACAGGCTGTTCCATAGTATAGACTCCTCTCTTTTCGTCGGCTTAGTAGCCGAGTTCACCTCTAAGAGCGCCTGGATGCCCGTCTCCGTTCACGGGACGGGAGGAAAGGCGTTCCTTGTTTGGGGCTGGGGCATCCTGTCTGGGGGACAGGTATAGTTGGGGTTTCAGACACGTGTTCGTTCAACTGTTTTATCTCCTTGACATGTCGTTGAATACCTGATACCATCCGAGGTATGAAAACGGTGATAACAGCTAAGCTCAAACTCAATACGACGGCTTCCCAATTCCAAGCATTG
>WNGG01014147.1_pt1 | contig 15196 bp, 13 predicted proteins | sample 5400661 | NCBI WGS metagenome assembly WNGG01 (sample SAMN13153372, study PRJNA577476) | soil metagenome | isolation source: 100 cm soil or saprolite under Garry oak tree replicate 1 | place: USA:California | collected 2016-06-15
AGCAGGCGGCAGCCGTTAAGGAGCTTAAGAGGTTTGCTTTTCGTCGTGCCCGCCGAACTGCTTGCGCATCGCAGACAGAACACGGTTGGTGAAATCGCCCAGGTCGCGTGAGGCGAAACGCGCGTACAAAGCGGTGGTCAGCACCGGAGTGGGCACGCCCTCGTCGATCGCGGCGATCGAGGTCCAGCGCCCCTCGCCGGAGTCCGACACCCGGCCGGAGAACTCGTCGAGGTTCGGCGAGGCGTGCAGCGCGCTCGCGGTCAGGTCGAGCAGCCATGAACCGACGACGCTGCCGCGGCGCCACACCTCGGCGACCGCCGCGGTGTCCATGTCGTACCGATAGAACTCGGGATCCTCCATCGGCGCGGTCTCCGCGTCGGACTCCTCTACCCGGGTGCCCGCGTTGGCGCCGCGCAGCACGTTCAGGCCCTCGGCGAGCGCCGCCATCATGCCGTATTCGATGCCGTTGTGCACCATCTTGACGAAGTGACCGGCGCCGGATGGCCCGCAGTGCAGGTAACCCTGCTCGGCCGGGATGGGATCGCCGGTCCGTCCCAGCGTGCGCTCGGCGGCCCCGAGCCCTGGCGCGAGCGTGGCGAAGATCGGGTCCAGGTGCGCGACCGCGTCCTCGTCCCCGCCGATCATCAGGCAGTAGCCGCGGTCCAGGCCCCACACGCCGCCGCTCGTGCCACAATCCACCAGCCGGATTCCCCGCTCGGCCAGCGGCGCCGAGCGGCGGATGTCGTCACGGTAGTAGGAGTTGCCGCCGTCGATGATGATGTCGCCGGGCTCCATGTGCGCGGCCAGGGCGTCGATGACCTTCGCGGTCGTGACACCCGCGGGAACCATCGCCCAAGCCGCCCGTGGCGGCCGCAGCTTCGAAACGAGATCCTCGATCGACTCTGACGGCGTCGCGCCCTCATCGGCAAGGACTTTCATGGGGCCAGGGCTTCTGTTGTAAACCACGCACTCGTGCCCGGCACGCATCAGGCGTCGCACGATGTTCGCGCCCATGCGCCCGAGCCCGACCATGCCGAGCTGCCTAGCTGCCGCTGGAGCCATCGCCTTCTCCTCTCGCTGCCAGTCCAGTGACTCGATTACTGTCCGCGGTAAGGATTTTTATCCCTTACGGGTGACCCGAGGTGTGACATTGCGGCCACCGCGGGAGCCACCAGTGGCGCCTTCATGGCCAGCCTAGAGCCCTGTCCGTAGCCGCGTGCCCGCGGGTCACGCGCTTGTGGGAAGGCCGTAGCGGCCGGTCTCAAGCGACCAGTGGAAGTTGCCGCCCATCCAGTCGCGCAGTCCGTCGGTGTAGCTGCGCAGCTCGGGCACGGCATCGCGGCGCAGCGATGGCTCCGTTTCGAGGTAGCGGGCGACCTCGGCGTCGTGCATGGCGGCAGCGACCTTGATCGCCTCGGCGGGTGACAGGCGCAGCTCGGTCGCGAGAACCGTGGGCAGGCTGTGTACCTTCAGGCTGCGCTGCAACTCCTTTGGGTAGGACAGTATGTCGTTGGCCCAGCAGGTCACGTTGACGGCGATGTCGGTCAGCGCGCGCACGTCGCGGCGGCAGAACGCCTCGGTGCCAAGCTCGAACCGGCCGACTACGTCGATAAGGGCCATGCAGGTCGGAACCGCACCGCTGTGCCGCCGCACGCTCGAGGACGCGAACGAAGGAGGTGATGACCCGGCTGAGCCGTTCGGGTGAATTCCGGTTTCCGATTCGTCACAATAGCGGTCGTCGAAGATGAACAGCCACATCTGCCAATCCGCGAGCAGGTTCAACGCCTCGGTGTCGGCGCCTGGACTCGTCCGTGCCGCGAGCCGGCCGACCTTTGCCCGGCGGAACCGGTCAATCTCCGCCTCGTCGGTGAGCAGCGCGAAACTGCGTGCCCAGTCAAGTACGTGACGGTCGATCTCGTCGGCGTGCGGGCTGATCTCGCTGCCAAGCCGCCTTCGAGGCGACGTGCGGCGCCCGGGGGTCCATCATCGGTGAGCTGCCGTGGCGCGGCAACAATTTATCCGGTTATTTCTACGTCATCCATTATGGACATCTTCCGTGGGCTCGGGTGTCATTAGCACATTTGGGAACAGAACCCCTGCGTTACCCTGGCTATCACCGACGACACCGGGAGACTCGCAGTGACCGACGATGTCTGGCACCCGCCGCTCGTGCACGTCCGCGGACGCGACGTCAGCGCCGACACCAAGCAGACCAGCGGAATGACCCGCCTGGAAGCGATCTCAGGAAAGACCGCAGGATCTGCAAACATCTGGATGGGCCAGACCCACGTGGCGCCGCGTACCAGTTCTGGCGACCATCACCATGGCCACGTGGAGACAGCGATCTATGTGGTGTCCGGGTACCCGGTCTTCGTCTTCGCAGCGGGCGACCGGGAGATACACCTGCGTACCGAGCCTGGTGACTACATTTTCGTCCCACCGCACGTGCCACACCGCGAGGAGAATCCCGGTGACGAGGAAGCCATCGTGGTCCTAGCCCGGAGCAGCCAAGAAAGCGTCGTGGTCAATCTGGACGGCTTGCGGCCCAGGCCGTAGCGGTGCGGTCAACTGGGGACGGCTCGGGTGCCCAGCGGCGAGGCGCGGGACGGAGACTCGCTGGCCCGCCAGTCCGCGATCCGTACCAGGGTCTCCAGGAACGCGAGGCGAAACGGCCCGACTTCCGTACGCTCATACAGCGCCCTCATGCGTGCGGCCCACGACCTTGGACCGTTCGCAGCGCCACCGCTCGCAGCGCCACCGTCCGCGGCAAGCCCGAGCAACGCGGTATCCAACGTCAGGGCCGGAACCTCAGCGCCATCCCACAGAGTCAGCCGCGGCAGTTCATCCCCGTCTTGCACGCCCATGATCCGGGGCGGATCGTGGCCGGATTCGCCCGGCATCCAGCCCACACGCAGCCGAACCTTCCCGTGATGGGCCGCGGCCAGGTACACAACCAGGTCCGGCTCGGAAAACCCGGCCAGCAGCCTACAGTCCGGGTGAAGGAGCGCGAGTGCGGTCATCAGCTCGTGGCGCAGGTAAGGCCGGTAGGTGTTCCGGCGGCTGCGTCCTGTCGACTTGGCCCAAGGCCCATCACCTGCAGGCCTGCCCGTCACGCCCTCGCGTAGGCGGTTCTGGAAGTGCACGAATGCCTTGCCAAGGTCATGAAAACGGGCGGCGAGCGCGGCCGCCTCCAGCTGATCCAGCGCGAGCCCAGCCGACGAGTCATCCGGAGCGAGCCCGAAGCGCCAGTCCTCGGTCAGCGCCCGAAGTTCCCGCTCGGTATCGGCCAAATGGGTACGCAGGTCCACCCAGCACCCGGTGAAGGACGCCGGGTCCCTGTCCACCGCGTCCTGGGTGGCAGCGTAGCGAACGGTAGCCGCGGGCACCGCCGCGTTTGATCGGGGTGACCAGCCGCGATCAGCCAAATAGCCACCGGCCGCCGCGTCGGCCAGCAGGACCGCGCCCGGCCTGATATCGGCTTGCAGGCACCGACGCCACCGCCCATCGACCTGATCCCAGATCCAGTACGGCGTGCTACCCGGGTGGGCCGCGTGCAGCGGAACGGGGCAGAGCTCGTCGCCGGCCGGCCCGGGTTCCGCCGCCGCGGGCTCGCCGTCGGGCCAAAACCTCCAGGCCACCAGCACCGTCATCTCCTCGCGGTCGCCAACCCACGGCGTGATGTCGATGTCGGCGCCACCGAGGCCCGGCGGGGAAGTGTCGAAAAGCTCGAGCAAGTTCTCCCTGCGCAGCACCGGGTACCCGGCGGGATCCCCGGGCACGGGGCGATCGTGGCGAACGAGCCGATCGGCCAGCAGGCCGGAGGTAACCGCGGCGCCCTCCAGCGACACCAGGGCCGCCTCGGCGGCCGCCAAGCTCGCCTGGTCACGCGGCGACGCGCTCCGCCACTCGTCGGGTGCCCCCGCGCGGGCGCCGGGGGGGCGCGCCCATCGCAGCACCGCCCCTCGCTGATCACCGCCACGGTTGCACCTGCCAGCCCGCTGCACGATCGAACTCCACGGCGCCAGCTCGGTGAACATCGTCTGGCATGACGTGTCGACTCCTGCCTCGAGCACGTGGGTGGCCACCACGATCCGGCCCGCAGATGGGAGGGCGGAATCCAACAGCGCAGCCGTAATGGATCTTTCTTGTGGCCGGAAGCGTGTGTGGAGCAGCAGCAGATCGGCGGCGTGCGCCGCCTGCTCAAGCGCGTCATACACCGCTACGGCCCGCTCGACCGTGTTGACCACGGCGACTGTCGCGGTGCCTGGAACGTGCCAGCCGACCAGGGCGCGGGCCAGCGCGGCCGGGTAGCGTCCCGGATCCGCGGGCAGATCGGCGCGGCGCACCGTGCGGGTGGCCGCGAGCCGCCTTGCCAGCCGCTCGTCGGCCCGGTCGTCGGAGCTTAGTTCGACCACCCGAGCCGGCCCGCCGTAATCGGGACTGACCAGGTCGGCAGGGTCCGCCGTCGCCGACATCCACATGGTCGCGCAACGTTCTGCCGTGCCGAGGGCCTCACGCAACCCCTGCAGCTGCAGCGATGTGTGCAGCGCTGAGCCAAAGAGCGCGGTCTCGTCGAACACAAATTGTGAAGCACAATGCAGCAGGCCGAACGTCACAGGCCAGGACGGCCGCTGTTCCCCGTACCCACGCATGAGCAGCCGCGAGATAGCCATGTCCTGGGTGCCGATCAGGATCGCCGGGTGGCGCGGATGCCGCCGCCAATCATCGCCGTCGCGTGCTTCCCCGCCGGTGAGCTTGACGACAGGCACCGTGGCGGCCAGGCCAAGCCGCTCCAGCCAGCCAGTGACCTGGCGTCCGGTCTGCTCGACCATCGACCGAAGCGGGAGGACGTAGACGAGGCGGTCCTGCGTAGAGTTGGGATATCTCATCCGGCGCCAGAGCCACGGCAGCACCGCCGCGGCTGTCTTGCCCGCACCTGTTGGCACGCGGAGCAGGTCGGGCAGGCCGTCTGCGGCCAGCTGCTGCTGATACGGGTACGGGCGGTGGCCCGCCGTCGCGTTGCAGGCGAACTCGGTGAAGTCCGCGAACCCGAGGGTCCTTACCGCCGTCATCTCGTCATGCCCACCCCCGCCGAGCACGAACATACCAGCGCCCATGATTATCCATAACGGCTCACGCTGGCGTGTCGCCGGACGGAAAGCTGACGCTCGCCCTGGCCGGACTCACGCGTGACTGCTCGCGGCGGCCGGGCCCAGCCCGAGTTCCTCGATCGCGGAGGAGCGCAGTTCCACCTTGCGGATCTTGCCGCTCACCGTCATAGGAAACGACGTGACCGCCCGGACATACCTGGGGATCTTGTAGTGTGCCAGCCGGTCCCTGCAGAACTCGGCGATCTCCTCGTTGCTGACGATTTCCGCGGCGTCCCGCAGGATCACGCATGCCATGATCTCTTCGCCGAACTTCTCGTCCGGGACGCCAATCACCTGGACATCGGCGATCTTGGGGTGCGTATAGAGGAACTCCTCGATCTCCCGCGGGTACACATTCTCGCCGCCACGGATGATCATGTCCTTGATCCTGCCGACGATATTGATGTAGCCGTCCTCGCGCATCACGGCGAGGTCCCCCGTGTGCATCCAGCGGGCGGCGTCGATCACTTCGGCCGTCTGCTTCTGATCGTTCCAGTAGCCGAGCATGACCGAGTAGCCGCGGGTGCACAGCTCGCCAGGCTCGCCGCGAGGCTGCGTCGCTCCGGTGACCGCATCGATGACCTTTATCTCCACGTGTGGCATCACGCGGCCGACAGTGGCGGTCCGTCGCTCCAGGTCGTCGTCCCTGCGGGTCTGAGTGGAGACCGGCGAGGTTTCTGTCATGCCGTAACAGATGGCGACCTCGCTCATGTACATCTCGCTGACCACGCGTTTCATGATTTCCACTGGGCACGGCGATCCCGCCATGATGCCGGTGCGCAGGCTCGACAGGTCATAGGCGGCGAAACCGGGCAGGCCAAGCTCGGCGATGAACATCGTGGGCACGCCGTATAGGGAGGTGGCACGCTCCTGCGCAACCGCGCCCAGTGTGGCCGCTGGGTCGAACGAGGGCGCGGGGATCACGATGCAGGCGCCGCGGCTGGTCGCGCCGAGGTTGCCCATCACCATCCCGAAACAGTGGTAGAAGGGCACCGGCAGGCAGACCCGGTCATGCTCGGTGTAGCCGAGCAGCCCGCCGACGAAGTAGCCGTTGTTCAGGATGTTGTGGTGCGAGAGCGTGGCACCCTTCGGGAAGCCGGTCGTCCCTGAGGTGTACTGAATGTTGATCGGGTCATCACAGGAGAGCAGCGCCTCCCGCTCGGCCAGCGCGGAGCCTGGTACTCCTGCGGCCTCGGCGATGAGCTGATCCCAGGTTGGGTGGCCGATGTAGATGACCGCCCGCAGCTGCGGGCATGCGTCCCGCACGCGCCCGATCATCTCCCGATAATCGCTGCCCTTGTGCACCTGGTAGGAGAAGAGCACGCTGATGCCGGATTGGTTAAGTACATATTCCAGCTCGTGCACCCGGTATGCAGGGTTGATGTTGACCATAATCGCGCCGATTCGTGCCGTCGCGTACTGAACCAGCACCCACTCCGGGCAGTTGGGTGCCCAGATGCCCACCCGGTCGCCCTTTTCTACGCCCACGGCGAGCAGCGCTCGCGCGAGCTCACCGACAGCACGGCCGAACTCCGCGTAGCTCCAGCGCCTGCCGCTCGGGCAGTCGACCAGCGCCTCGCGGTCGGCGAACTTGGCGAGCGTGCGGTCGAGGTTCTGCCCGATCGTGTCGCCGAGCAGCGGGACATCTGATGTGCCGCTGGCATATGAGTTCATCGCCGGCCTCCCTCAGGCCGACCGTGCCAGCCGGCCACGGCCGGACGCTAACGCGCGTGCTGCCGGAGGTTCAAGTGGCTTCGGTCCTGGAAGGCGTCAAGCAGGCGACGACCGTGCGCAGCCTGAGCCGACGTGCCGGATGTTCGAGCGCGGGGGCGCTTCGGTTGTAGTCGGACAAAAGGGCGCTAAGCGTCGGGATCAGGGGATCAATCAGCAGCGTCTTGGGAATCTCGTCGGCGGGCCTGACCAATGCCAGCAAGCCATCGCCGCGATCGGTAAGGCGATCGAGGTGCTGATCGCCAATCCCAACCGCGCGCAGTGCCCGCATCAGTACCTGATACACGGTCCCCCGCAGCTCCTCCTTGATGGGATTGGTGCGCGAGGTGGAGTCTTCAATGTCCACCGCAACAATGGCCCGGTGAACGGGCGTCGTGGCCGAACGACGCCGCGCTGGCCAAAACCGCCGTGAAGGGACTTCTGGACGGGAAACGCTCGGGCGCGCTGCATCGCTCAGGGCCAGGTTGGCGGCTGTCGGCAAAGCCTCTGGCTGCTGGATAGCACGACCATGCATCAGGGACGGGAAGCCGCGGGTGTCCGGCTCGGCTCGTATCATGAGGGCCTCCACGAAACGCCGCCGCACTGCGGTCTTTGCCTACTTACGTAATTCCCCGTTAACTTTTTGTCAAAACAAGTAAAATTTCGTATGATCGACGCAAGCTTCACATAGCCTCACCTGGTCGTTCGTAACAATCGGGTGAAGCCGCGGCGATTCCGGTGACAAGGATCTGGCGCGTAGGTAATTCTCAAGCCCGTGCAGGGCGTGGAGGCGCAGTAGCCATGGCACAAGATCAGCCGTCCACAGCGGCACTCCGGCTGGCAGAACGCCTCCGCGAGTTGCGGGAGCATGAGTTCACCCGGCTTACCCAGGGCGATCTGGGCCGTGCACTCGGCGGCGCGGAGCCGCTCAGCCCGGCGACGATCTCGGTATGGGAGACCCCCTCAGCCGACCGTATCCCTCCGGTGGCGAGGCTAGAGGCGTATGCCTTGCTGTTCTGCACGCGGCGCTCATTCGATGGTGGGGTGCGGATGCTTAGTCGCAGCGAACTAACCGCCGATGAACGTGAGCGTTTCGATGAGCTGAAGAGCGAGTTGCTTGGCCTCCGCGACAGCGCACTGTCGGCAGCCGACCCAGCGGAACGCGACCGCGTACAGTCCATGTGGCACTTCCCCGACGGAGGGCCCGTCACCCTCGTCAGCTCGCGCGTGCCGGGCAAGGACCAGCCGCCGCACGCGGATCCCAAGCATCTCAACTACGTACGGACCGCGGGACTCGCCGATCTCGACACGGTGATCGACATCTATGGCGCGATCCGGGCCTACAACCCCACATCAAGGGTCGTCATCAAGGCCGCAGGGGATCTGGACGCCCGCGACGTCGCTAATCACCTGGTGCTCATCGGTGGGGGGGCGTGGAAGACCGTGACACGTTTCTTCTCGCGGATCTTGCCTCTTCCCATCGACGCAGAGGATCCCTTCGAACGCGGCGCCATCATCGTTCACCAGGCTGACGGCAGTAAGCGAGAATTCAAATGGACGCAGAGCGATGGTCAACTCATCGAGGACGTCGGAGTCTTCATACGCGGCGAGAACCCGTCCGCGCCGAAACGCACCCTGACGATATGCTCCGGAATCACCACACGAGGCGTGCGCGGCGCAGCGCGCTGCTTCATCGACCCGGAGATGCGGGAACGAAACGACCGCTACCTGATACCAAGATTTCCCAAAGGTTCGACCTATTGCATCATCATGCGAGTTCCAATCTTCAACGCCGATCCGTTGACGCCAGACCTCACCAAGGACGATAATCGACTGTTCGAATGGTCTGACGCGGACGTTTGAACCATACAGAAAGACACTCTTCTATGGATATCGGTGACGATGCCGGTGATTGTGATCATATCGAATCACACGCCGGCCTGGTAGAATTCCACGCCGGGTCCAGCGCTGACTGGATAGCAGGCACAACTGTCAATGGGGTCAATGGCCTCCACGGGGTCAGCGCCGTCATTGTCCCGACCATCCGGCCCGAGCGCCTGTCCGCCGCCGCTGAACTCGCCCAACTGGTCGGTTGTCCGTTCGTGGCGCTCTGTAGCACTCCGGACCAGGCCATAGAGGCCTCCAACGAGCTTTGCGAGCTGCCCAGAGATAGCGTGTCCATCTTCGCAGTGCCACATTCCTATCAGCACGATCTGCTACGTTTCTACACGTCTGCGCACCCGGAACTCGAGGTCGAACCATCCTGCCACTCCGACATCGCAAGAAAACGAAACCTCGGCCTGCTAATCGCCCGCCTGTCCGGCTGGCGCACCGTATTCTACGTCGATGACGACATCCGGGGCCTGACCGCAGATCGTCTGACCTTCGCTGCCGGGTTGACGACACATTTCCAAGCCGTTGGCTTTGAAGTTAGCGACTATCCGGATAACTCAGTCGTTTGCCATGCGAACCGTCTCGCAGGTGGTAAACAGGACATATTTCCCGGCGGCAGTGCGTTGCTGGTCGACGTCAATAAATCCAACGGGTTTTTCCCACCTATCTATAACGAGGATTGGCTATTCTTGTTCGATTCAGTACGACAGCGCTCGCTGGCTGTGGCAGGCACTGCGGCCCAGCTTGAGTACCAGCCATTCGCCCGCCCCGGCCGTGCCGCGTCCGAAGAGTTCGGTGACCTGATCGCCGAAGGGCTGTACTGGCTCATTCACGAAGGGGAAGGCGTGGAAAGCGCCACACTGCGGTACTGGCAGGACGCGCTGCAACGCCGAGCCAGGTTCATCGATGACGTAGCACGGCGACTGCTGGAGACCAGAGACTGCATGCCAGCCATCGACTCCGCGCTGATGTCGCTGACGGCCGCGAAAAAGCGCTTGGCGATGATCTCGCCTCTCGCCTGTGTTTCCTTTGTGCGTGCCTGGCGGATGGACCTCGACGCCTGGCGCCAGCGGCTGAGCACCCTTTCCGTCCTCGATGGGCCTGACGAAGCCGCCGACTTCCTGCGGCTGCCGGTTCCAGACGGGTGCGCGGTGAAATGATCAAATACGAGTCAGTCGCGGTGGACGTGACCGCACGCGTCGCAGAAACAGCGGTCATCGGGGCGCCGTTCCGTCCGCTGTGCGATAGGCGCCAACGGACGACTATGAGCGAGACCTTGATCGGCGCTAACAGCTGGATCGGCCATCACACAATGATCGGCCAGGGAGCCGTGATTGGCGCTGGCACGATCATCGAGGACCAGGTCCGGGTCGAGGCCGAAGCGATCGTGGGAGAACGTGTCCTCGTGATCAGCCGGTCCCAGATCTGCCTCGGAGCCAAGATCGCCGACGATTGTGTGATCAAGGGTTATGTCGGCGACTATTGCGAGGTTGGCAAGGGTTGCCGGATCGCGGGCGAGCTTATTCATCGCCAGCTCGACCCGAGCATTCCGTGGGACGATCCTGCTGCGGATGAGCCGGCCCCGGTGGTGGCGGACGGTGCCTTTGTCGGCTGGCGTGCCGTGGTCGTTGGCGATGTCAACATCGGTGCTGGCGCCTACATCTGCGCCGGTGCGCTGATCACCAGGGATGTTCCTGCACACCACATCGCCTACGGCCGTAATCAGATCGCGCATCCTACCGACTGGCCCGGTGCGCTAGGGAAGTCTCCCTTCTTCCAGGCCGGGGTCGGGCAGCTCTTCCAGGCCAGGGTTGGGCAGCCAATCCCGGGTCGGCAGGACCCCTAGCGGCGCCCCTGGGCGGGCAGATGCTTAGCACCACTCTCCCGGGTCGTTGATGGAGGATTTCTGGGGACCGCTGCGGCGCCGCTGGCCGGGCGGCGCAGCGCGACTGCACTGGCACATCCTCCCGGGCGGCGACCCGGCCATCGCGGCGCTTGCGGCCGCGTACGGTGAACTCACCGCTCGCCGCGGTATCGATGTGGTGCCGGCCCGGTGGCTGCACCAGACGCTCTACATGCTCGGGTCGGCCTCGGCGGTGACCGCCACTGAGGTGGATCAGATGATCCGCTGCGTGCGGGCGGCGGTCGGGCTCTGGGCACCGATGCGGATGACTTATGGCCCGGCGGTGATCTCGGCTCAGTCGGTCACCCTGCGGGTCAGCCCGGCCGAGCCGGCCGCGCAGTTGCACGGCACCGTGCTGACGGCGGCAGCCGTGACCGTCGGCAACCGGGCACCCACTCCACCGAACGTGCCATATTGGGGCCACATGTCGATCGGCTACGCGAACTCCGCCGTTGACGACGGCCCCTTGGTCTCCTGGCTTGCTGGGCATCCGGTCGAGCCGGTCACGGTCACGGTGCGGGCCATCCACCTGGTCCGCCAGACTTACCGCGATCACATGTTCAGCTGGGAACCGCTCGCCGCCATCCCGCTCGGCCGTGGCCAGTAGCGTGCTGCGCATGGAGCTTGGCTCGCGTGCGAAGCACAACTCACGCTGCTGACAAGCGCCCCAGAGTGGCGCGTCCCTCACTTTGCACGCTGGAGTGTCGTACTGGGCCGGACATTCCGGACAACGAACAACGCTCCGGCGTACAACGTTGAAATAGCGGGCTTCGGGGGAGCCTGAAGCCTGCGCGGGGCGAACTTCGCCGACGGTGCGGGCCCATCCCCGCCTCCGGTCTGTACGGCGCAGGCAGATGAGAAGCTGAGGACGTGGTCTGGCCTAGCGATCCCCGGCGGAGGTCCAGTGGCTGGCGAAGAACGCGCACGCCAGGACCCCGGATGACCCGCCAGCCGGTCGTCTACTGGCCACTGGCGCGGCCCTTCCTCGCGGTCGCGATCCTGGCGGCCGTCGTACTCGTCGCCCTGCTGCAGGTCGGGATAGTGACCTATGCGTTCAGAAGGCTCGGCATTGGACCCGACTGGGCAACTGTGGTCCTGCTGGTAAGCCTGCTCGGCGGCGCGGTCAACCTTCCCGTCGCACGGCTCCGGGGTGGGCTTATTCCGGTGAGCCGGTCCGTCACGGTATTCGGCATTCGGTACCTGGTGCCCGTGCTCGCCCACCGCGACACGATCATCGCCGTCAACGTCGGCGGTGCGCTTGTACCCGCTGCCCTTTCCGGCTACCTGATCGCCCATGACGGGCTCGGCTGGCGTGCGCTGGCGGCCGTGGCGGCAGTCGGCGCGCTCGTGTACCTGGTCGCCCGCCCGGTACCCGGGCTCGGTATCGCGGTCCCCACCCTGCTGCCCGGCGCATGTGCGGTCCTTGTCGCGATCTTGTTGCACCCCGCGGCGTTGGCCGGACTGGCCTACGTAGGCGGCACCCTTGGCACACTGGCCGGCGCTGACCTGGCCAACCTGCCGAAGGTGCGCCGCCTCGGCGCCCCGGTCGTGTCAATCGGCGGCGCAGGCACCTTTGACGGAGTATTCATCACCGGCATCATCGCCGTTCTGCTCGCCGGGTTTATCTAGGAGGGGACGGCGTTCCCGACGGCGCCTGGCTTCCTGGTCGTCCCGGTCTCCTCGTCTTTGCCTGTCTCTTGCTGGCGTTCTCCCACTGGCGCAGGTGACCAAGGAGCCATCGGCGCGGGTTAGCGATGGTCCACCCGTGCACGCCCGCGATGAGCCGCCGCCTTTGCGCCCACCAGGTGGCCAACAGGTCCATACGCATGTGCGCGCACACATACGCGTGGCAGTGTTCGCGCAGGTAAGCGCCATCTAATGCCGCCCGCGCCTGCCGCGTGAGTGCGGCGGCTGCGCGCGGGGACAGGCCGAGGTCGAGGCCTACCGCTGCAGCGGGTTCGCCCTCCACAACGGTCCGCCACAGCACGAACTGCCATCGCGGCGGGAGGCTGGCAAAAGCTCGCCGGATCAATTCACACTCCGGGTTTCGTGCAGGATCGAAGATCTCGCCGCCGTAGGAAGTCGCTTGCCCCGCACATGTTGGTGGCCCGTCCACGCGGCTCCGCTCGTAGGCGACGCTGCGCATGGTAGCCGCCAGGTACGGCCCCAAGGCCGTCTCCGGCCCGCGGCCCCGCCGCAGCGCACCGAGCACCCGTGTGAAGGATTCGGTCACCAGATCGTGCGCCGCCTGCTCATCAACATGGCAGGACCGGGCATATTGCAGGGCTGCAGTCACGTGCCGCTCGTATAACCACGCGAAAGCGGCGGGGTCGCCGCCTTTGACCTTCGCAAGGAGGGTGTCATCATTCAGCGATGAGATGCTGTTGCAATCGTCGCGCCTCGGCAAACGCTCTCCCTTCCCCGCCGCGGTGCAGTATCTCGGCTGGACGGCACAGCCGATGCCCAGTGGACCATCACCTGCCCTGGGAGCAAGCTCTGTGACCTGCTGACCCCTGAGCGGCAGAATATGTGCTGCGCAGTTGTTTTTATAGTATCCTGGGCGAGCAAATTCCGCCATTTCCTGTGCATAGTGATGAATGGCTTTCTCCGCGCGGCCGTAACCCACTGCGGTCCATGAGTCATTGTCCTGATATATCACCTAAAGCCAGCGTATTCCATATATAGTAGAAACGCATGAACCACCGAAACGTTTGCATTTCACCATCAATGACCGTAATGTTCGTCTTGTATGGTTTGTGTGCATAAACTTAGGCGTCGCCTGTGGCTGCTGTCGCCGGGACTAAGCGAAGGTAAAGGCGAGGTAGCAGCCGTAGATGACCACGAGCACAAGGCCAGCGACACGGCCCAGCCGCTTGAATCCAAGCACCCAACCGACGAGTGCGGCGGGCAGGGCCGCGGCCAGCCAAGCGTCGCCAGCGATACCGCTGACGGCGAGCGGGCGGACCAGCGCGGCCACGCCAAGAGTCGCGGTGGCGTTATAGGCGGCAGAGCCGAGCACCCCGGCAAGGGCGAGTTCGTCCACGCCCCGGCGCGCCGCCGCCCACACCAGTGCGAACAGCTCGGAGGTCGTGGCCAGGGCGACGAAGCTCAAGCCGACCACCGACTCGGCCAGCCCGAGTGAGGCGACGATCCGCTCCGCGCCAGCGACCGCCAGGCGGCCCCCTGCTGCCATCGCGACCACACCGAGCACCACGAGAACAGTGGCTACCGTGCCGCGCTGATAGGCCCGCGAATACCAGGAAGGCTCCGAGAGTTTGGAGGATCGGGCTGATACGTCCGTGTCCTCCTGGTCCCCCAACTCAGCCGCCTCGCCCCGCAACTCTGTGGCTCCGCCCCGCAACTCCGCAGCCTCGGCCTCCAATTCTGCGGCCCCGCCCCGCAACTCCGCGGCCTCGCCGAAGGCCGGAGGCTGGCGCTCTCGCCACCAGACGGCCGCCACACCCAGGATGTAGAGGGCGGTGAGGGCGCCGCCACCCACTCTGCCGACGCCCCCGCCCGCCAGTGCGAGAGCGGCGGCGACCCCGGCGGCCGATGCTGCCAGCGCATACAGGCGTACCCGGCCAGCGAACCGCAACGGTCTCGCAAGCGCCGCCAAACCGAGCACCAGTGTCAGCATGGTGATGTTCGCGCCAATTGCGTCCCCGACCGCGATTCCCGGATGGTGCTGTGCGGACGCGAATATCGCCGTGACCAGTTCTTCCGGCTCTGCGCCCGCAAGGACAAGCCCGATCGCCAGGGCACTGACCCCGAGCCGTCGGCCCGCTGCCCCCGCGTGCTCAGCGAAAAGCTCAGCGCCACCCGCCAGCAGGACCGCCGAGGCCGCCAGAAGCAGGAATCCAACCACCCGCCCGAGCGTAACCGGGCACCCGCGCGGCCGGGCGCCGCCGGCTGACGCCCAGCGACGGCAGCCGACGGTCGCTAGCCGGAGTGTCCAGGCGGCCCGGACACTCCGTCTAACCCGGACACTCCGTCTAACCCGGACACTCGGGCTAGACAACCCTCCACACTCGGGCTAGACAACCCTCCACACTCGGGCTAGACAACCCTCCAGACGGAATGCAGATGAGAACTTCCAGTCATAGGAAGTGGGAACCTACAGCGACGTCGGAGAGCATCACCAGATACGATCCAGCGATCATGAATGGGCCGAAGGGCATGTGATGGCCCCGGGCCGCGCGGCGCAGGGCGAGCAATATCGCGGCGTAGATCGCCCCGAGAATGAACCCCGCAGCGGCGCCGACAAGCAGCGTGTTCCAGCCGAACCAGGCCAGCACGGTGCCGAGGCTCGCTGACATCTTGCTGTCGCCGAGGCCCATCCCGGATGGGCTGATTACGAACAGGGCGAGGTAGCAGCCCGCGAGCACGGCGCCGCCCGCAAGGGCACGCACTAGTTCCCCCGGCTCGCCATCAACGGCGGCTGCGGCGGCCAGAAAGGCGGCGGTACCGAGGTAAGCGGGGACGGTGAGCCGGTCGGGCAGGCGGTGCACGGCCACGTCGATGCTGGTCAGCGGAACGGCGC
>WNGG01006957.1_pt1 | contig 15193 bp, 16 predicted proteins | sample 5400661 | NCBI WGS metagenome assembly WNGG01 (sample SAMN13153372, study PRJNA577476) | soil metagenome | isolation source: 100 cm soil or saprolite under Garry oak tree replicate 1 | place: USA:California | collected 2016-06-15
CGGACACGCGCAGCCCGTTCAGGGCGAGCAGCGAGATCGGCGCGTGCTCGGCGGCGGTGCCGAGCCCGGCGGCGACCAGCAGCGCGCCGACCTCGTTGCGGCAGGATCGCGACCCTGCTGGCTGCAAGGGCGGCGGTGCTGGCGGTCACCGCCGGGTTCGCGCGGATTGGCCGGCCCTGGTTACCGCCAGCCCAGCCAGGACATCACTGCGCCGGCGATCTCCTGCACCGGCCCGGTGTTTTCTATCAGCAGGTCTTCTATGCCAGCACCGGCCGACGTCGCTATCGACTCTGCGGCATCGCGCAGGTCGTCTTTCCGGCCGGTGGTCACGTCGGCTGACAGGCGCCGTTCGATCTCGGTGATCGGCACGGACAGCCGCACCACCCGCAGCGGTACCGCCAGCGCTTCCTTGATCGCCTCCAGCGCGCCGCGATCGGGGACGAAATAGGCCAGCACGTAGCGGCCGACGCCGAGGTTCCTGTAGTTCGGCGCGACGGCCGCCAGGTTCCGGAGCATCGTGGCGCGGCCGGTGTCATGGTCACCCACCCAGCCCAGGAAGTCCAGGTCCAGCAGCGCGTACAGCTCGCCGCGCTGCTCGAGCTCGTAGCCGATCTCCGCTGCCACGGAGCTCTTGCCCGAGCCGTAGACACCGGTGATCAGCACGCCTTGCGGGCTGCGTGACGCCACCTCCCGAGCTTAGCGCCCGGCCGCCGCCCGGCCTGGCAACCTGCCGTCGGCCGCCAGGCCACCAAGACGCGACGCCGCCCACGGCACTGTCCGGCGCGCGACGACGGCTCGTTCTGTATCGCCCTGGCCCGCGCGAGTTGGCAGGCAGCGGCCGCGCCTATTGCTTTGATCTGTATTCCGCCTGGGTGGTTGATGCCGTCCGACGAAGTTGTCCTCGTTTGGTTCCTGGCCTTCCCCGCGGGCGCTGCAGGAGTTGCGCGGCACCGGCCAATGCTGGACCTGGCGACTTGGCTGGATCGGGTTCCTCGCGACGACCCGCGCTAGCAGCTAGCGGCCCGCTGACCACCGGTTCTTGGTGATGTTCGTTCCCTACATGCGGGCCGAACGCCCCCTGGTATTGCGTCCTTTCCGGCGCGCACAATGAGGCGAGGCCTGGGCGATCGGTGAGGGGATCTTCCAATGCACGCACGCATGACACGAGCGTTCGCTGCCGTCACGGGCGCGGCCCTGGCAGGCGCGTTCGGGGTAGCCGGCATCAGCGGCTCTGGGGCGGCCGTCGCCGCCCCGCGGGCCACGCGGTCTTCGGCGGCGCCGCTGCGGGCCGCGGCCGCTCCCGGCGCGCAACTGTGGGCCGAGCGGTACAACGGCCCTGGCAATGCCGGCGATAGCGCCAGGTCCGTGGCGGTGAACCGCAGCGGGACCACGGTGTTCGTAACCGGGACCAGCGCCAGCACGACCACCGGTCCTGACTACGCGACGGCCGCCTATGACGCCGCCACCGGTGCGCAGCTGTGGGTCGAGCGGTACAACGGCCCGGCCGGCCGCGCCGACGAGGCCCACTCGGTCGCAGTCGGCCCAGGTGGCGGCAGGGTATACGTCACTGGCGTCAGCAGGGGAGTCACGTCGGGCACTGACTACGCCACCATTGCGTACGCCGCCGCCACCGGCGCGCAGCTGTGGGTCAGGCGTTACAACGGCCCGGCCAGTGGCGGCGACAATGCCTCCACGGTGGCGGTCAGCCCCGACGGCAGCGCGGTGTTCGTCACCGGGTTCAGCAAGAGAACCCTGACTACGCGACGGCGTGGAAACAGCGACTACGCGACTATCGCCTACGACGCCGCCACCGGCGCGCGGCTGTGGGTCGCGCGTTACAACGGCACGGGCAACCGCGAAGACACGGCCGCGTCGCTGGGTGTCAGCCCGTCCGGGAGGACGGTGTTTGTCACCGGAACCAGCACGGGCGTGTCCTCCGGCGGCGACTACGCGACCGTCGCCTACAACGCCGCCACCGGCAAGCAGCTGTGGGTCAGGCGGTACAACGGCCCGCTGAACTCGTTCGATGCCGCCCGGTCGGTGGCGGTGAGCCCGGGCCGGAGCAGGGTGTTCGTGACCGGGCAAAGCGACGCCCACCGTTCGCTCACCGACTACGCGACCATCACCTACAACGCCGCCACCGGCCAGCAGCTGTGGCTCAGGCGCTACAACGGCCCCGGCAACAGCGCCGATGACGCTTACTCGGTCGTGGTCAGCCCGGCCGGGAAGAAGGTGTTCGTCACCGGGGACAGCGCGACGGTCGCCTACGCCGCCGCCACCGGCGCGCGGTTGTGGGCCAGGCGCGACAACCCCTGCGGCACCGGGCCGGCCGAAAAGCTCTCGATGGCCGTCAGCCCGGCCGGCGGCAAAGTATTCGTCACCGGCTGGTGCAACGGATCTGCCTCGGAGGCGGACTACGCCACCGTCGCCTACGACGCCAGTACCGGCGCGCAGCTGTGGGTCAGGCGGTACAACGGCCCGGCAAACGGCAATGACCGCGCCTACTCGGTGACCGTCAGCCCCGCCGCAGGCACCGTGTTCGTGACCGGGACCAGCGCCGGGGCCGGCTCGGGCAGCGACTACGCCACGATCGCCTACCAACGCTGAGGCCCACGCCGGACCTGGGGACCAGCGCGCAAGGACCCGGCATCAGGGCGCGGATACCAAATCTGGCCTGGCCCGAAAGAGGACCTCACCCAGGAAGGCTGGGGTCGTCCCCAGCACCGCGGTCTTCGGGAATGCCGAGGTCACCTCGATATCGCGCGCGTCGCCTAGGGCGTGTCTCGTAGATCATCTCTGGTGAGGTCACGGAGCCAGATCCGGATCGTCGCGGCATCGACGGTGCCGCGGTAGACGAAGTCGCGGTTGTCGTAGCGGGTGGCCACGGCGCGGTGCTGGCGGAGCCGGCAGAAGGCGCGCTCGACTGTGTTGCGCTGCTTGTAGGTCTCGGGGCCGGACGCTGGGCGGCGGCCGCCCCGCCGGCCCTGGCGGAGCCGACTGCGGATCTGGTCGGCGGGCTCGGGGATGGTCGCCTTGATCCGGCGTTTGCGCAGGCAGTCGCGGATCGCCTTGCTGGAGTAGGCCTTGTCGGCCAGGACCCGGCGGGGCCGGGTGCGGGGGCGGCCCCGGCCCCGCCGCGCGACCTTCAGCCGTGCCATCAGCGGGATGAACGCCAGGGAGTCGTGCCGCTGCCCGGCGCTGGTCACCCGGGCCAGCGGCCGGCACCCGGAGTCGGCGAGCAGGCGGGCCTTGGTGCTCAGCCCGCCCCGGGACCGGCCCAGCGCCTCCCGCTCGGCGGGTTTGCCCGGCTTCGTCCCGGCGGCCGGCTGGTTCTTGTCATTCGATGCAGCCCCGCGCGCGGGCCGGGGCGCTCAGCACGGCCACCGCCAGCCGCTCCGGGTCGATGTCCTTCGGCGGGGCGTGCCTGGCCCCCGCCGCGTGCTGGTGCGCCCGGACCACCGTCGCGTCCGCCGCCACCGCCCATGCCTTTCCCTGCTCCTCGTCGCACCCGGCCCGCAGGCGGTCCAGGATCCTCTCCCAGGTTCCGTCTCCTGACCAGCGGCGATGCCGGCCGTAGACGGTCTTCCAGTTCCCGAACCGCTCCGGCAGGTCCCGCCACGGGCACCCGGTCCGGACCCGGTGCAAGATCCCGTCGGTCACGACCCGGTGGTCGTCCCGCCGGTGCCCCTGCCGCGGATGGGGCGGCATCAGCGGCTCCAGCCGCGCCCTGTGGGGTGTCAAAACTGTGGCATCGGCCTTGACCTGGCCTTTCATGCTGCTCGTTCGTATTCGTTGATGAGGCCTCCGAGAACTGGCCGGCGATGGATCCGTTCCTTCGTGAGGTCAGCCACCGCGTGGTCAGGGCTCGGTGGGCTCAGCTGACGACCTCGGTGGGGTCTTCGCCCGTTGTAGTGGCGCGAGTAATCGGCCAGCACAGCCCGCAGCTGCCGCGGGCCGATGATCAGCATCCGGTCGGTTACCTCTGTCCGGACGGTGAGCACGAAGCGCTCCGAGAAGGCGTTCGCCCGAGGGCTGCGCGGCGGGATCTTCACTACTTCGATGCCGGATGTGGTCAGGACCGCGTCGAACGATGCGGTGAACTGCCCGGCCCGGTCGCGGATCAGGAACCGGAATTCGGCGGCGCGGTCGCCGAGGTCTAGCAGGAGGTTCCGGGCTTGCTGGGTGGTCCAGGGTCCGTCCGGGTTCGCGGTGATGCCGAGGATGTGGACGTGCCGCGAGCCGATCTCGATGACGAAGAAGCAGTAGAGGCGCTGCAGCGTGATCGCGCAGTCCACATGGAAGAAGTCGCAGGCGAGCACCGTGGACGCCTGCGTCCGCAGGAATTGCCGCCATGTCGTATCGGTGTGCCGTTGCGGCGCAGGGGGTATCTTCAGCTGTCGCAGGACCCGGCGGATGGTGGACGCGCTGATCCGGTGGCCGATCTTGAGCAGCTCTCCTTGGATCCGCTGGTACCCCCAGGAGGGGTTCTCGGTAGCGAGCCTGCCGATGAGCATGGTGATCTCGGTCCTGACCGGCTGTCGCCCTGTCCGGTTCGGGTAAGTCCACCTCCTGGCGACCAGGCGGCGATGCCACCGCAGGACGGTGCCAGGCGTGACCAGCCGGTGCGCCCGCAGGGATCGGGGCAGGTGCCGGATCAGCGCGGCGAGCACAGCACGGTCGGCCCAGTCCATGCGGGGGCTTGGCTGGGTCCGCCGCAGCATCGCGACCTCATGGCGCAGGACGAGCAACTCGACGTCCTTGGATGCTGGGGATCGGCCCAGAAGGACGAGCCATGCGGCGATCCGGGCGAAGATCAGGTACAGCAAGCGCATCGACACGGCTGATCATCATGCCCGACGGCCGCACAGCATCTGTATCCGCAGGTCACAAGCGGTGGCCGACTTTTGGCACCCCTGGCCTGCTGCTCTACGCTCGGCGCTCGTGCTCATCCGCCTCGTCTACTTGTTCATGGTCCGGTGGGTGCCGAGAATCTCGTCCATGGCTCTGGCCAGGAGGGTTGCGATCTTGGCCGGTCAGCCGTGATGATCACCGCTCATGTGCCCGCGGTTCGTGTTCCTTCTGGTCACGCGGGTCGCCGCGTGGCTGCGGCTGTCGCGGCGCGAGGAGGCGTGGAAGGAAGCGGACGGCACGATCACTCTGGTCACTGGCGCGAATAGGGGCCTCGGTTTCGAGACCGCGCGCCTCGGCGAGTACGCCGGTCATTACAACCGGCACCGGCCCCCACCAGTCCCGCCAGCAGCGCCCGACCAGGAAACCCGGACCGCCGCTCCGCTGAACCTGCCAGTCCGGCGGCGGAAGGTACTCTGCGGCGTGATCACGAGTACTACCAGGCTGCCTAGCCGAGTCACGAAAACCCAGCTCAAGCATTCATGCGATGAATTTTGAAGCGGTACAGGGCACGCAGCGCGGCCGGCAGCAGCGTGGCCAGCGCCGCCAAGACCCGCCCGTCAGCCCAGTCCGGCTTCGGCCGGGTCACCTGACGCCGCGGTACCGCGACCTCGTGCCGGAGCACCAGGATCTCCCCCTCCTTGGACGCCCGGCCGCGGCCCAGCATGGGTAGCCAGCCAAAGACCCGGATCATGATCAGATACGGGAGCCGAAGGGACACAAGCCGAGATCCTGCCCAAGCCTCCTCACCTAACCAAGCCGCAGATCACGGTCCCTATGTCGGGTTCCGAAGCGGTACAGGTCAGACGTCGCGGTCAGGTGCTCGAGGGTCAGCTCACGGCGTCGGTGCCGGTGAAGGCTCGGTCGACGGCGTCGGCGAAATCGCCCATCGAGTTGAACTCGAGGTTGTAGGTCCATTCGTCGGACGGCTCGGGGGTGGCCCCCCAGCCGGGGCGGTCGTGACGCCGGTTGATCCACACCGAGGGCAGGCCCTCGCGCTTAGCCGGGGCGTGGTCGATGCTGTGCGCCGGGCACGAGGCCCAGTGCCGCGAGGCGTGCCTCGGCCAGACCCTCGACGACCCGCACACCCGCGAGCGGCTCGAGTCCATCCTGGCGGCAGCGTGAAATTCGCCCCGAGATCCTCCGCGGCTGCAGAGCGACTTTGAATGGAAATGGCACTCTGACCCGGTGCGCTAACCGCCGACCGGCGCGGCTGCCGGGCGGGCTGCCGGGCCGGATGGCACCGGCTGCGCGGGCCGCGCCGGAACGAACGATCTGTACCGAATAATGATCCGAACTCCCAGCGTCGCCATGAATACAGACTCGGCAGGGAGTATGTGGATAGGCCGATCGGTCACGGTCGCAGGGAGTGGCGGAGAGAGGGGTAGATCGGTGACAATCCGTCACCTTGCGATGGGTAAGGGGTGTCCTGTCGGCCTGGCTTGGGTTCCGGCCTGGCTCGAGAATCGGCTGACGGCTTGCCCTGTCCTTGGAACGATCTGCCGGCCGGGCCCGGGCTGATGCGGCGCCAGCACGGCCCTTAGTGCGGTGGATCGCCCTGCAGCAACAGGGCGATCGCACCTCCGCCGCGCTTGGAGGCGGCGGGCGCCATCCCTTGACACCTAGCAAGCGGAAGGGATGACAGTGACCATCGTAGGTGCCGCGCGCCCGGTGACGGGCAGCGGAGAAATGCATCCGGACTTCCACGCCGCGCCGTGCCTGGTGACGGGCGGGGTGGACACGCATCTGGACCTGAACGTGGCGGCCGCGCTGGATCCGGTCGGCGGGCTGCTGGGGGTGGCGGAGTTCCCGGCTACGCTGGCGGGGCACCGGCGGATGCTGGGCTGGCTGTCTGGGTTCGGGCCGGTGGCCCGGGTCGGGGTGGAGGGCACCGGCTCCTACGGCGCGGGCCTGGCCCGGTTCCTGCGCAGGGCCGGGGTCGAGGTCGTCGAGGTGGACCGCCCCAACCGGCAGGCCCGCCGGCGGTCCGGCAAGTCCGACCCGCTGTTGCGACGAGAGGTCGCACGTAGTGAGTGGCTATGCCGATTGGAGGTTCGGCCGATGTCGAAGACATAGCCCAGGCCAGTGTCCGAGGCCTGTCTCCGGCCCCAAGGTGCGTCACTGGCAACGGTGAGGTTCTAAGCATTGGGGAAAGCCCAAGGATTCCCGCTCCGTCCGGGAATCACAGGTGCGGAGAAGACTGGCATGGGGTGAATGACAGTGAACCTTCGCTGATGCCTCGTCATCGGAACTCCCTGGGTCGGGTGGTAGTGCCGGGGAGACAGGGACGTGCCGTTGTAATGCGGCAGGCGGCGGCCAAGGATAGCGCTTGGCCGTGTGGACACCGCCGTCCCCGGGGTACAGAAGGCGCCCGGCTCCAGTCGTGTCTCATGCGTGCGATACCCGGAAACCCCGTCAGGGTCCGGTCTGCCTTTGGGCGGGCCGGTAAGCCGACCGTAAGGAGAGCCCAGTTCCCTGGCGCGGAACAGGATGCCCAAGAAGCGAACGCCGGTGGCTGAAAGGCGACAGGAAAGCGAGGCGACGTGGGCCAGCCCTCCGCTGGCTGTCTCGTATAACTGGCCGGATAGCGGGCCTGGTGCCCGGACGCGAAAGCGTGCTGACGTGTGGCAGGTGAGCCTTTGAAGCGAATTACCGGAACCGCCGGCACCGAAGGATAAGTTAGGCACCTTATGGTGAACGGACCTGACGGCCCCCCGCGTCTGAATCTGGATGCCGTCGACTGGGATTGGGTCGACTGGCATGCAGCTGAGCGGGAGGTACAGCGGCTGCGGCAGAGGATCTTCAAGGCGGCGCAGGAAGGCGACCTGGCGAAAGTCAGGAGCCTGCAGAAACTGATGCTGCGGAGCAGGTCGAACACGCTACTGAGTGTCCGGCAGGTGACGCAGCGCAATGCTGGGCGCAAGACCGCGGGAATCGACGGGGAGGTCGCACTGACCTCCGAGTCCAGGGCGGATGTGGCGGTGCGCGTGCACCAGGGCATCCGGACCTGGAAGCCCCGAGCGGTCAGGCGCGTGTATATCCCGAAGGCTGGTAATGCGGCAAAGCTGCGCCCGCTCGGAATTCCGACGGTCACCGCATACTGCGCGGTTGCGCTCGTCTGGTGAGGTTTCGGAATCTTTCGTCACGGTCACCCATCCGTTTCATCCGCTGGCGGGTCAGCGGCTGCGGGTGCTGTTCGAGCGGAAGCTGCCCGGCGGGCTTGCGGTCAGCTGTGAGGGCGGCCCGCTCGGCTCGCTGATGCTGCCGCTGGCCTGGACCGACCGCGGGACTGAGCCGGCGGCGGCGCCGCTGAGCTATGAGGTACTCGCGGATCTGGCTGAGGCGGTTTCGGCTGTCCGGTCGCGACACGGGCGGTGATGTCGTTGACCTCCGCTATCATCCCTGCCATTGTCTTGTGTGATGAGTACGCACAAGAACGCGGAGCTTGCCCGGCTCAGCACCACCGAGCTGCGCGAACGCCGCGACCACCTGGTCGCCGCGCTGCCGCGGGCAGACGCGCTGCTTCCCGGCGCGCTGGTCGAGCAGCACCGCAACTGCGGGAAGGAGGGATGCAGGTGCACCCGAGGACAGCCGCACGGGCCGTATGTGTATCTGCAGGTCGCCGGCCATCTGATGTACGTGCCCGCGGCGCTGGCCGAAGCGGTCCGCTCGCGGGTGGAGATCTCCCGCCGGCTCCGCGAGGTGCTGGCGGAGATCTCTCAGATCAACCTGGAGCTGCTGGCCCGCCGCGAGCTGGAGTAGCCGGTGCCCGCCGCCTGCCCGTCCGCGCCGTCGCCGTCGCCGGTGAGCGAGCAGGAGTGGGCGGAGATGGTCGCGTCGCTGGCCAACATGGCCGAGGCCGCGCTTGCGGCCGGGCCGCCCGCCCCGGCGGAGGCCAGCGGTGATGCGTGGCGAGCCGAAGGTGACCAGCGCCCATCTCCAGCGCACCGCGATCTGCTACATCCGCCAGTCCAGCCTGGCGCAGGTCCGCGAGCACACCGAGTCCACCGCCCGCCAGTACGGCCTGGCCGCGCTGGCCGCCCGGCTGGGCTGGCCCGCGGCCGGCATCGAGGTGATCGACTGCGATCTGGGGCTGTCGGGTCGCAGCGCCACCTACCGGGAAGGGTTCAAGGAGCTGGTCGCCCGGGTGTGCATGGGCGAGGTCGGGGCGGTGTTCGGGCTGGAGGTGTCCCGTCTTGCCCGTTCCAACGCGGACCTGGCCCGCCTGCTGGAGCTGGCCCGCCTCACCGGCACCCTGGTCATCGACAGCGACGGCGTCTATGAGCTGTCCGACATTAACGACCGCCTGCTCCTGGGTCTCAAGAGCCAGATGTCCGAGGCAGAGCTCCACTGGCTGACCAGCCGCCTGAACGAGTCCAAGCGGGCCGCGGCCCGCCGCGGCGAGCTGCGCGTCCCGCTGCCCGTCGGGTTCGTCCACGACGACGACGGCGCCGTGGCCATCGACCCCGACCAGGAAGTCGCCGCGGCGGTCGCTGACGTGTTCGCCGCGTTCACCGCCACCGGGTCGGCCTACGGGGTGGCCGGCGCGTTCGCCGGCCGGCGTTTCCCACGCCGTGCTTACGGCGGGGCGTGGGCCGGGCAGGTGCGGTGGGGCCGGCTCAGCCACGCCCGCGCCGCCGGGATCCTGCGCAACCCGGTCTACGCCGGGGCGTACGTGTTCGGGCGGCGCCGCACCCGCCAGGTCGTCCACCCCGACGGGTCGGTGCGCTCATCCACCATCGAGCTGCCCCGCGACCAGTGGGAAGTGCTGATCAAAGACCACCACCAGGGATTCATCACCTTCGAGACCTACCTGGCGAACGAGGCGAAGCTGGCCGCCAACCGGACCAACGCCGGGGCCCGGCCGCCCCGCGAGGGCACCGCGCTGTGCCAGGGCATCGTGTTCTGCGGCGCCTGCGGCCGCTCCATGCAGGTCCGCTACCAGGACCGCTACCCCCGCTATGAATGCTCCCACTCCCGCGCCGACCACGTCGCCACCCCGCTGTGCGGGTCGGTCCGCGCCGACACCGTCGACCAGGCCGTCACCGCCGCGCTGCTGGCCGCGGTCGAGCCCGGCCAGCTCGCCCTGGCGCTCGCCGCCGCCGGGGAAGTCACCGCCCGCCGGCGCCGCTCAGACCGCGCCGCTGAACTGGCCGCCGAGCGGGCCCGCTACGACGCCGACCGGGCCGAACGCGCGTTCCTGGCCTGCGAGCCGGAGAACCGCCTGGTCGCCCGCAGCCTGGAAGCCCGCTGGGAAACCAGGCTCACCGACCTCGCCGCAGCCCAGGCCGCGCTTGCCACCCAGCTGTCCGCCCAGCCTGACCTGCCCGCCCCTGAGCAGCTGGCCGCGACCGTCGCCGACCTGCCCGCCCTGTGGTCAGCGCCGACCACCAGCGACAAGGACCGCAAGCGCCTGCTGCGCACCCTGCTCGGCGACGTCACCCTCACCCCCTCGGCCAGCGACCCCGCGCAGCTCGCGGCCGGGCTGCGCTGGAAATCCGGGGCCAGCCAGCAAATCCGCCTCACCCGCCGCAAGAACGCCATCCAGCTGCGCAGCACCGATCCGGCCGCGATCGAGCTCGCCTGCCGCATCGGCCCCGGCTGCGACAACCATGCCCTGGCCGCCGCGCTCAACGATGCCGGGCACCGCACCGGCACCGGGCAGCCCTTCGACGGCGTCGCCGCCGGCAACCTGCGCAACTACCACCACATCCCCTACCCCGGCCTGCTCGAAGCCGGCGAGCTCAGCCCCCGCCAGGTCGCCCAGCGCGCCGGCGTGTCCACCGGCACCATCCACTACTGGATCAACGCCGGCTACCTGCACGCCCGCCGCGGCCCCGCGGGCCGGTGGGCCATTCCCTTCCCGCCCGAGGTCGAGGCCGCCTGCCGCGACCGCGCCGCCGGCTCCGCCCATCAGCACCGCGACACCGACCCCGCCCCGCAGGCCGACGGCGAGCTCAGCATCGCCGAGGCCGCCCGCCGGCTCGGAGTCAAGCCCGACGTCATCTACGCATGGGCACAATGGGGCCACCTGCCCGCCCGCCGCGGCCCCGCCGGGCGGCTGTGGATCCACTTCACCCCCGAAGTCGAGCACGAATGCCTCCAGCGGATCGCCAGCTCATACAAGCTCCCCGAAGCAATCAGAACCCAAGCCGCACAACGCCTGGAAAGGACAGCAGTATGAAGCACGCGTCCCGGTTATTTTCGACCGGTGCCATCAAGCACGGGTACGCAATGCACTGGAGCCTGAGTGGGAGGCCCGGTTCGAGCCGAAATCCTATGGCTTCCGGCCGGGCCGCAGTTGCCAGGACGCGATCGGCGCCATCTACGCGTCGTGCCACGGGCCCCTGGCTAAACGCCTGTGGGCTCTTGACGCGGACCTGGCGGCGGCGTTCGACAAAATCAGCCACGACCACCTGCTATCCGCGATCGGGTCGTTCCCCGCCAGGGACATGATCCGGGACTGGCTGAAGGCGGGCGTGTTTGAACCCGGCAAGGGGTTCGCCCCAACCGGGGAAGGAACACCGCAAGGCGGAGTGATTTCACCGTTGCTAATGAATGTCGCATTGCACGGGCTGGAAGAGGCCGCAGGGGTCCGGTACCACACCGCCGGCGTTCATGCCGGCGAAACAAAACCGGGCTCCCCGATCTTGGTTAGGTACGCTGACGACCTGGTCGTGCTCTGCCACAGCCAGGAGCGGGCCGAACAGGTCAAGGTGCAGCTGGCGGGATGGCTGACGCCCAGGGGTCTTGCCTTCAACGAGGATAAGACAAAGATCGTGCGCCTGTCAGACGGGTTCGATTTCCTGGGATACAACGTCCGCCGGTACCATCAGAAGCTGCTTATCAAGCCAAGTGAGGCGGCTTTGAGGCGGATCCGGAAAAGGCTCGCGACGGAGATACGTGCACTGCGCGGATCCAACGTGATGGCGGTACTCGCCAAGCTCGGCCCCATTGTCCGGGGCTGGGCGGCCTACTACCGGGGAGTGGTCTCGTCCGGGCTATTCAGCAGCCTGGACCATTACCTGTGGCAGCTGCTCTACAAGTGGGCCACATGGAGCCACCCCAACAAGCCGAAGTCCTGGATCGTCGGCCGGTACTTCGGCAAGCTCAACAAGTTCAGGAACGACAACTGGGTATTCGGCCGCGACAGCGACGCCTACCTGACCAAGTTCTCCTGGACTCCTATCGTCCGGCACGTCATGGTCAAAGCCGGATCATCCCCCGATGATCCCGGCCTGGCCGAGTACTGGGCCGAACGGCGGAACCGGGTCAAGCCCCCGCTGGACGACTACACGCTGCGCCTGCTCACCAGGCAGGACGCGCGCTGTCCGCTCTGCGGGGAACACCTGCTGACCGCCGACCAGCCACCGCAATCCCCCGAGCAGTGGGAACGATGGTGGCTGCAGGTCACCCGAAAAGCGATAGCCGCCAGCTATCTCACCCATCATGGTGGGCCGGGCTCACCGGACGGCAGGCAAACACGCCTCGTACACGCCTCGTGCCATCGCGGGCTGAAAGCCCGACAGCGCAAGGAACCAGCACAGCCAACCTGCACGCCCTAGCGGCTTGCTTGAGCCGTATGCCGCGACGAGTGGCACGTACGGTTCTGAGGGGGGACCGGCGGGGCAACCCGCCGGTCCTACCCGGCGACCAGGCGGTCTGCCCGCTCCGCGAAGATCCAGGCCCTGAACCAGATCCGCCACCTCAGCTTCACCGCGCCTGAGGAGCTGCGGCAGCGGCTGGCCGGAGTGTCCCGCCAGCAGCTGGCCGCGAAAGCCGCGGCCCTGCGGCCGGGCAGCATGCGCGAAGGTGCCGGCCCGGTGATGCCCGCGACCAAGACCGCGCTGCGGATCCTGGGGCGGCGGGTGCTGGCCCTGGATGAGGAGAAGGCCCGCATCGACGCCCTGCTCACCACGCTGGTGACCCAGACCGCCCCGCAGCTGCTGGCGGTGTTCGGGGTGGGGATCGACACCGCGGCCGCGCTGCTGGTCACCGCCGGTGACAACCCGGGGCGGCTCCGGGTCCGAGGCCGCCTGGGCGCACCTGTGCGGCACCGCCCCCATCCCGGCGTCGTCGGGCAAGGTGACCCGCTACCGGCTCAGCCGCGGCGGTGACCGGCAAGCCAACCGGGCCCTGTGGGGGATCGTGATCACCCGGCTGCGCAACGACCCCCGCACGAGGGCCTACATGGCCCGCCGGCTGGCCGAGGGCCGCTCCAAGCCCGAGGTGATCCGCATCCTCAAGCGGTACGTGGCCCGGGAGGTCTACCACCGGCTGCCCCGGCCCTGACGGACTTCTGATCTTGGCGGCGGGCCTGGCCCGATAATCGGCTGACACCGCGAACTGCGGGTTGTCCTTGGAACGATCTGCCGGCCGCCGCCAGCCATCTGCATCCTCACCCCGCCGGCCCCAGCCTGTCCTGATAAGAGCGTGCCCGCCCGTGGCTCATCCCTGTCCTGACGGCTCCCCGGCACCGGCCATCAACGTCGGGAGACAATCATGACCATCCCCGGGCCGCGCAGCGGCGACGACACCTACGACCTGATCGACGACGCCCTCTACGCGCTCGCCGAGCGGCGCGGCGCCTGGCTCGGCGACGACCTGACCGCCATCATGCTCATCGCCAGCCTCGCCGACCAGGCCGAGCGCTTCCTCCCCGAGCTCGTGACCAACGCCCGGCTTAACGGCCACAGCTGGAACCGGGTCGCCCGCGCGCTGGCCACCAGCCCCGAGCAGGCACAGCTGCGCTACGGGCCCCAGTCCCCGATCGCCGACACCAGGTGGCCCTACGACCTTTAGCCACAGAGCGCGCCCGCCGCGGCAGGCTGAGGCGTTCCCCCGGTCGCTGCCATCGCGCCGCCAGCGCGGAGGAAGGCCGCGGGCAATGGATCAAACGACCCGAGCGCCCACACGGGACCGCACATGAAACCCGGCCCCAAACATGACATCCATTGGGCTTGACAAACATAGGAGCATCGATCCGTTTGGTGATCGGTCCAAGCGCGATCAGACCCGCCCCGTCACACTATGTGACCTGCGCAGCACACCTGACGCTCACCGAGCCGCCGATCCGGGCGGCAACCTGGATCGCCAGAGTGACTGTCGTTACCGCGCCCGAACGGCTGTTCGGCTCGCGGCCGGGCGAAAACAAGCCTTGGCTAGTTTGACCAGCTTGCCCTTGGCCGGCCATGCCAGCATCGCCGCTGCCCTGCGCTTTCACGCCGCCGCCCAGATCGCCCACTGCGAACGATCATGAGGTGCTGAACGGCTTTGGCTGGCGCCCTGCCTCCTGCCCTGCCATGCTGCCAACCGCTACCGCCGGCTGAGGGTGACGTGGGTGACGCCGCTGGGACTGTTCACGGCCTCAATCTGGAAACGGTCTTCAAGCCCCTCCAGACCGTCCCAGAGCCGCTCCCCGCGGCCCAGCACGATCGGCACCACGACGATGTGCAGGTAGTCGATCAGGCCTACGGCCAGGAATTCGCGGATGGTGGACGGGCCGCCGCCGATGCGGACATCCCCGCCCGCGGCGGCGTGGCGCGCCTGCGCAAGCGCCTGGGCGGGGCTGGCGTCGAGGAAGTCAAACGTGGTACCGCCGCTCATCTGGACGGAGGGCCGGGGATGGTGGGTGAGAACAAAGACCGGGGTGTGGAACGGCGGGGTGTCTCCCCACCATCCGTTCCACTCCTGGTCCGGCCAGGGTCCACGGTGCGGGCCGAACTGGCCCCGCCCCATGACCTCAGCGCCGATGCCCAGGGCCCAGGCGCTGGCGAAAGCGTCGTCGATGCCGGTGCTGCCGCCGGGCTGGCCCTGCATGGCGCGGAAGGTACGGGTCGGGAAGAACCACTCGTGCAGCCGGGTTCCCGCATGCCCAAACGGGGCATCCAGGCTTAGCCCCGCGCCTGTGCCGAACCCATCCAGCGACACCGAGAAGTGGTGCACCCGGACCTGCGACACGATGACCTCCTGACAAGTTGCTTCACAGCGACCGGGACCGGTTGCCGCGGCCCGCCACCAGTGAGGACGATCCACTGGCCCAAAGTCATCGCCAGCGCCTGGCCGCTGAGCATCATACCTGCGGATTACCGGGCGTTTCTGCTCACGGTGCGTAACCGACCCTGGACTCAGATAAGGCGCGCATCGCCGCCCAATTGTTGGTAGGCGTTGCGGGCCTGGCCGGGATGGCAGTGAGCCTGGCTCGTAGCGTTGAGAGGTCCCGGCGTGCTGGCTCTTTACTACCGCCTGCCAGTCCCTTGCGGGGCTTGGCTTTCGAACGACGTGC
>WNGG01015618.1_pt1 | contig 15192 bp, 16 predicted proteins | sample 5400661 | NCBI WGS metagenome assembly WNGG01 (sample SAMN13153372, study PRJNA577476) | soil metagenome | isolation source: 100 cm soil or saprolite under Garry oak tree replicate 1 | place: USA:California | collected 2016-06-15
CTGCTCGGCGCGATTCCAGATTTTCATTATCAACGCAGCTTTCCAGGTTTTTCGGCTTTCAAGTCTTCAGCCGGCGGCGGCGAGATCAGCCGAAACGGAGGCGACCATTTCCGAAGAGATCTTCGACAGCCTCGCTACCTGTTCCTGGCTGGCCATCATCTCCCGTCGCGTTGCTGCAAGTTCCTCCGCCTACGGCACCACGATCTTGATGCCGTGCGCCTGCACCTTCTCGCGTGCGCGAGCCTGCGCGGCCGCCATATCGGCCCGATAGGCCGCAACGTTCTCTTTCCAAAGATCGGTCAATACCTGGCGAAGATCGGGAGACAATTTCTGCCAGAACGCGAGACTCACGATCGGAATGTATTCGCCGCAAAACTGGTGGTCTTCGAAGCCATGGCGGATTCCCGATTCCCAGTATTGTCCGCTTGCCACCGTTTCAAAGCTCGTGATCAGCCCGTCGAACGTGCCTTGCGACAGTCCCAGCGCCACGTTCGGCAGCGGCGTGGTATTCGGGATCGCACCCATGAACTGGGTACGCCACGCCTGACCTGCTCCGCCGCTGTTACGAATTTTCATGCCTTTGAGGTCGCCGTAGGAATTCAGCGGTTTGCTCGTGCTGAACCAGTTGAAGAATCCAAGATCGAGCCACGGACCGATCACGTGCGAATTCAGTTGCGCTTCGATCTGTTTCGCGAGCAGCTGCCCCGGCTTGCCGTCGACGACACGGTGCACCGCTTCCATCGGGCGCCCGTAAAGTACGGGCAGTTGAAAGAAATCCGCATCGGGTACGATGCCGGTCAGGGTCCAGGCGCCGGGTGCTGCCATGTCGACCTGTCCCTGCAACAGGGCCTTGCCAACCTGCAGATCGGGAAACAGTTGTCCGCTTTCGAATAGTTGGGTCTTGATCTTTCCGCCTGCGGCAGTCTCGATCTTTCCGAGATAGTCCCTGATGATGGCGTTGCGTGTATGCGACGGCGCGGTGTCCAATGAACAACGCAGGGTCAATGGTTCGTCGGCCGCTGCTGCCCCGCTGCGAACGGCAGGTGCTGCCATCATGGCCATCGCGGAAGCCACGAACGCGCGGCGAGACAGTGACGGTTTCATGTTTATTCTCCTCTTTCTGGGTTGCTTCACCGGCTGGCGCGGACGAGACGATAGGCGTCGCTGGGCGGTGTTGGATGGTTGCGGTTTGACGTCATGCGCGCCCGTAGGGGCCAATCGGATCGGCATTGTTCAGAGAATGAGGGCCGATGCCGGACAAATGAGCAGCGTGTGGACCATCGGCATGGATTTGTGGCGGATGGTGGATAATGCCCCAAGCGCAGCCAGGAGCGCTTGATCGGCGGATACGTGCTTCGTCAAGGTGTGCTCTCTTACTTTTCAATCAATTCGAATAATTCGGTCGACCGACCGAGTCAAGAATTTTCATGCCGGCGAAGATTTTCATGTCGGCGACAACTTCGTCCCACTCGTGATGCGCACGACCCAGAAACAAGACGACGCAGTTTGGACGTGCAAGATAGACTGTCCACAAGTTCTGCCCTGCTTCGAGAGCACGCAGGGATATCCGGATCGCAGTCCAAAGACTTTGCCGCGCGCTTGATTTGCGATGCAGGTGTGCATGATAATTCATTGAGACGTCATCGTCCGTTCGGACGACCAAGTGCAATTTCTTTTTGCCGGTCACATGCTTGATGCCGACCGACGTGAGCGGCGCCGCGGCGCCAACGCGCAGAAGTCGATCGGCTTTGCAACGCTCACCGGGATGATCGGCTCGACGCTGCTCACCGTCGCCGTGGTGCCGTCGCTCTTTGTGGTGTTGCAGCAGATCGAGGCGAGGCAGACGTCGCCACAGGCCCGATCCGCCGCTTAGGATCACAGCACGCGCAAGCCCACACGGCTGCGCCACCGCCGCTTACGATTGCATTAACGAAGTTCGTTTAAATTTTATCGTGGGGCTGTGGGCTCGAACGTGCTTCGGGCCAAAGTGGGGTTTGGGGCCGTGGATATTCTGGTCATACTGGGTGGCCTGCTGTTGGCGTTCGTCGTCGCCGGCTGGTCCTCCGCAAAATCATATTTTGAGAAGGGCCGTCTCCAGGGATTGGCGGAAGCCACGCGCGAGATCTCCAGGGGTATCAGTTCGCACTACGAACTCGAGGGTCAGGCCATTCCCGAGAGCGTGGCAAAAGCCCTCAAGGCATTCAACGCCGTCTCCGGCAAACGCTGGAAGAAGGGCTCGACCGATCCGTATCATGCGCGACTTTGGACGGTTGGCGACGCGATCGGCGAGGCATGCTGGCTGAAGGGGCACGCCGCCGGCATCAGAAGGAAGGCGCCCGCGGAAGGCAAGATCCGCGTCGATCTCTCGCTCACCGAACTGCTGCAGCTCAGCTGGCTGGCGCAGCTCGGCTTTCAACACATGATGCCCAATTATCGCGGCTTCGAAATTCATCGCTTCAGCGGCGAGGAAGATGCGCGGGAAGGCGCGGCCGCCGTCGGCAAGATCGAGAGCGTTATTCCGGCGAAGGAACGGCCGTTCGCCGATCTTTCGGTCCAGTTCAAGAAGCGGCAGAAGCTGATCGGCGATTGGTGGCAGGCCGTGCCGGATCGGCTGACCGCTTAAGCGTCGCGGAAAAGCCTCGCATTGCAAAATCGCACGGCTATCGGCGTGGCTCGGAGGCAAAATCGCCGCATCAGGTTGAACTTTTCCGGGGCCATTTCCATTCTATGGCTGTATCCATAGGAGGCTCTAATGCGCAGGATCGCCCTTATCGCGGCAGTCGCGGTTACCATGCTACCACTGGCAGGATTTGCCCAACAATTACCGGGAACGGTTCCCTCGGAAACGACCGTCGGGGTTGCGCCGTCCGGGCCAGCAGGGGCTCCGGGTCCTGACGTTGTTCCGCAGCCCGGCGGCCCGTTGAATCCAGGGACGCAAACAGGCCGGGACGTGGTTGCCAGCGACGGCATTTCCACCGAGACGGTCAAGGCCGTTCCCTGCAGCACCGTCGCCCGGGAAACCGACGGCAGCACCACCTGCATCGGGATTCCGGATAGACCGGCGCGAAGGCGCTAAATCGTTGCGGATGTCAGACGACATTCTCGGTTAGTGCCGGGGCGGCGATCCCGCCCCCGGAGCGGCTTCGCCCGATCATTTCAGCGGCGCGCGAAAATCGATCGCGCGCAGGATCACGCCCGGCGGGTTGCCCTCCAGTTCGACATCGTTGAATTTCCGCGCCGCGCGTTCCTCGATGCGGTCGCGCAATCGCAGGAATTGCTGCTCGCGCTGCGCCGCCGGCGTTCGCGACGAACCCTCGAGTTGGTCCATCGCGTCGGTCGAGATGGCGCAGGCGACGTTGACCTCGTCATTCTTCATCGTGAACAGCACGACCATCCGGTTGAAGTCGTATTCCTGAAAGCTGCCCTGGGTGAGCGCCATATCGTGAACCTCCTCGCTGTCAGAACTTCTTCTTGGCCGGTGCCGGATTGAGCTCGGCAATTTTCGAAAGGCAATCTTCCTGCGTGGTGTGGGGGCCGGTGACGAAGGTGCCGCTCACCTTGGTGCTGTACCAGCCGGAGACGACACCGAGACGCAGCGATTCTTCGGTTTTGACGTGACGCGCGGAAAGTATTTGCATGGAGATTCCTTGACTGTGAGGTGTTGGCATTATTGCTGAGCGCAGGGAGTGGTTCGGATCCATCATCGAGTTGGCGCGGGCTCTGAGCGATTCAATGCGAATTGAATCGCTTTCGCGCGCTTTCGTCAGTTTTTTTGCAAATCGTCTGTTCGCAGCCTCGGAACGCAGCCCTGCATCCGGCGCCTGAGGCGAACCGGGATGACGGTGCGCCCTTTCAGCCCGAATAGCCACGATTTTCTTCAAGCTTAGATGCGCGGCCGCCGGCCTTCGATCGGATAGGCGGGATCGTTGGGGTTCGATCCCACCCATTATAGCGACGACGTGTCGCTTGTGCTATGAAAACAACCCTCGATTGCGAGGGGCGAGGGGGCCGCCGGATGAGCGGAGGTGCATATGGGCAGCTGCTTTGTCATCATGGGCTTCGGGGAGAAAACGGACTTCCAGTCGAGCCCGCAGCGTGTCCTGAATCTGAACAGGACTTACGCAAACATCATCAAGCCGGCCGTTACCGAGGCCGGCCACGCCTGCATCCGGGCGGACGAAATCATCCACTCCACGGTCATCGACAAGCCGATGTACGACAATCTGCTCGCGGCGGATCTCGTGATTGCGGATCTTTCCACCTCGAATGCGAATGCAATCTACGAGCTCGGGATTCGTCATGCATTGCGGCCACAACGAACGATCGTGATGGCGGAAAATAATTTCAGCTTTCCATTTGATCTCAATCATCTGAGCATTGTGAAGTACGAGCACCTCGGGAAAGACATCGGCTTTGACGAGGTGATGCGCGTCAGGGGGATTCTCAAGGAAAAAATCGCCGTCCTCATGGGCAGTCCGGAGGTCGACAGTCCGGTCTTTCTGTTCATTCCGACGCTTAAGCCGGCCAGCCTTCCCGCTGCAGGCACAGCGGCGATGCTTGAAGCTGCGGCTCCTCAACCAGCGCCTTCCTCCCGGCCGACCGACAGCACCAGCTTCGCGGGCCTTCTGGAAAAATTTCGCGCCGCCAAGCGCGCTGCCAATAAAGCTGCGGATTGGGCGACGCCGCTGGAGCTGTTGGGCCGCCTGAAGACGATGCAGCCCGACGACCCCTACATTCTCCAGCAGCTTGCACTTGCGACCTACAAAAACGAACGGCCCGACAAAAAGGTATCGCTGATACAAGCCAAGATCATTCTCGGCGATCTTGCGCCGCAAACATCCAGCGATGCGGAGACCGTCGGACTATGGGGTGCAATCCACAAACGGCTGTGGGAGGAGTTGAAAAATAACGACGATCTCGACGAAGCGGTTCGGGCCTATGCCAGAGGCTACTACATCAAGACCGACTACTATAACGGCATCAATTACGCCTTCATGCTCAATGTTCGCGCGGTTACTACAACCGGTGACGAGGCTTTGGCTGATCGCGTTCTCGCGCGGCGCATACGTCAACAGGTTTTGGCTATTTGCAATCGTTTGCTGGAGGCCGCGCCAGGTTCCGGCGAACCCGTTGCAGGTAGCGACGAACCATTCTGGATCGGTGCGACGAAGGTCGAAGCCTTGTTTGGGTTAGGCCGGCAGGACGAGGCAATAAAGTTGAAATCCGAGGTCGTCGCGAGGGAGCGCGAGCGGCTCAGGAAAGCCGGCGGCGATCGCGCAACCGCAAACGACGAAGTTGGCTGGAAGGAGGATAGCCTGACCAGCCAGCTCGAGAAGCTGGGCAAGCTGTTGTCGTAAGCGGTTCGAGCTTCACCCCGCCGTCCGGGGCCGCCGGCCTTCGATCGGATAGGCGGGGTCGTTGTACCCGGGCGTCGAGGGATGGCCGCTTGTCACGAGCCGGTCGATCAGCGCTTCGTCTTCGGCGGTAAAGCGATAATCCAGCGCGCGCAAATAATCGTCCCATTGTTCTTCGGTACGCGGGCCCGCGATCACGGCGCTGACGAATGAGCTGTTCAACACCCACGATACCGCGAATTGCCCGGCGGTGATCCCCTTCGCCTCGGCATGCTGTTTTATCTGCTGCGCCAATTGCAGCGATTCCGGCCGCCACTCGGTCTGCATCATGCGGGTGTCGTTACGGCCGGCGCGGGTGTCCTTGTCGGGGGACGCGTCGGGACGGTATTTGCCGGTCAGCACGCCGCGCGCCAGCGGGCTGTAGGGCACGAGGCCGAGGCCGTAGAAACCGCAGGCCGGGAAGTGCTCCACTTCGGGCATGCGGTTCATCGCATTGTAATAGGGCTGGCTGACGATCGGGCGATCGATGCCGAGGCGATCGCAGATGTTGCAGATTTCGGCGACCCGCCAGGCGCGGTAATTCGAGACGCCGAAATAGCGCACCTTGCCTTGGCGGATCAGTTCGCCCATCGCGCGCACGGTCTCGTCCAGCGGCGTCGAATGATCTTCCTTATGCAGATAATAGATGTCGATGTAGTCGGTGCCGAGCCGCTTCAGGCTTTCGTCGGCGGCCTGCAACATCCAGCGCCGCGACAGTCCGCCGTGATTGGGATCGTCGCCCATGGCATTGGCGAGTTTTGTGGCGAGCACCCAGTTCTGGCGGCTGTTGGAAATGGCGCGGCCGACCACCTGTTCGGAATTGCCATTTGAATACGCGTCCGCGGTATCGATAAAATTGATGCCGGCCTCGCGCGCTTTCGCAACGATCCGCGTCGACGTTGCCTCATCGGTTGGCCCGCCGAACATCATGGTGCCCAGACACATCGGTGAGATTTTCAGGCCGCTGCGGCCAAGTTGACGATATTGCATCGGTTGGTCCTCTGGGTTTGCATCGTCATTGCGAGCCAACGGGTCGGCGCAAAGCGCCGCCCGATGACAGGCTCCGCGAAGCAATCCATGGCTGCAAAGAACTGGATTGCTTCGTCGCTTCGCTCCTCGCAATGACGGGCGTAGCGCTACGTCTCGTTCTTCAATATCTTAAACACACCGCTGGCCATGACGATACAGCGGTCGCCGGCGGTCACCTCCGTGGTCACGAAAATCAGGCTGCGGGTGGTGCGCACCACGCGCGGCCTGGACATCAAAATCTCGCCGATCTTGCCGGAATCGACAAAGTGGGTGTCGAGCTGGACGGTAGCCAGCGTCGGCCGGCCCGATACGTATCGCGCGGTCATGCCGCAGGTGCGGTCCGCGAACGTCATCAACAACCCGCCCTGCACCAGGCCGCGGCGGTTGTGGTGCTTGTCCTGCGCGACCAGCGCATATTCGTGCCCGCTATTGACAACCCGTTCCCATAAAGGCCCGACCAGATGAAGAAACCCGGTTGTGTCAACGATGGTCCATCCGGAGGATTTGAGTTTCTCCGTGGCCTTGTCGGTCATGTCAGGTCTTTCCAGTCTTCGGCGAAGATTTCAGGTCTCCTGGACATTTCATCAATCGCTGACGTGTTGTAGTCAAGCGGGATGACCAGGCCATTCGACCATACCACCCGGCGGAATATCGCAGAGCGTTGTGCGGCGTTTGCGCGACTGCCGGCCAGTGAACCCGCGCTTGCGCTGAAACGGGCCGCTGTCGCCATCGCGCTCACCGGCGATGCGGCAGGTGGAACAGCTGTGCTGTTGACCCTGCGCGCTGCGGGGCTGCGCGCCCACAGCAGTCAATGGGCATTGCCGGGCGGGCGCTGCGACGAGGGCGAGACACAGGTTGCGGCGGCGTTGCGCGAGCTGCACGAGGAACTCGGCCTTGAACTCCGCCAAGCGAATGTTCTGGGTCTGCTCGACGATTATCCCACGCGCTCCGGCTATCTCATCACGCCGGTCGTGGTGTGGGCGGACGCGAGTGCTGCAATCTCGCCGAACCCGGAAGAAGTCGCCTCGGTACACCGCATCGCGCTTGGCGATATCGAACGGGCCGACGCGTTCGACTTCACCACCATTCCCGAAAGCACGCGGCGCGTGATCCGGTTTCGTCACGCCGGCCAATTCATCCACGCGCCCACGGCGGCGCTGATCTACCAGTTCCGCGAAGTGCTGGCAGGTCGCGATACCCGTGTGGCCGAGCTGGAGCAGCCGGTATTTGCCTGGAAGTAGAGTTTAGACCGTCATTGCGAGCGCAGCGAAGCAATCTATCGAGCCATAAAGAAAGAATGGATTGCTTCGCTGCGCTCGCAATGACGAACGATAGACCGAAAGTGGGTTGCAGACTGCTGACCTTTCGGCGACGATGCGGCCAACAAAAATAGGGGAGGTCCTGCATGCGCATCTGGAAGACATGGCTTTGCGCCGCGGCCCTCGCGTTCGGTTTGCCCGGCGCATCGGATGAGGCGCAGGCGCAATCCTTTCCGAGCCGTGCCATCACGCTGGTGATTCCGTTCGCGCCCGGCGGCAGCACCTCGATCGTCGGCCGCGTCATCGCCGACAAGATGAGCGAGCTGATCGGCGAAAAGGTCGTGGTCGACAATCGTCCCGGCGCCGGCGGCACCGTCGGCATCGACAATCGTCCCGGCGCCGGCGGCACCGTCGGCACCAAGGCGGTGGCCAAGAGCGAGCCCGACGGCTACACCATCGCGCTGGGATATACCGGCACGCTTGCGATCGGACCGTCGCTCTACAAGAATGCCGGCTACGATCCACGCAAGGATTTCGCGCCGATCGGCCTGATCGGCAATGCGCCGAATTCGCTGGTGGTGCATCCCTCGTTCCCCGCCAAGACCGTGGCCGAGCTGATCGCCTATGCCAAGGCCAATCCCGGCAAGGTCAATTTCGGCTCCGCCGGCGCGGGCACGGTGAGCCATATCACCGGCGAATATTTCGCCGCTTCCGCCGGCATCAAGCTGGTCCACATTCCCTACAAGGGCACCGGCCCGGCGCTGACCGATCTGTTGGGTGGACATATCCCGATGGCGTTCGCGCCGATCCCCGCGTCTCACCCCAGCGTTACGGCCGGATTGCTGCGCGCGCTGGCGGTGACCAGCACGACCCGTTCCAGCCTGCTGCCGGAGGTGCCGACGATTGCCGAGTCTGCATTGCCCGGATTCGATGCGTCGCTTTATTACGGCCTGGTGGCGCCGGCCAGCACGCCACGGCCGGTGATCGATAGACTGAACAAGACGCTGCAGGCCGCGCTCGCCTCCGATGAGGTGAAGAAGCAACTCGGGCTCGACGGCACCGAGATCACGCCGGGCACGCCGGAAGACTATGCCGCCTTCATCGACAAGGATGAAAAGAAATGGGCGCAGCTCGTCAAGGCCAGCGGCGTCGAGCAGGAGTGAGCGGCGGCTAATCCGCTCTGATCATTTTTCGGTCGCGCGCGATCGCGGCCTTGGGCTTGACCAGCTCCGGTTTCACCGTCTTTTGAGGATCCGGTTTCGGTGCCCGCGAAAGATTGTCGTAGCAGGCAAATCTTGAATGCATGTCCGGAAAGAGCCCGCAATCCACGGGCTCGGCACATGCTGGGGCGGTAAGGACCATTAAAACCGCGAATCCAGCGAGAGGCGTGATTTTCATGGACGTGCTCCATGGAACGTGGGGTTCCCTTGGAGAATCTAAAGCGTTTTCAAGCGAAGTGGAAACCGGTTCGCGTCAAGAAAACGCGTCAAATCAGGAATCCAGAGCCCCGTTTCGATTCTATCGAAACGGGGCTCTGGTATCGATCCGGGGCCAACGTTGGGCATCCGGTTTGTTTTGAACGATTCAATTCCCTGGCTGACTTCAGCCGCGGGCTTGCTAAAGAGGTCGGATGCGCCCTCATGCGATTCGTTATGGTCCAGGGTATCTCGCGTTCGCGCTGCTGCTGATCGCACCGCAGGCGGGGGCCATGGACGCGGCCACACTGCCGGCGGCAACGGCCGGCGCGATGGCGCAGGCGGCGTCGCCGCAAGCGATCGCGGAATATCGCCGTAAGCTCAGGGAATATCAGGAAGCGCGCGCGGCGTTCGAGCAGGAGGCAAGCGCCTATTGGAACTCGATTGCCGACAAGCGGCGGGGCCGCAACGCCAAGCGGCGAGATCGCCAGTCGATCGCGCTCGACGATTATGTGCTGACGCAGCCGCCGGTTTATGCCGGACCGAAGCGGCCGGTGGACCCGTCGCCATTGGAGCCTGACGAGACGCCGCGCCAGCGCAAAACCATTCCGGTGGTCGCCGATCTGTTGAAGGCAGCGCTCGAGCATTTCCAGTTCACGCCGCAGCGGCCCGCCGACGAAGTCGAGTTCAAGCGGGCCTATGCCCGCGTGGCTTCGGCGGCAGGGCTGACGCGCGAGCAGGCGGTGAGGGTCTATTCGTTCGAGACCGGCGGCAGCGGCAATCACGACATGCAATCCGGACTGAGTGCCTCGCGGCCGGGCTCGCGCGCGATCTCCACCGCGATCGGTTACAACCAGCTGCTCACCACCAACAGCGTCGAGCTGCTCGCCGAGCAGGGTCACGAATTCGTCCACGCATTGACGGAAAAGGCCGCGCGATTGTCAGGCGCGCCGCGCCAGGCGATGGATCGCAAGATCGCGGTACTGAAGCGGATGGTGGCATATGCGCGCTCGGTGCCGGACGAGTGGGCACAGCACGAGAAGCTCGGGGATACGCCGCAGGGCTGGGCGCTTCATGCCATGGTGCTGGATATCGATGTCGGCCCGTTGCTGCAGACCCATAAACTCCTGACCTCCGTTATCTTCGCACGGGCCAAGGGCTATAGCCGCGCGCTCAGCGCCGCCGAACTGGAGATGATGAATCTCACCGGCGACGGCACCGGGCTCGACATGGTGACGATGCCGCAGCCGATGCGCGAACAGGTCCCGACCTCGAATTTTTTCCAGCGCGGCGGCTACGAGCGCAATCCGGTGGCGATCCGCAACAACACCGTGGCGAAACTGCTTGATGTCACCGACCGCAGGATGGACAGCAACAGCAATCTGCCGGGCGCGAAAGATCTCGCGGCGGCGTTTTAGCTTACCCTCCCCCTCCAGGACCCTCCAGGGGAGGGTAGGATCGCGCAGTTGATAGTTCAGTTGGTTCCGAACATGAACCTGCCGTCGCCTTCGAGGTACGGTCCGGTCCGCATATAGAGCTGTCCGTTGTGGCCGATGAAAAACAACGTGCCCTTCGGCACCTTCTTCGCACCCTTCAGGAGCAGGCCGGCATTATTGGTGCCCATCTTGTAGGAAAACGTCTTGCCTTCCTTGTCGTAGCCATACCCCATGTCCGGCGTGAGCACCCACGGCGTCGGCTCCGCGGCTTGCGCGAAGGCAGACGTCGCCAGCGCGGACAGCGCGGCTGCCATCAAGAGGGTCTTGGTGGAAAATCGCGTCATGATCATTCTCCCCGGCGGCCGGTCTTTAAGAGTTTTTGTCGGTCCGCCAGTCCTTGAACAAATCACGAACGCTGTTCTCCCGTCAATACGACGGGTCCATTCGCCGCAGCGCGTCACCTTAGACTTTAGACTTTGGGATTTCCCGCCCCCGACTTCGCGACTATCTTCCGATTTCAGTCTAGAACCGTTTTTGAAAAAAACGTCACGGGGGATGATTCGGATGAACCACGTCATGAAAACTTGTTGGGGCGTTGTGTTGTTGTTCGTGACGCTGGTTCCCATTGCCCATGCCGACGACTTCAAGCTCAGCAGCAACCAGAGAATTTCCTGCAGCCGCGGCCTCAGCGCCGGAAAGCTCAGTACCGCGACCTGCAGATCCTACGCCTACATCTTCAACATCAAGACCACGGAATATTTCCGATGCTCGGTCAGCCTGGCGCTGACACGGGACAACAAGGAAGTCATCAACGTCCAGACCGACGGCGGCTGCACCAAGAAGCCCCGCATCTTCGAGGCCGATTCCAATTACTCGTTCGACGCCACCGAAACCGAGCCGCCGAACACCAATTCGTTTTTTGGTCCCGGCGGTTACGCGGTGTGGGCCAGCGACAACAACGCGCAAAAAGTGCGCGGCTGCATCATCATCTCTTCCGGTCTCGGCTCCGACATCTCGAAATGTCTCGACATGACGTTTCAGTGAGTGGTGCGACTTGCTCCTCATGGTGAGGAGGCGCTCTCCCGGCAGCGCGCTTGCGCTGTCCGGTGCGCCGTCTCGAACCATGAGGCTTCGATGCTACTCATCCTTCGAGACGCGGCGAAGACGCCCGCTCCCCCCGAGTGAGCGCTATTGCGCTCATCCGGGATGAGGGCTCGATGCGCGCTTAGTGGCTCATGCGAGCCGAGGCCGGATGGCCCGGCACCTTGAAGCGCTTGCCGGTGTCGGTGACCTTGGTGCCGTCGACTTTCAGGATCGAGAAATCCTGGGTCATGTAGTTTCCGGCCAGAATGTACTTGCCGTCGGGGGTGAACATGACGGCCTCCGGCAATCCGCCGACCTCGATGTCCTGGGTCTTGGTCACCTTCTTGCCGTCGATCTTCAGGATCGAGAGGCTGCCGTTCTTCCGGTAGAAAAAGGCCTTCTTGTTGTTGGAGCCGCGCAGGATGGCGGCGACCGCGAGATTGCCCTTCGGCGACATCGCCAGCCCTTCGGGGCCGTCACCGACCACCACCCGATCGATGATGCGTGGCGGGTTGGCTTCGAGATCGATCACGCTGGTGGTGTCGACGCTGCCGTCGGAAGATCCGGCGCCGCCATTGTCGGAGGTCAGCGCGATCTTGCCGTTGGGCGATACCACGACATTGTAGGGCCACTGGCCGGTCGGCAGGTCGACCTTGTTGTAGGTCACCTTGTCGCCCGCGATATCGAGCACCGACACCTTGTGCGCGGGAAATCTCACGGCCAGCGCACGCTTGCCGTCCGGCGTGAACACCACATGCGCGACGCTGTCGGGAAAGGCGATGGTGTCGGTGACCTTGACGTCGGTACCGTTGACCGAGAGCACGCTGACCGAATTGTCGCCGCGGTTGGCAACCAGCGCCATCTTGCCGGACGGGCTGAAGCTCAGCCCCGACGGCTGTTTGCCGCCGGTGACCGTCGCCGCCACTTTGGGGGGATTGGCCTTGAGATCGATGACGTAAATCTTGTTGTCCAGCACCTGCTTCAGGGTGTCGCCGTCCTTGGTGACATCGACCGAATCCGCCACCAGCGCGACCGAGCCGGTGGGGTCGATGTCGAGATTGACCGGCGGTCCGACGATCGAATTCTTCAGCGGCAGGGTGGCGACGATCTGGGGACTTTCAGGATTGGCGAGATCGACGATCAGAACCGAGTCCTTGCCGGGCGCGGACAGGACCGGCTTTCCGTCATCGTCCCACCAGACTTTCTCGTCGTTGCCGACGATCATGAACGGCTTGGCATAAGCCAGATTAAGAGTGGAGCTGCAGAGCAGGATTGCCGCTCCCAAGGATAATCCAACGGCACGATTGACAGTCATTGAGGCGTTCTCCGGGACAGGACCGGCCTCTGATGGGCCGGTTTGCAACCCCAGAGTACGCGGGGAACCGCATTGTTGCCAGTACGAAGCGCGCGCGGGCCGCGCCATCGAATTAACCCTGTTTTTGGCCGACGGGACGGGTTGACCGCGGGCGTTCGCCCGTCCAATTTCCCGCCGAAATCCAGGGGAGAATAACGCTCATGAGTTCGAAGTTGATTGCCGCTGCCATTGCTGTGGCGGCGGTGCTGTCGGCCGCGCCGGCGCGGGCCCAACAATTCATCAACGTGCTGACCGGCGGCACCTCCGGGGTGTATTATCCGCTCGGCGTCGCGATCGGGAAGATCTACAGCGACAAGATTCCGAACGTGAAGACCCAGGTGCAGGCCACCAAGGCGTCGGTCGAGAATCTGATCCTGCTGCAGCAGGGCCGCGGCGAGATCGCGTTTACGCTCGGCGACACCCTGAAGGCCGCCTGGGACGGCGATGAAGAGGCGGGCTTCAAGACCAAGCTGAACAAGCTGCGCACCATCGGCGCGATCTATCCGAATTATATCCAGATCGTCGCCACCGCCGACAGCGGCATCAAGACGCTGGCCGATCTCAAGGGCAAGAGCCTCTCGGTCGGAGCGCCCAAGTCAGGCACCGAACTCAACTCGCGCGCCATCCTTGGTGCTGCGGGATTGAGCTACAAGGATATCGGCAAGGTTGAATATCTGCCGTTCGCGGAATCCGTCGACTTGATGAAGAACCGGCAGTTGAATGCGACGCTGCAATCGGCCGGCCTCGGCGTGGCCTCGCTGAAGGATTTGAGCACGGCGACCGAGATCACCGTGGTGTCGGTTCCCAAGCAGGTGGTCGACAAGATCGGTCCGCCGTTCGTATCGGTCATGATCCCCGCCAACACCTACAACGGCCAGGACAAGGATGTACCGACCGCAGCGGTCATCAACTATCTGGTGACGAGTTCCGCTGTCAGCGACGATCTCGCCTATCAGATGACCAAGCTGATCTTCGAGTCGCTGCCGGAACTGGCGAATTCACACGCCGCCGGCAAGGAGATCAAACTTGAGTCCGCGGCGACCGGCAGTCCGGTGCCGCTGCATCCCGGCGCGATCCGTTATTACAAGGAAAAAGGTTTGATCGAGTAGCGCGAATTGGTTCTGGTGTCATGGCCGGGCTTGACCCGGCCATCCATTTTCTAAGTAAAACTTCATTCTTGATGGATGCGCGGGTCAAGCCCGCGCATGACGTATCTCAGGTCGGCGCGCCGGAGACGCAAGCGCCGGTCGATACGTGTGGGGGACTGCAGAGATGTTACAGGCAGAGGGCACTGAAGTGCCCGTCAAGGTCGAGTTCGATAATTTTGAGCACGGGTTTCCCGAAGGCTTCGGCGGGGGTGGCTGGGGACATCTGGCCTACGCCATCGGCATCGCGTTCGCGGTTTTTCAGCTTGTCGTCGCGGCGTGGAACATCCTGCCGAGCCAGGTGGTGCGGGGCGTTCACGTCGGCTTTCTGATCCTGATGACGTTCGGCCTGATCGGCAACTTCACCGCCAAAAGCAACGCCGGACGCGCCGCCGGCTGGCTGATCGGGAGCGCCGGCTTTCTGTGCGGGCTCTATCAGTGGATATTCTACGCCGACCTGATCGCACGCGACGGCGATCCGACGCGGCTCGATCTGGTGGTCGGCACCTTGCTCGCGGTGCTGATTTTCGAAGGCACGCGGCGGCTGATGGGTCTGGCGCTGCCGCTGATGTGCGGGGTCTGCCTTCTCTACTGGTTCTTCGGCCAGTATCTGCCCGCGCCGCTCAATCATCGCGGCTATGACTTCGATCAAATCATCACCCATCTGTCCTACGGCACCGAAGGCTTTTACGGCGTGCCGATCTATGTTTCAGCGACCTACATCTTTCTCTTCATCCTGTTCGGCTCGTTCCTCGAGCGCGCCGGGATGATTCAATTGTTTACCGACGTCTCGTTGGGCCTGTTCGGCGGCACCCGTGGCGGTCCGGCCAAGGTCGCGGTGTTTGCGTCGGGCATGATGGGCACGATCTCGGGCTCCGGCGTCGCCAATGTCGTCACCGTCGGACAGTTCACGATTCCGCTGATGATCAAGTTCGGCTATCGCCGCGCCTTTGCCGCGGGCGTCGAGGCCACCGCGTCGATGGGCGGACAGATCATGCCGCCGGTGATGGGCGCGGTCGCCTTCATCATGGCGGAGACCTTGGGCGTCGAATATTCCGTCATCGTCAAGGCCGCGGTG
>WNGG01008272.1_pt1 | contig 15184 bp, 12 predicted proteins | sample 5400661 | NCBI WGS metagenome assembly WNGG01 (sample SAMN13153372, study PRJNA577476) | soil metagenome | isolation source: 100 cm soil or saprolite under Garry oak tree replicate 1 | place: USA:California | collected 2016-06-15
CGGCGTTCTTCGTCAGCTCGCCGGCAACGTTGGACGAGGCGGCAGTGAGCGAGCGCTCGATGTCCTCGGCATCCTGCTTGAGCTGGCTCGTCACGGTCGACGAGACGGTGGTGAGCGTGCGCTCGGCATCCTGCGCCGTCGAGCGGATCGCCTCGACCGTGGAGGCGGTGAGCTGGCCGAGCGAACGCTCGGCGTCGCCGGTGTTGTTCTTGATCGCCTGGGCGAGCTGCTCGACGCGCGAGTTGACCAGGGTGGCGGCGGCCTGGCCGCGCACCTCGATCTGGGTTATCGCGGTCTCGACCCGCCCGACCAGCAATTCCTCGAACCGGCCGATGCGCGTGTCGAGGTTGCCGGCGATCTCGGTGGCGCGCTGGCCGAGCGTCTTGTCGATCGCGGCGGCTTTGCTGTCGAGGGTGTCGGCAAGCGCGCTGCTGCGGCTGTTGATGGCGGAGGTGGTGTCGCCGATGCGCTTGTCGATCGCGGCGACCACTTCCTTGGTGCCTTCCGCCAAGGTGCGCGCGATCTCCATCACCCGCGAGCCGAGGCCCTCGTTGAGCGTCTGGGTGCGGCTGTCGAGCGCCGCCTCGATGCGGTCGAACCGCTGGTCGAGCGCCGAGGTGACCTCCGCGCTCTTCGAGCCGAGGCGGTTGTCGATGACCTCCAGATGCGCGTGCATCGCATCGGCGACTTCGTTGGTCTTATGCCCGAGGCGCGTGACGATGTCGGTGCCGGCCGCCTCGATGCGGTTGAAGCGCTGGTCGAGCGCCGAGGTGACCTCCCCGGCCTTGGCGCCGATGCGGCTGTCGAACGCCTCGAGGTGGGAGTGCATGGTCCCGGTGATTTCTTCGGTCTTCTGCCCGAGGCGCTGGACGATCTCGGCTCCCGCCGTCTCGATGCGATTGAAGCGCTGATCGAGCGCCGAGGTGACCTCCGCGCTCTTGGCGGCAAAGCGGATGTCGAAGCTCTCCAGGTGGTCGCGCATCGTCTCGGTGATCTCGCCCGACCTTTGGCCCAGCCGCTCGACCAGCTCGCCGCCGTACACTTTCACCGTGCGGTCGAACTCGGTGAGATGCCGGGTGATGAGCCCGCCCAGCGCGGAGCTGTCGCGCGTGATGCGCTCGGCAAGCTCGTTGCCGCCGTGCGTGAGCACCCCCTCGAGCGACTGCAAGCGGGCGGCCAGCATCTCCCTGACCGCGTCGCCCTTGGTGTTGATCTCCGTGGCGAGATTGTCGGCGGTGTCGCGGAACGAGTCGGTGACCTTGCCGGTGCGCGAGACGATGGTCTCGGTGATGCGCGAGCCGGTCTCCTCCAGCTTGGAGACGACGTCGGTGCCGCGCAGGGTGAGATCGAGGACGAGCGACTCGCCGGTGGACTTGAGCGAGCTGTTCACCTCTTCGGCGCGGCTGGCGATGTTCTCGGCCAGCTGGTTGCCGGTTTCCAGCAGCGCTTCGGTGATTTCCTGCGAGCGGTTGCATGTTCGAGGTGATCTCGTCGGTGCGGCGGGCCAGCGTCTCGGCGACGTTGAGGGTGCGCTCCGACACCTCCTCGGTCACGGTATCGAGCCGCGAGGAAAGCATCTGCGCGAGCCGCACGGTCAGGTCTTCGACCTGCTCGCTGATGTGGTCGGTCTTGACGTTCAGGCTCGCCGTCATCTTGTCGCTGGCGGATTCCAGCGTGCGGCTGACGTCGTCGCCGGTGCGGTTGAGGTGGTCGAGCAGGTCGCCGCCGCGCTCGCCGATGGCGTCGATCATCGAATCGCCGGCGCGCCCGAGCGCCAGCGTGATGTGCTCGCCCTTCTCGGCGAGCGTGCGGGTGATCCGCTGCGCCGCGTCGTTGACGCTGGCCGCGACCATCTCGCTGATCGAGGTGATGTCCTGGGTCAGGCCGAGGTGCACGCTGGCGAGCGAGTTGCGGACCTGCTCGGCCTGGCCGACCAGGGTGTCGCGCTGGTTGGCGAGGTCCTCGATCAGGCCGCGGATGCGCAGCTCGTTGTCGTTATAGGCGCGCTCGAGCTGGGCGACCTCGTTGTGCACCAGCGCCTCGAGCTCGGCGGCGCGGGCGAGCGCGCGCTCGACGCCGTCGCCCATGGCGGCGACCTCGCGGCGGATCGCCTGGCCGACCGTGACCATGGCCTCGCGCGCGATCGTCTCCGGCTCGGCGAGCCGCATCGACACGTCGGTCATCGAGCGGGCGATGAGGCGCAGCTCCTGCGCCCGGCGCACCATGTGGGCGAGCACGAAGAAGAAGGCGATCGGCACGACGATCGCGCCGAGAATCCCAAACAGTTGCGGCGCCGCCGCGCCCTGGCCGATCAGGTTGGCGAGGTCGGTGCCGAAATAGCCGACGGCAAGCGCGATGCCGAGCCCGCCCCACACCAGCGAGAACAAGGTCGCGCCGAGATAGGGATTGATCGACGGCCGCTGCAGCGCCTGCAGCATTTGTCCGACCGACTGGCGATCGTCATTGGCGGCGCGGCGCGGCTCTTCGACGCCCGGCTGCTCCGCCGCGAGCGGGGCGCTGTCGAAGAACAGATCCTGATCGACGGCGGCGCGCCGGCGCCGGTTCTCGCGCGCAGGCTCGGGCTCGAGCGGGCGCGCGGCGGAAGCGCCGGCCGGCGGCGCCGGCTCGCCTTCGCGCAGATTGAGAGCGTCCTGGATCGCCGACAAAGCTGCCTCGGTCGGGTCCTGCATCTTCTTTGGGGTGTTGGCCATGTCTGATCGCCCGCGTCCGTACTCTCAACCAGGATCGTCGCCCGGCGGGGTCAGCCCCGCCGGCCACGCGCTTTTTTGAGCATGATCCGTTCGGAAAATCGGTGCCCGCCCCGGATCACGTCCGGGCCACGCCTTTCCGGATCATGCTCGATTGCGTGTGAAACGTTGCGATCCCCTCCCGGAACGGCTCTGGACCCACCTGTCCTGCAAGGACAATGGACCGCCGCTCGTCTATCCTATCGGCCCAACCGGCTGATTGAAACTGACTTTGTAACCTTCTGTTAATCATCGTTAACGGTATGGCGCTATGGATGAGGGGCGAAAGGCATCGCACCCCGACCCGGATGGAGAGACGCCGGCCGGCGCGCCGCAGCCGACCGAAGCCCAGCGCCGCTACCTCGTGCGCGGGCTGAGCGAGCCGGGCGGCAAATTGCCGCTGTTCGATCACGACGGCCGGCAGGTGCCGCGCAAGACCGTCGAGGCCTGCCTCGCGCATGGCTGGGCCGAACCCTGGTTCAACAACCCGGTCAAGCCCGACTGGATGGTGTGCAAGCTCACCGCCGCGGGCTATCGCGCGCTGGGCAGCGCGCGCCCGAACGACGCGCCGCCCGCCGACGCGCCGCCGGGCCGGCGTTAAGCGACCGTTTACCCTAAGCGTGGTTCGATCAGGGCCGATGCCGGCCGTGCGGCCACGCATTTACCGGGTATTCGTCGCTCCCCGGTCAAGCTCGGCCCATAAGCCGCAAGCAATGAAGCCCACGGGGAGGGCGAAATGTTGGACGTGTCGCCGGCCGCCGAGGCCCCAACGCTTGCTTCGATCGAGCGGCCCATCGATCTCGTGCATCTTGCGCGCATGACACTCGGCGACCGCAGCCTCGAGCGTGAGGTGCTGCAGCTGTTCGACCGTCAGGCGGTCATGCTGGTGGCACGCATGCGCGCGGCCGAGCCCTGCTCGGTGGCGGCGGTGGCGCACACCCTCAAGGGCTCGGCGCGCGGCGTCGGCGCCTGGCGCGTGGCCGCAGCCGCCGAGGCGGTGGAACTGGCCGCCTCGACCGGGGAGGCCTTGGGCGCGGCGGTCGAGCGGCTTGCCGCGGCGGCGAACGAGGCCCGCGCGGTCATCGCCGATCTCCTGCGCGCCAACTGAATCCGGCCATCTGCGCATAGGTCGCATCCGCCTTGGGCGGGGTTGGCGCTCGCGCCGCGAACCGTTATAGGAAGCGGCCCATTGGTCCGGCCGACCATTTCCCCCGGTTCCCGACGCGCGTCGATGCCCAAGATCACCTATATCGATACGGCCGGACAGTCCCGAAGAGGACATGCTCGATTTTGCCTTCGAGGTCAGGCCGACCTCGCGATTGTCCTGCCAGATCAAGGTGACCGAAGCGCTCGATGGACTGGTGGTGAGTACCCCGGAGCGGCAGGCATGAAGCATGTGGCGATGGAAACGATCAAAACCGATGTGCTGATCATCGGCGCGGGCCCGATCGGCCTGTTCGCGGTGTTCGAGCTCGGCCTGCTCGACATGAAGGCGCACCTCGTCGACATCCTCGACAAGCCGGGCGGCCAGTGCGCCGAACTCTATCCGGAGAAACCGATCTACGACATCCCGGCCATCCCCTACATCACCGGCGAGGGCTTGGTGGACGCGCTGATGGCGCAGATCAAGCCGTTCGGCCCGACGTTCCACCTCGGCGAAATGGTCGAGAGCATCGAGAAGATCGGCGACCCGCTGTTCCGCGTGATCACCGACTGCGGCAAGGCGTTCGAGGCGAAGGTGCTGGTGATCGCGGCCGGCGGCGGCTCGTTCCAGCCGAAGAAGCCGCCGATTCCCGGCATCGACGCCTACGAGGGCAAGTCGGTGTTCTACGCGGTGCGCAAGATGGACGCGTTCCGCGACAAGGACCTGCTCATCGTCGGCGGCGGCGATTCCGCCCTCGACTGGACGCTCAACCTGCAGCCGATCGCCAAGCGCCTGACGCTGCTGCATCGGCGCGACGATTTCCGCGCCGCGCCGGACAGCGTCGGCAAAATGCGCGCGCTGGTCGCCCAGGGCGCGATGGATCTGAAGATCGGCCAGGTGACCGCGCTCGAAGGCGCGGACGGCATGCTCACCGGGGCGGCCGTGAAGGGCAGCGACGGCGCCGTCGCTAAGGTCGCGTGCGACACCATGCTGCCGTTCTTCGGGTTGACCATGAAGCTCGGCCCGGTCGCCAATTGGGGCATCGACATGCACGAGGGCGAGCTGATCCCGGTCGACACCGCCGCCTTTGAGACCAGAACCCCCGGCATTTTCGCGGTCGGCGACATCAACTGGTACCCGGGCAAGCTCAAGCTGATCCTGTCCGGCTTCCACGAAGTCGCCCTGATGGCCCAGAAGGCGTACCGCTACGTGTTTCCGGACAAACGCCTCGTGTTCCAGTACACGACGTCGTCGACCAGCCTGCAGAAGAAGCTCGGCGTGGCGTGAGGCTGCGCAGGCGATCGACCGCCCGCTCAGTTGTTGCGCTTCAGCTCCATGGCGGCGCGCGCCAGAATTTCGACCACGCGCGCCTCGGACTCTGCGTCGTCCTCCAGACGCTTCGTCGCGGCCTCGCGAAGATTGCTGATGGCGGCCTCGACCAGCGGCGGCACCGCGTGGCGATCGTCGCCGTCCCGCCCGCACATCCGGCGCCAACGCGCGAACCGCTCTCCGACCATCGACAACCGTTCGAGCACGGTATCGGCGAGATCGCGGTTTGCTTCGAGATGGGCACGTCCCTGGTCGGTGATGGTGTAGAGCTTCTTGCTCCCTTCGGTCTGCGCGGTCACGTACCCGGTTTCCTCGAGATAGGTCAGCGTCGGGTAAACAATGCCGGGGCTCGGGCTGTACCAGCCGGAGGTTTTCTCCTCGAGCAGCTTGATGATCTCGTAGCCGTGGCGCGGCTGCTCGGCGATGAGCGCAAGCGCGATGAGCTGCAGATCCCCCTGCGCCAACATCCGCCCGGCGCGCATCATGTCGTCGCCGCCCATTCCGCGGCCGCCCCGGCCGGGGCCGCCGAAAAACCGGCCGCGCCGAGGGCGTCCGCCGGCGCAGTGGCGTTGATGGTGCGGTTCACGGTGTCTGATGCCGAACATGTCTGGTTCTCCTGTGTGCGAAAGATATATCTTAAGATAGCTCATTGAGGAATATAGCACAAGATATATTTTCGTATCTTCTATGCTATTGAGTTGAATGGGCTTTCCGGGAGCCGTGAGCCCACCGGGGCCATGTGCGCGCAATCGCTTGACCGGGGCCATGTTCCGGCGAACTGTCGCGCCGGAGGCCCGCGCCCAAAATGTTCGTCACCTTCTTCCACGAGCTCAAATCCGCCGGCGTGCCGGTGACGCTGCGCGAGTATCTCACCCTGATGGAGGCGATGGAGCACGACCTCGCGGCGCGCCGGGTCGAGGGCTTCTACTATCTGTCGCGCGCGGCGCTGATCAAGGACGAGCGCAACCTCGACAAGTTCGACCGCGTGTTCGGCAAGGTGTTCAAGGGCCTCGAGCTGATGGAGGAGGCGCTCGCCGCCGAGATTCCGGCGGAATGGCTCAGGAAGCTGGCGGAGAAATATCTCACCGAAGAGGAGAAGAAGCAGATCGAGGCGATGGGCGGCCTCGACAAGCTCTTGGAGACCTTGCGCAAGCGCCTCGCCGAGCAGAAAGGCCGCCACCAGGGCGGCTCGAAGTGGATCGGCACCGCCGGCACCTCGCCCTACGGCGCCTACGGCTACAATCCGGAGGGCGTGCGCATCGGCCAGGACGGCAACCGCAATTTCCGCGCCGTCAAGGTGTGGGACAGGCGCGAGTTCAAGGACCTCGACGACACCGTCGAGCTCGGCACCCGCAACATCAAGATCGCGCTGCGCCGGCTGCGCAAGTTCGCCCGCACCGGCGCCCCCGAGGAGCTCGACCTCGACGGCACCATCAAGGACACGGCGCACAAGGGCTATCTCGACATCAAGCTGCGGCCCGAACGGCACAACGCCGTCAAGGTGCTGCTGTTCTTCGACATCGGCGGCTCGATGGACTGGCACGTGCGGGCGGTCGAGGAGCTGTTCTCCGCCGCGCGCACCGAGTTCAAGCACATGGACTATTTCTACTTCCACAATTGCCCGTACGAGCGGATGTGGCGGCAGAACCGGCGGCGTTACGACGACACGACGCCGACCTGGGACCTGCTGCACACCTATCCGCACGACTACAAGACGATCTTCGTCGGCGACGCCTCGATGAGCCCCTACGAGATCACCACGCCGGGCGGCTCGATCGAGCACTTCAACGAGGAGGCGGGCGCGGTGTGGCTCGAGCGGATCACGCGCACCTATCCGGCCTGCGTGTGGCTCAATCCGGTGCCGGAGAACCAGTGGGACATGACCTACTCGATCCGCATGATCCGCCAGCTCGTGGGCGGGCGGATGTATCCGCTCACCCTCGACGGGCTCGACCGGGCGATGCGGGAATTGGTGCGGTAGCGCGGATGGAGCGAAGCGCAATCCGGGAGCATTGACTTCGCATTTCGCTCCGTGCGGTCTACGGCTTACGCTTTCGCACGCCGGCGCGGCGACTGGATTCGATGCGGTTTCGCTGTCGAACGAGGACGCGGTTTTGCTCTTCGTTTCGCTTTCTTTGATTTCGCGGCATCGCGAAAATGCTTGGCGTTCTCGTTGAGAGCGCGCAGGATCGCCTCTCTCATTTCGCCGTTCGTCAGGTCGATCATCGGGTCGCGTCCTCGATCAGTTTCCACCGTACGGGATCGTGCAAAATGAGCGGCGCATCGGGCTGCCGCTCCGCAATCAGCTCGCCGCGCCCATCGGCATTGTCGTAAATATAGCCGATATCTACGAGCGGCAAATATAGGTGCCGCATATTTCGAAGTCCTGCCTGGTAGCGGCGGACTACAACATCGTCGGGAATGCGATGTCCGCCTTCACGTACCCGGCGCGCGACCCGGGCCAACGCCATGTGCGGAGACGGCAACCAGAGAAATACCAGGGTCAAACGATATCCGGCAGCGCGGCACATGCGTAGCAGATTTGCGTGTCCGCGGCCCGAGCACGTCGTCTCGAACGCAAAGCTCTCGCCGGCGCCGGCAAGGGCTCGAATCCGCTCGACCATCAGTCGGCCGGCCAGAAAGACGCTTCCTTCAGGATTGAATGGTGATAGCCCGCGGGCAATTTCGTCCGCATTCACGAATTCGCGGATCCCGAGGGCTCCAGGCAGTAGGCGCGGAGCGAGCGTCGTTTTACCCGCGCCGTTAGGGCCGCCGAGCATGATCACATCCCTCATTTCACTCGCTCAGCTGCCCGCAATATTTCGCCATCCTGGTGGCGAGCGACAGCAGCGCCCCGTCGCCGCCGGCCCAGGCGATGAACGACAGGCCGACCGGGCAATCGTCCACGGTGCCGATCGGGATCGTCACCTGGGGCAGGCCGGAGAGCCCGGCGATGCAGGTCAGACGCATCACGCGCGTGCGGTAGGAGTCGAGGGCCTGCGCCGGCGTGTCGATGCGCGGGGCGATGCAGGGCGCGGTCGGCAGCGCCATGACGGTGCCGGGCGGCAGCAGGCTGCTCACGCGCTCGCGCGCAACGGATTGCGTCTTGAGCGCCGCCTCGGCGGCTTGCGCCGTCACCGTCGCGGCGAACGCCATGCGCTCGCGAATGCCGGGACCGAGGTTCGGCCGGTGCCGTTCGATGAACTCGCCGTAGATGCCCCACACCTCGCGCGCCTGGATGATGCGAAAGCTCTCGCGCCAGGCGTCGAGGCCGTCCGGCGCGACATTGTCGTGCGCGGGCGAGGGAAGCTCCTCCGCGGCAACGGCGAGCGCCCGGCCGAGCAACGCGACAACGGCGGGATCGGCCTCGGCGAAGGCGTCGTCGGCGATGAGCAGGCCGCGGATGGGCGGCGGCGTCTCGTCCCAATCCTCATCGAGCAGGACGCGGCCCACCTGCAGCAGAACGCCGGGGCCGTGGGCGAACCAGCCGGCGACGTCGAAGGAGGGCGCCATGGCCATGGCGCCCGACAGATCGACGCGGCCGAGGGTCGGACGCAGTCCATAGATGCCGCACAAGGCGGCGGGGATGCGCACCGAGCCGCCGGTGTCGCTGCCGAGCGCGAAGTCGCAGGCGCCCGCCGCGGTCGCCGCCGCCGCTCCGCTCGACGAGCCGCCCGGCAGCCGTCCCGGCGCGCGCAGGTTGACCGGCGTGCCGTAATGGGCGTTGGCGCCGGTGACGCTGTAGAAGAACTCGTCGCAGACCGTCTTGCCGATGATGGTCGCGCCGGCGTCGAGAAGCTTTGCGACCGCGGCGGCATGCGTTGACGCGGGCGCCTGCGCGGCGAGCCAATCCGGACTGCCGCCGCCGGTGCGCTCGCCCGCGATGTCGTACATGTCCTTGACGGCGGCCGTGAGCCCGGCGAGCGGGCCCGCGGCCGCGCCGACGATGGGCGCGGCGAGATCATGTGGGACGAAGAACGTCCCGCCATGCCGCGCTTCCTCACGTGCGTCTGCATCGATCGTCATGCGTGCGGCTCTAGCTTGTTGTGGGAAGCATGATCTTTTCCGAAAACCGGTACCCACCCCGGATCAAGTCCGGGGCAGGCTTTTTCGGGATCATGCTCTAGCACTATGCGGAAAGAACGCAGCGCGGCAAGCGTTTGACCGGCGGGGCGTTTCGGCGGATGAACGTGCGCGCAGCAAGCAAGGCGGCAGAGCATCCATGGATGCGAGGTCGGGCGTCCGTTTCGGCTATTCGGCCGATCCCGCGAGCGGCGATCCGCTCTATGCGTACAAGCCTTCGCTCGCCGGCACGCCGTGGCACTTCCGGCTTCGCGCCGACGTGATCGAGTGGCGCCTCGGCGCGCGATCCGATCGCGTCCCCTACGGCCGCATCCGACGCGTGCGATTATCGTTCCGGCCGGCGCCGATGCAGCGCCGGCGCTTCGTCGCGGAGATTTGGCCCGCGGCCGGACCCAAGCTCACGATCGCCTCGTCGTCGTGGAAGGGCATCGCCGAGCACGAGCGGCTCGACGACGGCTATGCGAACTTCGTGGCCGAACTGCACCGGCGCATCGCCGCGGCCGGCGGCCAGACCTCGTTCGAGCGCGGCGCGCCGCCGTTGCTCTATTGGCCGACGCTCGCCGTGAGCCTCGCCACCGGCTTGGCGATCGCCGCCTTGGCGGTGGTGGCGCTGCGCAACGATGCGATCGCGGCGGCCGCGCTCATCGGCGCCTTTCTGGCGATGTTGCTGTGGCAGATGGCGACCTACGCCCGCCGCAACCGGCCCGGCACCTATCGGCCCGATGCACTGCCGGCGGACGTGCTGCCGGGCTGATCGTTCGGGTCCGTTGGTTCGGCCGCCGCGCCGCCGCGCCGCGCCAAAAGGTCGGGCACGAGATCGCCGAGCGCCGGGCGCGCCAGAGCGACGAACGGCAGCGGCCGCGCGACCTCGATCGCCGCCAGCCCGAGCCGCGCGGTGAGCAGCCCGTTGAGCACGCCTTCGCCGAGCCGCGCCGAGAGCTTGGCCGCAACCCCGTGGCCGAGCACTTGCTGGATGAGGCTGTCGCCGGCCGCCATGCCGCCGGTCATGGCGAGATGCGCGATGACGTGGCGGATCAGCCGGATCAGGCCGAGCGTGCCCGGCCGGCCGCCGTAGAGGTCGGCGAGACGGCGCACCAGCATCACCGCGCTCACGAACACGAAGGCCATGTCGACGGCGGCGCGCGGGCTCACCGCGGTGACAACCGAGACGCGCCGCGCCGCGGCGGCGACGAGGCGGCGGGCTTCCTGATCGAGCGGCCCCATCAGCTCGCGCTCGGCCAGCCGCACCAGGTCGGCGCCGTCGATGATGTCGTCGAGATGGCTTGCGATCGCCGCGCGGCTGCGGGCGAGCTGCGGGGCGGCCCGCGTTATGGCGAGAAGCTCGCGCACGACCGCGCGCGCACCCTCGCGATCGTCGGCGGCGATCACGTCCTCAGCACGTCCGCGCAGCTTCTCGACGGCGGCGAGGCGCGCCAATCCAAAGGCTTCGCGCGCCGCGACCGCCACGAGGGCAAGCGCAGCGAGGATCGCAAGCGCAAGCCCGATGCTGCCGAGCAAGGTGGAGCGCGCCGCCAAGTCCTCGACGAGGTTCGTCACCGCAAGCCCGAGGCCGAGCAGGGTCAGCGATCCGAGCGCGGACCAGAAGACCGTGCCCCAGGGGAAGCGGCGCCGCGGCCGCACCGCCGGTGGAATGACCGCGGGAAGCGAGGGGGTCTCCGGCGCCGGCGTCACCAGGACCTTTGCGCGGCGGGCGCGTGCCTGCGGCTCGGCGTCATCACGGTCGCGCGGCGCGACGACCACGTGCGGGTCGTCGAGCCGGAAGGCAGCGGGTTTGCGGTGATCGGTCATTCGAGGCGGTCCGCGAGCAGGAATTGAAGGGCGCGGTCGAGGCGGATGTGGGGCAGGGCAGGTTCGCCGGGCCCGGTGGTCTCGAGCGCCGGCGGACGAAAGCGCAGGAAACGATAATCGGCCTCCTGCTCGGTCCCGGCGGTCAATCCTTTGAACGGCGCCTGGTCGGGATCGAACAAATTTTGCGCATCGTCCGGGAGATCGCCGGGAAAGACCGCGACGTCGGTCGCGCCGTCGAACGTCTGCGTTCCGGCATGCTCGCCGGTTGCCGGGGTGCCGAGGATCGAGGGCAGCCGATCGCGCCCGCGCTCGACCATGGCCTCGCGGGTGGCGCGCACCGCGGCGAGCGCGACCACGTCGATGCGCGCGCCGGCGAGCTGGGCGCGGGCGCCGGCACGCTCGGTCATGCGCGCGAGGATGCGCTCGAGCCGGTCATGGCTCACGTGATGCATCTGGTCGGCCTTGGTGGCGGCAAACAGAATGCGATCGACGCGCGGGCGCGCCAGGGCGCTGGCCCAGGTATTGCGGCCGACGCGGAAGGCGGCGAGGATCGCGGCGAGCGCGCCTTCCAGGTCGCGCAGCGCCGCCGGGCCGGCATTGAACGCGGTGAGCGCATCGATCAGCACGATCTGGCGGTCGAGGCGGGCGAAATGCTCGCGAAAGAACGGGCGCACGACCGCGGCTTTGTAGGCCTCGAAACGCCGCTCCATCATCGCCCACAGCGTGCCGGGCGGCGCGGGCCCGCCCCCGTCGAGATCGAGCGGCGCGAAGGTGAGGGCGGGCGAGCCTTCCAGGTCCCCCGGCATGAGGAAGCGCCCGGGCGGCAACAGGCTGAGCGCGTAGCGCTCGTCGCGGCAGGCACGCAGATAATCCGTGAACAATCGGGCTGCCGCGAGCGCCGCCTGCTCGTCCTCGGCGCCGAGCGGCCGCAGGGCCGTGAGATGGTCGTGCCAGACGGCCGCAAGCGCGCGGCGCGGCTCAATGCGCGACAGATCGAGCGCCTGGCGCGACCATTGGGCGTAGCTCGTCGCCAGCAGCGGCAGATCGAGCAGCCATTCGCCCGGATAGTCGACGATATCGAGGGTGAGCGTGCGCTCGCGCGCCGCGCCGCGCGCCGACTGGTAGTCGATCGCGAGCCGCAGCTCGCTGATGCGGCGCGTCGACTGCGGCCAGCGCCGCTCGCCGATCAGGGCGCGGATATGGGTCTCGTAATCGAAGCGCGGCACCGCGTCGTCGGGCTGCGGGCGCAGGCTCGCGCGGGCGATTCGCCCGGTGGCGAAGGCTTCGAACAGCGGCATCCGCCCGCCGTGCAGCAGCGCATGCACGAGGGCGGTGATGAACACGGTCTTGCCGGAGCCCGACAGGCCGGTGACGCCGAGCCGAATGGTCGGATGCACCACGTGCGCGGCGAAGTCGGCAAGCGCCCGCGCCGCCAGGCGCGCCTCTTCAGCGACGGTCGCGAGGCTTGCGCGCATGCTCAGGGGAAGGGTCGGCAGGGGCGACACGGCGCTTGAGATAACAATCGCGCGTGCCATCCGCCAGCGCGGCGCGTCTAAACGGGGAGGGTGGCGCGTGCAAAATTCACAGCCCTCATGGTGAGGAGGCGCGCGCAGCGGGCCGTCTCGAACCATGGCAACAGACGCGCCTGCTGCCATTCCCCGCTTTCGCGGGGACAGGCTCTTCGAGGCGCGCGCCGCGCAAGTCGGCTGCAGCCGACTTGCGCATCATAATGCCGATCTCGGGTAAACCCGAGATCGGTGGCGCGCTCCTCAGGATGAGGGTGCTGTTTGTTTGTCAGTCCGTCGCCGTCTCCAGCATGCGCGGGGCGACGAACCGGTCGAGGCGGCCGGAGCGCAGGTGCAGCCTGCGCCAGTCGTCGATGGTGAAATCGATCACCGCAAGCCCGGCGGTGGGGAATTTTTCCAACAGCCGCTGGCGGGCGTCGATGTCGCCGGCGGCGATCAGCCGCTGGGCCAAGTCGTGCAGGCCGGGATTGTGACCGACCAGCATCAGCGCATGGGTCGCACCCTTGGTCTCCCGGATGACCGTGAGCAGCGCATCGGTGCTCGATTCATAGATGCGGTCTTCGTACACGACCGGCGGCGCATCATCGAATGCGGCCGCGACCAGGTTCCAGGTCTCGCGGGTGCGGGTGGCGGTCGAGCAGACGACGAGGTCGGGCCTCAGTCCATGGTGCGCCATGTAGGCGCCGATGCGCGGGGCGGCCGCGCGCCCGCGCGGCGCCAGCGTGCGGTCCGCATCGTGCGCGCCGGGCTTGGTCCAGTCGGATTTGCCGTGGCGGAGCAGCATCAGGCGTCGCATGGCGCAAAAACTTGATTTTCCAGCCTCGTGTTGGCACCACACATTAGCATGACGCCGACCGATCCGACGCCCCATGGAGCGACCTGGTATGCCGCGACGATGGCCGCGGCGCCGGAGCGCGGTCCGCTCGTCCACGACCTCGACGTGGACGTGTGCGTGATCGGCGGCGGGCTCGCCGGGCTGACCACGGCGCGCGAGCTGGCGCGGCTCGGCTGGTCGGTCGCCGTGCTCGAAGCGCGGCGCATCGCCTGGAACGCGTCGGGCCGCAACGCCGGCTTCGTGGCGCCCGGTTTCTCCGAGCGGCTCCCCGCGATCGTCGAGCGCGTCGGCCTGCGGCGCGCCAAGGAATTATGGGCGCTCTCCGCGCAGGGCGCCGACTACGTGCGCGCGACGATCAGCGAAACCGGCATGCCCGGGGTCGCGCCGGTCGACGGCAAGCTCACCGTGCGCCGGACCGACGACGAGGACGCGCTGCTGCGGCACGTGGCGATGCTGCGCATCGATTTCGCCACCGAAGCGGAGGCATGGCCGACCGAGCAGGTGCGCGAGGCGTTGCGCAGCCCGCTCTATTTTCAGGCCGAGCATCTGCCGGGCGCGTTCCATCTGCATCCGCTCAATTACGCGCTGGGACTTGCCGGCGCGGCCGAGCAGGCCGGTGCCCGCCTGTTCGAGGACACGCCGGCGCTGGCGATCGATCCGCACGGGGTGCGCAAGCATATCGAGACGCCCAAGGGCCGCATCCGCGCCGGCCACATCGTGCTCGCCGCGGGCGCCCACCTCGGCGCGCTGTTTCCGCTGATCGCCCGCACCGTGGTGCCGGTCGCGGGCTATGTCGCCACCACCGCGCCGCTCGGCGAGCGCCTCTCCGAGGCGATCCGTTACGGCGGCGCCGTCGCCGACACGCGGCGCGTCGGGGACAATTATCGCATTGTCGACGGCGACCGGCTGCTGTGGGCCGGACGCTTCACCGCGCGGACATCGACCCCGCGCCAGCTCCAGAAACTGATACGCCGCGACATCCGCAATGTGTTCCCCCAGCTCGGCCAGGTCGAGATCGAGCACGCGTGGTCGGGCGTGATGAGCTATGCCGTGCACAAGATGCCGCAGATCGGCGAGCTGGCGCCGGGGCTGTGGCTCGCCGGCGCATTCGGCGGGCACGGCATCAACACCACCGCGATGGCGGGCGTGCTGATCGCGCGCGCGATCCGCCAGGGCGACGATCGCTGGCGGCTGTTCTCGCCCTACGAGCTGGTGTGGGCGGGCGGGCGACTCGGCCGTGCCGCCGCGCAGGCGATCTTCTGGTCGATGCAGCTCATCGACGCTGCCGAGGAAAAACTGTCGCGCTACCGCGCGGCCGCGCGGGCGCGCGCCGCCGCCAAGGCCGCGGGACCGGCGGTGCTCGTCGCCGGCGAGGCGTCGGACCAACCGGCGGCGCAGCCGCAGCCGGTCGAGCACGCAGAACCGCCGCAGGTTCGTGGCGTCAGCGCGCCGCCGGAACGCGACGTCGGCGCGCCGCGCGCGAGCGAAGAGGCCGGGCACCGCGCCCGGCAGGACGCCGTGCAGCGGGCGCTCGAAATGGCCGCCCAGCGGGCAAGGGCGCTGATCGCCAGACAGGGCGCGGGGGAGCGGCAGAGCACGCCAGCGCCGCCGGTGACCAAAGAAATGAACGTGATCCCGCCTGCCGCCGCGGCGGACAGCGCTGCGATGCTCGCGGTCGCCGCGCCGGGACCCTTGCCCGACGCACCAGAAG
>WNGG01001386.1_pt1 | contig 15181 bp, 15 predicted proteins | sample 5400661 | NCBI WGS metagenome assembly WNGG01 (sample SAMN13153372, study PRJNA577476) | soil metagenome | isolation source: 100 cm soil or saprolite under Garry oak tree replicate 1 | place: USA:California | collected 2016-06-15
CGGGTCCGACGCGTTAGCCGAAACACGGCCCTCACGGGGGCGGCCCTGCCGCCACCCCCGCCCTCACCCGCGGCGGCTGTTCTCGCGATGACCTCGGTCGGCGACCGCGCGGCGGATGCCGAGGCGGCCGTTCGGCTCGCGAATCGACCGCCACCCTGCCGCGGCGAGAGTCTCGGTCAGGTGCCCAGCTCGGTCACGACGGTCCGCCAGAGCGCGCCCAGCTCGCTGGGGCCTGGACTGGAGGGCTGCTTGCGGACCGCGGTGTGAACCATGACGAGACGACTGGTGGGATCGACCATGATCGTCTGACCGCGCACGCCGAGGAGGGCGAACATCGGCCGCTCCCCCGGGAAGATCCAGGTCTGGTAGCCGTAGCCGAAGAACGGCGTCGCGACGCCCGGCTTGACATGACCTTGCTCCGGCCGCACGCGAGTGGCCTCCGCGATCCAGGCAGACGGGATGATCTGTCGACCCCGCCAGTTGCCGTCGTGCGCGAGCAGCAGTCCCAGCCGCGCGTAGTCTCTCAGCACCGCGTTGATGCAGCAGTAGGTCGCTTCCTGGCCTGTGCGATCCACGAGCCACGTGGCGTCAGCCTCGGCGCCCATCGGCTGCCAGATCTTCTCTGACAGGTAGTCGGCGACCGGCCGGCCGACGGCATTGCGCAACACGAGGCCCAGGACCTGCGTTTCCACCGAGGCATAGGAGAACTTGGCGCCGGCCGGCAGCACGCGCTGGTCGTACGGGGTCACCGCCTCCACGCCGCCGGAGCCGACCTGTCGGAAGGTGTCGGCCGAGAGCCGCGCCACGTCGTCCCGGCCCGAATACTCCTCGACGAACCGGACCCCCGAAGACATCTGCAGCAAGTGGCGGAGCGACGTCCGACCGTATTCGGTCCCGGCGAGCGCAGGCACATAGACGGCGGCGGGATCGTCGACGGAGCGGATGCGGCCCTCTGCGATCGCGATGCCGACCAGCATCGAGGTGACGGTCTTCGCCATCGACCACGAGGTGAATCGATGGCGATCGTTGCGCCCGTACTGGTAGCGCTCGATGAGGATCGTGTCGCCACGCGCGACGAGGAGCCCGGTGGCCGGGTTGCGCGAGAGGTACCGGTCGAGGTCCGCGGCCGCGCCCTGGTAGTAGTACTGGATCGCCGGCTCCGAGGCTGCGCGCCCCAGCCGCGACGGCGTGGCGGCACGCCGGACGAGCCGGCCCTCGAACACCTGGTCGAGCTGGCTGTGGGAGCCGACCAGGAACGGCGTGCGGAAGAAGCTCGTGCGATCGCCGGTCGGGTGGCCGTCGCTCGCTCCGTAGTCCTCGGCGTCCGGACCGCTCGGCGCGAAGCGCGGCGCGGGCGCGGAAGCGGCCGGCGAGCCCGAGGCGATGCCGTCGCGCGCGCCGGGCGCCCCGGGCGCCGCGCATCCGGCGAGCAGGCTGACGAGCGTGCATGCGGCCGCAACGGCCTTCATCGTGGCCGGCATCGTAGCACTCTGGGAATCTCAGCGTTCGGTGGAGAGCGCGCGGAAGTCGGCGAGCAGCTGGGCGAGCTCGGCCGCGGGCAGCGCCGGCGTCATCGGTCGGCCGATCGGGATCGCACCGCGGGGATTCTCCAGCAGCCGCACGACCTCGCGGGGCGAGATCTCCTGGTAGCGATAGCGCTTGTCGCGCAGACGTAGCGTCCGCCCGACCGGGACGACGTCGGCCGCCGCGAGCCGCACGCCTTTCTCCGACGACCAGATCGAGTCGCGCTCGTACGTCGTGATCACGACGACATCGAGAGCCGGGACGCCGAGCGCGTCGAGCGGCGCGGAGGTCAGCAGCAACGGGATGTAGCAGGGCTCGCAGCCCGTCACCCTGTCGGCGAGGAACAAATAGTAGGCGTGGCGATACCGAGCCGGCTGCGCGGACACCGTGGTGGCCCAGAGCAGGACGGCGGCAAGCGCGATCCTCACCCCGTCCCTATAGCACGCGGAGGGCGCTATCATCTGGCGCAACCCCGTCCACCAGGAGGAGCGGCCATGAGTGCGAACAGGTTCTCGATCGTGCTGGGCGCCCTGCTGGTCCTCCTCCTCGCGGGTATCGGCGTGGCCCCGGCTCAGCCGGGGCCGATCAGGATCGGCTTCGTCACCGACCTCACCGGGCCGGCGGCGCAGGCGGCCAAGGACATGGTCAACGGCCTGACGCTGTACCTGGACGAGATCGGCTCGCAGATGGCGGGGCGGAAGGTCGAGCTGATCGTGGAAGACAGCCAGGGCCGGCCCGACGTCGCGCTGACCAAGCTGCGCAAGATCGTCGAGCACGACCGCGTCCACATCGTGGCCGGCGTGCTCTTCGGCCACATCGGCTACGCGATGGCCCCGAAGGTGGAGGAGTACCGCATCCCGGCGCTCTTCACCGTCGCGGCCTCGGACGACCTCACGCAGCGGCTCAAGTACCGCTGGGTCATCCGGACCGGGTGGGCGTCGAGCCAGCCCTCCCACCCCTTCGGTGAGTACGCCGCCAGGACGCTCGGCTATCGCAAGGTCGCCGTCGTCGCCTCCGACTACGCGTTCGGCTGGGAAGTCGTCGGTGGATTCCAGCGCACGTTCGAGGAGAACGGCGGCCAGGTGATCCAGAAGCTCTGGGCCCCGCTCGGCGTCATGGATCTCTCGCCGTACATCGCGAAGATCCGCCGGGACGCCGACGCGGTCCTGACGATGATCGCCGGCGCCTCGACGCTGCAGTTCCTCAAGCAGTACGAGGAGGCGGGGCTGAAGGCCAGGATCCCGCTGATCGGCGGCGGCCCGGCCGTCGACGAGGCCCTCCTGCCGTCGATGGGCGACGAGGCCCTGGGCGTCGTCACTCCGCTCATCTACAGCGGCGCGCTCGAGACGCCCGCCAACCGGCGCTTCGTCAAGGAGTACCGCGCGCGCTTCGGCAAGGTCCCCTCCTACTTTTCGGAGACGAACTACACGAGCGGACGCTGGATCAACGAGGCGGTCAAGGCGCTCGGCGGCAACGTGGAAGACCGCGAGAAGCTGCTGGCGGCGCTGCGGAAGGTCGAGATCGCCGACGCGCCGCGGGGGCCCGTCAGGCTCGACACGTACGGCAATCCGATCCAGAACGTCTACTTCAGGAAAGTGGAGCGCAACCGAGAGGGCGAGCTCCAGAACACCGTGATCGTGACGATCCCCGCCGTCTCGCAGTTCTGGAAGTACAGCCCGGATGCCTTTCTCCGGCAGCCCGTCTACAGCCGCGACGTCCCGCCCTGCCGCTACTGCTGAGCCCGCGCTCAGCCGGGGCGGCCCCGCGCGAGCGGCACCGCGAGCGGGATGATCACGAGCAGGGCGGCGAGCGCGTTCACGGCGAAGGCCAGGGGCGCGCCCACGCTGGCCGCCAGCAGGCCGATGGCCAGCGTGCCGAGCGGCTGCGTCCCGATGCACGCCGACAGGATCCCCATCGCCCCGCCCCGCACCCGCTCGGGCGCCGAGAGCAGCACGAGCGTGCTCTGCATCGCGGCGAACCCCGACTCCGCCGCGCCCATGACGACCAGCAGCGCGACGCACGCGAGGAACGAGCGCGAGCCGGACAGCGCCACGAGGAGGACCGGCGCCACGAGCACGGAGGCGGCGAACAGCGTGCGCTGGGCGAACTGACCGCCTCGCGAGGCGATCATCAGCGCGCCGAGCAGCGCGCCGCAGCCGTCGGCCGCGACGAGCGCGCCGAGCGCGGTCGGGCCGACGGCCAGGACGTCGCGCGCGAAGACGGGCAGCATGTGCTGGTAGGGAAAGAACAGCGTGTTCATCGCGACGGTGACGAGCAACACGCCGCGCACGGTCGGGCTCGTCCACGCCGCCTGCAGACCCGTACGCAGGCTCGCCACCACGGACGTCGGCGCACCGTCGCCCGGACCGCCGAGCCGCCCGACGAGACCGCGGGATGCGAGCAGCCCCGCCGCGTACACGAGCGCCATGACCAGATACGACGCGGCCGGGCCCAGCCGCGCGAGGCAGACGCCGGCGGCCAGCGGGCCGAGCATCTTGGCGATCTGCATCGAGACGGTCTCGAGCGAGACGGCCTGGGCGACGCGCGAGGCGCCGAGGATCGTGTAGAGCGCGGTGCGGCGCGCCGGGAAGTCCAGCGCCCACATCGCGCCAAACACGATCTCCAGCGCGACCAGGGGCCAGTAGCCGCCCGCGCGGCTGGCGAAGATCGCGGCGAGCGCGAGCGCCGTCACGAGACCGACCGACTGCGCGGCCAGCAGCACCCGCCCGCGCACCATGCGATCGGCCACGATGCCGGCGAAGGGCCCGACGGCCATCAGCGGGGCCGCGCGCGCGAATGCCGCGAGACCGACCATGAAGGGCGAGCCGGTGAGCTGGAGCGCCAGCCATCCGACCGTGACGAGGTCCATCCAGCGCGCGACATTGACGCAGAGGCCGGAGACCCAGAGCCGACGGTAGCTCGGCTCCTGGAGGACCTCGGCCACCACCAGCCGCCCCGCGAGCGCGGCGACCGGCGAGAGGCTCACCGGGTCAGGACGGCCACGACGCGGCCGGCGCGCCTCACAGCCCCCGGCACGACGTGAACACGGCCAGGAGGATCACCAGACCGGCGGGGACGAGGGTCACGACCACCGACAACGCCGTGCCCAGCGTGAACGCGATCGGCCCGAACACGGGGGTGCTGACGCGCCACACCTTCGCCACGAGCAGCTCGAGGATCCATCCGCCCGTGTAGAAGATGTTCGCCACGATCAAGTACGCGGCGACCGCGATGACCACGAGCAGCGGCGGGCTCGGCAGCCCGAGCGGCACGCCGCGGCTGCGCTCGCACCCGAAGGCGACCGCGAAGAACACGCCGAGGCTCAAGACACCGGTCGCGCCCACGATCATGTTGTACGGCAGCCGCCGCAGCTCCCACCAGGCGACGACGTGCGCCGGATGCGACTTCTCGAGCCGGTGCGCGAACAGCCAGCCGGCGAGACGCCACGAGATCCGCAAGAGCGGCGCCGGCCTCATGACGACGGGGCGCCGCCCCAGCGCCTGACCTGGCGCCGCGCGAAGAACAGGATGATCAGCGGCAACCCGAACGCCGCCAGCACGACGCTGAGCCACTCGTTGCGCAGCCGGTCGTTGATGTCGCCGGGCAGGCTCTCCCTCGGATCGGCGACGAGGTACCGGACGAGCACCGTGTCTCCCGGCTTCAGGTGACCGCACGCCGGAATGCCGTAGCCGGCGTTGCCGCGCCCGGCGTAGGTGCGATCGTCGACCCGGAACTCGTAGGCCACCGCTCCATGATTACCGCAATCGGTGGACGTCACCTGTGCCCGGGCGCTGGCGCCGTGGGCCTCGAGGCGGGAGTAGTGGGGCAGGTTCAGCGAGCCGACGAACACGCCGATCGCGAGCGCGCTGGCGACGTAGAGCGCGGGCGGAAGCAGCTTGCTATTCGTGGCCGGCCTCGATGCGATACGTCGCCTTCAGCCGCGCCCGCGCCTCGACGGCCATGATCAGCGTGCGCCCGCCCATCGCTCCCGCCTCACACCGGCATGACGCCGTGCTTGCGCCATGGGCGGTCGACCCGTTTGGTGCGGGCCATCTCGAGCGCCCGGATCAGCGTCGGTCGGGTGTCGCGCGGATCGATGACGTCGTCGATGAGGGCGGCGCCGGCGGCGATGTAGGGGCTGATGAGCTGGCGGAACTGCTCGACCTTCTTCGCGCGCTCGGCGTCCGGCTCGGCGGCGGCGGCGATCTCCTTGCGGAAGACGATGTTGGTCCCGCCCTCCGGCCCCATGACACTGATCTCGGCCGTCGGCCAGCCCACGATGAGATCAGGCTCGTAGGCGCGGCCGCACATCACGAAGTAGCCGGCGCCGTACGCCTTGCGCATCACCACCGTCAGCTTGGGCACCGTGGCCTCGCTCACCGCATAGAGCATCTTGGCGCCGTGCCGGATGATGCCGGCGCGCTCGACTTTGCTGCCGACCATGAAGCCGGGCACGTCCTGGAAGAACACGAGCGGAATGCCGAACGCGTCGCACAGCATGATGAAGCGCGCGGCCTTGTCGGCGGCGTCGATGTCGAGCGCGCCCCCGAGCACCATCGGCTGGTTGGCGACGACGCCGACGGCACGGCCGTTCAGCCTCGCGAGCGCCACCACGATGTTCTTGGCCCAGCCCGGCTTGATCTCGAAGAGCCGGCCGTGGTCCACCACCGCGCGCAGCACCTTCTTGACGTCGTAGGCGCGGCGCGGGCTGTCGGGCAGGATCGTCAGCAGCGCCTCGTCGCGGCGCTCGGCGGCGTCCTCGCACGCGATCACCGGCGGCGGCTCCTGGTTGTGTGATGGGAAGTACGACAGGTACTCCTTCACCACGCGCAGGCAATGCTCGTCGTCCTCGACCTCGAGGTCGCCCACGCCGGAGATCTCGCAGTGGACCTTGGAGCCGCCCAGCTCCTCGGCGGTGATGTCCTCGCCGACCACCGCCTTGACCAGCGGCGGCCCGCCGAGCGCCATGTTGCTCGTCCCCTTCACCATCGGCACGAAGTCGGCGAGGGCCGGGATGTAGGCGGTGCCGGCGGCGCCGGGGCCCATCATCGCCGCCACCTGCGGCACCACGCCCGACATGATCGACTCCTCGCGGAAGAGCAGGCCCGAGCCGGCGAACCAGCGCGAGCCGATCGCCTCCTGGATCCGCGCGCCCGCGGAGTCGATCAGCCAGATCATCGGGATCCGCTTGGTGTAGGCGATCTCGCGCGCGCGGTTGCACTTCGCCTCGGCGTTGCGGCCCATCGAGCCGGCCATGACCGTGAAGTCGTACGCGATGACGGAGGCCAGCCGCCCGTCGATCTTGCCGAAGCCGGTGACGACGCCGTCCGCCGGCGTCACCTTGCCCTCCAGCTCGGGGGCGATCCCGGCGTGGGTCGCGTGCACCCCGATCTCGGTGAAGGTGCCGGCATCGAAGAGCCGGTCGATCCGCTCGCGCACCGTCAGCTTGCCGGCGGCGTGCTGCTTGTCGACGGCCGCCTTGCCGCCCATCTGCTCGGCGCGCTCGCGCCGGGCGGCCAGGTCGTCGGCGTGCTCCTTCATCCCCATCCCTAGCGCATCTGTCCCGTCCGGGCCAGGATCCAGGTGTTGATGCCGGTGTCGGGCGGCGAGCCGCTGAGCATCGTCACCATGGTAGCGATCTCGCTGCGATGGTGGGTCGCGTGATTCGCGACGTGCTGCAGGAGCGGCCCGAGCGGCGCGCTGAAGGCCTTGCCCTCCGTGTTCTTGTACGCCACCGCGCGCGAGAGGTCGGCCTCCGTCAGCGCGGCCACGAAGGCTTGCTGCTCGGCCTCGAGCGCGTCCCACTTGGCGCGCACGATGGCCATCGTCGGCAGGTCGGCCCCCGGCAGGTTCGTCGGCGACGTGCCCTTCCAGCGGCTCAGCCACACCCAGTCGGCGCCGTACAGGTGCGCGAACATCCGCGTCACCTTGGAGTGGCTGAACTGCGCGCCGACGTCCCGCGCGCACGCCTGCTCGCCCAGCGCGGCGGCGAAGTCGAAGAGCCGGCGGTTCGCCCAGCGGTGATAGTCGTAGAGATCGCGGATCATCCCCACGCTCATCGTGCCCTCCTCCTCTGATCGCTCATCCAGGCTCATGGCTACTCCAGCACCACCACCGTCTCGCCCTCCTGCACGGTCTGTCCCTCGCGCACCCGGATCTCCTTGACCGCGCCGGCGCGCGGCGCCTCCACCGGGATCTCCATCTTCATCGACTCGAGCACGATCACGGGATCGCCGGCGGCGACCTTGTCGCCGACCTTGGCGGTCACCTGGAACACGACCCCGGTGATGTGCGCCTTGATCTCCTCAGCCATGGAACGCTCCTTGTTCGACCATCTGAGTGTGCACGCGGCCGCGGCGAAAGTCCGCATGCGCGGTGATCGTGCGGAGCAGCGGCAGCGTGGTCTTCACGCCCTCCACCACGCACGCGTCCAGCGCCCGCGCCAGACGCTCGATCGCCTGGGCGCGGTCGGCGCCGCGCGCGATGAGCTTGAAGAGCAGCGCGTCGTAGTGGACGGAGACGACGCTGCCCTCGACCACACCCGACTCGAGCCGGATCCCCTCGCCCCCGGGCAGCGCCAGCCGCGTGATCGTGCCCGGCGAGGGCAGGAAATTCCTGGCCGGGTCCTCCGCGTAGACGCGCACCTCGACGGCGGCGCCGCGCGGCTCGATCGTCTCCTGCGTGAAGGGCAGCGGCTCGCCGGCGGCCACGCGCAGCTGCGCGGCGACGAGGTCGAGGCCGGTGACCTCCTCGGTGACCGGGTGCTCCACCTGCAGCCGCGTGTTCATCTCCAGGAAATAGAAGCCGCCCTGGGCGTCCACGAGGAATTCGAGGGTGCCGGCGTTCACGTAGCCGATGGCGCGCGCGCCCGCGACGGCGGCCTCGGTCAGCCCGCGCCTGATGCGCGCGTCGAGGTTCGGCGCCGGCGATTCCTCGACGAGCTTCTGGTGGCGGCGCTGGATCGAGCACTCGCGCTCGTGCAGGTGCACGACGGTGCCTTTCGTGTCGCCGAAGACCTGCACCTCGACGTGGCGCGGCGCCTCGAGATAGCGCTCGACGTAGACCTGGCCGCTGCCGAACGCGCTCTGCGCGCGCCGGGTCGCCGTGGCGAACGCGCCCGCCAGCTCGTCCGCCGACGCCACCTTCGCCATCCCGATGCCACCGCCGCCGGCGGCCGCCTTGAGGATGACCGGATAGCCGAGCCCGCCGGCGACGCGCTCGGCGCTCGCGGCGTCCGCGACGGGCTCCGGGCTGCCGGGCACGATCGGCACGCCGGCGGCGGCCATGCGGCGGCGCGCCTCGGGCTTGTCGCCCATCGCGCGGATCGCCTCCGCCGAGGGCCCGATGAACGTGAGCCCGGCCCGAGCGCACGCCTCGGCGAAGCGCCAGCTCTCGGAGAGAAAGCCGTAACCAGGATGTACCGCCTCGGCGCCCGACTCGCGGGCCGCGGCGAGGATTCGCTCGACACTCAGGTACGACTCGCGCGCCGGCGCCGGGCCGAGCAGCACCGCGTGATCCGCGTCCTTCACGTGGGGCGCGTCGCGATCGGCCTCGGAGTAGACGGCGACGGTGCGCAGTCCCAGCGCGCGGCAGCCGCGGACAATGCGACGCGCGATCTCCCCGCGGTTGGCGACGAGGACGGTGCGGAACACGCTCAGGGAGCGGCGGAGACGGGCTCGGTGGAGACCAGGTCGCCGGCGGCGATGCGCCAGCCCGACGTCGTCTGCGTCCAGCGGAGCTGGACGAAGCCGATCGCGCGCGGGCTTTCGATCCGCAGCTTGACCATCTGCTGGCGGCCGATCGCGGCGAGACCGACGACGCGCGTGCTGGTGATCCCGCCCGCGAGGGGGGCGAAGGCTGCGCTCAGCGCGTCGCGCGCCCCGGGCTCGACCCACTCCGCGGCGCCCGCGGCGTCACCCGACTCCAGCGACTCGCGATGGTCGTTCACGGCGGACGCGAGATCGACGGACAGCGCGGCGGGATCGAAGTCCGGCGGAACCTGGACGAGATCGGGAGCGACGATCTCGGGGGCCACGTCGAGCAGCGCGGGGTCCACGAGCGGCGCCGGCGCGTCGCCCGTGACGCCGCCGGCCTTCTCGAGCGCCGCGAGCAGGCGCCGCGCGCAGTCGGCGACGCGCGCGCGGCCGGTGGCGTCGCGCGCGAGCCGGTCGAGCACGATCGCGCCGGCGGCGGCGTGGCGCCGCTCCTCCTCCAGGCAGCGGGTCAGGATGCGCCGGGTCGGCGGCTCGTACACGGCGTTCGTCGACGCGAGGTGACGCGCGTAGACCGTCACGAGGTGCGGCTTGAGCACGGCGTAGACGCCGACGATGCGCTCGAGCGTCTGCCGCGGACCCTCCGGACTCTCGAGCATCTCCGTGAAGGCGACCATCGCGTCGTTCGCCGGCTCCGATTCGTGCGCCGCCGCGCGCAGCTCGGGCAGCCGCCGTCCCCAGAGATCCGCGTGCTGGGCGCAGTCCCACACGTGGCGGCCGAACAGCAGCTTGGCGGGCAGCTCGGGCGTCAGCGCGATCCAGCCGCCGAGCACGCGCATCATGCGCTCCTCGGCGTACCGGTAGTTGCGGATCCGCCGCGCGGAGTCGTCGACGGAGAAGTGGCCGGCGAGGCGGTGGGAGCTCAATACACCTGCGAGCGCTGCGTGCTCTTGATGAGCCGCTCGATCTCCTCGTCGGTGAAGCCCGCGAGCTTGCGCGCCTCCTTGGCGATCGAGATCGGCACCACCTCGTGGTGGCCGTCCTGGCGGCTGCCGCCCAGGTTGAAGCGCTCGTCGATCGTCTCCTGAAACTCGATGGCCTTGCGCCGGCGCTCGGCGTCGCCGCGCGTCAGCTCGTTGAGCCAGCGCGAGCCCATGCGCACGTGCGTGATCTCGTCGGCCAGCACGTAGTCCACCGACTTCTCGATGATCGGATCGCCGATCTTCTGCGCGATGTGAATGAGCTGGTTGAAGACGTCGCACGCCAGGCCCTCGAGACCGCGGTTGACACCGGCCACGCGGGCGGCGGCGTCTTCCGCGCACGCGCAGCGCCAGAGGATGGTGGACTCCGGGAACTCGCCCACCCGGCCGCCGAGGTGCTCGAGCAGGCCGAGGTAGGTCTCGACGTGGCGCGACTCGTCCCAGACCTGTCGCGCCATGTCGAGCGTGAACTCCCAGGGCGCGTCGGGGAAGTCATAGACCGTGCGCCCCGCCCCCTCCATCGCCTGGAGCTCGCCGACCATGATGCCGTGCACCCGGACCTCGCGCGCACGCATGCGCACGAAGCGGTCCTCGCGCGCGAGCTTGTCGTAGGCGATCGGTCGATCCATGCGTTGGCCTCCGGGGCGAATGAACCGCTGTTCAGCGAGTGTAGCCGATGCGCCGACGGCCCGCAAATCGCGCTCACGCGATCCGCCGCGGCGCCCCCTGGCGCACCGCCTCGAGGAACTGCTGCGCGGCCGGCGACAGCGAGCGCCTCGTGCTCTCGATGAGACTGATCTCGCGGACGAGCATCGGATGCTCGATGACGCGCGCCCGGAGCGCGGCCGCCTGCGTGGCGGCCTCGTCGGCGGCCGAGTACGCGAGCACCGCGACGCCCAGGCCGGCCTTGACGAGCCCGAGCGCCGTGGACACGTAGCTCGCCTCGTAGGCGGGCGCGACCCCTTTGCCGATCGACTCGAACGCCTGGTCGACCAGCGTGCGAACGCTGTATTCGCTGTCCATGAGGATGAGCGGCACCGTCAGCAAATCTTCCAGGCGCACCGCGGCGCGCTGCTCGAACGGGTGCCCCGGCGGAAAGACCGCGCTCATCGGGTCGGACAGGAGCGGCGAGCACCGCAGCTCGGGGTCGCGCTTCGTCGGGCTGCCGATCCCGAAGTCGGCTTCGCCCGACTTCACGAGCGCCGTCACGCGCTGCGCGACACCGTCACGCAGCCGCACGACGATGCCGCGGTGGCGGGCTTTGAAGGCCGCGATGATCGCGGGCAGCAGCGTCGACGCCGCGGACGGCAGGGCGGCGACGGTGACGACGCCGCGTCGCCGTCCCGCGACGTCGCGGGCATTGACGGCCACCGCGTCGATCTCGCCCAGCACGCGCGCGACGACCGGCAGGAACTCGCGCCCGATCTGCGTCAGCGCCACGGAGCGCGTGGTGCGATCGAGCAGCCGCACGCCGAGCGCCTCCTCGAGATGGCGGATGCGGACGGTGAGCGCGGGCTGCGACATGTTCAGCGCCTTGGCGGCACGGGTGAAGTTTCCGAGACGGGCGACGCCCAGAAACGCCTCGAGCTCACGGAGGGTGAAATTCATAGCGGGACTATATGACTGCAATAACAAATATTCAATTGCCTGAACGCCGGCGGCCGGTGCACTCTCCCGGCGCGCGCTGAGCGGAGCCCCTCGCGCTGAGGAGAACGTGAATGAACGCACGAACGCGCTGGACGGCTTCCTGTCTGCTCGCGATCCTCGCCCTGCTTGCCGTGTGCGGCTCGCCCGGCACCGCCGACGCCCGCATCGTCAGGATCCAGGTCACGGCCACCGAATCGCCGACGTTTGGCGGCTATTCGTGGCCGGGCGTCGGACAGTACGAGAAGGTCGTCGGCAAGGCGTTCGGCGAGGTCGATCCCTTCGACACGAAGAACGCCGTGATCGTGGACATCCAGCTCGCGCCGCGGAACGCCGGCGGCAAGGTCGAGTACTCGTTCGACTTCTACATCCTCAAGCCGATCGACCTCAGTCGCGGCGCGCACAAGGTGATGTACGAGCCGCCGAACCGCGGCGGCAAAACGTGGGGAAACTTCGGTCGCATGCCCGGCGGCAACGACCCCGGCTCGGTCACGGACCCGACCGTGCTGGCAAACGCCTTCCTGATGCCGCGCGGCTACACGATGGTGTGGAGCGGCTGGGACAAGGCGGCGGGCACCAGCACTGCGGGCTTCAACACGACGATCACGCTGCCGATCGCCAAGAACGCCGATGGCTCGTCGATCACCGGGCCGGCGTACGAGTACATCGTGATGTCGGGAACGGCCGCGTTCCCGCTCAACTATCCGGCGGCCACGCTCGACAAGAGCAAGGCGACGTTGACCCATCGCGTTCACCTGAACGACGTGCCCGCGGTGATTCCCGCGACGGGTTGGACGTACAACGCGAGCGGAACGACGATCAACCTGGTCCCGGCAGGCTGGGTCGCGAACGACATCTACGAGTTCTCGTACACGGCCAACGACCCGTCCGTGAACGGGCTGGGATTCGCCGCCATCCGGGACTGGAACGCCTGGCTGCGGTACGAGGCGGCCGACGACTTCGGCACGCCCAATCCGTTGAAGGGGGACATCCAGCGGATCTACACGGAAGTCGTCTCGCAGCCCGGACGGCTGCTCAACGACTTCCGGCACCTCGGCTTCAACCAGGCCGAGAACGGCAAGAAGGTGTTCGACGGCCTGATGCAGTGGATCGCGGCGGGCGACGGCATCAACATGAACTACCGGTTCTCGCAGCCGGGCCGCACCGAGCGCAACCGCCAGGATCATCTCTACGCCGAGGGGGTCTTTCCGTTCGCCAACGTGAAGACACACGATCCGATCACGGGCAAGACAGATAGCCGGTACGCGCGCTGCAAGGAGACCGGCACCTGCCCGTACGGCGTGGAGATCTACTCGGCCAACGAGTACTGGGTGAAGGCCGCCTCGCTCCTGCACACCAATTCTCAGGGCACCAGGGACCTCCACGAGTCGCGGTTCACGCGCAACTACCTGATCTCCAGCCACCAGCACGGCACCGGCAACAGCGCGTCGAAGGGCAACTGCCAGCAGTTCCTGAATCCGCTGAACTCCGCGCCGGTGCAGCGCGCCCTGTTCGTCGCACTGGACGAGTGGGCGACCGAGCACACGAAGCCGCCGCGCAGCCGGGTGCCGAGGCTTCACGACAAGACCCTGGTGCCGCCGCTGCCGCAGGCGGGCATGGGCTTCCCCAGCATTCCGGGCGTCACCTACACCGGTCTCAAGACGACGCGCTATCTGCTCGACTACGGGCCGCACTACTACGACACCGGTATTGCGACGGTCAACCCGCCCCTGATCACGCCGCCGTACGAGGACAATCCGCACAACGGACCGATCTATCCGAGCTTCATCCCGAAGACCGACCGCGACGGCAACGACATCGCAGGCGTGCGTCTGGTCGATGTCACCGTGCCGATCGCCACGTATACTGGCTGGGCGCTGCGGGCCGGCCCCCAGGCCAACGACGGCTGCGAGAGCGCGGGCCAGTTCGTCCCGTTCCCGAAGACCAAAGCCGACCGCCTGGCTTCCGGCGATCCGCGCCAGCGGTCGAGGAGCGCTATCCGACGTTCGAGCAGTACCAGCACCGGGTGGCCCACGCGATCAGGGAGATGGTCGAGGATCGCCTGATGCTGTGCGAGGACACTGCCAGCGAGTACGCGCGACTGATCGCGCTGGGACTGGCCCAGGGCGTGCCCGCGCCGCCGGGCCCGCCGCCCGCCGTGTCCCCGGTGCCGCTCTGCGGCGACAAGAACGAACACCACGGGGACGACAGGGACGACGAGAGAGACGACGACTAGGGCTGCGGCCCGAGGAGAGACGCGCATGAGACATCGAGCGACGTGGTTCATGCTCGTCGTGGTCGCGGTCCTCGCGTGGGCGCCGGCGGCGCACGCCCGCGTGACGAGAATCATCATCGACAAGACCGAGCCCCTGACCGGTCAGAACATTCCCTACGAGAGGCTGACCGGGCGCGCGTTCGGCGAGCTGGATCCGAGCGATCCGCTCAACACGCTCATCACGGACATCGACCTGGCCCCACGGGTCAACGGCAAGGTCGGGTACGTCGCCAGCTTCTTCATCGTCAAGCCTGTCGACATGTCGCGGGCGAGCGGGCTGATGTGGCACGACGTGCCGAACCGCGGCGGCCGGATCACCATCACGCCGGATCTGCGTAACCTGAGCGACGTCGGCTTGAGCAGCGGCTGGCAGGGTGACAACGCCGGCGCGAACCCGGTGACCGCGCCCGCGACGATCGTCCCCGCAAATGCATCGACGCTTGCCCCGGTCACCCCGAGCAGCAATGAGTGGGTGAAGGTGCCGGTGCTCACGGGCGTGACCGGACACATCGTCGGCCGCATCATCAATCGCAGCGGCCTCGGGGCGCAGCCGCTGAACGTGATGGGCAATCCGATTCCGTATTTCCCGGTCGACCCCACGAACAACGCCGGAGCGACGCTGACCACGCACCTGCACGAGACGATCACCGGCATCGTGACCGAGGGATCCACCATCCCGAACAGCGACTGGAACTTCTGCGGCGGTGGCACGTTCGCGGCGCCGACGCCGGTCACCACGCTACCGGTGCGGCTGTGCCTGAAGGACGGCTTCGATGCGACGAAGCTCTACCAACTGGTCTACACCGTCACGGACCCGTACGTCCTGGGCGCGGGCACGGCAGCGTTCCGCGACGTCGCGTCCTTTTTCAGGTATGAGCCCAATGACGACTTCGGCACACCGAACCCGCTCGCGGGCAGCATCAAGTGGGCGATCATTCGTGGGTCGTCGCAGTCCGGCAACTTCACACGGCACTTCATCCATCTCGGCATGAACCAGGACGAACAGGGACGCATCGTCCACGACGGCGCGTGGCCGCTCATCGCGG
>WNGG01005753.1_pt1 | contig 15179 bp, 4 predicted proteins | sample 5400661 | NCBI WGS metagenome assembly WNGG01 (sample SAMN13153372, study PRJNA577476) | soil metagenome | isolation source: 100 cm soil or saprolite under Garry oak tree replicate 1 | place: USA:California | collected 2016-06-15
CTGGCGCTTCGCCTTCAACGGCGCCGAGCCGGTCTCGCCCGACACCATGGCCGCATTTTGCGCTCGCTTCGCGCGTTACGGCCTGAAGCCCGAGGCGATGACCCCCTGCTACGGTCTCGCCGAGGCGACCCTGGGCGTCTCGTTCACCCCGGTCGGACGCGGTGTCAAGCTCGATCGCGTCGAGCGGGAAACCTTTACGAACGGCGGCCGCGCGGTCCCCACGTCCGACCCCGGAGCGGGCGCACTCACTTTCGTCGCCTGCGGGCGGCCGCTACCCGGTCACCAGATACGCGTGGTGGACGATTCCGATTGGGAGCTCGCCGAGCGCGAGGAAGGGCACATCCAGTTCAGCGGGCCCTCGGCCACGAGCGGCTATTACCGCAACCCGGAAGCCACGCGCGAGCTGCTGCACGGCGAGTGGATCGATACCGGGGACTTCGGCTATATCGCCGAGGGCGAGATCTACATCACCGGCCGCGTCAAGGACACCATCATCCGCGCCGGCCGCAACATCTATCCCTACGAGCTCGAGGAGGCGGTCGGGGCGCTCGAGGGCGTCCGCAAGGGCTGCGTCGCGGTGTTCGGCGCGAAAGACGCGCGCTCGGGCACCGAGCGCGTCGTCGTGCTCGCCGAAACGCGCGTGACCGATCCCGCGGAGCGGGAGCGCCTGCGCGCCCGGATCGACGCGCTCGCGGTCCCGCTGATCGGCATGCCCCCTGACGAGATCGTGCTCGCGCCTCCGCACTCGGTGCTCAAGACTTCGAGCGGCAAGATCCGCCGGGCGGCGAGCCGCGCGGCCTACGAGCGCGGGGCGATCCGGGGCACCCGCGCGGTATGGTGGCAGATCGTGAGGCTCGCGTTCGCCGCGATCCTGCCTCAGGCGCGCCGCAGCCTGCGATCCGCGACGGACCTCGCCTACGGCGCCTGGGCGCTCGCGCTTCTAGGCGTCCTTGGACCGGTGACGTGGACGGCATGCGCTCTCCTGCCGCGCCCCGGCTGGTGCTGGCGGCTCAGTCGCCATGCATTCCGTCTGTACCTGGCGCTCGCCGGCATGCGGCTCACCGCGCGCGGCCTCGAGCACCTTCCCGCCGACCGCGCCTGCGTGATCGCGGTGAACCACGCGAGCTTCATCGACGGCCTCGTCCTGATCTGCGCCCTCCCCCGGCCGATGTCCTTCATAGCCAAGCGCGAGTTGCTCGAGCACTTCGTCTCGCGAATCTATCTCAAGCGCATCGGCACCGAATTCGTCGAGAGGTTCGACGTCGAGCGCGGCGTCGAGGACACCGGACGCTTCGTCGAAGCGGTGCGCGCCGGCCGTTCCCTCATCGTATTTCCCGAGGGCACGTTCCGCCGTGCGCCAGGCCTGCTGCCTTTCAAGATGGGGGCATTCGCCGTGGCCGCCCAGGCCGGAGCGCCGGTGGTGCCGCTCACTTTGCGCGGCACGCGCTCTGTGCTGCGCGAGGGCCAGTGGCTGTTCCGGCGCGGAGCGATCAGCGCGACCTCGAGCGCGCCGCTCGAGCCGGCGGGAGAGGACTGGAACGGCGCGATCGACCTGAGAAACCGGACCCGCGCCGAGATCCTGCGCCTGTGCGCCGAGCCGGACCTCGGCGAGGAGCCCGGCGCGGGCCGCGGAGCCGGGAGGCCTACCGGCACAAACAATCAGGTATTTGACCTAATTCACGTAAGGAAAATGCCCGTAGCGCAGGCAGGAGAGTCTTTCCCACGGTAGTCTAGCCGGCAGTCGGAATATAGGGATGATGCGGGCTAGGGGTTTCGTGACGCGGTGCGCCGCGGGCGTGGTATTTTTCCAGGTCCACCGGCTTATGGGTCCAGATTTAAAATGTTCCGTCCACGCTTTTCCCTGAGGAGGCAGCCATGACAGACGTTCACGCGAAAGCGCCGCGTTCGCTCGAGACGGGCGCCGACTCGAGCGCCGTGCTGCTGCGCGGGCTGGTCGCCCACCTGCGCCAGCACCGCACCGAGCTGCGCAAAGAGTGGGCCCGCCGAATCACTGGGGCGGGACTGTTGAAGGTGATGACCGAGGAGGAGATCTTCGCCGAAGTAACCTCGGTGTACGACAACTACGTGGATGCGCTGGAGACGGGAACGTTCGAGGCATTGCAAGCCTATGCGCGCAACCTCTCCGAGCGCATCATCCCGCGCGGGGTCCAGACCGACGAGGTGGTGGGCGTTGTGCTGCTGCTGCGCGACGTGCTCGCGCGCTCGTTCTTCGCCAGGTATCGATCGGACTTCAACCAGCTCAACCGGATCCTGGACGCTTACGAGCCGGCGGCAAACCGGATCGCCAACACCGTAGCCGTCGGTTTCGTGCAGGAGCGAGAGCGCATCATCCGAGAGCAGCAGGAGGCCATCCGCGGCGCACGAACGGGTTAGCGAGGACAGCCGTGCCCAGCAGAGCGATGGAAGCACCAATGAAGAGCCTAGTCAGCATTTTCTTTCGATGTGAATTCATTCCTTTCGTCGATCTGTTCACGATGTACTCCTTCCTTGGTTGAAGGTGGAATCAATCTAGCGGTTGCGGCGAGAGGAGAGCATCCGGTAAAAACAGGAAAGCGCCATCGTCAAATACCTTAGCGGGCTAGCGTCAAATCCCTGCCGATGAGGCGCGTGTTTTCCGTGAAGTCGCGCTCGAAGCTCAGCCCCCAATTGCTTCGTTGTACTGCACCTCTCTGTTGCGGTGGTTGTAAAACCGTTTCGAATACAGATTAATCCTCGAATTAGGCGATCCTCCGACAAGTTAACTTCAAGAAAGAGCCGTGAGTTGTTGAATATGTGGTTGTCATAAAAAAATCCTTAAATCTGGTTCCATTCTCAAAAATTCTGTGATACAAGCCCTCACCGCTCAAAAAAGCGGGAGGGGCCGGGTTCGCGCAAAAGCGCTCGCTCGGCAAGAAAGGGAGGGAGCGATGGAAACCAGAACCTCGCCTGCGGGTGCGCGCCGTTCGCGCCTGGGGCGTGTTGTAGCGGCGGTGTGGCTGTGCACGGTGGTCGCCGTGGCTTGGCCGGCGACACTCGCCACCGACAACGTCAAGCTCACTCCGCTCGTCATTCAAAACCAGGCTTCCCCGAGCCTTCCGCCCGAAGTCCAGTCCCTCGAATCCCAGAGCGCGCCCGCCGCGTTCGACCGCGACACGACGAGCGAGCACACCGCTTATGACGGCGGCCATCTCGTCGCGGTGCTGGATGCTCCGACCGAGATCCGCACCGTCAAGGTCTACGGCGCGGCGCCCTACACCTTGTCCGTCGATGCGGATGTCGGCGATACCTGGCAAGCCGTTGCCGGTTTGCAGAATCTCAACCTCAGCGCGCGGCCGGAGGGCTGGAACAGCTTCGCGGCGAGCTCGCCGGTCACGACCGCCAAGCTTCGCTTCACGCTCGCCGCCGCGAGCGGGGGCTCCGCCACCGGCTTGAAGGGGATCGAGATCTGGGGCAAGGGCGGGCGCGCCAACGTCAAGAACGGCGCTGCGTTGCTCGCCGCGCTGCTGGGCACCAGCGCGCCTTCGCATGCGCGCCTTTACAAATCCTCGTTGCCGCAGGGCGTGATCGGCGCGACAGCCGGAGCAGCCGACGATCCGAGCGACAACAGCTTCAGCGTCGCGCTGGATCGCAACCCGGCGGACTTCAAGCGTGCGTACCTCTCCTACCAGGTCCTGGGGCTGTCTCACTGGGTGCACGCGGTTCGCAGCATCAACGGCTCGCCGGCGCAGGGCGGGTTCCTGTTGTCGGTTCAAAACACCTGGTCCACGCAGATCGAGGAAATCAACCCGCAATGGCTCGCACAAGGGACGAACACCATCGCGTTCAGCGCGCCTGCGGGGACCACCGGCACCTTCACGGTGAAAGACGTGTTTCTGATCGCCGAATTGGAAAGCGGCGCCAATTTCGTTTCGAGCGTGGCGGACAACGAAGAAGATGCGACCAATCCGCCGCAAAACGTGCTGGATGGCGATCTGACGACCGGATGGACTCCTTATCCTTCCGCAGGCGCGGTCAAGGCCGACGTACCGACGCTCACGCTCAATTTCGACAAGCAGACTCAGATCGAAGGCCTCGCCCTGTCTCTCGCCAACAACTTGAAGGGCAGCCTCAACATTGAATTCCTCAAAGACGGAGTCTGGAGCCCCTCAGGGGCGGCCACCGTAGCGGGCGGCAAGCTCGTCACCGGCTGGAACCATCTGTCTGCTCCAAGCGCTGGCGGGATCGACGGTGCGCGGCTCGTCTTCTCAGGCGGCAAGGGCTCAAGCGCCGAAGTGAAAGAGGTGCTGCTCTCGGGCTCGGGCACCGGGCCGACCTTCAATCCCCCGAGGATCGCGGTGAGTTTCCCCGACGCCGGACAGTTCTACGGGCGCACTGCCTATATCCGCGGGTTCCTGCAACCCCTCAACAACGGCTCCGGTGCCGCGCTGCTCACCGTCGGCGGCAAGAGCGTTACCACGAGCGACGGAGCGTTTGGCGTCAGCATCACCAAGGATGACCTGGGGCTCGCAACCCAGGGCGATGGCGAGGCCTGGTCGGTCGAGGTGAAGGCGGTCTATCCGAACGGCCAGACGGTCACGGCGAGCATCACGCTCAACGCCTGGCAGCCGGCGCTCGAATCCACCGCCGGCAATCTCCTGCCCGCCTACAACCTCGCGGTGGCTCCCGGGCAGGCGAAAAAGCTCACCTACGATGCGGCCACCCTCGACATGCCCGCCGATGCGCTCGCCTTCGAGACCACTATCGGGGTCGCGCCGCTTCGAGAAGAGGACCTGCCGGCCTTAGACACCGGCATGACCAACGTCACCAAGGGGCCGCGGCGCGGCTATCGCTTCACGCCGCACCCGATGAAGTTCAAGAACAAGGTGAAGGTGACGCTCCCGTACAGCCAGGCGGCGATCCCGTCGGGCTTGACCGAGCAGGACGTGAAGACCTTCTACTTCGACGAGCAGTCGGGTTCCTGGAAGGTGCTCGAGCTGGTGTCGATCGATCTGCAGGCGAACACGGTTACGAGCTTGACCGATCACTTCACCGACATGATCAACGCCACGGTGACCGTGCCCGATCACCCGCTCACGGCGAATTTCAATCCGACCCAGATCAAGGACATCAAGGCGGCCGATCCGGGCGCCCAGGTGAATCTGATCGAGCCGCCCAAGGCGAGCAACACCGGCGACGCGCGTCTTTCCTATCCTATCGAAGTGCCGCCCGGCCGCCAGGGCATGCAGCCGCAGTTGACCGTTCAGTACAACTCCTCCGGCAGCAACGGCTGGATGGGCATGGGCTGGGACGTGCCCATGCAGGCGGTCACGATCGACACGCGCTTTGGCGTGCCGCGCTACGACGGCGGCCTGGAGACCGAGACTTACATGCTCTCGGGTGAAATGCTCACGCCGGTCGCACACCGCGGCGACTTGGTCGCGCGAACGCCCGACAAGGTCTTCCACGCCCGCATCGAGGGGCAGTTCCGCCGCATCATCCGCCGCGGCACGCTTCCTTCGAATTACACCTGGGAAGTGACCGACAAGAACGGGATGAAGTATCTCTACGGCGCTACCGACCCGGCAACCGAGACCCTCACCGACGCGAGCGGCAATATCTTCCTGTGGGCGCTGTGCCAGATCATCGATCCGAACGGCAACTCGGTGCGCTATCACTACGAGCGGGTGAACGACAACGGCGTGCCGGGCGGAATCGTGCCCGGATCGAACATCTACTTGCGGAGAATCACCTACACCGGCAGCGGAGCGATCGAAGGTCCGTACGAGGTCAGCCTCATCCGCGACCGCAACCCCAGTCTAAACGAGCCGCGCAGGATCGACGTGCAGATCGACGCGCGCGGGGGGTTCAAGCGGGTGACCGCGGAGCTGCTGCGCAGGATCGATGTCTCCTTGAACGGTCAGCTCATCCGCCGCTACGAGTTCCGCTACAACGAGAATCCGTACGGCGACGGGCGCCCGGACACGGCGTTCAACAAGACGCTCTTGACCTCGATCGGCCAGTTCGCGGCGGACGGGGCGACGCTCTTCAACAAGCACACCTTCACCTACAACGACGAGGCGCGCGATACGGCCGGCAACTACCGCGGCTTCGCCGGGGCGACCGACTGGGGCATCGGCTCGGACGGGGTGGGCCTGAGTCTCCTGGGCCAAGGCACGGCGAGCGCCATCGGCGGCAGCCAGAGCCTGAGCGCGGGCGGCCATCTGTACGTCGGGGTGGGAGTCTGCTGCGATGTGAGCTCCAAGCAGGAGACCGGCGGTTTGAAGGTCGGCTTCAGCCAGTCGAGGAGCGAATCGCTGATCACCATGGCCGACATGGACGGCGACGGGCTCCCCGACAAGGTGTTCAAGGACGGCGGCGGCTTCTTCTACCGCAAGAACCTCTCCGGGCCGCGTGGCACGAGCGCGTTCGGTGAGCGCGTGTCGCTGCCGACGCTGCCGGCGATCTCGCGCGAGCAGGTCACCTCCACCACCATCGGTGCCGAAGCCTATTTCGTCCTGCCCGTGATGCTCGACTTCAACCTGGCGACGACCACCGCCGACACCTACTTCACCGACGTCAACGGCGACGGTCTGACCGATGTGGTGAGCGGCGGACAGGTGCTCTTCGGCTTCATCAACGCCGCAGGAGTGCCGACCTTCAGCGCGAACAGCGCCGACACTCCGGTCGCGATCGGCGCCGGAGCGATCATCACCGCCGATCTGCTGGAGAACGGCGCGGCGATCGAAGCCGAGCGCGCGAAGAACTTCCCGCTCCTTGACACGCTGCGGCGCTGGGTGGCGCCCTACGACGGGGTGATAGAGATCCAGGCGCCGGTGCAGCTTATCCAGGACACGAGCCCCGAGCGCGCGCAGTACACCGGAGCGGACGGTGTGCGCGTGGCGATCCAGTTGGAAGGCGCGGAGCTGTGGTTCACCACGATAGGCCCCAACGACTTCGATACCAAGAATCCGACCGGCGTTACTGCGGTGCCGGTGCACCGCGGCGACCGGCTCTATTTCCGCGTGCAATCGGTCTTCGACGGCGCCTTCGACCAGGTCGCCTGGGATCCGCAGATCACCTACGTCGGGGCCGATGTCACGCGCACCGACGTGAACGAGCTCGCCGAGTTCCGCTACCGGGCCTCCGGCGACTTCACCCTGGCCGGGCGCGCAGGCAGCGTGACCGTGCCGGTCACCGGCACCCTGCACCTGGCGGGCACTTTCGAGAAGACCGCGGTCACCACCGACGACGTGGCCTTGGTCATCACGAAAAACGGTATGGAGGTGTTCCGCCGCACGCTCGGCTTTGCCGAAACGGCGACGGTGGAGCTCTCGCAGGACCTGATGGTGACGAAGTTGGACGTGCTCCAGTGGCAGATCTTCGTCGATTCGCCGATCGACGCCACGCGCGTGCGGCTCACCCCGCGCGCCTTCTACACCGCGGCCGAAGGCGTGGACCGCGTGATCGACGAGAACGGCAACTTCGTGCTGCAGGTGAACCCGCCGTACGACATGGATCTGTATCCGGTCAGCTCGGCGACCACGCCGCAGGACTTCTTCACCGTGCCCACGACCGGGACGTTCCCGGTGCAGGCGCGCGTGCAGGTGAGCGGCCTCAATTCGGGCGAAACCACGAATGCGGTATTCACGGTCAAGCGCCGTGGAGCGCTGCTCGCGAAGCGGCCGATCGCGGTCACAGGGACAGGTGCGCCCGTCGAAGTCGTCGTCATGGCGGACGTCACTGTAACCGCGGGCGACCAGCTCTTCTTCGACGTCAGCTCGCGCGATCCGTTCTTCGCTTCGCGGCTGACTTTCCTCGAAGTCACCTTCGACGGCAACGTGGTGCCCTCGGCGTCGCACACGCGCGCCGCAGACGGCCTGTTCCCGCAGCCGTACCGGGGCTGGGGCGCGGCCGGCTACAACGGCAATCCGCCGCGCGACGCGCAGCCGATCGACCAGACGCTCCTGGTGGTGAATTCATCCTTCGACGCGACCAACGCGCGCGCCTACGTCTTCTTTGCACGGCCGGCCGATGCATTGTGGGGCGGGGTGGACGAGCTTGCCTGGGTGAAGGCGGCCTCCGCCAGCTCCTCGCGCCTGGGCCTGGACGACATCCGCATGGCGACTTCCGAGCAGTTTGCCGGAGCCTCGGCCCCGTCGCGCATTTCGCGCTCGGAAAACACCTCGGTTTCGTTGGGGATCACCGCGAGCATAGGCTCCAGCGAAAGCAAGCTCGAGTTTCAGGACCTGAACGGCGACCGCTTCCCCGACGTGATCAGCAGCTCGGGCGGGGTGCAGTACACGCGCGCGGTGGGCGGCCTGGAAGGAGCGCGCCGCGGCGGCGGCGCCGGTTCGGCGCGCAGCGCCGACAACGCGACCGCCGGGGCGAGCACCGACGGCGCGGGCAACATCGCGCGCGCGATCGCCGCTGCGCGCGGCCACGTGATCGGCGACGGCAAGAAGAGCGGCGAGACCGGCCAGCAGGGGATGGACATGTCCCCGCTCGGCTTCAGCGCCAACATCGGCGTCGGCAGCTCCGACACCGATCACGAGCTGATCGACATCAACGGCGACGGCCTGCCCGACAAAGTGTTCCGAGACGGCAGAGTCGCGCTCAACCTAGGCTACAGCTTCGGCGCGCCTGAAGGCTGGGGCGGGGGCGATATCAACAAGGGCGTGAGCCTGGACGCGGGCGGTGGGGTGAATCTCGGCTTCAACCGCGACTTCTACAGTCTGGCCGGGGGCTTGAGCCTCACCATCGGCCTGTCCAAGAGCGACGAGACCTACGTCGACATCAACGGCGACGGCCTGCCCGACAAGGTCAAGACGGGCTCGGTGCGCCTGAACACCGGCACGGGCTTTACCGGCGAGATTCCCTGGCCGGGCGGCCACGACAAAGTGTCGATGGAGAAGCACGTCTCGCTCGGCGGCGGCTTCTATTTCACCTTCGGCATCGCCATCCCGATCGCCGGCATCAAGATCGTGTTCAACCCCGGGGTGAACCTCTCCACCAACATGGGGCGGCCCGAAGTCACCTTCCGCGACGTCGACGGGGACGGCTTTGCCGATCACGTGCTCACCGAGCGCGACAGCCAACTGAGTGTGGCGCTCAACCCGATCGGGCGTACCAACCTGCTGAAGAAAGTGCACCGGCCGCTCGGTGCGACGTTCGACGTCGAATACACGCGCGACGGCAACACCTTCGACCTGCCGCAATCGCGCTGGGTGATGACCAAGGTCACCGTGTTCGACGGCCACGTGGGTGAGGGCGCGGACCGCCAGGTCACGACCTTTGGCTACACGGCGCCCAAGTACAACCGCCTGGAGCGCGAGTTTTACGGCTACGGCACCGTGATCGAGCAGCACCTCGACACGCAGGCCTCGAACGCGCTCTTCCGCTCGATCCAGCGCGATTACCTGACCACGAGCTATTACAGCAAGGGCCTGCTCTCGCACGAGCTCACCTCGGATGCCCTCGCGCGTCCGTTCCTCGAGACGCAGAACACCTACGTGCTGCGCGACGTGGACACGGGCTTGGAGCCGGCGGACGGCACGAGCACGACGGCGACGATCTTCCCGCAGTTGACGCGGACCGACAAGCGCTTCTTCGAGGGAGGCGCGGTGGCGCAAAAGGCGACCGCTACATTGCACGAATACGACATGTTCGGGAATGTGAGCCGCTTCACCGACACCGGCGACGTGGGGGCGGCTGATGACGTCTTCGCGGTGATCAACTACACCTCTTCGGATCCGGCCTGCCAATCGAGCTACATCGTCGGCAAGCCGAACAAGATCGTGGTGACCGGAAACGGCACTGTGATGAGGAACCGCGAGTCGACGATCGACTGCGCGACCGGCGACGTGACACAACTGCGCCAGTTCCTTGAGACGGGTCAGGTGGCGATCACGGATTTGACGTACTTTTCCGATGGCAACCTGCAGTCTGTGGCAGGGGCGGCGAACAGGAACGGCCAGCGCTACCGGCTGGATTACGTCTATGACCCAACGGTCGCGACCCAGATTACCCGGGTCAGCGATAGCTTCGGGCTCTTCTCCACGGCGGATTACGACTTGCGCTTTGGGAGACCGACCGTGACTACCGACATAAACGGGCAGAGGACAACCTTCGCCTATGACCCGGTGGGCCGGGTGGACACGATCGTGGGGCCGTACGAGCAGAACACGGGCCAAATCACGATCGACTTCGATTACGCGGCAGTGCAGACGCCGACGAGCGATCCGGATGGCAACACCATCCCTCTCACGCAAGTGCCGTTTGCGTTCACGAAGCACATCGACAAGGACGCCGACAAGGTTCTCAAGAGCAGCGGCACGATCGACACGATTCTCTTCACCGACGGCCTGAAGCGGGTGATACAGACGAAGAAGGACGACGCGCTGCACATGGGTCCGGACAGCACGCCGCTGGAAGTGATGACCGTTTCAGGGCAGGTGAGCTTCGATGCGTTCGGCAGGACGGCGGCGCAGTTCTACCCGATAACCGAACCCAAGGGCGCGAACACCTTGTTCAACCCGAGTTTCGACACCGTCACGCCGACGGCGATGACTTACGACGTGCTCGATCGCAACACTCGGACGACGATTCCCGACGGAACCTTCACGACGATCGCCTATGGGTTCGGCGCCGATCGGCAGGGCCTGACTCAGTTCCAGACTGCGGTTACGGACGCCAACGGCCAGGTGAAACAGACCTTCCGCGATGTGCGAGAACTCGTCACCACGGTCAAGGATTTCAACCAGGGGACGGCGCTCTCCACCTCCTACGCCTACGATCCGCTGAGGCAAATCGTCCAGGTCGTCGACGACAGGAACAACACGACCAATGTCGCCTACGACAATTTGGGCCGTCGTACCGTCATCGACAACCCCGACAGCGGGCGGACCGAGACCCAGTATGACTTGGCTTCCAACGTTATAGCCAAGATCACGGCGAACCTGCGCTCGGCCAGCCAGCAGGTCAGCTACAACTACGATTTCGACCGGCTGACCGCGATTACCTACCCGAACTTCCCGGGGAACAACGTCACCTACGCCTACGGGGCGCCCTCTGCGGCGGGGGATGCCAACGGTAACCGCGCGGGCCGAATCACCACGATCAGCTCGCAAATGGGGGCCGAGGAACGGTTCTACGGGCCTTTGGGTGAAGTGACCAAGGAAGTGAAGACGGTGGTCACCTTCACCACGCCCAACGCCCCCGAGGTGTACACGACGCTCTACCAGTACGACACGTGGAACCGCCTCATGCGGCTCACCTATCCGGATGGAGAAGTGCTGACCTACGGGTATAACTCAGGGGGGTTCGTCAACTTCGCGCAAGGGCAGAAGAACAACTTCACCTACAGCTACATCAACCGGCTGGAGTACGACAAGTTCGAGAGCCGTGCCTTCATCGAAGCCGGAAACAACGTGAGGACGCGCTACGCTTACGACGACAGGACGCGGCGCCTGTGCAGCCTCACCAGCGCCAAGGGCACCGGGGGAACGCCGACTTGCGTGCCTTCGCTCGATGTCATGCTGCCGGTGCAAAACAACATTCAGAACCTGCTCTACGCGTACGACAACGTTGGCAACATTCGGGGTATCGCGAACAGCATCCCGGTGCCGCCCCCGAACCAGTTTGGAGGGCCGACCAAGCAAACCTTCGTCTATGACGACCTGTATCGGCTGACGCAGGCCTCGGGGACTTTCAGCTTCAACCCGAACAAGACGCAGACTTACTCGGTGATACTGGCTTACGACTCGATCCACAACATCGCGTCTAAGAACCAGAGCGACATCATCACGCAGCCCTCGGGCACGCCGATTACGCAGAAGAAGACGAGCTATCTCTTCAACTACGCTTACGGTTCGACCCACCCGCACGCGGCGACACATATCGGCAACCGCACGTTCTCATACGATGCAAACGGCAACCAGCTAGGCTGGGACAACGACGACAACGGCACGAGGAGGACGATCGTCTGGGACGAGGAGAACCGGATCCAGTCGCTCTTCGACAACGGGCATGAGAAGACCTACAAGTACGACGACGCGGGGCAAAGAATCATCAAGCGCGGGCCGCAAGGTGAGACCGTCTACGTGAACCAGTACTTCACGATCCGCAACAAGGAGATCGGGACGAAGCATGTGTTTGCCGGCTCCACGCGTCTGGTATCGAAGCTCATGAAGCAGGACAAGCCCGGGGCGAACCCGCAAGGCAAGACCCCGGTGGAGAAGGATCTCTTCTTCTTCCATCCGGATCACTTGGGATCGTCGAACTACATCACCGACACGCAAGGGCAGATTTTCGAGCATCTGGAGTACTTCCCGTACGGCGAGACATGGGTCGAGGAGTCTACTAACACCCAGAGAACGCCTTATCTCTTTACCGGCAAAGAGTTCGACGAGGAGACCAACCTCTACTACTTCGGGGCGCGTTACTACGACCCGCGCACGAGCGTGTGGCAAAGCGCAGATCCGGTGCTCGGGAAGTATCTACCCAAGAATGGTGAAGAACATCTTCCCGGCCTGGGTGGGGTTTACAACAGCAACAACCTTGGCGTCTACAGCTACGGCCACCTGAACCCGATCAAGGCAAGCGACCCGAACGGTCAGTCCGCGACACTGATCGGCGCAATCGTCGGGGGCGCAATCGGCGCAGGTATTGCGATATACCGCGGTGAGGACCTCAGACACGTCGCCGGGGCGGCTGCGCAGGGAGCTATCGCCGGAGCGATCGCCGGGTCGGTAATCGACACGGGCGGGGCCTCGCTGGGCCTCATCGTCGCGGCCGGTGCGGTGGGCAATGCCGCAGGCGGAGTGGTGGGCCGTGCGATCTCGGGTGACCAACAAAGTGCTGGAGCTGTGGTGACGGATGCGGCAGTAGGAGCGGCAGGTGCTCTTATCGGCGTGGGTGTCGGGAAATTGGCTGGGGCGGCAATCGACAGGCTGGCAAAACCCGGCCTGGCTAGTCAAGCTCAGCAGGTTCATGAAGTGCTGGATCCCATCGCACAGAGGATGAGAACGACCGCAGCTCTTAGAACGGAGGCGGGGGACATTGTAGGGGGTGGCGCGAGAGATCTTAACCCGGCACAACGCGCTGCAGCCCTGCGTCAGGGGATGACTCCGGCGAGGTTGCCCGGGGCGCACGCGGAAGTCACCGTTGTAGAGCATGCGGAGAGCGCTGGTTTGACTCCAAAGGCTCTCGAGGCGACACGAGATTTCTGTCCAGCCTGTAGAGCTTACCTTGAATCCAAAGGAGCGCAGATAACGGGACCCAGGTCCGCAGTCTGGGAGTAATCGCGAAAGGGACATTGAGATAAACTGTGACGCATGGCAGACTTCAATGACAAGCGGCTAGTGGCCTCGCTGAAGGGTCTGCCAGTCGCTTGCCGGGTGGCATTTGCCGCTGCTTGCGCTCAAAGGCTGATACCTTCGTACAAATCCTTTTGCGCGAAGGTTCCAGATCATGCCTGCGCCAAGCCCCCGCTTGCGTCCGATGCACTCTCCAGGCTTTGGGGTGACATCGGCGGCGAAGAAATGGGGAAATCGGAGCTGCAAGAGCTGGCGACAGTCCTAACCGCTGCAATTCCGACCGAAGATGAAGCCTATGAGGCTGGCGAACCATACGCAGAGGATGCCGTCGCAGCGGTGGCTTACGCTTTCCGGGAACGAGTTAGCGGGTCCGGCGAGGACGCCATGTGGGCCGCGCAGCGTGTGTATGGGGCGCTGGATCACTATGTGATCAACTCCACGACGAAGCCTCAAGATAAGCTCGACGAGCAGGCCGTGTTGAACCACCCTCTTGTTCAAAAGGAACTTCTTCGCCAGTCGCGTGATCTCGAGACGCTTCGCTCTGGTGTCGCTTCGGGCGCTGGAGTCGATCTGCTCGCACGAGAGCTACAACGAACCGCTGAACGAGAGAGCACTAACGTCTTTTCCTAAGCTGTTTGCGGGCCAGGGAGTCTCAGTGACGCCTATCGGGCCCAGCGGCAGGAGCGGCAAGCGCTGCAACGGGAGGGGCAGCCTGGCCGATCATCGAAAACGCTTTGAACGCTGGCGTACCACGCTGCCGAAGACGACCGCTCCTGCTTTGGACTCGCGTGGTCCGTGCTTCATTTGATCGAATCGGCCCCCGGGTGGCCGCTGGCGGATTGCTTGGCGGATTCCGGAAACGAATGGATCGGTCGCTTGCGAGCACGCGTCGACCGTGCTAAGAAGTAGGTAACGATTACTTTCGGCGCTGGCTTCTGGCGTCGCTGTAGAGTGGCAGAATCATTTTCCGGCGACGCCATGAACGTAAGCCCAGAGAGATGCGACCAAAGATTAGCACCCAGCAGGCAAAGATATTGGCGTATTTTCTGGAGCGGGGGCCGTTCAAACCGTCAGCCCGCTTCGTGGACTACAAGTTTGAACCGGATAGCAGAGAGCCGATTTGCCTTGCAATTGCGCAGCTAGATACAAAAGAGGAGCAAGATATTTACGGGATGTTCAATCTACCGTCGGATTCTGATGAGCAAATTCTGGTAACGATTACCGACGGAGATCCAGACAAAGTTGCCAATAGTATTGCAAGGCTTGTCGATTACAGTCGCTCGCACGCCATTGCGTTCGGTCACACTTTTCAGCTCGAGGAAGAACCGTACCTGCAGGAATGTGGGCGTGTGGCTACTCTGTTGCTCAGAGTCGACGCTGCCAAGTCGCTATCGCGCGTGCCCGAGACGATAACTATCGACGGAAAGCGCTACCAGACACATCTCGTCGTTTTCCTGGACTCGTCCGAATACCAAATAAAACGGAGCCAAGGCTTGGTCTCCCTGTTAGACGACATGGAGTCAAAAGGGCGGGACTTGGTGAGATTTGTCGCTAACGAGCGCCTGCAATAAAGAGAAAAAGAAAAACGAAAGACGGTAGCCTGCGACTTCGCGTTCAATTCGAACGCCGGTGCAGAACGGCATCCAGAACCTGCTCTACGTGTACGACAGGGTGGGGAATATCCTCGGGCTCGCGAACAGCATCCCGGTGCCACAACCGAGCCAGTTCGGCGGTCCGACCGCGTGACGCAGGCGTCGGGGACCTTCAGCTTCAACCCGAGCAAGACGCGCACCTATGGCGTGGATCTAGCCTACGACTCGATCCACAACATCCTGTCGAAGAATCAGAGCGACATCGTCACGCAACCCTCGGGCACGCCGATTAGGC
>WNGG01004747.1_pt1 | contig 15178 bp, 17 predicted proteins | sample 5400661 | NCBI WGS metagenome assembly WNGG01 (sample SAMN13153372, study PRJNA577476) | soil metagenome | isolation source: 100 cm soil or saprolite under Garry oak tree replicate 1 | place: USA:California | collected 2016-06-15
GCCGCTGCGACTTCTTCGACTTGCGACCGCGAGACACCGGTGACATGCGGCGAGCCTAGCCGACAGCTGCGGGTCACTCCTCCTCGCCGAGGGCGGCCAGCCTGCGGTTGACCGTGGCCAGGCCGAACGGCGGGGGCTCTTCCGGCTCGTCCTCGGACCGGTACTCGACCGGTGAGTCGCCCTTGAACTCGACACAGGCCGGGTAGTCCCGCCCCGGGTCACGCTCAAGCGTCTTCTCCGGCGTGATCTCGTGCTCCCAGCAGGCGCCGAGGTCATACGTGTAGGTGATCTTCCTGGCGCCCCGCGCCAGGGCGTCCTGCACCCGGACCTCCTCCTCGTCCCCGGCCCCGTCCAGGTCCGCGAACGGGTCACTGTACTGCTTCTTCCCCACGGCGAAGACGTGCAGGTGGTCGCCGTCCCAGCCGAACAGGATCCGCGCGATCCGGGCGGTCATGGCCGTGCCCTGTCGCCGCCCCGGCCCCGGCGGGAAGTTCGAGGACCTGGTCCACGGGGTGGCGCTCGGTCAGCAGGTGGGTGACGATGACCATGGCCGCGCCTGTGTAACGCCACCGCCGCAGGTGGTTCCAGAAGTTTAGGTAGCTGCCGTGGTCGAAGCCCTGGTAGGGCTCGTCAAGCAGCAGGATCCGCGGGCCGGCGAGCATCGCCAGCACGAGGTTGAGTTTCTCGCGTGCGCCGCCGGGCAGGGCTCTGGCCAGCGTGCCATGTTCTGCGGCTAAACCCAGTTCTGCGAGCAGCGAGTCTCCGCGCTGCAGCGCCGCGTGGCGCGGCAGGCCAGCGCCGCGGCCGAACAGGTCACGTGCTCTACGGCGTGGACAGAGTCTGACCCGGATCAGAGCGCCAACCGCACAAGCTTGGAGCCCGGCCGCGTCAGCGCTTGGCGTAGTCTGCGAAGCCCTGCCAGTCGATCACCACGCACGGTTCGTCGCCGACGATCCACGCATCGTGTCCGGGTGGGATCACGGAGAAGTCGCCGGGGCCGAACTCCGTCTCCTGCCCGTCGTCCATGACCACCTTCATCCGGCCGGAGATGAAGTAACCCATGTGCGGTGCCTGACAGCTGTCGGTCTGCGCGATCGGCTTGACGTGCTTGGACCATTGCCAGCCAGGCTGGAACGTAGCCCGGCCGACCGGTCCTGCCTCGATGTTGACGAGTTCGAGTTTGCCCATCCCGTTCTCGAACGGGCGGATCTCCTCCGGCGTGTCCAGGCTCTTGCGGATCATTCCCGCCATCGCTGCCACCCCCCAGGGCAAGTTGTGCCTTCCGGCTGCGTGTACCCACTGTAACCGCAAAGGGGCCTGGCCAGTCCAGCTGCCCGGGCCCGTGAGGATACTCCCGCGCCGCAATCTGCCTCACTCACCCCCGGGCACCGCTTGGGATCAGCCGGGCTGGCAGCCATCTCCACGCCCGGCACGGGCTCCTCGGCCTGGCCGCCGCGAAGTTCAGTACCGGCTTGGCCGCCGCGAAGCGGCGTGATTACGCCGCGTGAGAGCCATCGGCGCTACGGCACACACCGTAACCGCCTGCGCGCCCTTACGTCCGATCGGCGTGCCGTCGGTGCCGCGCCCGGACGGTCAATATGTTGCGCCGACGAGCGGATGCGTGGCGGAGGCGGTTCGAGGCCGATTCACCTCGCGGTGGTCGGGAGGGATATTTTCGCGTGCGCAAAGATCAACGGCCCGGCTCCTACCGGTCGCTGCTTCCGGTGCGGGCGGGTGGTGTCGCAGGACCGCCGGCCCGATGCCACCGCGACGTGGGGCAGCGTGTCGGGCATCTACTTCCTGCGGCTGGACGGGAGCACCCGGACGCATACCGCGCGCCCACGCTGATCGACGACCCGCGCGCACGGTGGCCTGCAGCGGTTCTCCGACATCACGGCGGATTCCGGGCAGCTGCACGCGCTGTGGTGGGACAGCCGGTGGGCGCAGGCGTGTTCACCGCGGCCTGGCGGCAATCGACGTCCCGGGCCGGAAGAACAGGAACGTGACGATCGTGGCGGAGCGTTGCCTTGATCCCAGCGTGTTCGCCACGAGCACGGCCCCAGCGAGCCCGGGGATTCCGCGGACCTGTCCTTGTCCACGGCGGCGGCGCGGCCGGCCGGGATTGCACTGCGCCACGTCTGCGAAGTTAGCGGCAGGCCGAACAGCCTGGTTGCGTCGTCACGTTTGTGTGACGGAGCGCTGGTGGCCGTGCTGGCCTGCCGGGAGCGGCTGTTCGCGGTTGTGCCACGAAGCGGCAGCCGTTCAGGATAAATGGCCGGTGCGGGTGCGGTGGGCGTGCCCGCAGGCACCGGCAGGACCGTCCACGATGATGGGTTCATAAGTCCACGGAGTCGGCGATGGCGGATGCCGCCAGCGCGGCCCGACGCGAACAAGCGCAGGGCGAGCGGGTACGGAAGGCTGCGGGCTACTGCGGCGATATGCTGACAGAAAGGTGGCAGGAAGTCGTGTGAGCGGTGAAGCCTGGTCCGGTAAAGCCGGACATCAGCGCCGATCTTTTGCTGGCTCTGCGCAGGCTGCTTCGGTGATCGACTCGCCGGGGTCGATGCCGCCGCCCCGGGACGGCCCAATTGCCATTGCCCGCGCGGCAGATCATCAGATTCCCGCCCTGGTTGTTAACGACGATCACGTTTTTGCCGACGGGACGACGCTGTTGGCGTTCGGCGCCGCGACGGCTGTGCCGGACATGGTGTCCGGCAAGCGGGACTGCCGAGATCAGCGTCGAATCTTGAATTGCGGCAGGCTGGGTCAGCATGATTAGACCTGTCCTGCGGTGACTTACGGAGGAGTGCCGAGATGCGTCGTCTTATCCCGCTCGCGGCGGCTGTGTCTTTGCTGAGCGTGGCTGGCTTGCCGCTGACGGCGATGTCGGCGGCGGGCGGCACTGGCCCGTCAGTGTCAGCCAACGTGCTGGTCGACTTGGACCATGGGCTGGCGTTTCCGCAAGACAAACAGAACGAGCCGTCGATCACCCGGGACCCGCTCAGCGGGGTGTTGATCGCTGGGGCGAACGACGAGCTCAGCCAGCCCGCCTGTCCCGGCACGAGCGCGCCGCTGGCGAGTCCGTGCCCGTTCGCGCCCGGCGCGCCCATCTCGGCTTATTACTATTCGGCCGACAACGGGCAGAGCTGGGCGGGCGGATACCTGCCGGGATTCGGCACGCTCAGCCCGCCGCGGACGTCGGGTGGCGACCCGAGCCTCAGCTACGGGCCGCGTCGATGCGCCGGTGGCGCGTTTAGCTTTAGCTGCGGCGTGGTGATCTACTACGCGAGCCTGGCGGACCCGGTGTTGGAGTTCGCCGGCGAGCAGGTCACCGTGTCCCGCAGCTACGACGACGGCCGGTCGTGGGCTGATCCGGTGTACGCGACGACGACCGACAATAAGTCAAACTTCGACGATCATGAGTGGGTCGCGGTGGACGAGTCGTCGGCCAGCGCTCATTTCGGCCGGGTGTATGTGAACTGGGCGTTGTTCTGCAACACCTGCGCTGGCAACGGCAATGTCAAGCTGTATGTGGCGCACTCCGACGACGAGGGCCGGACCTGGTCGGCGCCGGTGCAGGTCAGCGCGGTCCCCAACAACGCTGCCCAGGGTTTCCGTGAGACCGGGCAGATGACGGTCTCCAGCGCGGGCACGGTCGAGGTGTTCTGGACCGAGCACGCCGACAGCACGAAGTACCCGAACCTGCAAGTGGTGGCCGTCTCCACCAACGGCGGGCAGACGTTCTCCGCCCCGGTCACGGTCGCCCAGGTCCACGATTACCCGTTGACTGGCACGCCGTTCGACGTCGTCGACCTGTTCAACCGGGTTCCGGGGATGAGCGCGCGGGTCGACTGCTACCCTCACCCCGCCGCCGACCCCTCATCCGCCCGGGTCTATGTCGTGTGGTGCGACTTCAGCAACGGGCAGGGCACGGTGAAGGGCGCCGTGTCATCCGATGGCGTTCACTGGATCTCGCTTGGCACCGTGGCGTCGCTGGCTGGCCGCAACGCGTTCTTCCCCGAGGCCGCGGTGTCCCCGTCCGGCACGGTCAGCGTCACCTTTGACGCTCTCACCCAGCCGCCGGTGAACGACCAGTGGCAGACGGGCGTGCAAACCTACGACAACTACTACATCGAGTCGTCCGCCGGTGGGGCGTCGTTCACCGCTCCGATCCGGGTCAGCACGGTCTCGTCCAACCCAGACGGCTCCAGCTACAACAACACGCAGGAGCAGTTCCTGGGCGACTACATCGGAATCGTCGACGGACCACAGCAGGCTTATCTGGTGTGGACGGACACCCGGGACGCCACCGCCTGCCCAGCGGTGGATGCCTATCGGTCCCAGGTCTACGCCGGCGGGCAGCCGGTCGCGCCCAACCCGGACCAGGCCTGTGCGACCAGCTTCGGGAACACCGACACCATGGCAGCGGCCGTCACCTACTGAGAGCCTGTTTCCACACCCCTGCCCGGCTCGCGGGCCTGGTCGGCGGAGCCTGGTAGCTCCACAGCCCACCGAACACCCAGTGGTCCCATCACGCTGGCAAGCGACACCGTAGTGCAGCCGCTCACCACCCTCACCCAGGCCCGCACCGGGCCGATCGTTCGGGGCGGTGACATACCCGTCCAGCGACATCGTCATGTATCCGAGGCCGGTCGAGCAGCTTGCGAGCGAACGCCCGAGCTGGACGCAATGCTCCGCCGTGCAGAATCGGAGCCGTTCGGCGCTGGGAGCGCGTCCGTCGCCGCTGCGGGAAGGCGATGCAGAGCCAGGACAGGATGCCTGACTGCGCTCATCCGTTCGGGTGAGCGGCGATCTGGGATGTTCGCGCGGGGTGCGGCAGCCTCGCACTCGCCGCTTGCGCGCGCGATACTGAATCGGCCGAAGGGCCCCGAGCGGGAGGCACCGATGCGCCGTCGCAGACCCTCGTCAGCCCGAGTGTTCCTGTTGCTGGGCAGCGCCGTCGCTGCTGCGGCCCTGCTCGCCGGAGCCGCTACGTCGGCGGCTGCTGCGGCGAACACCGGTCCGCCTGCCAAGTACTACCTTTCGCTCGGCGACTCCCTCGCTCAAAGTGTGCAGCCCGCGACGCCGCCTCTGCCGCCCGGAGTCTCGCTGGGACAGAGTATTGAGACTGACCAGGGCTACGTCGACGATCTCTTCGCGCACTACGGCGCTCAGTTCCCCGGCAACCTGCGGCTTGTCAAGATGGGCTGTCCGGGGGAGACAACCACGTCGATGCTTACCGGCGCCGGGAGCCCTTGCACGTACCCGGCGGGTTCGCAACTCGGCGCCGCTTTGGCGTTCATCCGCGCACATCGCTCCTCGGTGGTGCTCATTACCATCGACATCGGCGCCAATAACGTTGATGGCTGCGCGGCTGGTGGAGTGATCAACCAGACCTGCGTCACCGATGGCTTTGCCGCCGCCCGGAGCGACCTGCCGAAGATCCTCGGCGCTCTCCGGGAGGCTGTCGGCGAGGATACCGTCATCGCCGGCATGAACCTTTACGACCCGTTCCTGGCCGACTACCTGACCGGGTCCGCTGGGCAGGCCGTGGCGGCAGGCAGCGTCAACCTCGACGTCTCGTTCAACTCGCTCCTCGGCGCCAGCTTCAGGGCCTTTCGCATTCCGGTCGCTGATGTGCAGACCGCCTTCAGCACGACCGACTTCACCGACACCGCCACGCTGGCAGGCATCGGGGCCGTGCCTCTCAACGTCGCACGGATCTGTGAGTGGACCTGGATGTGCGCCCCATCTCCCATCGGACCGAACATCCACGCAAATTTGACCGGCTACCAGGTGATCGCCGTCGCCTTCCAGCAGGTCATCGGGCGCCTCGGTTAGCGAGAGAGCGTCGCCGGGGGCGGACGCCAGCCCTGTCGGCGGTGCCCGCGCGTCGCCGGGATCGACGTGGACAAGAAGGTGATCTGGGTCGTGGTCCGGTTGCCCAGCGCGGAACCGGGTGAGGGAAGGTGATCGTCAAGAGCCTTCAGGACGGTCTGGCGGTCGCTGCAGAAGATGACGGCCTGGCTGGCGGAACTCGGCGTCAGTGATGCGCCAGCACACCCTGCCACACCGGCGAGTTCCCGAGTTCGTGAAACGGAGGAACCGCACGCAGAATCGGCACTCAGCCGACCGCGGAGACGGCGGGGCGGTCACGCATGCACGATCGTGAAGCGCCTGCGGAGCGACGAGCAGCCCTTCGACTTCGACGGGCGCTGCTACCAGCTCAAAGGCGCCATCTGCGAGCCCAAGCCGGTCCAGCGCCCGCGTCCCCCGATCATGATCGGCGCAAGAGGCGAACGGTCGGCCCTTCGGGTGGTCGCCGAGCACGCAGACATATGGGCCAGCCCAACGTGGACCGCCGAGGAGTTCCGGCACAAGAGCGCCGTGCTCGACTATCACGGCGCTGCCATCGGACGTGACCCTAAGGAGATCATCCGCTCCGCCCAGGTCTTTTTCACCTCGGGGGACCCTGCAGCGACCAGTGACCATGATGCGTCGCGCTTCCCCGGGCCTGCTGCCGCTCGCGAGTTGCTCATCGAGCTGATCGACGCTGACGCACGGCATGTCGTCCTAGCCCCGATCGGAATGCCGTCAGTGCAGCGGGTCGCCGACGAGATCGTCAAACCCGTGCTCGCGGCGATGGGTTAGCCTTGGGCTGCCTGCCGGGATCGGCCCAAACGGCGTCCGGCGATGCGCTGGCGCAGATCCGCGACGCAGAGGACGGTCGGCCGAGGCCGCTGCGAAGGGCGTTGGCGCCTATGACGCCAGGTACCCCAAGGCCGTCGGAGGTGCGGCCACAATGACGACGTACCGCTGGAAACGCCGCGCGAATGGGCATTCGCCCGGCATCGTGCGCGTTGCTTCGAGGGACGCGCAAGCCCGGGCCTCGGGTGGCCAGGCAGAGGACACGCCGCCGGCTGGGCGCGAACTCGGGGGCACGAGCTGGACACGCGGTTAGCCTGCATCGACGGGCTCAGATCTGTGGGCTATGGTCGCGCCGCTGGGCGATACTTAGAAGATGGGGATCTACCAGGACCAGATCCTTCCTCGGGTCACCGACGCGGTTATGAGGCGCCAGGAATTCACGCCAATACGTGCCAGAGTCAGCGCCGGACTCCACGGAGAAGTACTTGAAATCGGTTTCGGCTCTGGCCTCAACGTTCCGCACTACCCTTCCGCCGTTACCCGCGTCCGGGCAGTGGATCCAGCAACCGCAGGGCGCAAGCTGGCGGCCAAGAGGGTTGCAGCGAGCCCGGTGCCGGTCGAGTACATCGGGCTCGACGGGCAGGCGCTTCCTCTGGACCCGGCCAGTGTCGACCACGTGCTGACGACCTGGACGCTTTGCACCATTCCTGACGTCAAGCGTGCCCTCAGCGAGGTCTGCCGGGTGCTGCGTCCCGGCGGTTCACTTCATTTTGTGGAACACGGCCGGTCCCCCGACCCCGGGGTGGCTCGCTGGCAAGACCGGCTGACTCCGCTCCAACGCCGTCTCGCTGGGGGCTGCCATCTCAACCGCCTTATCGACCGGCTCGTGACCCATTCGGGCCTCGAGCTGACTCGAATCGAGAACTACTACACGAAGGGCGCGAAGGCGTTCGGGTACATGTTCGAGGGAACAGCAACCAAGCCGTCAGCACCCCAGCGGCGGTAAGGCCGCCTCACATCAGCCGGTCGCAGCAGCCCTAGCCGTGGCCGTGCCCGCCGTCGGCCTGATCGTTACGCTGCCGTCTCACCGCGACCCAAGCGGCATCGCAGCAACCGCGCGTGGAACCTGTATCCCGGTGCCATCGTGATCGCGGGCTACCCCCGGGGGTATACCATGGGCGCCTGGCAGGAGATCGCAGCTGGGGAGGGGCTTGCCCGGGCAGTGCGGCGGGCTGCCCAGGTCGGCCGGGATCATCGCCGCTGCGGAGCTGAAGGGGACAGCGACAGGTGAGGCCCCACACGGACCGGAGCGCCGCGGTGCCGAGCGTGCCCCGGCCGCGGTGCGAGCCGTGGCAGCATGTCGCGGCGGCGGTGCTGGCCACCGCCCGGCACGCGGGGCGGTCGCCACCGTCGGTTCGGTGCTTCTTACGCCAGGCCTCCCGTCCGTCCGGCCCGCTGTCATCGGTGCCAGCCTCGGCGCGCAGCCCTGCGCGATCCCTGGCAAGACGATGACGTTTCGGTGAATGCAGCCAGCCCTTCCAGCCGCATGGCGCGGACCTGCCCGACACGAGTTGCGCGCGTGGAGCGGCGGTCGGCCTGCCGGACGGGAGGCTGGCCGCCGGCGAGGTCGCGGTGGTGGCCTGACGCGGGCGCGACGGACGCAGGCACAAAGGCCAGCCCGGCCCGGGCGAGGAAGGAGAAGACATGGCGGACCGCGGATACGGGGACGACACCCGCACTGGGGCGGGTCACGAGACGGCTTCCGGCAAGGTGGCGACCACCTGAGCTGGGCAAGCGAGAAGGCGGTAGTGGAGCGGGTCCTCGGCCGCCGGCCTGGGGTCCGGCTCGTGGATGCCAACCCGGTGGCGCAGACCGCCACGGTCACCTTCGACACCGCCGCGACGTCGGTCGCCGAGCTGAGGCGGTGGGTCGAGGACTGCGGCTACCACTGCACCGGCCAGTCGGTGCCCTCGCACGTCTGCGACCCGATGGCGGAGCCTGACCCCGCGGATGGGCACCGCGCCGTGACCGCCGGGCACGGGGAGGCGGCCGCCGCCGCGCTTGAACCGCCTGCGAGCCGCCGGGAGCACCCCGCGCACCCCGGCCACGAGGCTGGCGTGCCGGAAGCTCCGCCCGCGCATGCCGGGGATCACATGGCGGCCGCGGAGCATGCGGGGCAAGAGACGGCCGCCGGCGAGAATATGCCGTCTCCGCACGAGACGATGGGCCACGGCGGCGCCGCCGGGATGTCGATGGAGGCGATGGTCGCCGACATGCGCAACCGGTTCCTGGTCGCGGCGCTGCTGTCGGTGCCGATCCTGCTGTGGTCCCCGATCGGCCGCGACGTGCTGGGCTTCACGGCCGCCACGCCGTTCGGCCTCCGCGACGACATCTGGCTCCTGCTGCTCAGCCTGCCGCGTGTCGCGCCGCTTCCGGGGCACGGCCAGGCGCTGACGCTACCTGGCCCGCGTGATCTTCGGCGCTCAGCCGCGGCCGGTGTCGGCCAGGCGCGGGGCGTCGCCGAGGTTGGCGTTTCCTTCGAGGAAGTGGATGCCGGCGGCCTCGCCGGCGCGCGCGATATCTGGTTACCCGCGGGACTCACGCCGCTCCGCTGACGGTGAACGAGCCGGGCATGCCTTTCTGGGCGTGCCCGGGAACCGGGCACAGGTACTGGTATTGGCCTGGGCTGGCAGCGGTGAAGGTGAGCGTCGCGGCGTGATGGCCCGCCAGCTCATCCAGGCCGGCCAGGCCAGAGGCGACAAGTCCATGCCCGGCACCGACAGCATGTGCCACAACATCTACCGCTGGGAACGCGGTGCCGACAGCCCCTCAGAACGCTACAAGCACTGCTACTGCCAGGTCTTCGGCATCCGGCCCAGCCACTTCGGCCCTGAGCAGCCGGGCGATCGGCCTGCGGCCGCGCAAACGCCGGGAACCATCATCATGGCAACCGCACCGCGGTGGTGACGGCCGCCGCCCCCATGCATTGCCTCAAGAGGGGAGTTGCGCCACACGTCGATGACCATGCCCACCGCTGCGGCGTTCAGGATGGAGCTGCGATCTGGGCCGATGCCCTCGCGTTCCCACTCTGGCCACTTGGCTGAGATCCACTCCACAAGTTCGCGCTGCTCGCTGACCGCTGACGTTTCTGGTGTCGCTGGTATCGCTGATCGCGGTGCGGCGCCGTGTGCCGCACCCACGGCGCGCCGGGCAGCGAGCCGGGCCTCGGTGGCGGGGTCTTGTCAGCGATTTCCGCCAGGGCATCGGTTACCTGGTATCCGTCCGGCTGCTGGTCATTTTGACCGCGGTCCAGATCGTCGTGAACCTCTGCCTGGCGGTGGAGAAGCTGATCTTCTACTACGCCAGGGACACACTCGGCCTTACCCCTGCGGCGGTGAGCGTGGTCGTAGCCGCAGGTGGGGCCGGCGGCATCGTGGGCGCGCTCACCGCGACCCGGCTGGCCGCCTGGATTGGCCAGATCCGCCTAGTGGTGGCCGCGATCGCCGCCGCTGGCATCGCAATCGCAGCGATGAGCGCTACGAACTCGCTGGTCACGCTTACTGCGGCCAACCTCAGCTACGCGTGGGCTCTCACCGTAGCCAGCCTCGTCAACCGCACGCAGCGACAGCAGATCATTCCGCGCGCGCTGCTCGGCCGGGTCACCAGCACCGTCCGCCTGCTGTTCCTCGCCGTCGACCCGCTTGGTGTCGTAATAGCCGGTTCGCTGACCGCCGCCCTTGGTGGCAACCCCCGGCCGGTCTTCCTCGGCGCAGGCGTCATCGTCATCGCCACCGCTGGCGCGGGCTGGCTGGCCGGGCTCCGAACACACCAGCGCGGGCAGGCGGGAAAAGCGAGCCAGCGATCCCCGCATACCCGGCGAGCCTGGCCTCGCCGGTAGACGATCAGCGACCGTCAGTGGTCGCGGAGGACCCCTGATACCTCCCGCATGGCAGCAGCGCGACGGACCGCCGGTTCGTTTCCAGCGGCCCGTGTGGGCGTCGGCGCGGCTGGATCCCGACCGAGGGCTCGGGCGAGCCCGTGTTTCGGTGCCGGTACAACACTGCAGACCCTGCTGGCTTATTCGGCTCGTGCGCTGAAGGGCCGCCACCCCACGGCCAACCCCACGGCCGGCCCTGCCCCTTCATGATCGCGGTAAGTTTTGTACGAATACAGGACAAAAGTTACCGCGATCACGACACCGTGGCTCTTGCGCCGCATGGCTGGGCGGTTTCCGCCGCAGGGCCGGGCACACCGCGGCAGCCGGCCCTCCGCGCCAAACAGACACCGGTTTGCGGCCTCACCGCGTGATCCCACCGCGGGACAGCCAGGAAGTCATCGCAGCGTCGCCGCCACTTGAGGTCGATACCATGGACCGCGGGCGCGCGTTGGGAATGAGCCGGCAGGGTCCACTCTGGGATGCAAAGTGGGTTGGCGGCCTAGGCTCCTGACGGCGGCATCGCCGCGTCGGCGCCGTCATGCCTGATCTTGTGCACCGCTGCGCGCGCCCGGGCGCGCAGCCGTTATGGATCGCTAGGTGGTTTGGCTTCTTATCCCGAACGGCTGCCGCAGCCTGGCACATGACCGGCAACATGTGCCCACTGCTGGTGTTTGGCCAGTTTTCCACGATCTGCAACCGGTCGGCGGCTCACCGGCCAGGGCGCCTGCCGCTACGGCGGAGCCGCACACCCGCCAAGACGATGTCGGCAATGAGGACGACCACGCCGATGATCAGAAGGTAGAACAGACCCTTAACGACCACGCCGAATATTCCCAGCGCGATCGCCACAATGATCATCAGCAGGAACAGCGCCATCTCGCGCTCTCCGATCCTCTCGCGGCGTCAGCGGCGCGCAAGACGTCGTTCGCCTCCGCCGCCAGGCTGGTAGTCCATATCGTAGTGTTTGAAGATCGCCTCTTCGTCACCAACTGGCAGCTCCCCGTCAGTGCCGATCGACGGTGCGTCCCTCACCTGGCGCTTCGGGTAGGTGGTCTTGAGGTACCCCGGGCCCACGGTCGCCCCGGTGAGGGGCACGAATACAAGCCGGCGCCGCGTCGGCAGGCCGACTGTGACGGTTGCGAACGCGGGCTGGTCGGTGCCGGTATCCACATAGATCGATTCCAGCGTCCCGATCTTGTGGCCGCTGCTGTCGATCACGTCGTGGCCGCGCCACTCCCGGATGTCGCCAGCCTCGAACATCGCTGTGCTCCTCTCTTTGCTTCCCAATTCTCTACCCGGCCTCGTCGCAGCGCGTTCATGGGCCCCGCCAGCTGAAACCACGGGGACCACGGCCGGAGCTGAGTCGGACCGGACCGGCCAAAGCGGGGTGGCCGTGCTGAACCGGGCGTCCCGACGGTCGGCTGTGGAAGGAGAGGGGATGCGGCGAGTACGGATTGCGAAGATCACCGCCCCCTATGGCGCTGGATCGTAACGCGCCGCCCGCCGTCACCGCTGCGTGAGCGGTGACGGCAGGCGGGGGTCATATTCCCCGGGCGGCGGCTGCGGCGATGCGGCCGCCTTAGCCCAGGGTTTGCTGTCAGCCGCCGTTGCTGGACTGTGCCTCTGCTGGGATGGCGGTGCGACCCTGGCCGACGCGCACCTGGATGTGCTTGGCCTGTACTTCGGCCGCCTTGGGCACGACGATCTGCAGCACGCCGTCTTGCGCCGAGGCTTCGATCTTGTCCGCCTCGACGTGGCTGGGCAGGGTGATCGAGCGGCGGAAGGCGCCGTAGCAGCGTTCGGACCGGTGGACCTTCTCCCCGGCGGCGTCGTGTGTGAAGCGCCGCTCGCCCTGGATCGTCAGCAGGCCGTCTTCGAATGTGATCTCCACGTCCTCGGCCGCGACGCCGGGGATCTCGGCCGTGACCAGGTAGGCGTCCTTGCGTTCTGAGATGTCGACCGTCGGCGCCCAAAATGCGGCGCTGGCATCGGTCTCATACTGCTGGCCGGGCCGCCGGCCGCGTGCCCTGCTCACCATCCGCGCCAGCTCATCCTGCGTGGCACGCAGGTCCTCAAACAGGTCCCAGCTCGTCATGACTGTCATGTCGTTCTCCCTTGCATCTGGCCAGGCCGAGGGCCCGGCCGTCCCGGAAGAACACCGCTCTCTAGTGAACACCATTCGCTTCCGAGCTACAATGTTCACTATATAGTGAACGACATTCACGGTCAAACGGGGACAGACGCGGTGCGTGGAGGCAGAGGTGGAGAACAAGCGGCAGGCAACCGGCGAGGCGGGCACCCGCCCGCTGTGGTTCACCCCTCCAGACGGCAAGGAGAACCGCCGCCGCACGCTCACCCGCGAGCGCGTCGTCGCCGAGGCCCTCGCGATCATCAGCGCGGACGGCGTCGGGGCGCTCAGCATGCGCGCCCTCGCCGCCCGCCTCGGTGTGGTTCCCGGCGCGCTGTACCGCCACGTCCGCAGCAAGGAGCAGCTTTATGACCTCATCCTCGACGGGGTGCTGGCCGAGGTCGACTGCCATGCCGATCAATCCCTCAGCTGGACCGGGCAGGTCGCGGCGCTCGCGCAACGGCTGCGGACGGTCCTCGAAGGCCACCCCGGCATCGCCGGGCTGCTTAAGACCCGCGACCCCCTCAGCCCTCACTCCCTCGCCCTGGCCGAGGCATTCCTCGCGCCGCTGGACGCGGCCGGCCTGCCCAAACGCCAGGCTGCCCGGGCGTTCCGCCTGATCTACGACTACACCCTCGGCTTCGCGCTCAGCGACCCCACCACCCCAAGCGAGCAGCGCGTCCAGGACGCCGCGACAAGGCGCGAGCTGCACGCATTCCTGCGTTCGCTGCCCGGCGACCGCTTCCCCGTGCTCGCCGCCCTCGGCGAGCACGTCTGGGCCGGTGACCGTGACGAACGGTTCACCGCGAGTCTCGGCATCCTTATCAGCGGCATCCAGGCGGCCCGGCGCCCGCACCGGCGCAGCCGCCCGTGAACCCGGACGCTGGCCACCCCCGTGACTCCGGCCGGGTCGCTGGTTGGCCGACTTGAGGTAACGTCGAGACTGTCACCCGTTCGGGCCACCGGCGCACTCATGTTCCGCCGCTGTGTCCGATGGCCGTCGCTCAGGACCTCGGCGACACGTCACCCAGTCGGCCAACGACGTGCCTTCGAGGAGTTGCCACGGTGCGATCCTTCCAAGCAGAAACGACCGTGACCGGGCGGCATCCTGGACGAACCGTCGTATTGCCCGCGTCGCGGCGCGGCAGCCCATACGCCGAGTTGTCCCGGCAGGTCAAGCAGGCCGGGCTGCTGGAGCGGCGTCCCGGGTACTACATCTGGAAGATCGCCGCTACCAGCGCGGCGCTCGTTGCGGGGTGGGCGGCCTTCGTCCTGGTGGGCGACTCGTGGTGGCAGCTCGCGGTAGCCGTCTGGCTCGCAGCCGTCTTCACCCACCTTGGCTTCCTCGGCCACGACGCAGGGCACCGGCAGATCACCGGTTCCCGGCGGGCCAGCCACATCCTCGGCGTCCTGCACGGCAACCTGGGCATCGGCCTGAGTTATGGCTGGTGGGTGGACAAGCACAACCGCCACCACGCCCACCCCAACACCGAGGACGCCGATCCCGACATCATGCTCGGCGCGCTGGCCTTCACCGCCGCCCAGGCGCGCGCCGGGCGGGGCGTGGCCCGGTTCGCGTACCGCTACCAGGCTTACCTTTTCTTTCCGATGCTGCTCGGCGAAGCGATCAGCCTGCACGCGGCGAGCATCCGCGCGCTGACGAGCCGCGCCTCGCGCCACCGGCCGATGGAGACGGTGCTGTTCGCCGCCCACGTCGCCGGTTATGTCACCGCGGTGGCGCTTGTGCTTTCACCCGTCAGGGCCGTGGTTTTCATCCTGGTGCAGCAGGGGCTGTTCGGCCTGTACCTTGGCAGCTCTTTCGCCCCCAACCACAAGGGAATGCCCATCTTGGCCGCGGGCGACCGGAGCGACTTCCTGCGCCGCCAGGTGCTCACCTCCCGCAACGTTCGCGCCGGCTGGCTCACCGACTTCGCGCTTGGCGGGCTGAACTACCAGATCGAGCACCACTTGTTCCCTTCCATGCCCCGCCCCAACCTGCGGCGCTCCCAGGCCCTGGTCAGGGCGTTCTGCGAGCGGCAGGGCCTGCCCTACTGTGAGACCAGCCTGGCAGGCTCCTACGCGCAGGCCCTGCGCCACCTCAACACGGTCGGCAGACCCGTCAGGGGCGTGCCGGGGGAGTGCGGGGCGCGCCGTGGCGGGGGAGGGGTTCTGAGCCGTCGATGAGGTCGCGCGCCAGGTCGGACAGGCGGCGGTTGCGGTCGCGGGCGTGATTTCGCAGGACGGTGAATGCCTGGTCCATGTCCAGGTGGAGGCGTTCGGCGAGTTTGCCTTTGGCTTGCTCGATGATGACCCGGCTGTTCAGGGCGGTCTGCAGTTGCTCGTTGAGGGTTTCGCTGCGGCGCAGGGCGCGTTCGTGCAGAAGGCTGATTGTGGCCACGTCGGCGAGGGCCTGGCCGACGCGCATGTCGGCGGGGTCGAAGGGCCCTGCGTCGGCGCGGAAGAGG
>WNGG01015784.1_pt1 | contig 15176 bp, 11 predicted proteins | sample 5400661 | NCBI WGS metagenome assembly WNGG01 (sample SAMN13153372, study PRJNA577476) | soil metagenome | isolation source: 100 cm soil or saprolite under Garry oak tree replicate 1 | place: USA:California | collected 2016-06-15
CGCCTTCAGGGCCGAGATCGATGATCCAGTCTGCGCTCTTTATCACATCCAAATTGTGCTCGATGATGATGATCGAGCCGCCGGCGTCGATGAGCTGCCTGAATGCCGACAACAGCTTGTTTATGTCGTCGAAGTGAAGCCCGGTCGTCGGCTCGTCAAAGATGTACAGCGTCCGCTCGCTCGTTCGTCTCGACAAATACGACGCAAGCTTCACCCGCTGCGCTTCGCCGCCCGACAGCGTAGTCGCAGATTGCCCGAGCCTCAAGTATCCAAGTCCTACGTCGTCCAGCACCCGCAGCTTCGATGCGATCCTATTAATGTTCGCGAAAAACAACAGCGCTTCGCGCACGGTCATATTCAACACGTCGTGAATCGAACGGCCTTTGTACTTGACCTCGAGCAGCGCGGGTTTGAAGCGCATCCCCTTACACTCTTCGCAGACAAGCTCAACGTCGGCGAGGAATCGCATCGTTCGCAACGCCCGCCCGGCACATTGAAGCTGAAGTGTGACGAATCGAAGCCGTGCGCTTGAGCTTCGCGCGTGGACGCGAACAGATCGCGGATCGCGTCATAGACCTTGATGTACGTTACCGGGTTAGACCGCGGCGTCCGGCCAATCGGAGATTGATCGACCAGCACCACGTCATCCAGATACTGATCGCCGTCGATCTTGCGAAACGAGCCGACCGGTCCGGTCCATTCGCCGCGCTGCTTCTTGATTCCGGCATAGACGATGTCGTGCACAAGCGTCGACTTGCCCGAGCCGGACACGCCTGTAATGCAAACCATCATCCCGAGCGGGAACTCTACGTCGATGCTTTTGAGGTTGTGCGCGCTAGCGCTGCGGACCTCGAGCGCTCGCGAAGCCAGCAAGCGCCGGCTCTTCGGCGGCTTGATCTCGAGATCGCCTCGCATGTACTTGGCGGTCAGCGATTGGCCCTTCTTAATAAGCTCGTCGGCCGAACCCTGAAAGACGACTTCGCCGCCCAGCTCGCCTGCGCCAGGACCGATGTCGATCAGCTTATCCGACGACAACATCATTTCAGGCTCGTGCTCGACTACCAGAACTGTGTTACCTATGTCACGCAAGTTTTTCAGGATGCGAATCAGCTTGGCGTTGTCGCGCGGATGCAATCCTATCGAGGGTTCGTCAAGCACGTACAGGGCGCCAACCAGCGAAGCGCCCAGGTTAGTTGCGAGCTGTATCCGCTGAGCCTCGCCACCCGACAACGTGGAGGCCAATCGATCGAGCGTCAAGTACTGAAGCCCGACGTCGATCAGAAACTTCAAGCGATTGCGAATCTCGCTAAGCAGCCGCCCGGCGATTTCCATCTCGGTTGGGGCGAGCGAAAGTGTGTTGAAGAACTCCGCCGCCTCGCTCGCGCTCATCGCGCAGACCTCGGGCAGAGTCTTCCCGCCGACTTGAACGAGTCGCGCTTCGAGTCTCAGCCGCGAGCCGCCACAGTCGGGACACAACGTATAGCCGCGATACTTCGACAGGAAGACGCGCACGTGAAGTTTGTATTTCTTGGTGTCGAGCCAATCGAAGAACCCCATCACCCCGTCGAATCCGTTACGACCTTGCACAATCGTCTTCTGTTGGTCGCGAGTCAACTGGCGAAAGGGAACCGTGGTTGGAATGCCGGTTTGCTTGCAGAAACGCAGCAGCTCTTTTTGCGCCCACTCGTATTGTGGTTTCATCCACGGCTCGATTGCGCCTTGCGCGAGGCTAAGCTCGCGATTGGGGATCACTAGATTGATGTCCAAGCCAATCGTGTTGCCGAATCCCTGGCATGTGGGGCAGGCGCCGAAGGGGTTGTTGAAGCTGAACAGCCGCGGCTCGGGCGCTGCGTATTTGATCTGGCAACGCTTGCATTCGAAGCCTTCTGAAAACTGAAACCGCAGGGGCTGCTCGCAACCCTCGTAGGGTTCGTCGGCTGTCTCGACCATCGCTTGGCCGTGACCTTCCCGATAACAAACTTCGAGCGAGTCAACCAATCGCGACTTTACGTCGGCCCTGACGCTCAATCGATCTACCAGCACAAACGTGTTGTCGAAATTGTTATCGGTGTAACTATCAGGGGTGGCGAGCTCGATCGTGCGACCCTCTTTGTAGAGCCGCGTGAAGCCTCGCTGCATCAGGCTCATCAGATGCGCGTCGACGCGCCTGCGCTCGCCGGCCGCAGGCTTGCGAGACCCGCGCTTTCTTTGTTTGGCGCTTCCGTTCAAGTCGGCAGTACCTTCCATGCCCGCCGACGCCGGGAACAACACGTAGAAGCGCGTTCCTTCCGGGAGCTTCAACACTTCATCCGCGGCTGACTCGGGAGTATCTCGTTTAACTTCCGAGCCGCAGTTCGCGCAGAAGGTCCTGCCTACGCGGGCGAACAGCAACCTCAAGTAATCATAGATTTCGGTCTGGGTCGCGACCGTCGAGCGTGGATTTCGAGTGGCGTTCTTCTGACGAATCGAGATCGCGGGACAGATGCCGATGACTTCGTCAACGTCAGGCTTGTCCATGCGTTCGAGAAACTGGCGAGCGTACGCAGAAAGGCTCTCAACGTAGCGACGCTGACCCTCGGCATAGATGGTATCGAAGGCTAGACTCGACTTACCGGAGCCGCTGACGCCCGTGAGCACTGTGAGCTTGCCGATGGGTATATCGACGGTGATGTTTCGAAGATTGTGTACTCGCGCGCCCCGGACGCTGATTACTTCTTCAGGCATTATCGTTATCGATAGTGTCAACAACATGTGAGCCGCGTGGCTCTGTTGAGAATCCTAAATTTTAGCATTCCTCACTGAATGCTTTCAATTTCGATACGAAGGGTGGACAACACCTTGAGGGTTTACGGATCAGCAGAGTCTGTTCCGCGCAAAGAAGTCGAGGATTAGAAATCGCGAATTACCATCGTTCCAGAAAGAAAATCGTGCCAGCCGCGATGCTTTCTGTTGACGGCAATCCAGACGATTCCCAGCAGCGCGGGCGCGACGGCTATGAAGTACGCAGCGCTCCTAACTAAGGCTTGCAACGGCGCAGGAGTCTGGAAAGTCGCCGCGTCCACCACGCGAGTGTTTGTAAGCATCATGCCGAACGTTCTCCCGCAGAGACACTGCGTCAGCGCAAGGTAGAAGAATGACAGCAGCACGACGATTACCACAGATCCAAATCTGGTCTGCGTGCTGAGGAAGCTCCCCTCCGCGATTCCGATGATTGCCAGGAATGGCAAGCATGTCGCGGCCAGGACAACTAGGTCGACTAAACCTATGACTGCGTGGGTGAAGATCGAAGGGCTCTCGTTTCGCAGAAACTGGGCGCCGAGTGTTTGATCAACCTTGCGGATCTCGGCCTCGAGATAATCCAAAGGGTCGATCTTATCAATGGCCAGCAACGGAGTAGCTTTCACGGTGTCTTCGACGCTTGGATCAGGCGGCTCGCTGGTTTTTTCGGGCAGCGGCGCGGTCAGGGGCTGGCTCTGTTGTTTTACAACAGGAGGTGAAATAACTGGTGTGGTAGCCGGCTCGAGCTCGGCTCTTGGTTCTATCACCGGCGCTAAAGCTCTGGCGGTCGCTTGCCTGTCGGCGAGGACTGAAACCGGCGAGCTTGCCGGGAGAGGTCTCACGGGTTCGATCCTCGGCAGCGAAGCGCGGCTCGCCTGCTCGCTTGCGCGACGCACCCGGGAAAGCGCGGCTTCGACGATGCTGTCGCTAGTGCGCCTGGCCGTAAGAGTCTGTCGACTATGTTCATTAGGAGTCGGCCGCTCTTCTTGCAGTGCCTCGCTGCTTGGCTCAGCTTCTGCCTGTAGGATCGATGTCTGCAAGTTAGTCGCGACGCGTTTCTCTCTTATCGCGCGGACCTTCTCGTTAAGCTCCACGCGCCAAGCGGGTAGCGCCGGGGCTGCTATTTCAGTTGGCGTTACGATACGCGGTCGCCGTGGGAATTCCAACAGCCTCGACTCTTCGACCGCTTGACCGCGCTTTGATGTGGAACGTCGGCAACGTGGGCAGCGCCCAGACTTTTGATGAAACTCATGCCCGCAACCATGACACTTCATGCTCGAAAACACCTCGATCTTTGGGGGCATCCTGGTGATTCGCGCGCGATATTATCAGAAACCCGGCGCTCAGGTCAACAACAATTTGGCCTGCACGCCCGCTTCTGTTAGTTTTTAGAAATGATTCAATGGAGGAAGCCCATAGATTTTTTGCGGTGAGCGGGATGCTAGCGAGAAAGAACTATTTGACAATTGCATGGCCTTAGAACAAGTCAATCAACAACGCATCACGCGCATCTGTCCCGCTTGCGGAAACGAGACTGCCGCCGATGACCCGGTTTGCAGTCACTGCGGGCGAATTCTAAATGAGGCAGACATCGCCGACCACAAAGCAGCCCGAGAGCACCACTTCCTGCGGGCCCTTTTTACTCGTCCCAATCCCTTCACGTTTATCTTCATCGGCGCCAACGTCGGGATTTATGTGCTCATGTGCCTCGCGGGAGGCATCGCGGTCACGTCGGTAGACCAGGCGGTGTTGGTTGGATTCGGAGCGAAACAGAACGAGCTGATAATCCAACAGCATCAGTATTGGCGGCTGATCACCTCGATGTTCATCCACATCGGTTTCATCCATCTGTTTCTCAACAACTACGCGCTTTGGATTATCGGACAAGAGATCGAGCGGATCTACGGCTCTGCCCGATTTGTGATTCTTTATCTGATCACCGGGCTGCTTGGCTCGCTCGGCAGTTTTTACTTCAATCCGCATGCTACGTCTGCTGGAGCGTCAGGGGCAATCTTCGGGCTGTTTGGAGTGATCGCGACGTTCGCTTTCCGCTACCGTAAAGAGATTCCAGAATTCCTCAGTCGCGAGATCAGGCGCCGCGTGCTCCCAATCATTGCCATCAATTTGATATTTGGGTTTTCGGTGAGGATAGTCGACAACGCCGCACATCTGTCGGGGCTGATCTCGGGTGTGGCGCTTGCTTTGATAGTTCCATACAAGCGTCCGAAGGAAAGAATCACTCCGCTCGTGTGGCGCGTGTTGCAGATTATCTGCCTTGGGTTGATCGTGTTTTCGTTTGTCAGCGCGTTTCGCAGCTACGAGGGCCCGCGCCTCAGCTTTTCGAATCTGACTAGTCGGCCCGGCTCGCTGGTCGTCGTTTATTTTGACCAGATGAAAGAGGCGAACCGCTCTCTTAGCGACTCGATCAACGCGTTTGCAGATGCCGCCGAGAACAAGAGCGCGGAGACGCGTATTTCCAAGGCTCGCGATTTGGTCGAGCAAGGGATTCGCGCGACGTCTTCCGCGCCCCGCGTCGATTCAGAATCGGAAGAGTATCGAAAACGCCTCTCTCAGCTTCTGAATGAGCAAGGAGACATACTAGTAGGGTCTGCCGCGAGGAGTCGAAATGAATCACGCAACGATGAGAACAAGCTCACCGCGAAGTATGAACAGTTCAAGTCCGAGTACTATCAATGGCTGCGGGGCTTCTTGAAGGAGCATGGTTACGAGTTAGGGGAACGATAGACCACGGAACACGCGGATTGGACTCTTTGATTACTTGTCCAGTCAGATCTTCATGTTTTAGAGCCATAGGCGTATCCGTGAAAATCAGTCAAATCCGCGTCATCCGTGGTCTATCTCGGCTCGGGCCTTCGACAAAGCTTCCCTCACCCGCGCCGGCGAAGTACCTCCACTCGCTCCTTTGCCTAGCAGCGATGAATGGACCGTGATTTCACTGTACACATCCTCGTCGAACAGCACTGAGAACCTTCGATAATCATCCAACGGAATCTCGACAAGTGACTTCCCGCTCTCGATCGCGTAAGTCACTATTTTCCCAACAAGGTCATGAGCCTTTCGAAATTCCATCGCCCGACGAACAAGATAGTCAGCCAAATCCGTCGCGGTGGAATAGTTCTCTGTTGCAGCGATGCGCGTGCGCTCCGCATTCACTCTGACATTCCGAAGAACAGTCGCCATCATTCCAAGCGACCCCCGGAGCGTGTCGATCGAATCGAATAACGCCTCTTTGTCTTCCTGCATGTCTTTGTTGTAAGCGAGCGGCAACCCCTTCATCGTCGCAAGCAGCGCGGCGTGATGACCAAATACGCGCCCCGCTTTTCCGCGAATCAACTCCAGCGAATCGGGGTTCTTCTTTTGCGGCATCAACGACGAGCCGGTCGAGACTGCATCCGAAAGCTCGATGAAACCAAACTCCGCGGTGGAGTAGATGATCAGGTCCTCAGCCAGCCGGCTAAGGTGCATCATTGCGAGGGCGGCCGCACCGATAAACTCGATGACGAAATCGCGATCGCTCACCGCGTCGACGCTGTTTTCGCACAACGCGTCAAACCCCAGCCGCCGCGCGACCGCCTCTCGATCAATCGGAAACCCGGTTCCCGCGAGCGCGCCGGCGCCGAGCGGCAGTCGATTCACGCGCGCTCTGACCTGCGAGAAGCGCTCGCGATCGCGCTTGAACATCTCGTAATAGGCAAGTAAGTAGTGCGCAAAGAGGATCGGCTGCGCGCGCTGCAAGTGAGTGTAGCCTGGGATTACGCAATCGCTATTCGCTTCAGCCAATTCGATTAAGGCGCGCTGAGCCTCGCGCGTCAGTTCTTGGCTGGTGTCGATTTCCCCACGCAGAAAGAGCCGCAGATCGGTGGCTACCTGATCGTTCCGGCTGCGGCCGGTATGAAGCTTGTAACCTGCATCGCCGATGGCAGCAACCAACGCGGCTTCGACGAAGCTGTGCACGTCTTCAGCGTCGCGACTATCGAGATATCCCTTCTCTTCACGCGCGCGTCGCATGATTTCGCGCAACCCCCTCGCGATCTTGTTCGATTCGCCTTCACTGAGAATACCTGCGGCCGCAAGCGCTTCGGCGTGCGCGAGGCTGCCTTCGATATCGGCCTCCATCAACCGACGGTCAAACGCAAACGATGAGTTGAAGCGCGCGAACCCCTCGTCGGCTTCACCTTTGAATCTCCCGCCCCAGAGTTTCATGCGTTGCAGCATACTATGGCGGACAGATCAACCACAAAGACACCAAGACACGAAGCGGAAAACTTTTTCGTAATCTTTGTGTTTTGGTGTCTTTGTGGTTTAGTCCGCGCCGATCCGTTGAATCCGCGTCATCCGTGGTCTATTCTTTTTCTCCATGCAAGAAATGAAAATCGTTCACGCCGCCTGCCCGCACGATTGCCCGGACACTTGCGCCATGCTCGTCGAAGTCAACGACGGCCGTGCGACAAAAGTCTCCGGAGATCCCGATCACCCGACCACTCAAGGCTTCCTCTGCACTAAGGTAGCTCGCTATCTCGAGCGAGTTTACAACCCTGAGCGCGTGCTCTACCCGATGCGACGAATCGGCGTGAAAGGTGAAGGTCGCTTCGAGCGAATCTCGTGGGACGAGGCGCTCGCCACAATCGCCGGGCGGTTTCGAGAGATTTCTCAATCAAGCGATGGCCCTGAAGCGATCCTGCCCTACAGTTACGGCGGCACGATGGGTGTTGTAAACAATGGAAGCATGGACCGCCGCTTTTTCAATCGGCTCGGCGCGAGCCGACTCGCCCGCACGATTTGCGCGGCTGCCGGCGGCGAGGCCTTGAAGTATACGATTGGCGCGAAGATCGGAACCGATATTGAAAACTTCCACCGAGCACGCTTGATTGTGCTCTGGGGAACAAACACTCTCTCGTCGAACATTCATTTGTGGCCGCAGATCAAAGAAGCGCTCGCAAACGGCGCCAGACTGATTGGCATCGATCCTTATCGAAATCACACGCACGATCATTGTCATCAGTTGATCCAAGTGCGGCCGGGCACCGATGCAGCGTTGGCACTTGGGATGATGAACGTGATCGTCAGCGAAGGGCTCGAAGATCGCGACTACATTGAACGTTACACGACTGGGTTCGACAAGCTGCGCGAGCGCGTCGGTGAGTTTCCGCCGTCGCGCGCTGCTGCAATCTGTGGCGTGAGCGAAGACGAGATCGTGAACTTCGCGCGCGAATACGCGACAACCAGACCAGCCGCGATCAGGGTTAATTATGGTCTGCAACGACACGCAGGCGGGGGCATGGCTGTTCGGACGATCGCCTGCCTCCCTGCACTGATCGGCTCGTGGCGAGACGCGGGAGGAGGCGTCCTGCTTTCCAGCAGCGGAATGTTTGCTTTTGATGAGCGTGTTCTTGAACGCCCCGACCTCACGCGCGGCAGTCCCAGAACGATCAACATGTCGAGGCTCGGCGAAGCGCTCACTGAAGCACGTCCCCCTGTTCGTGCGATTTACGTTTACAATTCGAATCCCGCGGCAGTAGCGCCGGATCAATCGAAGGTGCTCGAAGGCTTCCGGCGTGAGGACTTGTTCACCGTAGTGCACGAGCAATTTCAAACCGACACCGCGGATTACGCGGACATCTTGTTGCCCGCGACAACCCAGCTCGTTGGGCGGTTTTCGGGTTACTCGCAAAGCGAATGGGGTTTGAAGATGAATCCTTCGACGATACCGACGAGGACATCATTCGCCAGGCGCTCGCAAGCGATCATGCGCCGCTTCGAGGAATCACGCTCGAACGATTGAAGCAGGATGGGTGGGCACGATTGAACTTGCCCGAAACGTTCGCGCCGTTTGCGGATGGCGGCTTCCTGACTCCCTCAGGCAAGTGCGAGTTCTATTCTGAATCGCTCGAGCGCGCTGGGCTCGATCCGCTTCCGACTTTCACCCCTCCCCGCGAATCACCCGACGCCGCTCCGGAGCTTGCAGCGCGATATCCGTTACAGCTAATCAGCCCCCCGGCGAACTCATTCTTGAACACAACATTCTCGCATCTGTCCTCCTTCCTCAGAAGCGAGCGAGAGCCCTTCATCCAGCTCAGCGCGGAAGACGCCGAGCGTCGCGGGATCAAAGATGGCGACCCGGTTCGAGTTTGGAACGATCGCGGCGAGTGCCGGCTCACGGCGCGAATAACCGATCGCGTGAAACCCGGGGTTGCAGTTGCGCTCTCGATCTGGTGGAACAAGCTCAGCCCCGGGCGCGCCAACGTCAATCAAACCGTTTCGCAAGCGCTGACCGATATTGGTGAAGGCGCGACATTCTTCGACAACCTCGTTGAGGTAGCGAAGACAAATGGACAGTCCTAAATCGAGCGACTATGGGCGTGATCGATGAACGAGGCAAACGCGTTATCACCGAACACGAGATTCGTCCGGCGTCGTATGGTGACACGCTTCGAATTGACGAAGGCGCGATCCTGACGCCGCTCGCTCAAGACCTCGCGCGCGAACGCGATATAAGAATCGAATCGGTTCGGCGTCGAGCGGCAAGGCGAAAGCGCATCGCGTTGGGCGCCGACCACGGCGGGTTCGAGATGAAGGAAGAGGTCAAGCGAGTACTCGCCGATCTCGGTCACGACTATCAGGACCTGGGAACACACACTACCGCAGCGGTTGATTATCCCGATTACGCGCATCTGGTTGCGCGCGCGGTAGCAAGCGGCACTTGCGAGCTTGGAATCATTGTGGACGGCGCGGGAATCGGGTCTTGCATGGTAGCCAACAAAGTTCCAGGTATTCGCGCGGCGATGTGCTACGACGAAGCTTCGGCGCGAAACAGTCGCGAGCACAACGGGGCAAACGTGTTGACGCTGGGCGGCAAGATGATCTCGAACGATCGCATGCGGGAGATTGTGCGCGCGTGGCTTGCAAGCGAGCTGACCGAAGAGCGTCATCGCAGACGAGTGGAAAAGATAAAGGCGATTGAGCGCGAGTACCTCAAGAGGAGCTGAGTAGAGAATCTGGTACATTAGTCCAAGAGTTAAGGGCTAGTCATGTCGATGATGACAAAAGAAGAAGCTCGCCGCTTCAAAGAGGGTTGGCGACTAGTCAATGAATTCACCAACGAAGAGGCACGCCGCAAGTCTGTATCACAAAGGCTCAGAGAGCTGGAGATGCTTTACCAGTTTGGGAAGGAAATGGGCTGGACCAAACAAGACGGCGAACAAGAAGAAGTGTGGTCCCGTTGGAACCGCTTAAGAGAGAGTGCCGGCGTCTGAAGCGTCCGTAATCCGCAAGTGGATAAACCCAGGGTTATCCGCCGCTAACGAATCATCAATCTGCGACGCTCATTTAGGGCAATCGAAACAGAAAGGGAAGATTCGTCTTGCCGCACTCATCTTGTAGACATCATGGGTGCATAGACTCTGCGTTGCTGACGTGCTACGGTTATTTGTGGTTCCCAACACTTCGTTATTTACCGAGTGAACCGGCTATATCGAGAACGCGATGCCACAGCCCGATTACCGCGGTGCCCGCGGCTCCAAATGCTGGCGACGACTTTCACGAGCTGTGGGCGTTACGCCAAGCCCTGCGCCTTCTTGATCGAGACAGCGATCTGACCGCCATAGCCGTCGAAGGCTTGAGTTCAGAGGACGAAACCGGAGCGCCGCTAGATACGTGGGATGGCGTCGATTGCACACTTTACTTTGGAGGAGATCAGGTTGCCTCAGCTAAACGGGTTGTGATTGATCAACTCAAGTACTCCAGATCGAGCCCTGAGCGGACGCTCACTGAGCTAAGGGGCGAGTTCGAGGACTCGAGTCGAACCGCGCGTAGAACAGCGAAGCGGTAATCTACGAGCCATTCGTCACGGGAGCGAACGATGTCATTGGAAGTTGTACTTCTAACCTCCGCTACTGCTTTGCTCGGCGACTTGATGATAGCGTTAGCGAAGAAGTCGCCTCCTTACCTCTTCGCACCATATGTACGGCTTTGGAAGGAATCCTCGCTGCTCCACAGTATGTTGCACGCTGAGCGCTTCTCGAATTGGAAGCCTCAAGCGGCGAGATACGTTGCACTGCGGGCAATCAAAGCTCAAGGAGCCGATCAGGAACCGCCAGAACCGGTGCTCGATCTGCTGGAATCTTTTTTGAAGCAGAGCAAGCCCGTTGTTCTGCTGGGCGAACCCGGTGCGGGGAAAACGACCGCATTGGAAGCACTCACGTATCGGCTCGCAAAACGCGCCCTCCTGTACAACCGTTTGATATGGCTTGCGCTGTTAGTAGTCAACGCCGCGCTTGCTCTTGCCGCGCCGCTGTTCACCTTTTTCTGGCTTGCGTCATACATCCTGTGGGAGCCGCTCGTTCGGCGCTTTACGGCGCCGCTGTTTGTCGAGGCGCGCTCGGACTATTCCGGCGGCGATGTCAACGAGTGGTGCGAAACGGCCATCAGGAACCGATTCGGCGCAAAGCCGCCGCTCGGCTCTCGACGTCGTGTAGCTCTCTTGATAGACGGCGTCAACGAAGTCCAGGGCGTCCTCTACGGAGGCTTTGTCGAGGGGTGGCGGGGGCGCCTCAGAAGCAAACCCGCGCCCCGCGTCATTTTTGCCGGTCGCGGCGGCGAGGAAAACCCCGCGACGAGACTGGGCCTGGAGAGAGTATTCACCATTTGCGATCTGGATGATCAAGGCGTTGAGCAATTCTTGAAAGTATACGGGCGCGAGAAAGCCAGTCAGGAGAAGAAACCATACCTAGTCGAACAAGCAAAACGCGACTTCGACCAACTACAAAAGAAGAACCTTCTTGGCGAGGGCGGAGTCGGGCGAAATCCCTACTGGTTGAGGATGATCGTCGAGAGCGGATTGTACACGGTCAATCGTGGGGCGCTTTTTCGCAGCTTCGCCGAAAAGCTTATTCGGCGGGAGATAGAAGAGAAACCCGAAGAGCGCAAGCATAAACCCGAGTGGACGACAGTCCCGGTCGAAATTGAAATGGAGGCGCTCGCGACCGTCGCTCTTGCAATGCACGACGAGAAGAGAATCGGTTTCTCAGACGACGCGGGATTCGCCCGGGCGCGGGCGGCGATCCGTGACAGCCTCGGCGACCTGCGTTATTCGGTCGACGACATATTAGGCGAAGCCCAGGCGGCTACGCTGCTGCGCGTCCAGTTCAAAAGGAGGGTCGAGTTCGCTCATCAACTCGTGCAGGAGTTTTTCGCCGCGTATGCGCTTCGCTCCGAATCCAGGTGGCGGGAGGCAGTGACGCATTGCGAGGACTTGTGGTGGTGGCAGACTCTGATCCACCTGGGCGGCCTCGTCGCAACGGAGAGTTCAACCGACGCCTATTGCGACTTTGTGCGAGAGGCATTGGGAGACGGCTCGAACGAACAGCGAGTCTTTGTCGCGATCGGCCTGTTGCGGAGCGTTGAGAACGCTCCGCCGGAACTCTCAAACCTCGTCATCGGGGCTTTCGGCGAATTGATGGAGAGGAATCTGGTCCTGCGGGAAGGAGCGGCGACGCTGAACTTGACCGGGCGGCATCGGCGTGCGATGGACGAGTTGACGCGCATACTAGGCGAAGAAACCGCCGAAGCCTTTGCGACGCTGCTCGGGGATCAAAGGCATGTAATTCAAACCGTCGGCATTCTCGTTCTCAGCATCATCGCGACCAGGCGAGCCGCCGAGTTGTTGATCGGAAAGCTATGCGGATCGCGAAGCGATTCTACAGGCAGTTCAATAGACGAATTCGTCGGAATAGCGCCCTTGGTGCAGATCGGCGCCGCCGCCGTCGAGCCGCTCATCGCATCGCTTCGAGACGAAAGCGCCGATACGCGTTCGTGCGCGGCGAAGGCATTGGGCGGGATAGGAGACACACGGGCCATCGACTCGCTCGTCTGGGCTCTTCGGGACGAGGATGAGAGCGTGCGCCTCGCCTCGGTATCCGCGCTGGCGGAACTCGGCTCGGCGTCCGTTGGTTCTCTCATTCCGGTTCTTCGCGACAAGGATGCAAACGCCGCCGAGCACGCGGCGACTGCTCTCGGGCTGATTGGTGATGAGCGAGCGGTCGGGCCCTTGATTGCCGCTCTTCAAGGCGGGCCGTTGAGCGTGTTCAGGAGCGTGGGAGTTGCTCTGGCGCGGATCGGCGAACCTTCGGTGTCGAAGCTGATAGCTGCACTTCATGACGCGGATTCCCATCAGCGCCTACAGATAGCGGACGTCCTAAGACAGATCGGCGCGCCCGCAGCCGAGGCGCTTATCGCCGCGTTGAGAGAACAAGTAATCAATTTGCGGTTGGCGGAATACAGCGGTCTGCGTGTCCCCACAGTTGATGACCTGGAAAGAAGGCTCGCTCGCTCCGCTGGGGAGCGTTGGCTTCGAGAGAAGTGCATCAACCTGACGACCGCGCTGGAAGCCATCAGCGAGCTCGCCGTCGCTCCGCTCATAGCCGCTCTCCGAGACAATGAGACGGGCATGCGCTGGCGCGCGGCCCAGATCCTCGGGCGATCGGGCGACGCGCGCGCCGTCGATCCGCTGATCGACTCTCTTCGCGATAAGGATGAGAGCGTCCGCGGTTCCGCCGCGGACGCTCTCGGATACCTAGGCGATGTGCGCGCGGCCGCAGCGCTTTCGGTCGCGCGTATGGATGCGGTTCCGTCCGTGCGAAGTTCCGCGGAAAAAGCGCTCAGGCAGTTAAGCGCAACGCCAGTCAAGGCAGTCATTGCTGCTCTAGCCGATTCCGAAGGAAAGGCCGCCGATACTTTCATTCAGGCGATGTTAAGCGTAGGACCTGTCGGCGTAGAAGAGTTTGTAGCTGCGCTCAAGCATGCTCGGCCGGAGATTCGCTCGCGCGCCGGGGACGTCTTTCGCCAAATCGGCGGGCCAAGCGTCGAGACCCTCGTCGCACTCGCTAAGAAAGACAGCTCCGTTGACCTCGACTGGGTGGCCGCGATGCTAAAAGAGATCGGCGCGTCATCGGTAGAACCGGTCATCGCCGTTCTCGAAGACTCAAGATAAGTTCGGATCACGACGTGCGCAAGATGGTCGCCACCGCCCTTGGACAAATCGGGGATGCGCGCGCCTTGGCGGTGCTAAGGGAGGAGGCGCGGAAAGACAAATACCGCTCCGATCCGGACACTGCCGCCAACGAGATAGAGGCGGCGATCTCAAGCATACGCAAGCACCAGAAGGAGCCGGATGACTGAGGTCTCGCGCAGAGCGAGTCAAAGGTCCAGACGGGGACGCGCGAGTCGCCTCGTCGCGAGACTTGCCTAGGCCAGATCCTCGAACGCGGCCTTGATCAACCTCTTCTGTTCCATCTGATGAATCGTATGCGAGCCCGTTGCTGCGGCTGCGCTCGGAGGGCGACCAGCGTAGCGAAGAGTTTGCTTCGAGCCAAGCATCTTCAACAGCCGCGGCTCCATGAATGACCACGCGCCCATGTTCTGAGGCTCTTCCTGGACCCATACGATCTCAGTCGCTTTCGAGAAGCGAAGCAGCTCGCCCGTCAGAAGCTTCTTCGGGAAAGGATAAAGCTGCTCGACGCGCAGAATAGCTGCGCTCGAGTCATCCCGCTTTTTTCGCTCCGCAGCCAGATCGTAGAAGACCTTACCGCTGCACAAGAGGACTCGTTTCACATTGGAGGCGCCTTCGACAAACTGAAGCTCGTCGGACATCACCGGCAGGAACGCGCCGGCCGTCAACCGTTCAATCCCTGACGCAGCCTCGGAGAGTCGCAACAGACTCTTCGGAGTTATGATCACAAGCGGCTTTCTTGACTCTTGACGCGCCTGGCGGCGAAGCACATGGAAGTACTGCGCAGCGGTCGACGGATTCACTATTTGCATATTTCCTTCGGCGCACAACTGTAAGAAGCGTTCGATCCTCGCGCTTGAATGCTCCGAGCCCTGGCCCTCGTAGCCGTGCGGCAGCAGCAACACAACACCGCTCGGCTGGTTCCACTTCTCTTCCCCGGATGCGATGAATTGATCGACGATCACCTGCGCCGCGTTGATGAAGTCACCGAACTGCGCTTCCCACAATACCAGCGCCGATGAGGCCGCGACGCTGTAGCCGTATTCAAATCCAAGCGCGCCGGCTTCGGATAAAGGGCTGTCGTAGATTTCGTACTTCGCGCCGTCTGAAAGCTGACGAAGCGGCAACCACTCCTCGCCCGTCTGCGTATCGGTGAACGACGCGTGGCGATGGCTGAAGGTTCCGCGCACGGTGTCTTGACCCGAGAGCCGCACCGGCGTGCCTTCGATCAGCAGCGAGCCGAATGCAAGCGCTTCGGCCATGCCCCAGTCGACGGGCGCCTTTCCTTCAACCATCTTCGCCCGCCGCGTAAGCAGGCCGATGATCTTCGGGTTTAGATTGAAGCCGCGCCGCACGGTCGTGATCGTGTGGG
>WNGG01004755.1_pt1 | contig 15169 bp, 16 predicted proteins | sample 5400661 | NCBI WGS metagenome assembly WNGG01 (sample SAMN13153372, study PRJNA577476) | soil metagenome | isolation source: 100 cm soil or saprolite under Garry oak tree replicate 1 | place: USA:California | collected 2016-06-15
CAGCGGTAAGCCCGCCGGGCGACATGTGCTCGCCGCTCGCGGTGCGGCTCCCGCTATAGGCGTAAATTGAGGCAATTCCGCTCTGCGCCGATGCGACCAACGGCGCTCCGACGACGCAGCCGATAAGAGCCGAGGCAAACAAAGTTCTCTTGAGGCTAACAACAGCCATGACCATCCTGTTCGATTGTTGTGGGAGGGGTGATTGGGTTCGCGGCTCGCGAACCGAGCGCTATGACCAGCGGATTGTGGTCATTGTGCGACGCACAATAACTGGTAATGCTTTGGACCGAATGATGAAATTACCGTGACAAGCGGACCTGCGCATTGATGCGATTTAAGTTACTGAAATCACTAAGAATTTATAATAGGATGTCGCGCCGCAAGCAAGTCAATTTAGGCACAGTTATGCATCTGCCGCGGCGTGCCACGGCATTATTGCAGTGCAACAGAACGGGGCAACGGAGCAACGCGCGCCGGCGCGATTTGTTCGGCGGCAAAGATGAAATTCAGGCGGCGGCGCTCGGCAGAACGTAATCCTTGAACTGGGCGCGCAACGCCGTTTTTAGAATCTTGCCGGTTGCGGTATGCGGGATTTCTTTTACGAAAGCGACGTCATCCGGCATCCACCACTTGGCGATTTTGCCTTCCAAAAAGGCCAGCAGTTCCTCTTTGCTCGCTTTCTCTCCCGGCTTGAGGACAATGACCAGCAGAGGCCGCTCATCCCATTTCGGGTGCCGCACCCCGATGACGGCGGCTTCCGCGACTTTGGGATGGCCAACAGCAAGGTTCTCCAGTTCGATCGACGAAATCCATTCGCCGCCGGATTTGATCACGTCCTTGGAGCGGTCGGTAATGTTCAGATAGCCGTAGCGATCCATCGTGCCGACGTCGCCGGTGTCGAAAAATCCTTCTTCGTCGAGAATATTGCTGTCGTCCTTGAAATAAGCCTTGGCAACGGCGGGACCCCGAACTTTCAGGCGGCCGAAGGTTTTGCCGTCCCACGGCATGCGGCGCCCCTGGTCATCGGTGATTTTCATCTCGACACAGAACGGGGAATGGCCCTGCTTCTGCAAGACATCCAGAAGTGCGTCGCCCTTCAAGGCGGCATATTCGGCTTTGAGCGAGCAGGTGGTACCGAGCGGACTCATCTCGGTCATACCCCAGGCATGGGTGACCTCGACGCCGTACACGTCCTGGAAGGTTGAGATCATGGCACGCGGACAGGCGGAGCCGCCGATCACCACGCGGCGCAAATTGGGCAGCTTACCGCCGGTCCTTTCCAGGTCCTGCAACAACCCGAGCCAAACCGTCGGCACGGCGGCGGTGCAGGTGACTTTGTAATCGGTCAGCAATTGATAGATCGAGGGGCCGTCCAGCTTTTGCCCTGGCAACACTAAAGCCGCGCCGGCCATCGGCGCGGCAAAGCCGATGGCCCAGCCATTGGCATGAAACAGCGGCACCACTGGCATCGCAGTGTCACGGCCCGACAGTCCGATCATATCCGGCCGCAACGCCGTCATCGCATGCAGCACGTTGGAGCGATGCGAATAGACGACGCCTTTGGGGCTGCCGGTGGTGCCGGAGGTGTAACACATACCGGCTGCCGTGTTTTCGTCGAAGGATTTCCAGGCGAAGTCGCCATCGGCCTCGGCGAGCCAGTCCTCATAGGGCACGGCATTGCGCAACGACGTCTGTGGCATATGCGCCGAATCGCAATAAACGATGGTGCGCTCGATGGTGGGAATTCGATCGGCGATCTTCTCGAGCAGCGGCAAAAATGTGACATCGGTCATGATCACGCGGTCCTCCGCGTGATTGATGATCCAGACGATCTGATCGGTGAACAGCCGGGGATTGATGGTGTGATAAATGGCGCCGATGCCGAGAATGCCGTACCAGCTCTCGAGGTGCCGCCAGCTATTCCAGGCGAGCGTCGCGACGCGATCGCCGAGCCGCACGCCGTCGCGTTCGAGCCGCTGCGCGACCCGTAGCGCGCGCCGCCTGATCTCGGCGTAATTCGTTGTATGCATCGGCCCTTCAATCGACCGCGATATGACGGGCTGCTCACCGGCATTCGTTGCTGCGTGATCGATGATGCGATGGCATAAAAGCGGCCAGTCCTGCATCAAGCCGAGCATTAGTTGCCTCCCTTTTTTTCGAGCACGATCTTACCCCGCCAATCGCCGTGGGCTCGGACCGTACCTTGGACCGCCCCGGGTTCCGGCCGGCTGCGCTCGAGCACGACCCGAAATTAATCTGATGTCTCGCTAACGCAAACTCCCTTTCGGCTGGAAAGGTCATCATTTTGCAAAATAGCTTCCACTGTCGCGGACCATGTTCTAACCATGGCCGTTATCTTCCTGCATAGTGGCTCGATGGCGCCGGAGATTTCCCGCGTGAAATTTGCTGTGGTCATGGCTCTCAGCATGGCGGCGCTAGTGGGCGCGGCTGTTGGTGCGGCGGCGCAAATCGGTTCACAGCCCGCCACGCCGGCACGGGGCCGGGCGGCACATCCATTTTCGTCAGCGCGGACGCCGCCGCTCGTCATCCCGGAGCAATTCGCCCCGCCACAAGAGGCCTATGCGTCTTTTTCCGAGGCCGGCGGCGCTGCCCCGGCACCGACACCCCCGTCTGCCTGCCAGATGCGTCTGGCCAAAATCGCAGTCTTCCAGGCGCTCGGCACGCTGGTCGGTCCCGGCGACTGCGGCGCGCCGGACGCGGTGCAGCTGCTGGCCGTTATGCTGCCCGACCAGACCAAGGTTGCCGTCACCCCGCCCGCCACCTTGCGCTGTACGATGGCCGAGCAGGTCACGGAATGGGTGCGGGACGACGTCGCGCCCTCACTTGCCCATTTCGGCCCTCCACTTCGCGCCCTCGACAATTTCGACTCTTACGAATGCCGCGGCCGCAATCGGGTGCGCGCCGCGGCGCTGAGCGAGCATGGCCGCGCCGACGCACTCGACGTGCGCGGTTTCAGACTTGCCGATGGCCGGGAGTTCAGATTGGTCGACATCAATGTCGCAAAGGACTGGCGTGAGAAAACCCGCGCGAGCGCCTGCGCGCGATTTTCGACCGTGCTGGGGCCTGGTTCAGACGGTTACCATGAGGCGCACATTCATCTCGATCTCGCCGAACGACGCAATGGCTATAAGCTCTGCCAGTGGGAGATCCGTGAACCGTCGCCAGCGCAGGCCGAGGCCGCGGCGCCATCACCCGACGAGACCGATGCCGCAGAGATCAGCGCCGATGAAGTGCCTTTGCCGCGGCCGCGTCCGATGGCGGCAAGTCTGACCAACAGCCGCGCCGCGAAAAAATCTGAGTCAAAATAAACGAATACCCTTCGTTGGTCCTCATAGCACTCAAGCTAGCTCAACGGATATTCGTACGCGCTTGTGGCTTGCCCCTCGCCTGTCCACAATGAGGTCAAAGCCCGCCGCAGTGCTAGAAACAAGGCAGACAGGCAACCCGCAAGGATCCCATGCCTCCGCTCAGCAATCTTGCCGCCCGCGACGTCGAAACACTGGTGCATCCGTATATCAATCTCGCCAGCTTTCGTGACAGCGGGCCGCTCATCATCGAGCGAGCGCGCGGCATCTATGTCTACGACACCGAGGGCAAGCCCTATATCGAAGGCATGGCCGGGCTCTGGTGTACGGCGCTCGGCTACGGCAACGAAGAGCTTGTTGAAGTCGCGGCCGAGCAGATGCGCAAGCTCTCTTTTGCTCATCTGTTCACAGGCCGAAGTCACGATCCGGCGATCGAGCTTGCGGAAAGGCTCAAAGAGATCGCGCCGGTTCCGATCTCAAAAGTTTTCTTTTGCAATTCCGGCTCGGAGGCGAACGACACGCAGGTCAAGCTTGTCTGGTATCTCAATAATGCGCTCGGCCGCCCGCAGAAAAAGAAAATCATTAGCCGGTTGAAAGCCTATCACGGCGTCACGGTGGCAGCCGCCTCGCTCACCGGCCTGCCGGCCAATCACCGCGATTTTGACCTGCCGCTGCCGGGTTTTTTGCACGCCGGCTGCCCACATCACTACCGGTTCGCGAACGAGGGCGAGACTGAGGAAGAGTTTGCGACCCGGCTCGCCGCCGAGCTCGATGCAATGATCGTTGAGGAGGGCCCCGACACGGTCGCCGCTTTTTTCGCCGAACCGGTGATGGGGGCCGGCGGCGTGATTGTGCCGCCGCAAGGCTATTTCGAGAAGATCATGGCGGTGTGCGCCAAGCACGATGTGTTCATGATCAGCGACGAAGTCATCTGCGGCTTCGGCAGACTCGGCACCGCTTTCGGCTGCCAGAAACTCAACTTCGTCCCACAGTCGATCTCAATCGCCAAGGCACTATCCTCGGCCTATCTTCCGATCGCAGGCGTGATGATACCCGAGGCCATGTATCAGGCGCTGCTCGCGGAGAGTAAGAAGATCGGCGTATTCGGCCATGGTTTCACTTATGGCGGGCATCCGGTGTCTGCCGCAGTCGCGCTAAAGGCGATCGAAATCTATGAGCGCGATCGAATATTCGAGCGCGCTGCCGAGCGGGCACCGCAATTTCAAGCACGCCTGGTGGCCTTGAACACTCATCCGCTGGTCGGGGAGGCGCGTGGCCTCGGTCTTATTGGCGGCGTGGAATTGGTGGCGGACAAAGCAAGCCGGCGCTCATTCGCACCGGGCCATGGCGTCGGTCCGCGGGCGGTGCGCTTTGCCGAAGAGGAAGGGTTGATCGTGCGGTCGGTACTTGGCGACGTGCTGACATTGTGCCCGCCGCTTATCATCAGCGCAGCCGAGATCGACGAACTGTTTGATCGCCTCACCCGCGCGCTTGATAAGACGTTTGACTGGGTGCAGCGCGAGCGGCTTACTCAAACTTGACCGCGCTCGGCACGAACTACGTTCGGCGGTAAGCGAAAAGCAAACGACGCCGGAGGATGCCGGCGCCGCTACGTGTTCGAAATGTTCTTGTGATCAGTACGTTCGGCCGGCCTTCGGCTCCGCCCCCGAGGCCATTTGGCTGAATGGACCGTCGCCCTGCTTTGGCGCCAATACGACCACGATAGTGCCGACCTTCACGCGATTGAAGAGATCGATCGCGTCCTCATTGGTCATGCGGATGCAGCCGGACGAGATAGCTTGTCCGATATATTCGGGCTGATTGGTGCCGTGGATGCGGTAGAGCGTGTCCTTGTTGCCGGAGTAAAGATACATGCCGCGCGCGCCCATGGGATTGTGCGGGCCGCCGGTGACATAAGCGGGCAATGGGCCAAGCCGAGTCTGCTCGCCCGGCGTCGGCACCCAAGCGGGCCATTGCTCCAGCCGGCCAATCTTGGCAATTCCGCTCCAGGCCTGCGCTTCTTCGCCGACCGCAATGCCGTAGCGGATCGCCTGCCCCTTTGGCAGCACGTAGTAGAGAAACTTGCTGTCGCTATCGATTACGATGCTTCCAGGCGCTTCTTTGCGCGTGTAGTCGACGATGTGGCGCTTGTACGAGTCCGGAATCGCCGCCTGCGCATAGGGCAGATTGGCCATCAGCTGCTTGTCGCGCACATTCCAGCCGGCTTGCGAGGCAGGCTCAAGCGTCTCCTGCATGCAGCCGCCGAGCGCAAGGCCAAGGATGACGAAGGCAATAGTACGTATCGTCATGGCTGGCTTAATCTCCCTCTGCCCGGCCGTACGGCCGGGCAATCGCCCCCTGTCCCCAATAGCCAAACCGTCGCGGCGGTGCCAGACATTAGCGGCCCGTGACAGCAAGGTCTGCGCCACCTGTTGCAGGAATGCCGCAGTGAGCAGGGGGTGGAGGTGGATAACCGGGGCGGCGCTGGTCGCACACCGAACCGGCCGAACGCAGCTAATTATGTTCGTGAGCTGTTAAGCAAGGGTTTACCAGCGTCATGCAGGTAATTGTCCGGCCTTATGGAATTGGAAATGTCACGGCAAGGCACGATTTGCCGCCCAATTCCGCCGCACTCAACGCCTAAAAACTCATCCTTATTCACAGGCCAATGCACGGGAGTTATTGGTATGCCGGATGCGACTACCGAACTAGACAGAACAACAAGCCAAACGGCTGATGCTCAAGGGATTTCCGGCGACAGCAGCCCCACTCGACCCGCGCTCGACGCGCGCTATGGGCAAATAGGAATTTCGGCGGTGGCGGCTGCCGTGCGCTACCAAGGCCTTGCCAAGAACCTCGCCTATGCCCCGGCGCCAAATAACTGGCGCATCCACTACGCCGAGGAACTAGCTTGATTGTGGCATGATCTAGCGGGGGGTTGGAACGGGGGACAAGGCGTGCTGTCCCCCTTTTTTCTTTTGGTATTGGTACGGCGCTGGTTTTAGCGGCTGGTCGTCGCTTGGAATTTGTCATCGCGCGTCAGCCAGACCTCGAACGCCGCCAGCACCGCTACGGCCATGCCGATCACGACGTCGATAATCATGGCGTCGCTGTTCTGGAAGCCGAGCAGCCAGGGCGCTACGATCAGTGCGACCCCAGCAATCAGGATGAACCATTCCTCCCAGACTGCAAAAGCGGCGAGCGCCGCGATCGATAGTACCGCGATGATGATCCCGACAGTGGAGGCGGTCTGCCACTGGGCGCCCGAGGACAAATCAAACAGCCACGGCGAAAAGAACAGGACGCCGCCGAGGATCAGATTCACCACATCGCAGAGCCGAATGCTCGACCAATCGTCCATATCCTCCTCCCGCACTGATCGGAATCGCAGACAACCCGGGCCTGTGGAGGAACGGCACGCCGCGGTTTTGGTTCCAGTGGCACGTGGATTGGGCGGGGTCCAGTGAGCCCAATGACGCACTCGCCGGATTTTTCTGCTGCGGAGATCGAAGCCGGTCGACGCTTGTTCGCCGGACAATGGAGGTTCGTTGCCGCGGCCGGCACGTTGGAGGTGCTGCCCTTATCTACAGGCCCCGAGATTGCCTTCGCCGGCCGCTCCAATGTCGGCAAATCCTCGCTGATCAACGCGCTCACCGGCCGGCACGCATTGGCCCGCACGTCCAACACACCCGGCCGCACCCAGCAATTAATCTTCTTCGGCGGCCCGCATCGGCTCACGCTTGTTGACATGCCGGGCTATGGCTATGCGGCCGCGAGCAAAAGCAAGGCGGCGGCTTGGTCGAGGCTCGTGCAAGGATATTTGCACGGGCGCGTCAGTCTTGCCCGCGTTTATCTCTTGGTCGACTCGCGCCATGGCCTCAAACCTGCCGACGAAGCCATCCTCGACACCTTGAGCCAGGCCGCCATCAGCCACCAGGTCGTTCTCACCAAATGTGACGAGATTGGCGAGGCCGCGCGTGCGCAGCGCGCCGCCACCGTCAAAACAGCCATTGCCAAGCGACCGGCGGCGTTTCCCGAACTGATCGCCACGTCAGCGCGCAGCGGCCAAGGCATCGAGCGGCTCCGCGCCGCGATCGCGCGGCTTCTAACCGAACGCGGATCTTTAGGTTTGCCGCATGCTTCTTGAATCTCTTAACGTTCCTGTGACTTCTTGACCGATTGCCCCTTTCTACCCGATGTCTGCCGCGGCTAAATAGCCGCACCTAGCCGCGCACCTGGCCACTTTCGGTCAAAGGAGTTCCCGATGGACGTGACGCCGTTTCAGCAGGCTCAGATCCTCGCGGAAGCCTTGCCGTATATGCAGCGCTACGACGAGGCGATCGTGGTGGTGAAATATGGCGGTCATGCCATGGGCCAGGAGGACATGGCGCGCGAGTTCGCCCGCGACATCGTGCTGTTGGAACAGACAGCAATCAATCCGGTGGTGGTGCATGGCGGCGGACCGCAGATCGAGGCCATGCTGAAAAGAGTCGGCGTCAAATCGCAATACGCCGCCGGACTGCGCGTCACCGACGAGCCAACGCTCGAAATCGTCGAAATGGTTCTTGCCGGGTCCATCAACAAGCAAATGGTCGGCTACATCAACGAGGCGGGCGGCAAGGCAATCGGCCTGTGCGGCAAAGACGGCAATATGGTCGTGGCGCGCAAGCTCACGCGCACTGTGATCGATCCCGATTCCGAAATCGAGAAAATCGTCGATCTCGGATTCGTCGGCGAGCCAGCGAAGGTTGACACCACGGTTCTGGATCAGGTTCTCGGGCGCAATCTCATTCCGGTTCTGGCCCCGGTTGCAGCGGGATCCAATGGCGGGACTTACAATGTCAATGCCGATACTTTTGCCGGCGCGATCGCCGGCGCGCTGAAAGCTAAACGTCTCTTGCTGCTCACCGATGTTGCCGGCGTATTCGACAAGTCGAAAAAATTGATCAAAGAGCTCACGGCAGATGAGGCGCGCAGGTTGATTGCCGACGGTACGATTTCCGGCGGGATGATTCCCAAGGTCGAGACCTGCATCGATGCCCTCGAGCGCGGAGTCGAAGCCGTGGTCATCCTGGACGGCAAGGTTCCGCACGCCGTGCTGCTCGAATTGTTCACCGAGCTCGGCGCCGGCACGCTGTTTCGCCGATAATCCGCTGCCTGTGATCCTGTGACACCTGGCGGCGCATGAATTCATCCACGCTTCGCGGTCGCATGCACCGCCTCGCCCCTGGTGTCGTTGCGGGCACGGCGCTTGGCGTGTCCGACGTGCTGGCGAAGATCGTGCTGGCAGGCGGGGTCGACGTCGTGTCGATGCTGTCGTTTCGCAGTCTCGTCGGCCTCGCCTTCGTCGCGACTTGGTTTCAGTTCGGCGGCAGGCCGTCGGTCAGTCCAGGGGTGCGGGTCGTCTCAATGATCGTCGGGATTATTTTTGCGGGGCTGATTTTCTTCCTGTTCAAGGCAATTGAAACGATCGACGTGCCGACGGCGATCCTGTCTTATTTCACTTATCCACTTCTGACCGGGCTTGCGGCAGCATTTGTCGGCCTCGAGCCGCTGCGCTGGAAGGGAATCCTTTGCGCCGCGGTTGCGTTCTGCGGTCTCGCATTGTTGATCGATGCGCATCCTGCAGGATTGGCCTTGGCGGGCGTCGCTTACGCGATCGGAGCTGCTTGTTGCCGCACCGCCGTGCTGCTGGTCACCCGCGCCTATTTGGTCGGCGCCGATGCGCGGCTGACGACCTGGTACTCGATGTTGTCGTCGACCGCCATATTCATCGCCGCCGCATTCGCCGAACATGCTTGGAACATGCCGCAATCGGCCTTAGCTGGACATGTCTCGTCGCGCTTAGTCTCGCAACCACGGCGGCGATCTTATTTGTGTTTCTCTCGACGATGCGGATCGGAGCATTCCGCACCGCTGTCATCATGCATCTCGAGCCTTTGACCGCGACCATCCTCAGCGCTGTTGTGCTAGCCGAAGTCATCACGCCCGTTCAAGCAATCGGCGTTATCATTATGCTGGCGGCTCTAATCGCATTTCAGATTTGGCGATAACGCGGCGCCACGCCTTGCAAATTGTTCGACGTCGGCAATGATGTACGATCGAGCCAGCCATGGTCCGGGAGGAATATCATGGGCGCACGGTCGATCGCGAAGGTGCCGCGGTGCAATTTGGATAATCATCGAAGCCATTCATCGCGCCGGCAGTTCTTGGCGGCTGCCGCCACGCTCGGCGCCGCCACGATGTTTACGGCAGAGAGCCGTTGGGCTTCGGCTCAATCATCGAAGCTGATCGACACCCATCATCATTTCTACCCGCCGGTCTACCAGAAGGCTTGGTCCGATTGGGAAGATCAGCGCAAAATACCGCATCTCGGCATTCAGCTCGCCTGGTCGCGCGATCAGGACATCGAGGCGATGGACAAGAATGGCGTCACCACCAGCATATTGTCGCTTGCTTCGACGCCGGGGACATGGTTCGACGCCGGCGCGCAGGCGGCACACGATATGGCGCGCTTGTGTAGCGATTTCGCCGCCGAAATGGTGCGCGAGCGGCCCGGCCGTTACGGTCTATTCGCGCCGTTATCGATGCTCGATATCGATGCCACCCTCAAAGAGATCGAATATGTCTTCGATACGCTCAAGGCCGATGGCGTAAACCTGCAAACAAATTACGGAGACAAATGGCTCGGCGATCCAACCTACAAACCGGTTTTTGAGCAGCTCAATCGGCGCAAAGCGGTCGTCTACGTCCACCCCTTGGTCGCGAGCTGTTGCGCGCGGCTGAGCGTCGGCACATTCCCCGCCGTAATCGAGGTGCCGCACGATACGACACGCGCTGTTGTCAGCCTTCTGCTCAGCGGCACCTTTACGCAACAACGCGACATCAAATGGCTGTTTTCACATGCCGGCGGCACGATCCCGATGCTTGCCGGCCGTATTGAATCGTTTTTCGATCGGGGCGGAGGACGTAACGATATCGCGCCGGGGGGCGTCGAGGCTGAACTTCGCCGCCTGCACTATGACACCGCCAACCCCACGCATCCCGCATCGATGGCTGCGCTCACGAAACTCGCGCCGATTTCACAGATCACCTACGGCACCGACTACCCGTATTACCCGCTCAATCAGGTCGAAAAGCTGCGGCAGCTTCTGGGGCCAGCGGATCTCGCCGCCATTTCGAGCGGCAATGCCATGCGGCTGCTGCCGCGATTGAGCGTATAAAATCGCCGGACTGCTATGACGTTGTGGCGATTACAAAAAATCCGTTTGGTTGAATAAATCTCGTCTCTCACATGCGTGACAACGACTTGCGCCGCGCGATCAATTACTGTTGATCCGAATCGGCCAGCTATGTCATCGTGTCCAGCCGTCACAAACTTGGCCAAGTTTGCGCCGAAGCTTCCGCTAATCACACAAATCTTCGGTACAAAGTTGAGGGTGGAGCAATGCGCGGCTTCCACAACAGCTCCTTCGATCCTCAGACGCTGGTGCTTTTGGAGGCCGCTTTTGACGAAGCTTGGCTCACCCTCAAGGCTATCGGCAATAGGACGGTAAAGCCCGACGAACTAGCGCGTTCCATGTTGCGGCTGGCCATGGAAGGCGAACGCGACCCCGTACGACTGCACGATGAAGCGCTAAAAGGACTGCTGCCGGCGACTGCTTGGCGCGAGGCGAGCTGATCGGCCGAAATATTCAAGCGTGCAAGACAGGCGTGCAAGACAGGCGTGCAAGTCAAGCGCACAAATTCAATTATGTGCGGCAAATACCGCCAAAGCGGCTACAAATCCCCCCGCCAGAGTGCCGATTAGCAATGCCCAGACGAATGGCATAGATTTGCGCAAAGCGCGTCGCATCGATCGCTTACGGTGCGGCATCATTCTCTTTGAATTCGATTGTTTCAATGATTCGGCAAGGACCAAACTTCCTCGTCGATAAAAATGGCAACAAAGAGTCGGCCTGCGCGTCATCTGACGCGAGCCGCCGCGCCGGGCCAGCTTCCAAAAATGTCGAGACGTTCAAAAATGTCGAGAGTTGGATTTTCGATCTCGACAACACGCTTTACCCCCATCATCTCAATCTGTGGGAACAGGTCGACGTTCGCATCCGCGATTACATCGTCGACTTTCTCAAAGTCACGCACGAGGAAGCGTTCCGGCTACAGAAGGATTATTATCGGCGTTACGGAACGACATTGCGCGGCTTGATGGAGGAGCACGGCCTCGAACCCGACCAATTCCTCGAAATCGTGCATCAAATCGATCATTCGCCCTTGACGCCCAATCCGTCGCTCGGCGCCGCCATTGCCGCGCTGCCCGGCCGCAAATTCATTCTTACCAACGGAACCCGCCGCCACGCCGATGCGGTGATGCGGCGGCTTGGGATCGAGCAGCACTTCGACGCCGTCTTCGACATCCAGGCTGCTGAGCTCGAGCCGAAGCCGCGCCCTGTCGTTTACGAGCGATTCCTTGCGCGCCACCAGGTGGACGCGCGCCGTGCGGCGATTTTCGAGGATCTCGCACGCAATCTGGAAGTACCGCACGCGCTCGGCATGATCACAGTGCTGGTCGTGCCCGAAGGTACCCGTGCGGTTCTGCGCGAAGAGTGGGAACTCGCCGGCCGCGACTCCGCGCACGTCGATCACGTCACCGACAATCTCACGGCATTTTTGCGCGGCGTTACGGGCGAGTGACGTTTAAAGATAGCCGGCAAGCCTGCCAATGTGCCAAGCAATCGGCATTAGCACCGCGACCGTAACTTCGGAATCGCCACGATAGATCGGCCGGGCGTGATTATCGCCGCGCACGATGCCCAGGCCGCCATAAATGATCGCGTAAATTAGAATCCAGAACGCCAGTTTGTACGAGGCCAGCCAGTAAAAAACGCCGGCAACGAGGCCTATTCCCATTGTGATCATTGCAAGTCCTTTGGCATATCCATTGGTTGCGCCATCAGCCACCGACCAGGCAAGAATAGGTCCAACTCCGCCGCGGCGCCGGTCAGCCGCGCTTTTCGGTTAACGGGCCGCGACGCTTGGGGTTGCTTGACATCGCGCCAGAACGCCCTGACAAACCGCCAGCACGGATCTCCCCCATGTCCCCAGCGTCCTCAGCCGAACTCGCCCAAACAATCGATTCTGCCTTCGATCGGCGCGATGAATTGGGGCCCGCCACTAAAGGGTTTGTTCGCGAAGCAGTCGAGCATGCGCTCGATCTGTTGGACCGCGGTGCGGCCCGCGTCGCCGAACGGGCAAGCGACGACACCTGGCGTGTCAATCAGTGGCTCAAGAAAGCGGTGCTGTTGTCGTTTCGTCTTAACGATATGAGCGAAATTCCGGGGGGGCCCGGTCATGCGATGTGGTGGGACAAAGTCCCATCCAAATTCGATCATTGGGATGAACGCCGGTTTCGCGCCGCCGGTTTTCGCGCCGTGCCCGGTTGCGTGGTGCGGCGCTCCGCCTATATCGCGCCCGGCGTGGTGCTGATGCCGTCATTCGTCAATCTCGGCGCCTATGTCGATCAAGGCACCATGATCGACACCTGGGCGACCGTCGGTTCGTGTGCCCAGATCGGTAAGAATTGCCACATCTCGGGCGGCGCCGGCATCGGCGGCGTGCTTGAACCGATCCAGGCCGGGCCGGTGATCATCGAGGACAATTGCTTCATCGGCGCGCGCTCCGAAGTCGCCGAGGGCGTGATCGTGCGCGAAGGCTCGGTGCTGTCGATGGGTGTGTTCATTGGCGCCTCGACCAAGATCATCGATCGGGAATCGGGCAAGACGCTGCAGGGCGAAGTGCCGGCTTATTCCGTGGTGGTGCCCGGCACAATGAGCGGCAAGCCAGGCAAGGGCGGTGAAGTCACTCCCAATCTTTATTGCGCCGTAATCGTCAAGCGCGTCGATGAAAAGACGCGCGCCAAGACCAGTATCAACGAACTGCTTCGCGATTGAGCGTAATCATAAAGACTGACAGTCAGGCCGCGATGGATTGGGCCTATCTTCTCAACAGTTTCGAAGGCCGCATCGCCCGCCAGACATTCTGGATAGCGATGGCGGCGGTTACCGTCGCCGAAATCTTCGGCCATCTCATTGCCGAAGAGGTCCAGGGCGATCGGCTCAGCGCCATTGTCGACCTCGCCTTCACCTATCCCGAGTTCGCGATCGCGATGAAACGCGCCCACGACCGCAATCTGCCGCTCTGGCTTCTTGTTGTTTTTTTCGGCGGCGGCGCTCTGCTCGACTTGCTCACCGTGCTGGAATTGACTGGCACCCGAGAGCAACCAAGTCTGTTCTCCCTTTTGATCGTGGTGCCCTTTACCGTATTGGGCTTGGCGCTGTTGGTCGAGCTCGGCTTCCGCCGCGGCACGATCGGTCCGAACCCATACGGACCGGACCCGCTTGTTTCTCGTTGATTAATCATGCCTGCCGATCCTGTCGCCATCGCTCGCGATCTCATCCGCTGCCGCTCGGTAACGCCCGAAGAAGGCGGCGCGCTCGGCTATCTGCAGACCCTGTTGGGGCGAGCGGGATTTGAGGTCCATCGGGCGGTCTTCGCCGAACCCGGCACCGCACCGGTTGACAACCTCTATGCCCGCATCGGCACCGCACGACCCAATCTGTTGTTCGCCGGGCACACCGATGTCGTTCCGCCGGGCAACGAAAGTTCGTGGTCGCATCCGCCGTTCGCCGGCGAGATTGCCGAGGACCGGCTGTACGGCCGCGGCGCAGTCGACATGAAAGGCGGCATTGCCTGCTTCGTCGCAGCGGCGATCGATTACTCGGCCGCGAATGGCGGCAAGCCGAAGGGCTCGATCTCGCTCCTGATCACCGGTGATGAGGAAAGCGTTGCGGTCAACGGCACGGTCAAGCTCCTGAAATGGGCAGCCGAGCGCGGCGAAAGCTTCGACCATTGTATTCTCGGCGAGCCGAGCAATGTCGACGTCGTCGGCGACACGATCAAGGCCGGGCGGCGCGGTTCGCTCAACGGCACGCTGATTGTCGCCGGCCGGCAAGGTCATGTCGCCTATCCCGAGCGTGCCGACAATCCGATCCGCGGGCTGGTGACGTTGATCGCCGCGCTGCAGGCGCCGCTCGACGAGGGCAGCGAGCATTTTGCGCCGTCCCATCTTGAATTCACTTCGATCGACGTCGGCAACACGACGGTCAATCTCATTCCCGGCGAAGCGCGGGCGCGTTTCAACATCCGCTACAACGACCGCCACAGCCAGACTGCGCTTAAGACATTGATCGAGCGCCGCGCTAAGGCCGCCGCGGCAGGCCGCGTGCGTTATGTGTTCGAATGGCAGCAGTCGAACGCCGAGGTCTTCGTCACTAAGCCCGGTCCGTTCACCGATCTGGCCACTGCGGCCATTACCGACGTCACCGGCCGGCACCCACAGCTTTCAACGAGCGGCGGCACTTCCGACGCGCGGTTCATCAAGAATTATTGCCCGGTGCTGGAATTTGGTCTGGTCGGGCGAACCATGCATCAGGTTGACGAATGCACGCCGGTGCACGACTTGATGACGCTTACCGCGATCTACCGGCGCATCGTCGAACGCTATTTCGATGGATCGCTCAGCACCGATCAGTAATCCACCCGCACCAGATATAGCCCTTGCGGCGGGGCAACTTGACCGCACGCGGTGCGGTCGCGCGCGGCGAGCGCCGCGGCGAGATCATCGGCGCTCCACTTGCCTTCCCCGACATGCACCAGCGAACCGGCCATCGACCGCACCTGGTGCTGCAGAAAAGAGCGCGCCGAGGCGTTAATGTGGATCTCTTCGCCAGTGCGCGCGACATCGAGGCGATCGAGCGTCTTTACCGGCGATTTGGCTTGGCACTCGG
>WNGG01016475.1_pt1 | contig 15169 bp, 15 predicted proteins | sample 5400661 | NCBI WGS metagenome assembly WNGG01 (sample SAMN13153372, study PRJNA577476) | soil metagenome | isolation source: 100 cm soil or saprolite under Garry oak tree replicate 1 | place: USA:California | collected 2016-06-15
GGATTGAGCAGCATTCTCAGGGAGTACTCGCCAAACGACAGGGTCGTGATCAAGATCGACCCGGCCCAGGTCAAGGGTATGCCTCATAGGAGGTTCAACGGTTTGGTCGGGGTGGTGAAGGATGTCGGGACGCGTGTCCTCACGATTGAAGTCCCGGTCGGGGAGAAGATGAAGGTTGTGATAGCTAGGAAGGAGCACGTCTCGCCCCTGGAGGGACGCCGATAATGGCTGAGCATGTAGAGAAGAAGCTTCTCAGTATCCCGGAAGCCAACCAGGCCCTTCAGAAAATAAATGTGGAGAAAGCGGACCAGATTCAGAAGAGAACCCTGGACTACTTATCGAAATTCTCGAAGGCCACGACGGAGGAGGCGAGGAAGATGCGAAAGCAGCTCGAGAGTGACTGCGGGCTCACCCCGGAGGAGGCGGTGGAGGTAGTGAACATCATGCCGAAGACGATTGAGGAGCTGAGGACTTTCACATCCGGCTGGAGGAAGTTGCTCTCGACCGAGACCCTCGAAAAGGTCCTGAAGATTCTCCATCCACGCAAGTGATCAGACACTTAGGTGAGCCCCGCCAAGAGGCCCGACGGAGCAATCGTTGTTGAGGAAATTGAGGTTAAATATCGTAACCGCATCGCAAGTCCAGTGCTTAAAGAGGGAAACGTAACAGTAATGGTCTCAGACATGAATTCCGCGATTCAGTTCTACGTGGAAAAACTTGGACTGACACTGAAGGCGAGGTACTCTGATCAGTTTGCCCAGGTTGCGGCTCCAGGACTTACGATAGCACTACATCCCGCTGACAAACAAGGCCAGCGATCGGGGAAATCTGAAGGTCTGTCAATCGGCCTAAGGGTCGATAATCTCGAGAGGACAATGAAGGACCTCGAAGGGAAGGGCTTGAAATTTAGCCGGGTAGCTGAGGACGGACCAGTCAGGTTAGCCTTCTTCAAAGACCCCGATGGGAATCCGCTCTATCTAGCCGAATCACGATGGTGAAGAATTAAATAGCTTTACGTCTCTGACACAAAGAGAGATTCGCAGAGGATAGATCATGAGCACCATAGGGTTTCGGAAGCTGGGCCGCTTCGACTCTTGATCTACTGAAAAGAACGCGTGAGGGGCGAATCTCGATAGATGCTATCCGCGGAGAAGAAGTACGAGGAGTATGCGTACGTATTGGACTTCTCGCCGAGAGGGAAGTCAGTCGTCATAAAGGGGCGAGAGGGACCAATCGTTCAGGCGATGGGCGAGGAGAGGTTGACACTCCTCGAGCTGCTCGCCGTTGAGAATCAGAATTTCGAACCCGGAGAGAGGGTCAAGATAGGAAAGGAGGGGAGAGAGAAGATAGTCAGCGTTCTCGGCAAACTCTCCTTCGAAGAGCTGACACCCGAGTCGAAGAGCTCTATTCTCAGCGTTGTCGAGAGGATAGTGAAATCAAACGAATTGAAGTACGTCGCGTATTTCAACGAATTACAACCCCTCACTCCAAGACTGCATGGCCTCGAGTTGATTCCGGGCATAGGGAAGACGTTCATGAAACAGATCGTCGACGGGAGGGAGAGACAACCCTTCAAGAGCTTTGAGGAGATTCAACAGAGGGTCGGGCTGAGGGAGCCCGCTAAGCTTCTCGCCAGGCGAATAGTCGAAGAACTCTCTGGGGGGTCGAGAATCAATCTATTCATCAGAAAATGAAGCGACGGAGTCTCGGTCAGCACTATCTGAGAGACGAGGGGATTGTTAAGAGGGTCATCGAGCTCGCCGCGATAAGGAAGCGCGAGAGAGTCCTGGAGGTAGGCACGGGAAGGGGTACTCTGACAGCGGAGTTGGCCAAGGTAGCGGACAGACTTGAAGCCTATGAGATAGACCGCGAGAATTACCTCACGACGAAGAGTCTGCTCAACTCGCCTCATACTAAGCTACGCCTCGGCGACGCCTTCAAGGCGAGGCCCCGATTCGACGTCCTGGTCTCAAGCCTCCCTTACTCTGAATCCTCCACCTTTGTCGAGTGGCTGAGCGAACTCGCATACGACCGGGCGATAGTCATCCTTCAGGAAGATTTCGCGAGGAAGATAACTGTAAGCCCAGGGGACCGGAACTATCGAGCCGTCTCCGTCATCGCACAACTCTCAGCCGACGTCTCGCTCAAGAACCCAGTACCAAGGCACGCGTTCGAACCTCCCCCGCGTGTGAATTCGCGAATCGTCGTCTTTGTTAGGAAGAGGAAGTTGACTCGAAAGAAAGTAGAGATGATCAAACTTCTCTTTTCTCTGCGAAGGCGTAACCTGAAGGCTGCCCTCAGCAAGCTCGGTTTCAATTCTTCGGTCGGAACGAATCTCGGCTCGAGGCGCATCAACTCGCTCGAACCCGAAGAAGTTCATGGCATTATTAGTTCGATCGGGCCGTCCTGGGCCGCTGACTGATTTGCTCCGGAACCTCTCAATCACGCTCGTTGAGCCGGAATACCCAGTCAACGTGGGGTACGTGGCCCGGCTCGCGAAGAACTTTGGAGTCAGGAGGGTCTACTTCATCAATCCCAAGGTAGATCTCTCCGCTGCCTCGATCTACGCCGCCCACGGTGCTGATATGCTAGACCGGGCTAAAACCGTAGACTTCGGGGAACTTCGAAGGATTCACGAGCTGCTCGTCGCAACCACCGCCATTAGGGCCAGGAGGAGGGGGAACCTGGTCAGAAGAGTGTTGAGACCGGAGCGAGCCGCCTCTTATCTTCGTTCGGCGAAGTCATCCTCTCTGGTTCTCGGCAGGGAGGCGACGGGGCTGAAGAACGACGAAATCAGGTTTTGTGACGTCGTGACCTCGGTCGACACGGGAACCGAATACCCCACCATGAACGTTAGCCATTCGCTGGCGATCCTCCTCTACCTCGTTTCAAAGAAGGCCTCCTCGAGAGTTCGCCTGCCATCCAGGAGTGCCAGGGAGTTGTTTGCGCGAAATCTGCACGAGCTTGCAGTCTCGGCGAGATTTCAGAGGCACCGATCGGATAGACTGGGTGAAATCGCCAAACGAATCGCAGTGACTTCGCAGACAGGAGAGAAGGAGATGCTCTTGATGACCGGAATCTTCAGGAGGGCCGTACAGACGATTAAGGAGGAGAACGAATCCCGCGCTCAGACGCGTTCGAAGACGTAGACAGCTCTCCCCAGCCATCTGGTGCTCTCAAATGCAACCCTGACAGGGTATTCGAACCTCGCGTGACCGGGCTGGAACTCCTTCAGCCCTATGCTCTCCGTCTCCTCGAGTCTAAGAAGAACCTCCGACCCGTCGGTGGTCCTTAGAGTGGGAACGACTATCACGATCCGACCACCCTTTCGCACAGCGTTAGCCATGGGATAGAGAGACTCGGAGTACACGCGGCTGGCTCTGTTGACCAACTGCTTCGCCTTTTGAGAACTTGGGGTGGAGTGGAATCTAGGGAGGAGAATCGGCTCTGTCACGATTCCGTCGAACCTTCCCTGAAAATCTCTTGCATCCCCGATTCTTATGTCGTAAGCCAGGGTTCTCCCCGATTGCTTCTCCACCCACGCTAGGTTCCGCTTTGCCTGGGCGACTCTGGTGGGATTGGAGTCGATGCCGGTACAGTTTAGTGACATCAGAGCACCCTCCGAGATTATCGTGCCTGAACCGCAGAAAGGGTCGAGTAGTCTCTGGCCCGGCGAGAGGTCTGAGAGGTTGAGCAGCAGCTGGGCAAGTCTGGGCGAGAGCGAGATTTCGGAGTGGGGCGCTGGCTTCTCGACTCCCCTCTTCCTCATCGGAGCGACGTCAGGGACCCAGGCGGTCGGGCCGAGTCCGTAGCCACCCTTGTATGGGAAGGCTATGAGGTCTAGAGCGTCGCGCGAAACGACCTGGTCCGCGAGCAGCTCGTTCCCCTTCGGTCTCAGGAGCCTGATCTTCTTGAGGCCTGCGTACCTGAACGCGTCCAGCAGCAGCCGGACGAGGAACTCGTAGTCATCCTCGTCCGTGTCGTAGGCGCTCAGCGCGAACCTCGATACGTCGATTTCGTTGGTGATCTGTTCTACGAGCTGGCGGATGACGGTTGCGTCCCCTTGAAAATGCGTTAACCGAACAGAAGATGGGTCGAGTTCGACCACGCCGATGCGCTCGCACGGCACCTCGATCTTCGTCACGCTTCTGACGGCGGAGCACGCCTCCAGCACAGAGAGCCTTCCGAAGGCCAGTACCAGCGCCAGCCGCTCCGCGCCCCTTAGAGCCTCTGGAAGGGTGTATGGCAACGAACTTTTTGTTGGCCTTGAGCCCTCCTATGAACATTCTAGCAGGCTAGTCATAGGCGTAGTTCGGAGATCCCAGCAGGCGCGACCACGTAGTTTGTATGGGTAAGTGAGGTTTTAATCATCTGCTCTAATCTCACTTTCCCATCTAGGCGCATTCCCGTCTACTGGAGTCTGGGCAATGGATAAGTATGTTCGTTCTTCATGAAACCTATCATACGCTGGGTCTTGAGTCTGTAAACGGTTATTTTTTAGTTCCTTTTGATTCTCTTACACGACGCACAAAAGCTTGTATTATTTTGGTTTGGCGCTGCTATTGACGGGGGTATCTCTCGTGATTGTCGGAGAAGCATTTCTATCCCGACTTTTCCCTATCGTGGGATGCGCTCCTGAGCCTAGAGGTCTTTGCGTCGGGATCGTCAACCACTGGTTTGCGTTCCTGGGATTAGCGACGGCTTCAGTGGGCGCTCTGTTCTGTTTCGTCGCCAAATCCAAGAACAAGAAGGAGGTCGCCTCCGCTCCGCTCGTGATTATGGCCAGCCATTTAACACCACAATAGGCTGAAACTGGGTGGTCAGTCGCAGTTATCCTGAAGTCTTTCCAAATGATGCCAGATGAGAGGTCGCGACGTACCCGACCGCTGCCTTGAGCTGCTCACCATCTGCCGTTAATAGGGGGCAGGACAAGAATCTCGCCAAAGCCACATACGAGGCGTCGTAGAAGGTGAGCCCTTTCCTCCTGGCAAGAGACATCGACTCTTGAGCCAACCCTTCCGATAGGCCACCGAGCCTGGGGGAGATTCTCACCAGGAGCTTGACGAGGGTGCTGGCATGGCGAGCCCTCACGTTCGGATTCTTCCAGATCGAGTTTGCGACCTCAAAAGGAAGGTGAGAAGGGGCTATCAGTTCCAATTCGTCGCTGACCCAAGCCTTTCTGACGGCTGCGGCCTCATTTTCATACTCCTCTCCCCTGTTGAACCATTTGGCTACAACGCTGGCGTCTACCGCGTACGATTCAGCCGTGCCTGCGAGCCTCCTTTATGGCTTGCAGCGTGCTGAACCCGGGCTTCACGGATTTCAGAACCATTTCCAATTCCACTTCCGTTGTTTTCTTGTTGTCCGCTTCGAGCTTCGCCTTGATTGCTCGCCGCAATTCCTCGCTCCAGTTGATCCGGGATTCTCTCATCCTCTTCTTCAACTCCTTCGGCACCCTCACCGTGATTAGCGATTCGTTCATCGTATATACAGCGTCTACACAGACTTATAAGGATTCAAGAGAGAACCGCGACCCTCAAGCATTTGGAAGGGTGTAAGGAAAAACGACTAGTTCGCTGAATATCGCGATTCCCACTACCAGCAGGCCAATCGGGAACAAGAAACCAGCTTCTTTACGTGCCATCCCAACAATCAGCATACCGATACTCGCCAAGAGTAGTGAAAAGAAGATTCGACTGGCTAGTGGGCTTGTTGTACAGCAGGTTTCGACCGAGGAAGGAAGATGGGTTGTTTGAGTTACCGCGAGAGTGATGTACGACCCACTAAACAGGATGGAGATCGTCACGAAACCGAGCAGGAATTCCCTCGCCCCAATTTCAGGCAGTCTTATCACCACCGTGCGACCTGTGCATACTCATAAAACCTTCAGCGAAGTCTGCCTGCGAAACTTCGATACACATTTTAGATCCATGCGAGCCTGTCCTACAAGGCCGTGCGTAGTTCAGGGCGGGAGGGTGGCAGCTGAGAACATCAAGACGAACGGATTATCGCCAAACAGCCAGACGACGGGAAGTTCGTTGCTCGGGATCAGGTAGGGAATCATCAGTGGGTTGCAATTAGTTGTAATGAGGTAGGGAGCCTGAGATGGATGTATCGGAAGGGGAGAAGGAGAGGTAACTAGAAGCTTCTGAGAATTCCAGGTCCCCGTGGAGAGCGACAAAGATCGGTAATAGATCGAGTAGTTGTCTGCGTAGACGACCTCGAGCTCTGACGCACCATTGGTGGAGATCGCTCCCCGGTATACCGCAGTCGCGACCACTCTTTCGTTCCTGAAGCTCGAGTCCCCAACGGTGTAGGAGGAGAACCTCAGTTTGAGCGATTCGTCGAGGCCCACGAAGTACACGCTGTTCGCAACCGAGACCGCGCTCTGGGTGAAATACCGCTCCGAAGTGGAGACCGGTGCGCTCCATGTCTCTCCGCCGTCGACTGTTGTTGTGACATTTCGGTTGCTCAGACGGTAACCTCCAACCCCGTACACCAGGGCGATCCCCGAAGAGAGCGGAAGCAGGATGCTGAAGCTCCCGAGCCTCGTTGGTATGATGAGCTTCCTTGTCCAACCCGAATCGTTATTTCTCCAAACCTCGATGTCGCTTCCTCCGTTGCTCGTAAGGCTCACCCAGACGTCATTTTTTCCCCTTGCGTAGACGTACGGATTCGTGTCGAATTGACCATCAGTCGGCACGAAGCTTTCCTTGATGCCCCACGCTACTCTCCCGTTCGAGTCTGGAGTCCCCCACCTGAACCAGAACCCGCAGCTGTACCCGTCGACGTTGACATAAAAGACGGAATTCGAGGCTGGGTCATACCAAATCGAGAAGTGAAAGCCCTTCGGCTGTGCTGTCACGTTGATGGGATCACTCCAAGAGCTTCCGTTCCCACTCGTCTGGTAGATCAGATTTTTCCCGTCAGAATAAAAAATCCAGGTTAGCCCATCGGCAGCGAAGACCTTCCTCTGCTGCTCGCCATCGAGAGGGAATCCTCGATCGGTGCGCCCAACTCGCGTGGCATTCTTCACATTCACGCTACCGAGACTTGTTGATTGGTTGCTGTTCGGAGCCGGAAATTCTTCCTTCACAAACTTATCAGACCCGTTTCCTCCTCCTACGCAGCCCGCGTTACCAATCGTCACGATGGTACGGGTCACCGTGACGATCGAGGTGATTGTCCTGTTAGCCGAAGCCTGCCCCTGAGCAGCGGTCTCTCCCCTCGCAGGAGAGGTCCCGCCAGAGCCCGCTGTGTTGAGTGAGGGGAATAGGAAGATTCCAAAAACGTAGGCCCCTACGATGATCGCTGAGATGGCGGCCGTCGTAACGACAGCTGTCGCTACCCCCTGGTGTAGCTTCATCGATCTTGACCCTCTCCTATTCTGTACCTGCACCGAGATAAAATTCTAAGCACTAGAACACCTCCGCCGCTCTCCCACAAGACCCGAAGGCCTTGGAAATGCGCAGGGGCAACTTAAGCTAATATGGTAGAAAGTTACGGGTCCTGAGCTTCTCCATTTCATGCTTCCCCGGGATGCTGGGATGGCCCCTGCGGCTAAGTTTGGTCAGAGGGTAGCGACTCAGGGAACTAAACTTAATTGGGGTAATCCTTCGCAGAGAGCTTATCCTTGATTATGGAACCTACCGAACAAGTAGGTTGTTCTGCAGGGCTAGACTTTGGCAAGGTCGGAGGTGTGTTCTGGAGCTTAGAATTAAGAAGAAGCACCCCGCATATCTGAGATGAAATGCAGGGGAATTTCGCGTTTGTGATTGCGACTATAGTTGTAATTGCCTCGATTGGAACGGTCTCGATTCTTACGGCGACTCCAGGTGCCTTCGGCTACTCATCGTCGATCGAGAACTGCACGCCAGAGGCTTTTCTTTTTCTGAGAAGTCCGGCTAACAACTCGATAACGTCGACGAGCACAATCTTGAGTTGCCTGACCGCCACGTCGACGATGACTGGCGGCCAGACCTGCATCGTGTTTGGCGAAGCTTCGGGACTGTTCGTCAGGGTCACGACGGACTCAGGGGTTCCTGTAGCTGGTGCCGAGGTGGACGCGGTGCAGAACGGTCCTATCATCAACAATGTGTCCTGCGGACTCGCAACGATTAATTCGCTGTACACAAACAGCAGTGGCTTTGTCAGCATATCAGCTGCAAGCGGTAGACCACTGGCGGGATCTTTTGATTTCGCCATCAGATACGGTGGCCACCTATATCACGCGCAAGCGGATCTAAAACCGTTGACTGCGACGTATGTCTTTGTCAAGGTGCCTTCTGGGGCCATCTCTTCCGCGAGCTGCTACTATAACGAACGCTGCCCGGTTTCATGAGCAGGCGGACGCGTGAACACGCAAGAGGCCTTGGGCGATATCTCCTCTCGTGAGGTCTCGATGCCTTGAAACGGGGATTTATCATTGTGCCACTGGGATTTCGGATCTGAACTGATTGGCCCGCGAAAATTCGGCGTCAAGACTGTTTAGCTTCTGAAACAGGCTGGCGGCGAACTGCTTGTATGCCTCACTGAGGCGCATTTCGCTCCCTTGGTATCTCATAATTGAGTTGTCGGCGTCCACCCCGGCTTGGTCGAGTTTGGCTTTGGCAGCACCAGTGGGATAGTAGAAGGTCAGTCCGCGCCTGTCCGTCTCCAGCTTGAAGTCTCTCCAAGACAAACCGCTGTCTAGAATCACCGCTAGGAGAATCTCCCTGTCCGCGAACTTGAACGGGTCGATCATGTCCAAGAGTAGCCCAATCCTGCGCGAGTTGTAACGCTCCCTGTGGAGAAACCCGTCGCACCTTCCTATGATTCCCACCTCGGCGTTGATTCGCTCCGCCTGCCGGAGGCGCCTTTGGTGGAGATAGTTTATCGCGGCGTCTACAGCCGAGTATCCCCTCGCCCTCCCGGTGGGGCCTCCCACAAACTCCATCACGAATCTCGATTTCTTCCTGGGGCCGAACCACTGCCGAGCCTTCTTCATGGCCGCGCCGTAGCAGAACCAGTAGTGTTTCATGGCAAGGGCTTCGTAGGTGAGGAACTTGGTCGGGCTCGCCTCGTTCTTAATCAGTGAGAGGTACTTCTCCAGTAGTGAGATGGCGGGGCCGACATCGCCTGGATACAGCTTCGCAATCGCCATGATCCTTCGAGTCCCATTCAGGGCGCTCTGTATCATCGCGACTGAAAGCCGCTTGGTGATGTCCGATGTCTGGGTCAGCTTGTCAACCTTCTCCTGAAGAGCTTGATTGAATTCCGGCCACCTGGGGCGCTCTTCTTCAGACTCCCTGGCCTCCTCCTCTGCCAGCGCGTCAAGACTCTCTTCCTGCTCCTCTATCAACCTCTTCTCTAAGATGAGAGGGAGCCTCACCCTCATCTCTCGCTTCCACGCCTCAAGGTCTGCTTTCGCGTCACTCCCCGTGATCGCACGATAGAGCCTGTTGTACTCGTGCTCGTAGGCTGTCATGACCTTCACCCTGTCTCTGAACCTCACGTACTTGGTCTTGCAGTGCTGACACGTCACGGCGACGCCGCCTCCGCGGACTGGTTCGCCGCAGATTTCGCAGTTCTCGGGAATCGCTTTCCGAAAGTGGTCCCTCTTCTTGTCGATGAAGCGCCCGCAAGCTGAGGAGTGGGGCCCTATCCTCGAGGCATACCTCATCTTGTGAATTTCGAACCCAGATACCGGCGAGCCCGCCTGCTTCCATCTGGGGTCGTAGAATACACGCTTCTTGTTTACGAGCCACCACAGCCTGCACCTTCTTCTCACGGAGAGGTAGAATGCGCACTGCCCGCATCGCCGCTCAATGAACGGGAAGCTTCCGGGAAGGATATACGCGAGTGCCGGCCTCCCGACCTCCCTGAACCAAAGCCGCCTCTCCAGCCCGCCTTCGGCGACTAGGCCGTCTAGGACCCGGCGAATCTGCTTTCTACTCGGCGAGAGGAGTGCCAGCCACTGCTCGTCAGTAACATACTCGTGCTTCTTGTAGATCGCCTCGAGCCTAGAATCCCGGACTCTGTTCAGCCCGTCGAGCCACGCCGACGCCTTACCCGCCTCGTATGGCACTGTAACCCACCCCGACCTTCGAACGTCCTCGAGCACTCTCTCCCGAAGCACCTCATTCGGAATTGTGAGTTCCCGTTTGAACTTCTTCTTGCGCCGGAAGAGCCGTTGGATTTGCCCTCCTTGCCCTTCGCGGTGATAATCGGGAGGCACCCTCACCACCATGCCCTGAACTAGTTCTTCGTCGAGGTCGTCAAGGCGGAGCCTCGGGTGGCCCTTCGATATGCGCCATCTGTATCTTCCGAGAGCCTTCTCCAGCATCTCTTCAGTGAGCGGGATTAGGGTTTGGCTGGCCTCTTCGACCAGCTCTGACCGCGTCAGCCTGGTTCCGTACAGAAGAGCCCGCAGGACCGCACTGACGCGCGGTTCGTCGTCGACAGGGACCGGGAGAGGGGCGCCACCCCTTGCGACGACCACCACTTGGTACATCTTCACCATCAGCCTCGCCAAGAGGCCATCGATGTATCCTCCATACTCCTTGTCAGAGACGGCCAGTAACGGTTCGATCAAGATGATTGTATGGAAAGCCCTGAATCGCTGAGTGCGCATGTACCACTGGAACCACTCAGTATAGCCACCAACGACAACGCGCCTGGATGGCTTCACAATCTTCCTCTGGACAAGGACCCCTGACCACTGGTAGTTTTTCTGGGGGTCGAGGCCCTCCGATCCCAGCCGCGGGAGCGCCTCGAGGAGGGCTTCGTCTCCCATGATTGCCACCCGACCCAGCCTCTTGGCTGTCGAGCTCTCGAAGACGACCCTGGTTAACTCCTCGGCGGGGAAGGCGCCATCCGGCCCGTACCGCACAATACGCACAGCGGGAGCTCGTTGAGGGCTAGATAGCAAGCTTCTAGCTCCGTTTCAGGAACTGCGCAAGATAAAACCTTTGTGGTGTTTATTAAGCTTGTTTCCATACTATTGTGATCGTAGTTGTCGGCGCGCTGGATGGACAGGATGCACTCTCTGGTACCGATGACGGAGCAGGAGGAGCAGGTCGATGACATCCTGAACCAGTATGCCATCAGCCATAACTCGCATGTGGTCTTTCCTGTCGGCGGCAGGAATTATGTCGTCGACTTCTACCTGCCAAACCAGAGGATTGCACTGGAGTGCTGGCGCAGCACCAGCCGCAGGGGCGTCGCCCTAACTTGGGTGGAGAAGAATGCGGCGTATGTTGATTGGAAGTTCAGGAGGGTGAAGGAGGCGTACCCCGACCTCAGGTGCGTGGCCCTGGTGGAGGTGATGCAGGCGAAGGCGGAGCTGGTGAGGGTGTACGTGGGGCCCGTAATGGAGCATGCGGATGCCCTCAGTTACTCGATGGAGGAGCTGGCGAGGGTCGTCAGGGAGTGCTGCGGGGTTGGTGGTTAAGGGCTTGGAGCTGATATCGTAACATGACGGTGCTTACGGACGGCAGAAGGCCGAAATCCCACAGTCCCGAGTTTAGGCCCTATTTCGAAGCCGTGATCAACTCCAGCAAGAACTTGACAGAGGCGAAGTTGAGGATGGGCTACGACGACCCCTCGTCCGTAAGGTACCATATGCGGAAATTCGGCATTAAGGCTCCCAATCATTGGTCTCCGGGGCCGTCCCCGCGACCTTCAGCTCGTGGTCCAGATTTCAGGGCCTATTTTGAGGAAGTAATCGCTACGAGCAAGGGGTCGCAAGAAGCGGCAGAGAGGATGGGCTACGCCTCTCGTTACACCGTAGTGCATCATATGAAAAGGTTGGGCATCAAGAAACCGGATGGGTGGCAATCGCGGCCGTCCGGATATAGCCCGGATTTCAAGCAGTATTTCGAAAGAGTCGTCAACCTGAATTTGTCCCGTACTTCAAGAACATCGTCGAGACGAGCAAGATGATGTCGCGGCCTCCTTTCGGGAGCCCGGAGTGGCTAGCTTATTTTGAGATGATCGTGAGGACGAGCAAGACTAGGGGTGAGGCGGTCAGCAGGCTGGGCTATGCCAACCCTTCCGTGATTTACTACCACTTGAAGAAGTTCGGGGTAGAGCGGCCGCCGCAGTGGAACCTGAAGCCAGGAGTCAGTAGGCAGCGCCGGGGACGGGTGCCAGATGTCATTATCTTCGCAGCCGAGGGGAGAGCGTGGGTTGGCGCGCTAACGCAAGGCGAGGGTTGCATCAAGACACATTACTCGAAGACGCACGACACCACAAGCCTTGAACTCGGTATGGCGATGACAGATTCAGCTCCAATCTTCAAGTTTTGTGACTTGGTCGGAACGCAGCGGCCGAAGAAACCTAGGCCAAGACCAATCGGACGGAAACCAGTCTGGTCGAGCGTTGTCGGCGGACTGAGGGCCTACCGCGTCCTGCAGGAGATTCTCCCATTCCTGCTGGGTCAGAAACTAGATGAAGCCAAGAAGGCACTCGATTTCTTCCCGGATGGCTATCATGATGGTTGCTTCGGAGGATATGAGGTCTGGCCTGAAAATGAGTTCCCCCTGAGGAAACGAGGACCGAGTGAGTATAAGGCAAGTCTTAGAGCAAGAGGCCTCGCTTCAAGCAAGCAGATCGCTCTTCTTGCTCCTTCGATAATGGATGTGTGTTGCATGAAAATAGCCAATATGCTGATTCAGGATAAACAGCTCTCCGGGAGCACCCAAGCCGAAATTGCCAAGAACGCGGGACTTGACAAGACAACGGTGATTCATCACATGAAGCATTTGGAAAGGAATTCACTTGTGATGAAAGAAAAGCTCTTTCAGAGACGCGGTGGGCCTAGGCTGCTGTACAAGCCGGACTCCAAACTCCTTGAGATAAAGGCGGCGGGGAGGATTCTACAGTCCTTTGAAGACCCGGTCGGAGAACCTGCCAAGAGTGATGATATCCGCGCATAGCATCGCTTCATCACCGGGTGGTGGTTCTCGATTGTAATTCACTTCGGGTGAGACGCGGCAGATACTTCCTCACTTCCACCGAAACTGTCTCTAGAAAGTAAGAGGGCCTCACGATACGGATTATCCTTACAAATCCGTCATGCCGGACTTTTCGGCCTACTTTCGGCACCCGGTAAGCCTTGGTAGTATGAAGTTTAATTAGACGACGTCCAAAGCGGCGTCTATTCGGGGGAAGAGAAAATCCACGGGAAAAATTACCGCCTCATAAAAAGCCAGTCCTATAGTCGGAAGGAGTTCGCGCCGGGTGCCCCGAACACGAAGATAGCCCGGTTTACGACTGGGAAGTACAGAGACGATTACGACCATCTGCTGAAGTTGGTTTCCGACGGCAGGGTTCAGGTCAGACATAATGCGTTAGAGGCGGCGAGGGTTGCGTGCAACAAGAAACTTGCACCTTTGGGCGAGGACAATTATCTGCTCAAGGTCAAAATGTATCCGTTCGAGATACTCAAGGAAAATAAAATGATTGCCACCGCAGGCGCTGACAGACTGCAGGAAGGGATGCGAAAAGCCTTCGGCAAGCCCGTCGGCCTCGCCGCCAGAGTCCACGCCGGTTCCGTCATATATGAAGTGAGCGTGAAGGCGGAGAACCTGGCGCTCGGTAAGACAGCGCTCGAAGCCGCGATGTCAAAGCTGCCCATGAGGACCCATGTGGAAGTCGTCCCCCTCCAGAAGCCGGTAGCCCAATGACCATCCGGATAGACGAGGAGAAGGTCTTCCGCCTAATCGAGGAAAGGCACCCCCGAGCGATAGTCGTGAACGCCCCTGGGGGCCTCCAAGCACAGACGAGGGCCCTGATGGAGAAAATCAGGGAGAGGTATGGGATATCCTGCATCCTTGTCGGGGACAGTTGCTTCGGAATCTGCGATACGGTCGACGAGGAGGTTGAAAAGCTCGATGCGGACATGGCCCTGCACATCGGCCACAACGCCGCAGTTTCGATGGTGGGCGACTACACCTACCTAATCGACGCCACCGACGACGTTTCTTTCGACGGTGTGATCGAGAAGGCGATCCCGCAACTCCGGAGCATGAAATATGAGAGAATCGGCCTAGTAACGTTCAGCCAGCACCTGCATGAGCTGAAACCAGCCAAGATGAAGTTCGAGGCCGCCGGGTTCCAGGTCTTCCTGGGGAAGAGGAACAACCTTTTGCTTGACAGTCAAGTTTTCGGTTGCGATTTCTCCACAGCCTATCCCATCAGGAACGAGGTGGAGGCCTTCTGTTTCCTGGGAGAGAGCGAGTTTCACGCGGTTGGGCTGGCTCTTTCGACCGGTAAGCCGACCTACATGCTTGACCCCTACCTCCAAGAGGTGGTCGACATGGAAGAGGCGGCAGAGGAGCGGAGGAAGCGCGCCATCCTCTCAGTTTACAAGGCGATGGACGCGAAGGTCTTCGGGGTCATAACAGGCCTGAAGGAGGGGCAGAAGATGCTCGGCAGGACGAACTGGATAGTGAAGAGGCTTGAAATGCATGGGAGAAGAGTGGTCCAGCTCGCTATGAGGGACATCACCCCCGAGCGGCTCGCCCCGTTGAGGGACGTCGACGCGTTTATCCAGACGGCGTGTCCGAGGATCTCCATCGACGGATTCACCTTTGACCGACCGGTGCTCTCCATACCTCAGGCCGATGCGCTGGTCAGTCTCCTCGAGGGGAGGGAGATTGGCGAGTTCCTGCAGAGACCAAAGTGGATCGAACTGACCGTGGGATTGATTCCGAGGCGAAATTAGTAGGCATGAAGAAGAACTCGGTGGTCCTGCCCGGCGACGCGCTGGCGGTCTCGGAAGAGTACCTTCCAGGGAAATATGCCTACGACGACTCTGGTCGGATAAGGGCCCTACTGGCAGGCAGGGTAGTGGAGGATATGGTGAACCGGGAGATTTCGGTGAAACCGGTGGCCGCCGCCAGGACCCTAGCGGTAGGCGACTATGTCACCGGGCAGGTAGAGGCGGTCCAGAGCAACTCGGCGGGGGTAAGGATCTACTACCTCAACGGCAAGCCGACGGAAAAGGGCTTCTCCGGCATGCTGTTGCTCAGGCGGGAGCCTCCCGGGAGGGGAGCTCGGACGAGAACGTACGTGAAGCTCGGCGACATAGTTCGCGCCAGGGTATCGAGCACTCTCAATGCCATAATTCAGCTCTCCATCGACGACCCACGCTCGGGTGTCATCTTCGCCCTCTGCGGCAACTGTG
>WNGG01010393.1_pt1 | contig 15166 bp, 17 predicted proteins | sample 5400661 | NCBI WGS metagenome assembly WNGG01 (sample SAMN13153372, study PRJNA577476) | soil metagenome | isolation source: 100 cm soil or saprolite under Garry oak tree replicate 1 | place: USA:California | collected 2016-06-15
CCCGCGTATTTGGCGACGTTTTGCAGGGCCTCCAGGATGCAGAAATAAACGGCGGCTTCGGCGTCCTGCTGGTACCGGCCGATGCCGTTCTCGTGAACCGTAACCGGGATCGGGGCCTTGCTCACCTGGGCCCGCAGCGCTGCGGCCAGGCCCAGGTCGGCCAGCAGCCGCGGGTACACTCCGCGGGCGAGATCGCGCAGATTCTCCACCGCCTCCTCCGCGTCCGCCTGCACCTCGCTTACCAGCCCTTTCGCGGCTTCCACGTCACTGTCCACGGTCGTCTCGGCCAGCCGCACCATTACCGACAGCGCCACCAGCTGCTGCTGCGCGCCGTCATGGAGATTGCGCTCCAGGCGCCGCCGCTCGTTATCTGCTGCGGCCACGATCCGTTTCCTGGACACCCGCAGCTCGGCCATCCTGTCGGTCAGCTGACGCGTCAGCCCGGCGTTGCGCAGCGCCAGCCCTGCCTGCGCCGCGAGCTGACCGGCGAGCTTGCCCTCTGTGGGTGTGAGCGCATCGCCTGGGCGTTTGGTGAGCGTCAGCGCGCCGAGCCACTCCCCTCGGTGGCGCACCTCGAACGCCCTGGTGGCGCCGGGGAACGCCGGCAACTCGCCTTGTGGAAGCGTGACAGTCTCGTGCAGCCGTTCGGGATCTGTCTGATCATCCGCCGGATAGGCCGCCTCGAGCCGGAGCAGGTCACCCGCCCGCAGCCAGACCTGGGTCCGCGCCGCTCCGGTGGCCTCGGCCAGCACCCTCGCCAGCCGCAGCGGCAGATCCTCGTCGGCGACGGCGGCGCCCAGCTGATCCGAGAACGCGGCCAAAGCCTCATAAGGTGTGGCCCGCTTCCCGTAGACCAGACGGTTCGCCAAGCGCTGCACACGCTCGCGGACCGGCTGGAACGCGACCGCGACGATCGCCGTCGCCGCGATCGACAGCCCGAGGTTCGCGTTGTTCTGCTGGCCGATGAGCGCTCCGATCCCGACCACGATCACGATGTACACGACGGTGATGAACGCGACGAGCAGCCCGAACACGACGGTCTTGTTAAAGATCACGTCGATGTCGTAAAGGCGCCGCCGCAGGATCGCGATCCCCATGGCGATCGGGACGCATGCGAGCGCAGCGCTGAGCGTCCCGTTCTCGTAGTTGTTGAGGGCGTCGCTCTGCGGCAACGACTCAAGGACCGTGACGGCGATGATGGCCAGCACGAGGATGAGCGCCGCATAAGCCAGCCACTCGATCTGCTTGCGCGCCAGGCCGTCTGACCTGCGGAACCGGGCAACAAGTGAGATGCCGGCCAGGACGCCGCCGGCGATGGTCAGGAGCACTGCCTCCTGCAGGGCGTTCAGCGCATGGCCTAGGGCGCCGCCGACGGCAAGGGGGTTCGCCGAATGGACGTCGGGCAGCCTGGCGGGCCCGAAGGTCTGCCCGATCGTGAACAGCAGCCATCCCGAGCCGATCAGCCAGCCGACCCACCGCCATCTGCGCGACGCATACGAACCCGTCGGGAAGAGCAGCAGCGTCATGAGCCCGAGCGCGACGCCCGCGTTGTACAGCGGCTGGGCCGCAAGGTTGAGGGCAACGGCCCAGCCACGGGGGACTGCCATGTTGGTGGTCGCGATCCCGCCGAGGACGTACCCGAGCGCGGCGCCGAGAAGCAGCCAGCCGATCGGGTTGCGTGGCAGCCGCGATGCGACAAGCGCGCCGACCGAGGCGAACGACAGGAGGAACAACGCAAACACGATGAGGACGAAGTACTCGCTCGGATCACCGGGGGTGCCCGATCCGAGCCCGGCACCGGGCATGAAGTGGATCAGGAACCCGCCAAGCACCAGCACCCAGAGGGAGCAGGCGATCCACGTCGGCGCGCTACCTCTGCCACCCCCCGTACCGCTCATTCCCGAATTGTGGGCCCGCCGACCGAGATCAGGAAAGGGTGGAGGCTGCAAAAGGATCGAGAGCCTCCACTCCAGTGGTTGTGAGGCCAGCACCACCTCAAAAGATGGGCTGCCCCACCGCTGGCGCGGCGTGCGCCATGGTCTGGCTTGCGCGGTACCGGTGTCCCAGCTCACGCGGGAGGGCGAAGCTGACGCTCTCCTGGGCGGCCCAGACCTGCTCAACACGGTCGAAGCCACGTTCGCCGAGCCAGCCGACGACACCTTGCACGAGGATCTCTGGCGCCGAGGCGCCACCGGTGACGCCAACTGTCTCAACGCGGTCCAGCCAGCCGTCGTCAATCTCCCCAGCATGGTCGACCAGGTGTGCAGGTGCGCCGGCCTGTTGTGCGACCTCGACCAGCCGGGTGGAGTTGTGTGAGTTCACCGAACCGACGACCACCACCAGATCGGACTCGGCCGCGATCCGCTTGACCGCCGCCTGCCGGTTCTGCGCGGCAAAACAGATGTCGTCGCTTGGCGGGTCGAGCAGTTGCGGGAATCTCTGCCGTAAAGCGCTGACCGTCACCAGCGCGTCATCCACAGACAGCGTGGTCTGCGACAGCCATGCCACCTTGGCCGGATCGCGAACCTTCAGCCCGGCGACGTCGGCTGGTCCGCTCACGAGGTGGATCCGGCCCGGCACCTGACCGAGCGTGCCGGCAACTTCGTCATGGCCCGGCTGGCCGATCAGCAAGATGTCGTAACCGGCGTCAGCGAACCGGGCGGCCTCCCGGTGGACCTTTGTGACCAGCGGGCAGGTGGCGTCAATGGCGTGTAGCCCGCGCTGTCTGACCTGGGCCCGCACGGCCGGCGCGACGCCGTGAGCAGAAAACACCACGACTCCGCCGTCGGGTACCTCGTCGGTCTCCTCCACGAAGACAGCTCCGCGGTTCTGAAGCGCCGCGACGACATAGGAGTTGTGAACGATCTGCCTGCGCACATAGATGGGAGCGCCGTGCAGCTCAAGCGCCCTTTCCACCGCACTCACCGCGCGGTCGACCCCGGCGCAGCAGCCACGGGGGGCGGCCAGCAGCACCCGGCCGTTGGTCATCACGGCCGCCACACCGGCCCGGTCTTTCGAGCCCGAAGACCGCATAACCGCGCGGGCTGTGGGTCCCTACGGCGCACCGCATCCCGCGCCGGTAACCGGCTTTGCACGTCGCTCACTTGGTGAAGTCACCTTCGATCCCGTCTAGGTCCCCGTATCTCGCAAAGATCAAGCCAGCGCTCACCGAGCTAGCCGTGTGCCCCGCCAGCCACGCCGCCCCGAGGGGCGGTTTCCGTGTCCTGTTCTTACCAATAGTGAATACAGTTTGGTCGCTAAATAGCAAGAGCGGCCCTTATCCGGGTCGACCTCCTCAGCCGGCAACCCGAGGTCGTTCAAGTGGCTGATGGCAGGTTCGAAGTTCTAGAACACTGAGATGTGCACGTGATCGAAGTGGTTGGCGGTGATGCTGCCGCGGTCCTGCATGGCGACCCAGCCCGACGACGCCATCCGGATGTCCCAGATGCGCTGCCGGTAGATGATGTACATGATCCCGAGCCGGGAGGCGCTCGCCTGAGCCCATGCGGCGACGTTGTAGCCTCGCTGCACCCAGGTACTGGACGGCATGACGCCGCCGGAACTCAGCATGAAGTCGCACGCCCGGCCGAGAGGATGCTCACCCTCGCCACCAGGCCGGTAGCAGGCGATGCTGGGAAACGGGCCGAACCTTCGGTCGATCTGGTCCCGCACTTGGCGCATTCGGGCGGTGATGTTGTCCCCGCCGATGGTCGGCGATTCAGGCTGGAACCTGGTCATCAGGCGTTCGATCGTCCGTCGCTTGCTCACGAGTGTGGCGATCAGCCGGCCCAGTTCGGCAACATTAGCCCGGGCAGCCCGTTCGGCGCGGTTCCGGGCTGCCAGGATCCGTTGCAGTCCCTGCGCCCTGGTGCTGCGCTGCCGGGCGAGGTATTCGACGGTCGCGCTCCGTTCGAGCGCCCGCTGCGGGTCGCCGCCGACCAGGAGGGCAAGCGCGGGGTCCAGCCCGTCGCTCATGTAACTCGCTGCGGCAAGCCTGGCGATCTGCCGTTGCGCGCTGCCGAACTGGCGGCGCAGGAGCAGTGCCTGGGCCGCTGCCGTCTTGGCGGCGGTCGCTGCCTCAGCGAGCTTTACTATCTGACCGCGGTATTGCCTAGACAGCCTGGCGGCGCGGGCTTCTAACCGTGCCAGCGTCACATGTGAGTCAGCGCTGAGTCGGCTGACAGCCGGGGTATCCCGGGTAATCCCGACAACCAGAGCCGCATTTGCGGCGGACGCGGTGAGCAGCAAGCCAGCAACGATCGCGGCAACCGTTGCGACGCGCATGAGCGCCCGGAGGCGAAGCAACTGTCGCGCAACAACGGGGTAGCTCTGTGTGGAGGAGTACGAGCGCCGCACCGGCTCACATCTCCCTCCGCCTCCTGGTGAACTGACGGTTCGGGCCAGGAGCACCAAGCAACTTTCACCGGCCGTGAGAGCTGATTTCGGAACATAGCACCCCATTGCCGCACACGTAGCCTGTTCCGCTTGCTTGCCCCGTCGCAGACGCTGGGAGCGGCGGATGTGGGGAGACATCCACCGCTACCGCGGCGTCTGCGACGGGACGCCGGCAGCGAGCACCGGCTGGATGCATGCCGACCTGCACCCGGGCAACTTCCTGCTGCTCCCGGGCGGTCGGCTCGGCATGTTGGACTTCGGCGCGGTCGCAGCCACTCCCGGCGGCATCCCCGCGCCGTTCGGGCAGCTCGCCGCCGCTGTGCTCGCATGGGACGGGCCGACAGCGATGCGGCTGGCCCGCCAGGTCGGGGCGCTCACCCCCGGCGCCGAGGTCGATCCACGGATGATCGTCGAGCTGCTGCACCCCATCGTCGCCACAGCGGTCGCCGATAGCTTCACCTACTCCCGGCCCTGGCTGCGCAGCCTCATGGCGCACCTCACCGAGCCGCGCTTCGCCCGAGCGTTGCGGAACCTGACGCCGCCCCCGAATACACCCTCGTCTGGCGGGCAACGCTCTCAGCCGCCGGACTCTTCGCGCAGCTAGGCGCGACGGTGCCCACCCGCGGATTCCACCTGGCCTACTCCCCGGGGTTCCGCGGCGGCATCCTCCACGGCACGGCCCCGGCCGACACGCCAGCCGCCCCACAGCATCGGCGTTGACCGCCACGGAGCGGGTTAGTCAGGCCGCCCCGGTTCGCCCCAGCCTGGCTTGTCGCGTCGCCGGTTGATCCAGACGGTAGGCAGGCCGGCCTTCTTAGCGGGAACGTGGTCATGGAACAGGCTCTGCGCCACGTGCAGCAGCCTTCCCCTGGGAATGCCCAGTCTGCTGGCCTCGGCGGCCAGCGCCTCGAAGCTGCGCGGCGAAGGCTTGTAGGAACCGATGTCCTGAGCGGTGAGAATACTGGTGAACCTCACCCCGAGGCGACGGTTGCTGCCCGCGAAAGAGTCGCGGTCCACGTTGGACAAGATGATGAGCTTGTACCGCTCGCCTAGGGCGCTCAGCGCGTCGCGGGAATCGGGGAAGGCCGGCCAGCTGGGTACCGAGCGTGCCAGGGCTTGCGCGTCCTGCTCGCTGACCTCCGCGCCCAGCTCGCCGCCAAGGCCACGCATGCAGCGGGCGAGGATGGCGGGATACACCTCATGCGGGTGCTCCGCCTCGGCGGCGGCCTCGTGCCTGGAGAAGGCGGCCAGCAACGCCTCCTCATCGAGGCTAAGCCGCCGGGATCTGGCCCACCGGCCGAGCACAGCCGCGATGCCGGCCTCCCAGTCGATAAGGGTTCCGTAGCAATCGAAGCTCAGCGCGTCGAAGTCTGTCAGGCCCATGGGTCATGCCTCCTGTGTGAAGATCACGGAAACCCGCGCCGCTCGCCGGGGGGTGCCAGTCTCAGCGCCGGGCGAACGTGTCGAGCGCGCGTCGTTGCCGTCGGCTCATCGTGTCGCTGCCCAGGTGCCCGGAGTCGTCCACGACAACCAGCCCGGCGTCTGGCCAGGCGCGGGCGAGTTCGACGAGTGGCCACGGCCTGGAGATCGCGGTCCGGCCACCCTCCCAACGGCGTATTAGAGTCTCTATAGGAGTCACCCCCGGCCGGCCGCCGCTCATCTCGCCGGTGGCGTCTTTCAACCGGGTCGCGAATTCCTTGAGACTCCAGCCGCGCGCCGCGCGCTCGGCGTGCGGCCAATCCCTGAACGGCACGCCGTGCGACCATTCGACACCGTCAGGCACATTTATCGTGAAATCAGAGCCCATACGACTTTCCCCTCGATCCTGTCCGCAACGGGATACCAGTCCCACTGTGTGCTCATCGCGTCAACGAGAATTAACCCCCGGCCGCCTTCCACGTCGCCAGCCGGCTGCATGCGGACCGGCGGGTCCGGGCTGGCGTCCCACACCAGAATGAGCACTTGCTTTCTGTCCGAAAGCAGCCAGAACCGGACCGGAAATGGCCCGTCATCCAGCGCGCGCGACGCCGCGACCGCGTTGGTGACCAGTTCCGATAGGATCAGTTCAACGGGGTCGCTCACGTCGGCCATGCCCCACTCCCACAGGACTTGAGTTGCGTGGGCACGCGCGCACGGCACGGCGGTCGGGATCGGGCCAAGAGGCAGACCGCTCCGCAGTGGCCAATCGCGGCCCGTTATGCTCACGCGCTGGTCTGCCTCTGCGCGCATTGGCGCGCATGTGCGATTAGCCACCTTAATCACCTCCCCTTATGTGCCACGTGGTCCGGCCGAATCGCTGCTCAGTCTTATCTCCCGGCTCATTCGGCGGGCCGGTCGTCCGCACATCTATTGCTAACCACGATCACGCGAGCGCCGGTTTCTCGCTCGATGTGGTTTTTCATCGCCGCGCGCAGTGTGCGAAAGTGTGCGAAGTGGCACCTGCCTGGTACGACAACAATGGCCGTTTCGGAGCGCTTGAGCGCGTCCATCAAGGCAGCGAACGCCGATGGGCCGAACTCCTCGTGCTCGGTGAAGATTTCAGTCAATACGTATCCCTCACGCTCGGCGTAGTCAATTATCTCCTTTCGCAGATCCTGTATCACGTGCTCAGATGCGCGGGAAGATATACGCACGTAGCCAAAGACTGGCGGACGCATAACGTAAGTTCCTTGTCTGCTTAGTCACAGGAATTTTGGCCTCCGGCTACGGCTACGTTCTTCGCGGAACGGGCAACCTGGTTCAATGTTCCCTGAGTGTCGCGGGCCCGGACACCCACGCGGCGAGTGATCTATGGGCGCGATCTTTCCTCGTTCAACTGGGAGGTTTCGCTGTGCCCGGCGGCGCGGTACCTTGCCGTCTGAGCACTCTGCGCAGGCACCGCGCCACGTTTCAGCGCAGGAGGGGATGCCAAGTGGGTACGAGGATGCGCAGTCTTCGCCAAGAACAGCTCCAGCTCTCTGGCCTGCTCCGTGAGCAGCACAAGACGTGGGTGGAGGTGGCTGAGGCTTTCCGCGCCCGGTACGGTGTCAATGCGCGCGTGGCGTTTCGTCTGGTGCGGGGCTGGAGCCAGGACCAGGCCGCGCAAGAGTGGAACCGGCGCTGGCCGGCCGGCTCGAAGACGTTCAAGAACTTCTCGTACTGGGAGCTGTGGCCAAGCCAGACCGGCCACGCGCCGTCACTGGATACTCTCACGAAGCTTGCCGAGATGTATGAATGCAGCGTGGCGGACTTGCTCGCAGACTGCCCCGATTACCGGCACCTTGACCCTGCGTACGAAGTGAAAAAGAAACTGGGGGCGCTGCCTGCCGTGATCGACAGCCATTCTGCGGACACCCTGACGCCGTTGGCGCGATCCAGCGGCGGGTTCGATCGCCATACAATGGACGGTCTAACCGGTCTGGCAGACTGGCTTGAAGAGACGGACGTGGACGAATTGGCGCGTCTCGTGGCCACGTGGGCACAACAGCTTGATCCTGGCATGAGCCGCCGCTCGCTGCTGGTTAAACTAAGCGCGGGCCTGTCAATGGCCGCCGCGAATCCGGCTCTCGCGGTCGCGAACGCGGATAACTCAGTCAACTCGCCGGAGCCATCCCGTGTTCCATTTGAGATGTCCGGCATATGGCATAGCCGGTATCTCTATTACAGCAGTGGCCGTGAACAGGAGCTTAACGGCGAACACTATATTGTTCTTCGCCAAGAAGGTAACCGGATTGACGGGCAAAGCGTGCCTCATTCTATGGATTCGCTGCTCAGGATGCACCTGTCGGTAGACGGATCTGTGGCGAGCGGCACGTGGACGGAACGCACTTCTCCGACTGGCTACTACCGGGGAGCTATTTACCACGGGACGATCCAGCTTCTTGTCGACCCAGTGGGCAGGCGCATGAGTGGTAAATGGCTCGGGTTCGGGAGAAACTTCCGGATCAACAGTGGTGAATGGGAGCTAATCTGGGTGGACGGCTCCACAGCAAAGAATGCACAACGCCTCTACTACAATAAAGCATAATAGCATGATTTTAACGAAGGGCGGTAGCTCAGCAGGTTAGAGCAGCGGACTCATAATCCGTCGGTCGTGGGTTCAAGTCCCACCCGCCCTACCATATTGGGCGCCAGCGCGCTCAGCCGGTAACTAGCGCTATCGCAATAGTTCCGGCGGGGAAGACACCTTGCTCCGCGAGTTCGTAGATCCCATACATCATCTTAGCGACGTAAACCCAATCCAACATGAGCCCATGGTGCTTCTCGAATACGGTGATGAACCGGTCGAGCTCCGGCTTGCGCTTGGCGAATCCGCCAAAATGAAAGCGGTGCTCGATGGACCAGTTTCCGGATCTCGACCCGAACGCTTCGCACTGGAGTTCCTCTATCTGACGTGCGAGGAATTGGCCGCCCTTGAGCGCCGAGAAGCCGAGGGCACGCTGTCCGGCGCTCAGCCCCTGTGCCACACCAGCCAGGGTACCGCCTGTTCCACACGGGCAGCAGATCACGTCAAACGTCTGGTTAATCTCGCCCGGAATCTCCGCGCAACCTCGCAGAGCGTTCGCGTTACTGCCGCCTTCCGGCAACAGGTAGAACTCTCCGAACCTTTCGTGAAGAGCCGCGGTAACTTCAGGCCTGTCCTTGTTCCGGTACGTTACCCGGTCAAGGTATGTCAGGCGCATGCCATGGCGGACTGCATAACTGAGAGAGGGGTTCAAGGGAAGATGTTCCTCGCCACGAATTACACCGACGGTTGAGAAACCAAAGTAATACCCAGCAGCGGCAGTAGCGCGAATATGATTTGAATACCCACCGCCAAACGTGAGAAGTGTGTCATGGCCTTGGGTCTTTGCAGCCTGAAGGTTGTACATGAGCTTGCGCCACTTATTTCCTGGAATGTCGGGGTTGATCAGATCGTCCCGCTTGAGACGCAGGCGCACACCCGCCCTGGCGAGGCTGTCGTCGTGCAACTCCTCCAGCGGAGAAGGCAACCGCAGGTCAAACGGCCGGACGGGCGTCATAGCGTGGCTCACGCCGGATACGCTACCCGGACATGAGAGGCTGGGCGTTCCGGTATGACCGGCGGTGTTGACCGGCCGGCTTTCCAGTGTGATCCGCCGACCATGGCCGCGAAGGGTGACGCCGGTGTGCCCCGCATCTCGGAACTGGCCGTTTGTGCGGCCGGGTCGCGGTTGATTTACTTGGCCTCGGTCCGGACATCGCGGCCGGGTTAGCTGCTCTTGTTCTGCCGGGTGGCGAAACCAGCCTGGGGCCGGGGCGCCGGCCAGGATCGGCTTGCTAGCAGCACGGACAGCGATTACAGAGCGCGACGCGCAAAGCGAGCGACTCTCGGCGTGCCGCTGCGCCTGAACGCCGACGGAGCACGTTATTGATCATCCACGATCTCGATGGCCTAGATGTGCGGGCCACTACGTTTGCACCGGTTAGTTAGTGCCCCGGCGCGGCAGGGCCGCACGGGTCAAGCGGATGCGCCGAGGCCTTTTCGCATCACCGGGCGGTCTGGCTTGCGCCGGGCTACGACCTGGAAGCCGTGCTGGGCGAAGGTTGATGCGACCCCGGGGAACAGATTGTGGCTGTGAGCTCGCGTTGCCGTGTCGACGGGGTAGGCCTCGAGGGCCGGGGCGCCGGCTGAGGCCGCCACAGGGAGAGCGGCCTCAATCAGTGCTCCCATGATGCCTTGGCGGCGGTGCGTACGCCGCACGTAGAAGCACGGGATTGACCACACGGGCAGGTCATCGACTGGCTTCAGGTACCGAGTGTGCGCCAGCCAGCTCAGGTCCGTTCGTGGGGCAAGCTCGCACCATCCGACAGGGATGTCACCGTCGAAGGCGAGCAACCCCGGCGGCCGCCCGGATGCTGCAAGCTGTTGGAGGTCGTGCCTGTTGTCCTCACGCGGCCTGTCGCGGTAGCGCGGACCAATGCGCCAGTACATGCACCAGCATCCGTTCGAGGCCCCCGCTTTGCCGAAGAGGTCTTCGAGCGCGGGCCACTGCCCGGATGTGAGAGGGCTAATCGTGAGGTCCATCATGGCGTCCTGAGATGGTGGCTCCTACTTTTCGCCGCTGACAGCCGGCCGCGCCTGCGCATCTTGGCACGACTTCCACAGCTTTCCATGCTGCACCACTGCCGGGTCCGGTAGGGGCTCGTGTGTGCCGGGAAATAGCCATCCGCAGTCGCCGCAGCCGGGGCCGTGCCTCACGTGGGGGAGGAGCTGGCCGCCAAGGTCGCGCCGCTGTTGAGATCCCAACAGTGATCACGTATCCAGTTCGCCCCACTCGGGTGCCTGGCGGCCCGGGCGACCACCTACGCGGTTCTCGTCCCGTGAGGACCGCGCGCTCCGCGCTAGGGCCGCACGCGTGGCACGCCGGCTGGTCATGATCGCGCTGCAGTCCTGGGTGCCGACGGGGCCGCGGAGCTAGACGCGCGAGCTCATCACGGTGTTCCCTGGATCACCCAGATGCCGATGGCCTCGCCGCCGCTCGCGCCCAACTCCCTCACGTCGTCGAGCCCGGACTGGAACCCTCGACGGAACCGGCCTGGCGGACGCCGACAAGCTGCGGGTGATTGGGCCTGCTCAGCTCGTACACCCTCAGTGAAGCCCGGATGGCCCGCGGGCATTTCCCTCAGGCTCGTGATCTTGAAGTATGTGATTTTCGCTGGTCAGACGATGTTTTCTGATCCAGCCAAAGTGTGCGACAGGTGTCGGGCATCAATGCTTCGCCCAGCTTGTATGGGCCGGCTCGCCGGCAGGGATATCAGCGCTTGACGCAGGTGTAAGCGCCGTAGACCGAGTCATGGAACTCGCTGGTCACGATGGCGAATCCAGTCGCGGTAAGCATGGGTTCGAGCAGCCACCGGAAGGTGCTGAACTCGCTGCGGATGTGCTCGGCGAAGTCCTCGCGCGTGTAGCCGTGCGCCGGATCGTCGGCCGCGCCGTCCAGCCAGCGGCCCAAAACCCCATCGGCCTCGGCGGGCTGGAAGTCAAAGATCAAGTCGTGCAGGCGCAGGACGCCCCCAGGCCGCAGCATCCCGGCGATCCGGTCCAGCGCGATTGCTTTCCAGAAGTCGGGCACCTGGTGCAGGGCGTTGCGGGGTGAACACCGCGTCGGCGGCCGACCCGGCGTGCTGGTAGGACAAGAAGCCGGCCTGCACGCACTCGATGCTGGAAAGTCTGGCCTCGGCAGCGCGGGCGCGCACCACGCTGAGCATCGCCGGGGAGATGTGCACCGCCACCACGCGGCGGGCGCACGCGGCGGCGGCCAGCGCGAACCGCCCGGTCCCGGCCCCGAAGTCCACGGTGCTCTCCTGGCCCAGGCCATGCGCCCGGAGCACGGCGATGCCCGCGGCGAAGTCGGGGTATCCCTGCTTACGGTCGAATCCGGCGCCGAAGCCGGGGTCGAGATGCTCCGGCCCAGCGTGGGCCAACTCGTCCAGCATCCAGGACTTGGCCATTTCTGGTTCTCCCATCGTGGCGCGCGCCCTGCCAGCCCCACGCGCGACGGTGCGGGAGCGGATCGGCAGCCGGGTCGCCCAACCCTTGTCGTCGCGGCCAGGCGCCGCGTAGCGGAAGCGTGGTCATGCGCTGGAAGGCTGGCTTGCGGCTGCGGTCGCGGCTCTCAGGAACCCGGTGTTCCCAAGTGCGTCGGTGCTGTCGATGTACTGATCGACAGCACCGGTCACAGGCAGTTGCTGGATCTGCGGGTCGATGATGGCATCCCGCAGCGCCGCGGTGAACCTGCCAGCGCCGAGGACCTGGTAAGGACGGTCGAAGAAAGGGCGGGTGCGGGTGTCCAGCGGCTCGGTGATTCCGAGCTCGTTATGGGTTGCTGCGGCCGTTTCATAAGCCTGGCACAGGTGCTGCTGGCGGGTGGGCCAGCTGGTCGCGGCGACGGCGGCGGTGAGCGCCGGAACGAGCGTGGCCGCTTCGGGGAGGTGGGCCAAGGCGGTGCCGAGCCATTTGCTGTAGGGCGGGTAGCGGCGGCGCATCAGCAGGCACAGCCGCATCAGGTCGCGGGCGAGCCGGGCGGTGACGATGGCCAAGCCCAGGTCGTCGCCGGCCTCGGCGCAGCGGCCGGGGAAGGCTTCTTCCTGGGCGATGCGCTGCCACTGGCAGGCCAGCACATGCAGCCACACATCGCGCGGATACCAGGCCAGGCGGGCCCGAGCCTGGCTGAGGTCACCGGGCAGGTCGTGGAAGACCGCCCCGGCGGTGACCTCGGCGAGCCGCTGGGTGGGGGTGGCCAGCCAGTCCGCCACGGTGATGGGCGCCCGGGGGTCGAAGCCTAGCTGGCCGGTGAGCCAGGCTCCCAGGCCGGCGACCTCCACCCAGTGCTGGGCCGGGCCGCCAGGTTCTGCAGTGCTGGGAAACACTGTCGGGTAGCCGCGGAACATCGCTGGAAGCCGGCTGGCAAGCATCGCACTGATCGCCGCAGCGTGGCGGCAGCGTCGCCAGGGGCGAGGAAGATCTGCAGGCGTGGGCCCCAGTTGTGGTCGGTGGAGCGGGCGGAGTCGTAACCCAGAACCTCCGAACCGGATCCCAGCAGCGCCGCCGCATGGGGCAGCTGCGGGAACGCCTCAGCCAGCAGCGGGCGCACCACTTCGGCGAAGAACGCACCCGCCAGCTCAAGGCCCGGGATGAACGGCGCCGGCATGCCGACGATCCTGCCGGGCCGCATCCTCGCGGTCACCTGAATTTCCCGGCGGGACTGTCAGCGGCCGCCCGGCAACGTCAGCGGTGGTGGTGAGTTCGGCCATCATCCGCCGGTTGGCTTCCCGGGCGGCATCGCCTGGTCCGCCGACATCGGCGGCGACCCATCCGGCTCCGAGGAGCAGGGGGAGTTCCTGTTCAGCATCGACCGGATCCTCGACGGCGTCCAAACCCTGATCGACCGGAGCCGGCAGGACCGATGACAGGACCGGTGATGAGTGCGACCGTAAGCGGTATTCCAGAGAAAGCTATCCTGACACCTGCTGGGAAGACGATCGCCTCACTAGCCGCGCGATCGTCCGCATCGCGTCCAGGCGGCCTGCTGGCTGGCGCGACAGAATAACTGTTCGGTGCCACACAGGTAGCCACGCCGGCCGATCGGACTGGCGCACCTAATGGCCGTGCCCGCCGGCTCGAAGTGCTCGCGGTCCGCCCGGGTTCGCGTGCTACGCGGTTTGGGGTTCCTCGGTGTCGCGCTCGAAGGCGAGGATTCTGGCGCCGGTCTTGGCGGACCAGTACAGACCCCAGCTGCAGAGGGCTTGGAGCAGTTCGTCGAGCCGGGCGCGTTCTGGTCGCTGGATGCCGTAGACGACCTTCGGCGGAACTTGGTCGTACACGGTGCGGGTGACCAGGCCGTCGGCTTCGAGTTCGCGTAGTTGCTGGGTGAGCATCTTCTGGGTGATGGCGGGGATGAGGCGTCGCAGCTCGCCGGTCCGGCGTGGTTGCTGCAGAAGGTAGAAGACAATGACGAGCTTCCACTTGCCTCCGACGATGCTGACTGGCACGTCGACGGGGCACCCGTAGGTGGGTTGGGTGGGCATCGCGGCCTCCATAGGCACCAGAAAGTGCGTACTGGTTGCGGTGGATGGTTGCTGATTCTATGTGCCCATGACGCCACGAATCGAGCGAGTCGAGGGCACGGTGATGGCCGTGAACTCGTATCTGATCCACGGCCCGGACGGGATCATCGTCGTCGATGGCCAGTTGACAGTCAGCGACGCCCTCGCGGTGCGTAACGCCGTCGAGGGGACTGGCCAGGCTTTGGCTGGCATCCTGATCACCCACCCGCATCCGGACCATTACGCCGCAGCCGGGGTAATCGCCCCGCCCGCGGTCCCGGTCCTGGCGACGGCCGCGGTCGCGGACATCATCCGCCGGGACGACGCGCTGAAGGACACCATCGTCGGGCCGATGATGGGCGAACAGTGGCCCACCCGGCGCCGGTTCCCAGACCAGATCGTCGAGCCCGGCAGCATCGTCAGCCTCGCCGGTGTGCAACTCGCCGTGCGCGACACCGGGCCGGGTGAGTCCCACGCGGACTCGGTCTGGTCTACCGGGAACCGGTGGTTCGTCGGTGACCTGCTCTGCCCGCACCTGGACGCCTACCTGGCCGACGGCCATTACCGGGCGTGGCTGGCCAGCCTCGAACGGCTCCGCACTGACGCTCCCGCGGACGCCGTCTTCTACCCCGGTCACGGCGCCCCGGCCAACCGCTACGGCGTCGCCGCCCAGCGTGCCTACATCGACACGTTCGTCGATGCGGTCGGGCACAGTCTCAGCCTCGGCGCTGACCAGCGGCGCGGCCAGGTGCTCACCCGGATGAGGCCGCTGGTGTCCGACCACCGGCTGCAGTTCCTCATGGAGCTCAGCATCGAACCCGTCGCCGCGGCGATGCGTGCCGCCGGCCCGGCCGCCACCGCCGCATGACGGCTGCCGCTTCCAGCCGGCCGGCACCGTGCATGCCCCATCGGCTGACAGACTCCACACCATGACCACGACCGCGGCGTCCCATGACACGACGGCGCTAGAGTTCTCCGTGCGCGGCCAGCGCATCGCCGCCGTCCTCCGTACACCGCGAAGCCGGCCAGCGGCCCGGACACCCGGAATCGTGCTGACCGGCCCGTTCACTGGCGTGAAAGAACAAGCCATCTCGATTTATGCGCGCCGGCTGGCCGATGGCGGGCTGGCCACGCTGGTGTTCGACCACCGCAACTTCGGCGCAAGCGGCGGCGAACCGCGTCAGCACGAAGACCCGGCCGGCAAGCTGGCCGACCTCAGCGGCGC
>WNGG01005023.1_pt1 | contig 15165 bp, 9 predicted proteins | sample 5400661 | NCBI WGS metagenome assembly WNGG01 (sample SAMN13153372, study PRJNA577476) | soil metagenome | isolation source: 100 cm soil or saprolite under Garry oak tree replicate 1 | place: USA:California | collected 2016-06-15
GCTCGCCACCCAGGTCCCGCGCACCGACTTGACCATGATCGAGAGCATGATCCCCAGGACGACGAATACGATCATCATTTCGATGAACGTGAACCCGGCGGCCTGAGACCGGCGCGCGATCGAGGGACTGAGCACTGACGCCTCCTGACAAAGTTTAGAACCGTCTGCCTGCTGGCTAAGCAAGCCGCATGCCCGTACCAAAGTCGCCTCAGCGACAGCACCGTTCACGTGTTGTACAGCGTCAATCTCCCATACATCGGGCAAGGTGCAACAACTGCTAATGGTATATGATATAGATGCTATATAACGTACAGTTGTAACATCTGACAAGACCCGGTGTCAAAATTCCGCACACCCGGCGCGGCGTGGTGCGCCCCGTCACACGCCGCCGGTGGGCCGTGCGAGGTGTCGATGAGGCGCGTGTGATGCGGGTCCGACAGAACGCGTGACTTGGCACGCGCTCCCGGGTGGGCTAGCGATCGAGCGCGGGCGCTGCGAGCAGGCCGGCGTGCCTGGCTATCGGCAGCCGCTCCCCCGGTCGCACGCTCGTCCAGATCTCCCAGTTCAAGAGCGCCTCGTCCGCCGCATCGGCGGCTGCGAGATCGCGGCTGGGAATGCGCGAGCGAAAGGCGGCCGGGTTGAGCTGCTCGAGCGGCCAGGTGTTCGGGAGCGCGCTGAACGACGTCGAGTCGAGCCGTCGCGAGAAGGCGTTGTCGTCCTCGAGTACGAACAGGGCGAGCGCGGGCCAGGCCGCGGAGCGGGTCAGGCGCTCGACGATCTGGCCCAGCGCGAGATCGTTGTCGGCGACCATGGCGCGGGGCGTCGGCCGGCTCGCCACCCGGCCCACGGTGTGGTCGCGCGGCAGCCAAAGGATCACAAGATCGGGAAACCGGCCCTGGCGGTCCCAGCTGGCGACGGAATCCGCGAACAGGCGCGCCCGGGTCGTGTCTCGGACGGCGAGGATGAAGCCCGGATACTCGGGGACGGTGATCTGCTTGAGCCCCGGGAAGTTGGTACGCACCCGGCGCGGCGGCGTAGAGTCCTCGTCGTCGGACTCGGTCATCTCGCCGAAGTTGACGACCCAGAGCCCCTTCCGCTGCGCCGCGTCCCACAGGTAGGCGTCGTGCGGGTTGGCCAGATCCTCACCGCTCGTCAGATCCCACTTGCGCCGGTCGGAGTAGATCTGGGGCCAGGTCTTCTCGTTGTAGTCGCCCGCGAAGGCGCGGTCGCTCCACTCGTGCCCGTCGGCCGAGACCTCGCCGTCGACGTAGAAGTTGTCGAACAGCACCCAGCGGCGAGCGATGGCATGCGCGTTCGGCGTCACCGAGTCGTTGAAGATGGCGAGACTCGGATCGCCGTTCCCCTGCGGCATGTCGCCGAACACCTGGTCGTACGTCCGGTTCTCACGGATGATGTAGACCACGTGGCGGACGGGCGGCCGGGCGGTGAGGCGATCGGGTGTGACGCCGCGCAATCGCGGGTTCGAGTACGGGCTGAGGGCGTACACCTCGCGCGTGTAGCGGGCGAGCGCGACGCCGTCCGGAACGGGCACGATCGAGACCGACCCCGTGATCACGTCGCCGATGTACTTGCCGTCGGGATTCGCGCCCGAGCCGTTGCCCTTGCCGTTCGCGACGTACAGCGTCCGACCGTCGGGTGAAACAGCGAGCGCGGTCGGATACCATCCCACGGGAATGAGCCCCGCGACGCGCATGCGCCGCCCATCGAGCCGCACGACCGCGACCGCATTGTTTCCCGCCATCGCGACGTACAGCGTCTTGCCGTCGGGCGAGAGTGCGAGCGCATTGGGATCGCTCCCGAGCGGCGCGTGCGGGTCGAGCGCCACGGTGAGCTGTTCCACCACCGCTCCCCGCGCGAGATCGATGCGCGCGACGCCATTGGCGCCCGCCAGCGCCACGAAGAGCTCCCGACCGCGGAGCGCCAGAGCGGACGGATGGGGACCGACGAAGACGGACCGGCGGACCGGCGGGCTGGCGGACAGATCGATCACGCTCACCGTCGAATCGCCCCAGTCACTTACGTAGAGATGCGTGGAGTCCGCCGCGACGGTGTAGGGCCGGTGGCCGACCGCGACGGCGCCCCGACGGGCGAGCGTGGCGGCGTCGATCAAGTACACCGAATCGCTCAGGTTTCCCACGACCGCTACGAGCCCCCGCGTGGGGGCCACAGCGAGCCCCGCCGCGAACAGTCTGGCGCTCGTGTCGGCGAGCGTAACGGTGTCGGTCGTCCACCCCGCGCCGCCCAGCCAGGCCAGCCGGTAGACCCGGTTCGTTCCGGCGCCGCTCGCCCACACCGTGTCGCGCCAGTCGCGACCCGAGCGCGCGAGCCCGAGCCACGCCGCCTTGAGGGGGAACCGCCACGTGATGCCGCCGCCGACCGGATCGATCCGCATGAGGCCGTTCTCGCCGTACCCGTTGTTGGTGACCAGGAGCGAGCCGTCAGAGAGCGTCATGAGGTTGAGCGGCAGCGTGCCGACGGCGACTTGGCGGCCCGCCGGATGAATGCGCCAACCCGACGGGAGCAGTGTGGCGCCATCTCTTTGGGGACCGGGCGTGAGCCGGGTCGCGACGAATGCGAGGCCCGCGAGGGCGGGCACGGCGAGCATGGCGAGCAGGGCGCGTTTGAGCATGGGGCGGAATATGGCCGCTCGCGGGAGCCGCGTCAGCCCCTTAGGCTTCAGCGCCAATGAGCGGGCTCATCTTTCATCTCATCCCGCACACCCACTGGGACCGCGAGTGGTATCTGCCGCGCGCCGCGTTTCAGGCGCGGCTCGTCCCCGCGCTGGACGACCTGCTCGAGCGGCTCCAGGCGGATCCGGGCTACCGCAGCTTCCTGCTCGATGGCCAGACCGTGCTCGTCGCCGACTACCTGAGCGCGCGCCCGGATCGGAAAGCTGAGGTGAAGGCCCTCGTTAAGACCGGGCGCCTGCAGGTCGGGCCGTGGTACGTCCTCGCCGACGAGCTCATCCCGTCGGGCGAGGCGCTGGTGCGCAACCTGCTGCTCGGCGCGGCGGACGCCGAACGGCTTGGCGGGCGGCTCGACGTGCTGTATTCGCCCGACGCGTTCGGCCACCCGGCGGTGTGGCCCACCCTGGCGCGCGAGTTCGGCATCCGGGCCGGCGTGGTGTGGCGCGGCTTGGGAGGCGAGCCGGGCCAGGAGCGCGACCTGTACCGCTGGCGCGGCCCCGACGGGCGGGACGCCCTGGTGTGGCATCTCCCCCCCGCGGGGTACGAGATCGGCGCGGCGCTCCCTGCGGACGGCGACCGGCTGCCCGCGGCGTGGGCCGCGGTGCGAGCCGGGCTCGTCGGGCGCGCGGCCGGGAAGCACATTGCGGTGTTCGTCGGCGCGGATCACCACGCCGCCCACCCCGACGTGGCGCGCCTGCGCGACCTGCTCGCCGAGGTCGAGCCGCAGAGCGCGTTCCGGGTCTCGCGGCTCGATGAGTTCTTTCAGACGGCCGCCGACGGCGCCAACCCGGCGCCCCTGGCAGGCGAGCTGCGTTGGTCGTACCGCTACGCCTGGACGCTCCAGGGGGTGCACGCGACCCGGGCGCCGCTCAAGCGTCGCAGCTCGGCGGCCGAGCTGTTCCTGGAGCGGTTCGCGGAGCCGCTCGCCGCACTCGCCCGCCGCGCCGGGGGAGCGACGGGAGGCGGGCGCGACCGGCGCCCGCTGCTCGAGCTCGCGTGGCGCACGCTGGTCCGCTGTCAGTTCCACGACGCCATCGCCGGGTGCGCGAGCGACGACGTTGCGCGGGCCGTGGACGCCCGGCTCACGAGCGTGGAGGCCCTCGCGCGCGAGGTGGTGCGCGGCAGCGTGCTCGACCTGGTGCGCCACGATCCCGATGCGGTGCGTGATCGTGCGACCGACCCGCAGCATGCGCTCGTGCTCTGGAACCCCGCCGCCCGGCCGCGGGGTGGCGTAGTGGTGGCCGATGTCACGCTGTTTCGGCGCGACGTGCCTGTGGGACCGCCGTCGGGGCGGGCGCCGCGCCACGATCCGGGATTTCGCTCCTTTGGAATCGCCGGGCGGGACGGCCGGCCGATCCCGATGCAGCTGCTCGACCGGCGCCCCGGACAGGAGCGGCTCGACGCCGCTCGACATTACCCGGATCAGGACGAAGTGGACTGGGTGCGGGTCGCGCTCCGCCCGCCGGCCGTGCCCGGCCTGGGTGTATGGTGCGCCAGGCTCACGCCAGGCACGAGTCGGCCCGAGCGAGCTGGGGGGGGAGCGGGTGCCGTCGTGAAAGGGCGATCGGTCGTCAACCACTGGATCGAAGTCGCCCTGGAGCCGACGGGTGCGCTGGCGCTGCATGACCGCCGGACCGGCGAGCGCTGCTTCGACCTGTTGCGGCTCGAGGACGGCGGGGACGCCGGGGACACGTACACGTATTGCCCGCCGGCACGAGATCGCGTCGTACGTGCCGCTGGGCCGATCCGGGTTCGCAGACTCGCGGCTGGACCGCTCGTAGCCTCGCTCGAGGTGACCTTTAGGATGCGCGTGGGGGACGGCGTCACGGAGCAGCGTCGCGCGAACAGCGTCACGAGGAGGCGTCCGGGGCAGGTGGATGTGCGTCTCGTCGTGATGGTGCATGCCGACAGCCCCGTCGTGCGCTGCATCCTCGACATCGACAACCAGGCGACCTGGCATCGGCTGCGGGCGCGGGTGCCGACGGATCTGACCGGCGTTGCGGCCGTCGCGGGCGCGGCGTTCGGATCGGTCGCGCGCCCCTCGGTGAGCGTGCGTCCGGCCGACTATCCGCTCGAGACGCCGGTCGCCACCGCACCGGCGCACCGCTTCGTCGCGGCGGCGGACGGGCGACGCGGGCTGGCGCTGCTCGCGCCCGGGTTCTTCGAGTACGAGTGGACGCGGCGCGGGGACCTCGTCGTGACGCTGCTGCGGGCGGTGGGCGAGCTGTCGCGGGGGGATCTGCCGACGCGCCCCGGGCACGCCGGGTGGCCCACCGCCACGCCGCTGGCGCAGTGCCTCGGCCCGTGCCGCATCGAGCTGGCGCTCGCCCCCGTGTCGCAGGCCGAGGTCGAGCGCGGCGACGTCGTCCCGTCGTTGTGGGAGGACGTGTTTCTCCCGGTGCGTGGCTTCTGGCTGCGCGACGCGGCGGAGCTGGCGCCCGCGTCCATCGACATCGCGCTCGAAGGGGCCGGGCTCGTGGTCTCGGCGGTAAAGCCCGCACAGCAGGGCTCGCCGCTCGTGCTGCGCTGCTACAACGCGACCGGCCGCAAGGCGCCCGGCGCGTGGCGTCTCGGGGAGGGCGTCAAAAGCGCCCACCGCGTGCGGGCCGACGAGCGCGAGTCGACGGCCCTGGTGCTCGAGGGACGGGGGAAAACCGTCCGGTTCGTGGCGGAGCCGTACGAGATCGTGACGATCCTGGTGACCTGAAATGCGGAATGCGGAGTGCGGAATGCGGAATTGAAAGGCAAGGTCGTTCGCTCCTCGACGCTCACCTTGACACTCCGCATTCCACATTCCGCATTCCGCACTTGGGAGGGGTGCTTGCAAGAACACCGTCTGTCGGTCGCACGCACGGCCCGCTACTTCACCCTCGGCGAACGCTCGGGGGCCGTGGCGCAGGTCTGGTTCGCGTGTCACGGGTACGGACAGCTGGCGGGGCGCTTCCTGGAAAAGCTGCGTGTGCTCGACGACGGGACGCGCTACCTCGTGACTCCGGAAGGGCTGTCGCGGTTCTACCTGAGCGAGAGCCCAACCGAGCGGCGCGTCGGTGCGAGCTGGATGACGCGCGAAGATCGCCTCGCCGAAATCGAAGACTACGTCCAGTACCTCGACGCCGTGTACCAGGACGTGTTTGGCGTGCTCGATCGCTCGCAGGTGACCGCACACGCGCTGGGGTTCTCGCAAGGTGCGGCCACCGTCAGTCGTTGGACGGCGATGGGCAAGGCCCGAGTCGATCGTCTCATGCTATGGGGCGGCGAGTTTCCGCCTGATCTGGATCTCACGCTCGAGACAATCGTCGATCGGCTGCGGGCCGCGCGACTGTCGCTCGTGTACGGGCGGGCCGATCAGTTCATCACGCCGAAGGTGGTGGCCGCGATCGCGCAGCGGCTGCGCGCCCACGGGATTCCGGTTCGGGAGATTCCGTTCGACGGTGGGCACGAGCTGAACGATGGCGTCCTCAAAGGTCTAGGTGACGAGACGCTGAGGTAGACGCCAAGGCTCGGCGTCTACCTCAACGTCTCGCCCCTCAGCGTGGGATTGAGTGCATCCTGCAGCGCATCTCCCAGCAGCGTGCACGCCACTACCACCAGCACCAGGGCCAGTCCCGGCGCCGCCGCCACCCAGGGTGCATTGACCAGCGTGTCCCGTCCCGACGCGATCATGTTGCCCCAGGACGGCGTGGGCGGCTGGACGCCGAGACCGAGGAATGAGAGGCCGGCCTCGAGCATGATGGCGTTGCCGATCCCGAGCGCCGCGGCGACGATGACGGGCGTCAGCGCGTTCGGCAGGATGTGCCGCCACAGAATCCGGGGGCGCGAGAGCCCCAACGCGAGCGCCCCCTCGACGAACGGGCGCGCGGCCAGCGCGCGGACCTCGCCTTGGACGAGGCGCGCGACCGACATCCAGCCGGTCAACCCGAGCACGACGATGACGAGCGCCGCGCTGGGGCGCCACAGCGTCGCGAGCAACAGCAGCAGCACGACGCGGGGGAGAGCGAGCACGAAATCGGTGAATGCCAGCAGCACCGAGCGCACCGGTCCCCGCCAGTAGCCCGCGACCGCGCCGACGGCGACGCCGATCGCGATCGCCAGCAGCACCGCGAGTGCGCCCACGCCGAGCGAGACCCGGGCGCCGTAGACGAGCCGGGTCCACACGTCGCGGCCGAACCGGTCGGTGCCCAGCGGGTGGACCGTGCCACGGGCGTCCGTAGCGAGTGGCGCGAGGAACCGCGTGGCGACGATGTCGTGTTGCGCCGCTGCGTCTCCGGCCGAGACGAGCGGTGCGGCGAGCGCTGCTGCGACGACCACGATCAGTACGCCGGCGCCGAAGATGGCGCGTCGGTCGCGCAGCAGCCGCTTCACGTTGCGTAGGTGTGGTGGCGGATTCGCGGATCGATCCACCCCACCAGCACGTCGGCGACCAGGTTCCCGACCACCACCAGGACCGCGCTCACCGCCGTCCCCGCCATCACGACGGGGTAGTCGCGCGCCAGCACGGCTTCGACCAACCGGCGACCGACCCCGGGCCACGCGAACACGAACTCCACAAAGACGGCGCCCGAGAACAGCGCGGGGACGGACAGGCCGAGCAGCACTACCACCGGGATGAGCGCGTTGCGCGCGACGTGGCGTTGGGCGACCTGAAACGGAGCGAGCCCCTTGGCCTGGGCGGTCCGCACGAACGGCTGGCCCACGATGTCGAGCATCGCGCCACGCACGAAGCGCGCGGTGCCCCCGATGCCGATCAGCGTGAGGGTGGCGAGCGGCAGCACGAGATGTCGCAGCCGGTCGGCGAGCCACGCCCCGCCGGAGAGGAAGTCGCTGTCGAGCCCCGCGCGACCGAAGGCGGGGAGCGCGCGCGCCCAGTAGGTGAACACCATGACCAGCATCAGGCCGAGCCAGTAGCCGGGAACGGCGAACAGGGTGACGGTCGCGACGGAAAGCGTCGTGTCGACGGGGCGGCGCGCGGTCGCCTGGACCGCGCCCACGGCGACGCCGAGCAGATAGCTCAGCAGCAGCGACAGGCCGACCAGCTCGAGCGTGGCCGGCACCGCCTCGGCGAGCAGCGCGACCACCGGTCGCCCGGTGGCGATGCTGGTGCCCCATTCCCCGCGTGCGAAGCGGCCGAGCCAGGTGGCGTACTGCACGACGAGCGGCCGGTCGAAGTCGAGCGCGTGGCGCTGGGCGGCGATCTGCGCCGGCGTGGCGGTGGGGCCGAGCAGCAGCTCCACGGGATCGCCCGGCGCGAGCCGGAGCAGAAAGAATGTGAGCGTGACGACGCCTGCCACGACGGCGAGGCCGGTGACGGAGCGGCGCGCGAGCGCGGCGAGCATGCGCGGAATCTCGCGCGACCCCGCGGTGGCCGCTAGAATCCGGACGTGCTGCGGCCGATGGGGCGGGTGCTGCTCGCAGGTGCGACGCTGGCGGCGTGCCGGGTGGGTCCCGCCCGACGCGGGCGCACGGTGATCTACGCCTCGGGCGCCGATCTCCAGAGCATCAACCCGCTGTTCACCAGCCACCCGCTCGCGAAGCAGGTGCAGCGCTACGTGCTGCTCACGACGCTGGCCCGCTACGATTCGGCGCTCGTGCCGCAACCCTATCTGGCGCGTCGCTGGACGTGGTCGGCCGACCGCACGACGCTCACCTTTCGGCTGCAACCGGGTGTGCGGTGGCACGACGGCATCCCCACCACCGCGCGCGACGTGGCCTGGACGCTCAACAGCGCCCGCGATTCGGTCACTGGATACCCGCGGCTCAACGATCTGCGCGATATCGTGCTGGTGAGCGACGCCGACGACTCGACGGTGGTGGTGCGATTCGGCCGGCCCGAGCGGGAGCTGCCCGACGTCTTCACGGACCTCGCGGTCCTGCCCGCCCATCTGCTGGACTCGATTCCGCACGCGCGACTGCGCGAAGCGGCGTGGAACGCGCAGCCGGTGGGAAACGGGCCGTTCCGGTTCGTGGCGCACGAATCGAACCGGCGCTGGGCGTTCGCCGCGAATCCGGCCTTTCCCCTGGCGCTGGGTGGTCCCCCGCGGCTCGACCGCTTCATCGTGGTCGTGGTGGACGAGCCCACCACCAAGCTCGCCGCGCTCACCGCCGGGGAAATCGACTTCGCCGGGATCCTGCCCGCGCACGCGGCCTTCGTGCGCCGGAGCCCCGACCTCGCCGTGCTCGACTACCCGCTGATCTTTCCGTACGGTATCGTATTCAACACGCGGCGGCCGCCGTTCGACGACGCGCGGGTACGGCGCGCCGTGGCGCTGGCGCTCGACCGCCGGGAGATCGTGGACGGGTACGTCTATGGCTTCGGCACCGTCGCCGACGGTCCGGTGCCGCCGGACGTGCCCGGTTACGTTCCCGGACGCCCGATCCCGACTGATCCCGACTCGGCGCGCCGCCTGCTCGGCGGCCGAACGATCGCCTTCGAGCTACTCACGGTCGGGAGCGGCGAAGCGCCGCTCGAGCAGATGATTCAGGCGCGCCTCGCGGGCGTCGGGGTGCGTGCCTCGATCCGCCAGCTCGAGCTGAGCGCGTTCCTCGACCGCGTGAACCCGCGGCGCCACGACTTCGCCGCCGCCGTGCTCGGCACGGCCGGCGATCCGGGATTGGGGTATCTCGGCCAGCTCGCGGACCTCGCCGGCATGCGCGCCCCGGCCGACCCCGCCACGGCCCAGCGCCTGTTTCGCGATTCGCTCCCCGTTGCCTTCCTTTATCATGCGCGGGGCGTGCAGGGGATGAACCGCCGCGTGCAGGGAGTGCGGATGGACCTGCGGGGAGAGCTGCCGGCCGTCACCCAGTGGCGCATCGGGCCGTGAGGCGGCGCGAGCTGCCCATTGCGTTCCGGGCGACGGCGCCGGCGCGGCTCGACTTCGCGGGCGGCTGGACCGACGTGCCGCCGTTCTCCACGCGCGAAGGGGGCGTCGTGGTGAACGGATGCATCGACCTCTCGGCGCACGTCGAGCTGAAGCTCGGGGGCACCCTGATCCGCCTCGTGGCGCAGGACCTCGGCCAGGAACTCGAGTGCGCCGACTCGCGTGGCCTCGTCCTCGACGGGCGCCTCGACCTGATCAAGGCGGCGCTGCGCATGTTTCCCGTGCAGAGCGGCTGTACCCTCACCACGCGATCCGACGCGCCCCCCGGGTCGGGGCTCGGCAGCTCGGGCGCGCTCGATGTGGCGCTCGTGGCGGCGCTCACCTGCGCGCGCGGCGAGCGGCTGTCCGAGCGGGACATCGCCGAGCAGGGATGGTACCTAGAGACCGTCGAGGCGAAGATTCCCGGCGGCAAGCAGGACCAGTTCGCCGCCGCGCTGGGCGGGTTTCAGCGCCTCAGCTTCCGCGATCCGGACGTCGGGATCGAGCCGATCACCCTCGACCCGGCGTTCGCCGCCGTGCTCGAGCGCCAGACGGTCCTCTGCTACACCGGCCGCTCGCGTGTCTCGGGCGCCACGATTGCGCGCGTGATGGCGGCTTACGAGCGCGGCGACCGCCAGGTGACGGGCGCCTTGCGGGCCATGCGAGACCTGGCGGAAGCGATGGCGCAAGCGCTGCGCGCGTCCGATGTGGGGCGCATGGCAATGCTGCTGCGGGAGAACTGGCGGCACCAGCAACTGCTCGACTCCGAGATGTGCACACCCGAAATGGCGCGGCTCGAGCGCGCGCTCGCGAATGCGGGGGCGCTCGGTGGCAAAGCGGCCGGGGCTGGGGCAGGGGGAGCGATGTTCTTCATTACGGGTGAGAACGCGCGACCCGCGATCGCAGCGGCGCGCGACGCTGGGGCCACCGTGCTTCCCGTGCGCTGGGCCACGGCGGGCGTGCGCACATGGTGACAGCGGAAACGCTGGCGGCCAGAAGGGCGGAGATCGCGCATGCGCCTGATCTCACGGCGCTGCTCGCGCGCCTCACCGAACGGGCCGCGCCCCTGCTCGAGCGTCGGCCGCTCATCCCGCCGGTCAAAGCCTTGCTCTCGAGCGACGGCGGAATCTGCCCCGACGACGGCACGGCGCTCGTGTTCGATCCTTGGAGCCCAAACCAGCACCGCTGCCCGCGCTGCGGCAAGCCGTGGACGGGCGAGCGGCACGACCGGCACTGGGCACGGTTCCAGCACCTCTGGCTGGCGGAGCGCGCCGCCCATCTCGCGGCGCTGCAGGCGTTGGGGGGAAACGACGCGGCGGGGGCGCGGGCGGCCGAGATTCTCCGGGCGTACGCCCGGAGCTATTGGACGTATCCGAATCGGGACAACGTGCTCGGCCCGAGTCGGCTGTTTTTCTCCACCTACCTGGAATCGATCTGGATCCTGAACTACCTGGCCACCGCGGTGCTGCTGCGGGCGGCTGGACGGCTCGACGACGCGACCGCGCAGGGGGTCGGGCAGGTGGCGGATGAGGCCGCGAACCTGATCGGCGAGTTCGACGAGGGGTTCTCGAACCGCCAGACGTGGAACGATGCCGCGCTGGCCGCGATCGCCGTGTGGTTCGAGGACGAGGATCTCGCCAAGCGCGCCATCGAAGGCGAGACGGGGCTACTCGCGCACCTGATGCGCGGGTTTGGGCGGGACGGGATGTGGTACGAGGGAGAAAACTACCACCTGTTCGCGCTGCGGGGGCTGTTGACCGGCGCCGCGTGGGCGCGCGCGGCGGGCGTCGACTTGGGCGGGGAGCCCGAGCTGGCGGCGCGCATGCGGGCGGCGCTGCTCGCGCCCGCGCTCACCGCGCTCCCGGATCTCACCTTCCCGGCGAGAAAAGATTCCCGGTTCGGGGTCTCGCTGGCGCAACCGATGTATCTGGAACTGTGGGAGGTGGGGCTCGCGAATATCGGGAAACGAGAAACGGGAACCGGGAACCGGGAGCTCGAAAGCTGGCTCCTCGCGCTGTACCAGGCGCCGCCGCCGAAGCCGGAGCTGTTTGAGTCGTACCTGCACGACGCGCCGGTCGATCGTTTCCCGTCTTCCGTTTCCCGTTTCACGGTCTCGTGGTGGTCTCTTCTGGAGATGCTGCCGGAGCTTCCGTCCGACGTCCCGCCCTGGGTTCCTGGCAGCGTGCTGCTCGAGGCGCAGGGCCTTGCGGTGCTGCGTGCGGGCGACCGTTACGTCAGCCTCGAGTGCGGTCCGCTCGGCGGCGGGCACGGGCACCCCGACCGGCTCCATCTCACGCTCCACGCCGACGGGGTGCACTGGCTCCCCGACTTCGGCACCGGGTCGTACGTGGCGCGCGATCTCTTCTGGTACCGCTCTACACTGGCGCACAACGCGCCGCGGCTGGACGGCGCGTCTGGGGGGGGAAACGCCATGTGTGAGACGTTCGACGCGCCAGGCGACTGGTCCTGGACGCGCGGCCGCAACGGCGACGTCACCCGCACGGTGGTGGCGGGCCCGGCGTACGTGCTCGACATCGTCGAGCTGGCGAGTCGCGAGGAGCATCTCCTGGAGTTGCCGTGGCACTTCCAGGGGCGCGGCGACGTGGTGACGCGGGGACGGTGGGAGGACGCGGAGTTGCAGGACGAGTTCACGTCGCGGGTGCAGCACTTCGCTCCCGAGACGAAGGGACCGATAACCCTCGAGCTGACAGCCGATAGCCGACCGCTGACGGCGCTCTTTCTGTTTGAAGGAGAGCTGCTCCGCGCCGAGGGGCCGGGGTTGCCGGGGAGCGGCACGCGCGCACCGTTCTACTTGCTGCGCGCGCGGGGGCGCAGCGTCCGGTTCGTGACGGTGCTCGAGCCAATCGGCGCAGCCGCGCTGGTGCGCGGCGTACGGGTGAAAGGGGGGGTCATCGAGGTCGAGACGACGAGCGGAGTGGACCGCCACTCGCCGTCCCCGCCGGGCTGGGAGATCACCGCTGCTGCGACGCGCGTACGACTCGCCGGAGCGCGGGATCCCGAGCCCCCGTTTCAACCACTGGTCGAGCTCGATCCCCCCAAACCGGCGGTCGCGGCGGCGTTGCGCGTCGATCGGCCTCCTGCACTCGACGGCACGTGCGACGGATTCGATACCAGCGAGCCGCTGCGACTCGAGCTCGAGGACCAGTATCGCCGCAGCGAGGAGCCGTACTCCGGGCCCGAGGACTTTTCCGCGATCGCTCACGTCGGTTGGGATGACGAGGCGCTCTACCTCGCGGTCGAGGTGACGAAGCCCGACTTGTGCTTCCGCGCCGCCACTGCGCCGCCGCTGCGGCTCGATAACGAGCCGGACGACATCCACTCGGATGGCGTCCAGCTCTACCTCCGCGACCTGGAAGGCGGCGACGTCGCCGGCTTTCTGGTAGTGCCCGAGGGGGGAGGGGGAGGGGGAGGGGGGCAGCGAGACGGAGGCGGCGCGCGCGTGCGCGGTGCGGGAGCGTGGCCGGGAGCGCTCGGTTCGGTCCACGGCGCCTGGCGGCGCACCGAGCAGGGCTACCGCATTACCCTCGCGGTCACGTGGCCGGAATGGCATCGCGCCCACGTCGGCGGCCAGATCGGGTTCGACCTTATCATTAACGAGATGCTCCCCGGCCGCGAGCGGCGCGCGGGACAGCTCGTCTGGAGCGGTGGCAACGGATGGGTGTGGCTGCGGGGAGATCGGCAGGAGCCGGAGCGGTTCGGCGTGCTGGAGCTGGTGGGATGAGGACCGGGTCACGCGGCTGTTGTCCCCACCCTGAAGGGTGGGCTCGGCGGAGCACAACGCTGAAGCGTGGTGTGCTTCAGCACAGTGCAGCGCCGAGCCCAGGCTTTAGCCTGGGAACCAGCGCATGAACGTCGTCGTGGTCCTGCACGAGCCCCAAGACCTCGTCAACATCGCGCACGTAGTGCGGGCGCTGAAGAACTTCGGCTTTCGGGACCTGCGCCTCGTCAATCCGCGCGAGTACGATGCCTATCGGATCGAGGGAATCGCGCACCAGACCCAGGACGTCCTGGCGCGCGTAGCGCGCTACGATCGGCTCGAGCGAGCGCTGGCCGACTGCGTGCACGTGGTCGGATTCACCGCGCGAGAGCGGAGCGCCAAGCGCAACGCGCAGCGCCCGCGCCGGGCGGCGGCCGAGATCCTCGCGCAGGCTGAGGCGGGGCGCGTGGCGCTGCTGTTCGGACGCGAGGACAAGGGGCTGCCGAACGAGGCGCTCGATCTGTGCCACCGCGTCGTCACGATTCCGACCAATCCCGCGTACGCCTCGCTGCAGCTCGGGCACGCGGTGGTCCTGATGCTGTACGAGCTGGCGCTGGCGCGCGGCGACGACGCCCGGCCCTTCAAGACGCCGCGCCGCGAGGCGCCGCCGGCGGCCGGGGAAGACCTGGAGCGGCTGTTTGTGGACGTCGAGGCGACGCTCCGGGTGATCGAGTTCTTCAAGACGCGCCAGGCCGAAGGCGTGATGCGAACCGTGCGCGAGATCATGCACCGCACCCCGCTCGACCAGCGCGAGGCGAAGCTGCTGCGGGCGATGGCCATCGAGGTGGTGAAATACGGTGAGCGACTGGCGCGTTCCGGGATTCACGTCGACCGGTAGTAAGCGGCCGGATGCCCTGTTCGGTGGCGCCGAGCCGGGGGAGGACGCGGGCGTCCCGGAGCGGATGGTGCGCGCGTCCGGCTGCCGCGTGTGGGACGCCCGGGGCCGCGAGTACGTGGACTACGTCATGGCGCTTGGCGCGGTGGCGCTCGGCTACGGCCATCCGGACGTGAATCGCGCCGCCGAGCAGGCGATCGCGGCCGGCGTCGTGGGCCCGCTCCCCCCGGTGCTGGAAGAAGAGCTCGCCGAGGCGCTGAGCCGTCGCATCCCGTGGATCGAGCGGGTGCGGTTTCTCAAGACGGGCGCTGAAGCCGTGGCTGCGGCGGTGCGGCTCGCCCGCGTTGCCACCGGGCGCGAGCGGGCGCTCGGCTGCGGCTACCACGGCTGGCTCGACTGGTGCCAGGGAGCCGACGGCGTGCCCGCCTCGACTCGCGCTCTGTACGCCGAGCTGCCGTTCAACGACGCCGAAGGGACACGCCGCCTGATCCGCGAAGCGGGAGACCGCCTGGCGGTCGTCGTGGTGGAACCGGTGGTAGTGGTCGAGCCCACGCGCGAGTGGCTCGAGGTGCTGCGGGCGGAGACGCAGCGCGTCGGCGCGGTGTTGGTGTTCGATGAGATCAAGACGGCGTTCCGGCTCGCGATCGGCGGCGCCGCCGAGCGGTTCGGCGTCCGGCCGGACCTGATGGTGCTCGGCAAAGCGCTCGCGAACGGGTTCCCCCTCGCGGCAGTCGGGGGTCGGACGGACCTCATGGCGGGTGTGTCCCGCACGTGGATCTCGTCGACCCTCGCGACGGAGGGCGTGGCGCTCGCGGCGGCGAAGGCGACGCTCGACGTCATGGACCGCGAAAGCGTGTGCGCGCATCTGCACCGTGTCGGCACGCACCTGCTACACGGGCTGCATCGGGTGCACCGCGAGCACGGGGATCTCGTGACCGGCGTCGGCGGGATCGCCGAGATGTGTTTCCTGCATTTCGCGGCGGAGCACAT